>Ga0307433_1001576_pt1 | contig 12074 bp, 11 predicted proteins | sample SalMarWE160210MG_FD_202166 | JGI IMG/M metagenome (GOLD analysis project Ga0307433, IMG submission 202166) | Salt marsh sediment microbial communities from the Plum Island Ecosystem LTER, Massachusetts, United States - WE1603-210 | ecosystem: Environmental > Aquatic > Marine > Intertidal zone >... | reverse complement strand
ACCAACAATGTCAAGATGGTACCCATATATGACATGCCTACATATCACCACTAAGCCAACAAAAGCAAACCTTGACCCTAACGGGGGTAACAGGCAATTTTCGACCCTAAATCACGGGGAACTTCAGTCTAGTATAGACGCTGGAAAGAGAAATTCGTTCCCGAGCTATCGGGGAAATTTGCGAGTACGAACCTCCACGGTGTTCGCCATAGCCGGTTCGGGGAGGGATGATAACCAAAATTCCTGGGAGCTAGCCCACGCTATCTTGTGTAATTGCCAGCGCGTGGGTTGTGTCTGTGTAAGGCCCACCCTAGATCGCGTACTGCCTGGTTCTTCTTAGTGTGAGCATCACCACACCGAACAGAATCAGATCCAGCCCAACGAGGATGAAAACATTGGTTGCAATATCGGGCCAGCTACCGCCCCGCTGACTTATCTCGACGATTGGTTGGATAAGGTAGTAGGTAGGAAAAACCTTACCAATCCACTGCGGTATCTGAGGAAACATGTAGACAATAACCGGTGCATAGAGCAGTATTCCGATTCCCTTGATGGTAGCGAATAGTGTATTGATATCCTTAACCAGTAACCCGAGCACCAGGCCGAATAATGCTGCCAGCACGGCGCCCAGGCCGAGCACTATTATCAGTAACCCGGTCTGTACTCCAAAGGCCTGGTTCATGAGCAAGATGACGATACTCATCACCAGCGCCAAGATTACGCCCATCAGTCCCTTTGCGGCGAGAATATCTCCCAGTGTGGCCGGTGTGATTGCCAGTGCTGTAAGTGTACGTTTCTGTTTTTCGTCCACCATAAGACTTGCCGGTATCATGATGCCTCCCATGGCCACGGCGACGAGGAGCACAAGTGGGAGCAGGCGGTCGCTCCAGGGCACGCTCTGAGCATCACCCAGGGTGGTTGTTTCAATGTGGACCGGCACCTCCTGACCAGCCAGTTGGCGCACGGCGCTGTTAATGCTTGCCAGCAGGATGCCGCGGTTCTTGGCCAGACTCTCACCCCATACGTACGCAGGCAGTACTATGGACTTTCCACTTAATGTGTCCTCGTCGAAATTCTCAGGTAAAGACATCCCCATGTCCACGGCGCCGGCCTCGACCGCCCTCTTGAGGTCGTCAGCCGAGGCGTAGGTGCGGGTCTGCACCGAATCCGATGCCGATACTAGATCCACCAGCCGGGAATCACCCTGGTCGTTGATGCCCAGCTTCGCCGTTTGTGAGAAGAAGGTGCCAAATACCAGGTTCAGGACCAGGGAGATTAGTATCGGGGCGACGATTGCCAGGATGAAAATAAAACCTTTGGAGCCGTACTTGAAGTCTTTCCCCAGCAGGATAGCTACTCTTCGAACGCTCATCTCAGTTTCCTCCCCAGCACCATGATTCCGAGCCACACGAAAACGATATCAAAACCGAGTAGTACTAACAGGTTATTCCAGAGGTCACTCCACCCGGCATTGAAGTTTGCAGCCTGGTAGACAGCATCAACGAGGTAATAGGATGGGACTGCCTTGACCCAGCCCGAGACCGTTCCGGGGGCCAGCACACCGAATGCGGGCACGCCCAGGATGATAAGCGCCGGCATGCCCCAGGCCATGACCGTCGTCATTTCCTTGCTGCCGGATGCCACTAGGAAACCGATGCCAGTTACCATGATTGCGCCAAGCAACAATGCTACGATGATGATGAGTGGCTGCTGGTTCAGTCCACCGGTAACTGTCATGAACAGCAGTGCCTGGACAAACGCCAGACTAACGCCCATTATCAGCTTGGCTGCAAATAGACCCCGTATCGTCATCGGTGTAATCAGCAGTGCCTGAACGGTACGGCCGACGACCTCGCTGCTTATCAGGCTGGCCAGACCGAGCATTTCCATCATCAGTATAATGACGGCCAACATCGGCAACAGGCGGTCCCGCATGGGAATTTGAATACCGACCATGTCACGTCCGAGCACCTCCGGCGAGACATGAACGCTCAACATCTGCCCGGTCTGGAGGTAGGCCAGCTCCTCGAGCAGGACCTTAATCGAGTCCTGCAGTTCCTCCGGCGTGTCCGTACCGAAATAGACGTCAAGTCGTCCTTTCTCTCCCGACATCAGTTTGTCCATAAGGTCGGGCGGGACGACCACGCCGGCGAGGTATGCGCCGCCGGTAACCGCCTCCTTGAGCTGCTCTTCGCTTTCCATGAGCACAAGCTCCAGCCCCTGGCTTTCCGCTTGCTCCAGTATTTGAGGTAGTACCGGGGCATAGACGGCCATCTCCAGTGTCTCGTCGACCGTCGCTGGCATCATGAAGTAGATGGCAATATAGGCCACCAGTGCCAGAACGGTTATGAAGGCAAAGAAGCGATTTCTGAAATAGAGTTTGAAGTCCTTGGCAATGAGCGCCCTGACAATCTGCCAGCTCATTCGTAAAGCCCCCGACCGGTAATCTCGATGAAGATGTCCTCCAGAGTCGCCTCTTCGCTGTGCACCGTGACTACCTTTTCCTGAGAAAAGAGCTGCTGAACGGCGTTTGGAGTCTCTGGCGTATCCAGAATGACCTCCCGGTCCTCTAACTCACCCTTCTCAGTTGAGACTTTAGCTTTGAGTGCTCGCTTACCGTATTGCTGTTTCAGGTTGTGCGGAGTATCCAGCGCGACTAGTTTTCCCTGGTTCATAAAGGCCACGCGGTCGGAAAGTTTATCTGCCTCCAGCATGTCGTGGGTGGTGAGAAAAACTGTAGCCCCTCGCTTACGTTCCTCGATAATGATGTTACGGATGGCTTCTGAAGATGTTGGGTCGAGCCCCGCTGTAGGTTCATCAAGAAACAAGACCCGGGGCCGGTTCACCAGCGATCGTGCCACCATGAGACGCTGTTTCATACCCTTTGAATAACCCTCGACGCGGTCTTTTTCCCGACCTGCTAGACCGACCCGCTTCAACACGGCATAGCCATCAAACGGGTGGATGCCAAACAGACGGGCGAACAATTTCAGGTTTTCTACGGCACTCATCTGCTCATAATGATTTGTCTCCTCAAAGCAAACGCCAATCTCCCCCTGCACCTTGTTAACGTTTTTGGCAACGTCCATGCCGAGCAAAACTGCCTTTCCATCCTTGGGTTTGAGTAGTCCCGTCAGCATCTTAACGGTAGTCGTCTTGCCGGCGCCATTGGGGCCAAGAAACCCTAGAATTTCGCCTTCAGCCACATTAAAACTGATGTGATCCACGGCAACCAATTCGCCATACCGGTAGGTCAGTTCCTCAGCAATAATCGCATCGCAAGCCATATCATCTCCTTTCCCACTGTACGCTAGATCCAGCTTGTTGGAATTCTATCACATAACCGAATTGCCCATTTGGTCAATCGAGAATCAAGCGCGCTCGCCACCTGTTGCAGCGTGAGGCCATTCGAGGGGACTGGATCATCAGCGTAACCGACGACACGTACCTGAAAAGCTCCTTGGTTCTGGGTAGTCTGCGAGTTCGTCATTGAAGAGAAGAACCCGTTAGTGATCCCCCATATCACCAGGATAACCCAACTGCCGAAAGCGACCGTGGCGATCATCAGAAACGTGCGCTGCGGATGGCGCCACAGATTGCGCCATGCCATGCGCCAAATCATGAGGTTCATCCGTCCTCCTTCCGTTGTCGTGTTGAACAGGTCAGACCATCGGCGAGCACCTGCGGGATGAAATCGAGCATCGCCTGGTACAGCTCATCCGGTAGGCGATCTCGATTGAGAGGGATCAGCTTGATTAGACCGAGGGAGTACATAATCTGCTGTGGGTCCCCAGGGATGATCTCTCCGCTCTCCTGAGCCTTGGTGATCTCCTGCATCAACGGGAGAAACATCCCCGCCGAGCGCTGGAGGATGTCTTCGAAGTCGAGCATCTCCGCCAACCGCGCAACCTCGCTCGGATCATCGAGCAAGACCCTGACAAACTCATTCGTCTCGATCTCGTGAACGACCGCCTTGAGAAGTCGAACCAACGCCTCTCTTGTATCATCGGTCGCCGCGAAAGAGAGATCGATCAGCCGCTCCATCATCGCTGGCATCTCCGCCATCGTCAGCTCGACGTAGAGCGCTTCTTTGCTGTCGAAAAAGAGGTAGTAGCTCGATTTTGCGATCCCCGCTGGCCTGACCAAATCGTCGATCGTCGTCTTCTTCAACCCGTAACGCGTGAAGCACGACCGCCCGGCAGCGAAGAGTCGCTCGCGGATCTTCTCCTTTTCCACCTCCGTGAAAGCTCTAGGCATGCTTGATCCTTTGAATCGTAGACGTTTATATTTACAGAGTATACAGGACGCTCTAGAAATGCCAAGACAACAGGCAATTCAAGGAAGGATTCCTCAATCACGCTATGCAAGAAGCAAGATTTGATCCTTACCCGCCAAGCGGGAACCTCCATCATACGAAAGACAAGCTTTCCCAAAGGGCACGGATAACCAAGATCTGGTGATGGTATTCACTCAGGCAAGAGGATTGTACATTCGAGTCGGCATCCGTAGAATGTGCAGTCACTCAAGGGCGAAAATGACAAGGGGGTTGCATGGATTACTCTCCAGGATTGGCTATTGCGACGGCGTGTTTTGAGATATCAGCGGCTGTTTGGGCGTTGAGAGGTCCGGGCGAGAGATCCATCATCCGCACAACGGGTGCAATTCTTCTTCTGCTCGCAACCTATCAGATCATCGAAGTAAGCATCTGCTCTAATGTGTCGGCGGCTGGCTTCCTGCCGCAGCTGGCGTTTATCGCTGTGACCTGGCTTCCTCCTCTCGGTCTGGTCTTGATTGCCAGGCTCTACCGCCCAAGATCCCGCATGCTCTACAGGAATGCCTACTCCATGCTTGCCATCGCTCTCGGTATCGTCATGTGGATTGCTCTTGACAGAGGGTTTGTTTCTGTTTCGGTGTGCACTGCCGTGTTCGCGCGCTATACCTCCGCCGCGTCACGATTCATGCTGTATTCCGGTTTCTACTGGCTGGGACTCCTCGGGATGATCCTGTTCTCTGGATACGGCGTGAAGACCTGCGGCGATTGCCATCGACATCGTTTGCTCTTTCAAGTCTTTGTGGGGACGCTGGCCTTTGTTGTTCCCTCTCTGCTGGCGTCATATTTCGCGCCTCCGGCAAGGGGTGCGCTGCCTTCTGTCATGTGTCATTTTGCGTTGCTGTTTGCCATCTTTCTCACCCGTTTAGTCTATCTGGAACGCCAACCGACAGAAGAAGAGAAGACGCCGGTCATCGTTCAGACAGGATGACATCCGAATCCGTTCATGAGCTACGAACGCGCATGTATCGCATCTCCTCTCGCGATAACGCTTCCGAACCATAGCTGATTCGGCTACTGAAACACAGTGCCGCTGCTCTATTGGAACCAGACCGTGACTGGCAGGCCTCTGGCGCGTAGAATGGTGAGTCGAGATCGGAAAACGAAGGAGATCGCGCGTCTCAAACATGGTTCGCGATCCTTGTGCCATGCGAAGGGACACTCTCTGGAGAGGGACGGCGAAAAGGAGAATCGCAATTGACCGCCTTTAGCGGAAGCGCGTGGGAAGAGATCTGGCAAACCTTAGGAACAAGGGAATATGTCGTCCTCGACACGGAGACGACCGGCCTCGATGCCCCGGAGATCGTCAGCGTGGCCGTTGTTGATAGCCACGGGAGGACGTTGATCAACGAACTCGTACGCCCAGCTAAACCGATAGAACCGGGCGCAAGCCGGATCACCGGAATCACCGATAAGATTGTTTGCGATAGAGCGGAGTTCCCCACGATCTACCAAGCGGTATTTGAAGCACTCAATGGGAGACTCGTCACGATTTACAATGCTGACTACGATTTGCGCGTTCTTCGTAACACCTGCCGTCGCTACAATTGTGACATGCCCAAATTCGAGTCCTGGTGCGTGATGGAGTGGTTCGCACGTGTCTACGGAAAGTGGGATCGTTACCGCGCAAACTACTCCTGGCAGAAGCTCTCGTCCGCGGCAGAATACTTCAGGGCGAAACAGTCCGACGCCCACGACGCATTGGGAGATTGCCTCACGACCCAGCGTATTATCGAAGCCGGCCTCAACAGAGCACGAAAACTACGTCCTAACATGGACCCCTTACTATAGACGGTTAACGTACCGCGTCGAATTTGCGTGGGTCTTACCATCTACAGTTTCATGTAGACGAAAGCAACGTCGCACACAAGGTACTATGTTACATCCATCTTTTCGTAGCGTCAGAGCTTGCCATGCATGGCTTGTCTCCGCCGTTGAGGGGGTTATTTCTGAGAGAACTCATGTTGCCAGTACGAACAAAAAGCTCTTTATGAAACCCGATCGCGCTACCGCGGGTAGATGGAACGAGGTGAAAACCATGAAAAGACGATGGATCATATGGATAGGCCTGCTGGCTGCACTTATCAGCGCTTCAACCCTTGCGAGTGGGCAGGGGTTTCCTCTGGGGTTGCTCCCCACCCCTACACAGAGCGACAAGCCGCTCGTCGTTGGGGTGTGGACAGAGGATCCAGGCTACGAACTGGGCGACGCTCTGACGCTCTTCTTCTCGGTGAACCAGCCCGCCTTCATCTACCTGTTCGATCTACAGCCGGATGGGATCGTTCGACTCCTCTTCCCAAACGTCTATTCGCAGTATAACTACGTCGCTGCGGGGACGCATCGGCTCCCGGATGGTGAGTACGAGTTGACCATCGCCCCACCGACTGGAGTGGAGGAGTTACTGATCTTCGCCAGCCTGACACCGATCGGCCTTGACCCAACAACCTACAGTGGTCCTTTCCCAATCATCGCTTCCGATCCGAGTGAGGCTATGTACCAGCTCCAATCCTTGATGAGGGCGATGACACCGATTCCCACCTGGGCAACCGGCTGGACCGCGTTTACGATTTCCGGTCCGTCCTTTGATTACGAACCCCCGGCAAGCGACGGTTCCATTCCCCCTTTCCCTCCATCCTACCCTCCGTACCCCGGTCAGCCTGGCGATGCGTGGTACTGGCAGGCTGGAGTGTGGCACGCTGGCCTTCCCACGAGCGGTTGGTATTGGTACTTCGGCTTGGAAGCCCGCTGGCATCTGTGCCTTCAGATCCAGTAACCGGATCAGGCTTGCGTTAGACAGAGGTTTCACAGCAGAGAGAACAATTGAGTGATTTAGCGAGTGAGGGGATTGAGTGATTGAGCGAGTGAATGATTGAGTGATTGAACGGTTCCTTACATCAGTAGCCCTTCCATCTTTTCAATCTCCCGATCCTCCGATCACTCAATCATTAAATTCCTCAGCGCAAGCGCCCGATCATTCAATCTCCCGACCGCTCAATCTTCCGATCCCTTAGTCTACGTGGGTTTGCGATTTGCCTTACGAGCCCGCCGCCGTATACTATTCCACTTTGAGCACCTGAGGTGATGCGAAGTGGCGAATACAAACGGTACGATGATGCGGGTGACAAAGCTCGTAAAACACTACGGGGAGGTGCACGCTGTTGATGGCATCTCGTTTACTATCCCACACGCCAGTGTGTTCACCATCCTCGGTCCGAACGGGGCCGGCAAGACGACGACCCTGGAGATCCTCGAGGGGATCCGCCATCCGGACTCGGGCGAGATCGAGGTCTTTGGTGTTCGCCTCAAGCGCATAAACCGTGCGGTCAAGGAGCGGATGGGGGTCCTCCTGCAAGACGGGAACTTCGAACCTTACCTCAGGGTGAAAGAGGTGATGACGCTCTTCGCCTCCTTCTTCAAGAGCCCTCTCTCCGTCGATGAGGTACTCAATAAGGTCGCACTCGAGGAGAAGATGACCGCCTACATCAAGACGCTCTCCGGAGGACAGAAACAGCGGCTGGCGGTCGGTGTCGCACTGGTGAACGATCCTGATCTCATCTTCCTCGACGAACCGACGACCGGACTCGACCCGCAGGCACGGCGGAACATCTGGTCGATTATCACCGACCTTAAAGGGCAAGGGAAGACGATCATCCTCACCACACACTATATGGAGGAGGCCGAAGCCCTCTCCGATCACGTCTGTATAATGGATCACGGGGCGATCATCGCAGAGGGATCACCCCGCGACCTGGCCGCGCGCCTCGGACAGGAGACGATCATAGAATTCACGTCTCCAGATCTAAGTAAGAACGACCTAGCTCCGCTTGCGGGATGCTGCAAGGCCATCCGCGTGGATGGGGAACTTGTGACCGTAGAGACGGAGGACCTCGTGCCAACGATGGACCATATGCTAACGTGGGCAAAGGATCACGCTCTCTCGCTTAAGAACATGGTCGTCCGTCAGCCGAACCTGGAGGATGTCTTCCTATCACTCACAGGGAGGAGGCTCCGGGAGTGAAAGGGATACTTCTCATCGCTCGTAGCCACCTCACAACAGCGTTTCGCGAGCGTATCACCCTGTTCTGGTTCCTTGTCTTCCCGATGTTCCTCCTTGTTATCCTGACCTTGATCTTTGCAAACATGGGACAGGAAGGGGAGATCAACTTTCCGGTGACCCTTCTCAACGAGGAGACCAGCGGCGGGATGACCGACTTCGCCGCAATCGTGGAAGGCGTCTTCGAGAAAGCAGGAGAAGCATCCCATGAGGGGAAAGAGCCTCTCTTCACCCTCACGCAACCCTCTCCTGGCGAGGATATGAAAACCTTCCTCACCAACGAGAAGAATGAGTTACGCCTCGGGCGCCGCGCCGCTGTGATCGTCATTCCGAGCGGGTTCAACCAAGCCCTGCTGGAACGCATGATGCGGCCCGACTCACCGCCAACCACGGAGAGCACGATCACCGTTTACACCAACGAAGGGAACGTGGCCTCAGAGATGGCAACCTCGATCATCGAGCAGATCTTTGCTGGAATCGATCGCGAGATCCTTGCACAGACAGGGCGGTTCGACGAGGGTCGTGCAGTCCCCATCGAAACCCTGTGGGTCGGGAAGAACGGAGAAGAAGTCTCCTACGTGGATTTCCTCCTCCCCGGGATGATCCTGATGGGGTTCTTTGTCACCGGCCTGTTCGGGGTCCCCGGTTCGATTCTGTTCGCGCGAGATCGCCGTATCCTGCGGCGCTACTGGGTGACCCCACTCACCGTCCCCCGCTACCTCGCCGGCTTCTCCCTCGGCCAAGTTGGGCTCTGCGTGATACAATTCGCCTTCCTCTACCTCCTGGGGCGGTTCGCCTTCGGCGCCTCGATCAGCTTCGCGAAACCTGAGTCGCTCTTCTTTCTCATCCTTGCCTCGATCACCTTCCTCTCCTTCGGTTTCTTCATCGCATCGATCGCGAAGACCGCCAACTCGGGGATGGCGATCGCCAACGTATTGAACATGCCGATGATGTTCCTCGGCGGGCTCTTCTTCCCGATCGGTGGGCTTCCGTGGTTACTAAAGGCGATCGTCTTTGTGAACCCGCTCACCTACCTTGCCGAAGGGTTGCGGACGAGCCTGGGGGTGCAAGGCGAAACCATATCCTCACCATTAACGATCGTCGTCCCGCTCTGTTGGATCGCGTTCTGTATTCTGGTCGCCTCGTTGCGTCTTAACTGGGATGTGGAACGATGAGATCCTTTACTGCGCTCCTTCACGCTGAGTTCGTCACCTTCCTGCGCGACAAGGCAACACTTACGTTCACCTTCCTCTTCCCGGTCGTTTTCATCCTCATCTTCGGTTTCCTTATGCGGGGGACTGGTACGGTTGAACACGCCCGCCTAGGCCTCTTTGTTCCAACCGACGTCACAAACGAAATACTGGAAGAGGTCATTGCACACAGTGGAGCGATCGAGATCACCCGTTACGACAGCGAATCTGCCTTGGAGAATTCCCTTGGGGATCGATCGATCGATTTCGGCCTCATCTGGGATGGGGAGAAGCTTACCTTCCTCTACGATTCGAGCCGGGTGCAGGAAAATTACGCGTTCGTGGAGATGGCGCAAGGGATCGGTTCGGAATTCAACCTGCGACACCAGGGACTCGCTCCGGTTCTTACCATGGAGAGGGTCCACGCAGGGAAAGCAGCAGCGATGAACTGGTTTAACCTCGTGGTGCCGGGAATCCTCGCCTTCTCCATCCTCTCGGCAGGGCTATTTGCCATCTCCGGGCACCTCACCGCGATGAAGGAACGGAAGCTCCTCGATCGGTTGATCGTCACTCCGATGCGCCCTCTAGCACTCCTCGCCGCAATCGCCTGCGTGAGGCTTGCAGTCGTCTACATCTCCACATTAATCACCCTCGGTATCGCAATAACCGTCCTTCACCTCACGTTCTCCGTCAACTGGTTCCACTACACGGTCCTTGTCGCTGCCTCGACCTTCGGAATGATGGGATTTGGGACGGTGATCGCCCTTCTCGTGCGCAAACCATCGAGCGCAAGCAACATCGCAAACGTCCTCTCGATGCTGATGATGTTCCTCGCAGGGATCTACTTTCCTATCGAGATCATGCCCTCCTACCTACGCATGATCTCCAAGGCCCTTCCCCTCACGTACATGGCCGAGGCGATGCGCTTTGCCACCGGGGTAGCCGACATGACACTCGTGCGCTTCTGGGCAATCACCGCGGCCCTCCTCGCGATGGGGATCCTCCTCTTCCCGTTCTTGGCCCGCTACGTGGTCCGCGTAGATAGGCGTTGACAGACGGGTTGGTGCGCCACCCAGTCTCGCTGCACTGCGATTGTTGCGAAACCCGCCAGCCCAATAGAGTTTTCACTGTTTCAGTCGCAGGAACTTCAGCCTCAAGAGAGACGGTCAAACACCAAGACTTTCATGGAGGCACAAAGCTGTCTCACCACGAAGAGCACGAAGGAATCAGAGGACGAAGCGCTTGATACCACTCTTAAACGCGGCGGTGTAGTAGCCGATTCTGTTTACTACTCCGCCCCGAGATTATGAGCTTGCTCTCTACCAGCAAGTCCACGCGATAGTCGCAACCCTCTAGGAGCACGCCGTTGTACTCAACTGGTTCAGGATGCTGTAGCTTGAACCGAATGCCATTCTTCGTGTCCTTCGTGTTCTTCGTGGTGAATTCTCTTCACCGTCTATCCCTTTCGAACCGGAGCTGAAAGTCACTCCCCACTCGAAACGACAAGGAATCTGTTTTTCCATCTTGCGGAGAACGAGGCTTGTTGCCGGTATAATGCGTAGCAAAGGAGGTGGGGCGGAATGAAACTCTATAACACCCTCACTCGCAAGAAAGAGGCGTTCGAACCGCAAGATGGCAAGACCGTGAGGATGTACGTCTGTGGCCCCACCGTCTACGACCACCTCCACATCGGGAACGTCCGCCCGGTGATCGTCTTTGACACGCTGCGCAAGTACTTCGAGCAATTCAAGGGGTGGGATGTCATCTACGTGCAGAACGTAACCGACGTCGACGACAAGCTGATCGATCGCGCCGCAAAGACGGGGAGGAGCGTAGCGGAGATTGCCAGGGAATACACCGATGCGTACTTCACCCTATTGAAACGGCTCGATATCGAAGAACCCACAGAGAGTCCGCGGGCGACCGACAACATCGATGGAATGATTCAGCTCATCGCCGCGCTGATCGATAAAGGGCTGGCCTACGAGGCGGATGGGGACGTTTACTACCGCGTCACAGCGTTCGAGGGATATGGAAAGCTCTCAGGGCGACGCATCGATGACCTTCAGGTCGGTGACCTCAAGGTCGGTGCGCGGATCGCCGCCTCGGAGAAGAAGGAGAACCCGCTCGACTTCACGCTGTGGAAGGCCGCCAAACCAGGCGAACCAAAGTGGGACTCACCCTGGGGTGAAGGGAGGCCGGGCTGGCACACCGAGTGCGTCGTCCTCTCCCGCAAGTACCTCGGCGAGACACTCGACATTCATGCAGGGGGAAACGACCTCATCTTCCCCCATCACGAGAACGAGATCGCCCAGGCCGAAGGTGCGACCGGGAAGCTCTTCTCTCGCTTCTGGCTCCACAATGGGATGCTCTCCTTCAGTGGAGAGAAGATGTCGAAGTCCCTCGGCAACTTTGCCTACGCCCATGAGGTGTTGGAGGAGTTCAGTGCCGAGACCGTGCGCTACTTCTATTTGGCGCGCCATTATCGCAAGCCGCTCGA
>Ga0307433_1001574_pt1 | contig 12077 bp, 8 predicted proteins | sample SalMarWE160210MG_FD_202166 | JGI IMG/M metagenome (GOLD analysis project Ga0307433, IMG submission 202166) | Salt marsh sediment microbial communities from the Plum Island Ecosystem LTER, Massachusetts, United States - WE1603-210 | ecosystem: Environmental > Aquatic > Marine > Intertidal zone >... | reverse complement strand
GCCACGGCACCCTCCACGGCGGCCGCGAGCGCGTCGAGTTGCTCAACCGCCACCTCGCCCAAAAACACCAGCGTCAGGTGGATGAGGTCGGTCCGCACCCAGCGGACCTTGCCGCCCGCCCCGCGGAGCCGGTCCTGGCAACGGTCGAGATACTCGCGGACCTCGGGCGGCATCTCGATGGCGATGAACGTTCGGACCGTTTCGCTCATGATCGCGCCCGCGCGGAACCCCTGCAAACCAGCGGGTCACAGTATATCGTTCCGGCGGCCCGGTAGCCAGTGCGGAGAAAAAGCAAGATCGCGTGCCCGCATCGACCCGCAAGATGGCCCCCCTGCCCCTGACCCAGGTTCGGATCACCGGCGGATTCTGGAAAGGGCGGCTCGACGCGAACCGCACCACGACCATCCCGCACATCCACCGGATGCTCCAGGAGACCGGCCGTCTCGACGCCCTGCGACTGGCGTACAGGCCCGGCGATCCCGATCCCCCGCACATCTTCTGGGACAGCGACACCGCCAAGTGGCTCGAGGCCGGCGTCGCCCACGTCGAGACCACCGGCCGACGACGCCCTGTACGTCCACCTCTACACCGCGAGCCGGGCCACGGCCGAGGTGGCCGGGCGGAACGTCACCCTCGCCCAGGAGACGGATTATCCGTGGGGCGGCGATGTGGATCTGAAGATTGGCCTGGACCGGTCGGCGACGTTCAGCCTGCGGCTGCGCGTCCCCGGCTGGTGCAGGAAGTGGACCGTCAAGGTGAACGGCAAGCCCGCGGCCGACCGCGTCACGAAAGGCTACGCCACCCTCCGCCGCGCCTGGAACGCCGGCGACACGGTAACGCTGACGCTGGCGATGCCGGTGGAGCGTATCGTGGCCCATCCGGCGGTGTCGGAGGACCTGGGGCGGGTGGCGCTTGCGCGCGGCCCCATCGTGTACTGCCTCGAACAGTGCGACCATCAGACGCCGGTGCGGACGATCGCCCTGCCCGATGAGGCCCGTCTGACGGCACGGTTCATGCCGAGGGTCCTCGGCGGATGCGTGGTCATCAACGGTGCGGGCCTCGCTCCGTCGCCATCGGGATGGAAGGAAGCCCTCTATCGCCGCGCCGAGGCCGTCGGCCCTGCCCGCACGACGAAGATTCGCGCCATCCCCTACGCCCTCTGGGACAACCGCAAGGCCGGCCCCATGACGGTCTGGATGCCGAGGGCATGATGCGCCGGGCAAGCCCGACGGCTAACACCCCTCGTCACGAACCCAGCATCTCGTGGTACTCGCGGAGGCGGCCGTCGATCTCCTCGATCGCCAGCCGCTCGAGACGCCGGACGCTGAAATCCTCAATCGTGAAACTCGCCGTCACCGTGCCGTACGCCAGGGCGAGACGCAGGTCGTCGAGCGTAATCTCGTGGTCGAGGCCGGCCAGCCAGCCCATCATGCCGCCGGCAAACGAGTCGCCCGCGCCGGTCGGGTCGCGGACGTCGGCCCGGCGGTAGGCGGGGAACTCGGCACAGAGGCCGAGGGCCGGGCCGGTCGCGCCGGCCTTGAGGTCGCGTGCGGCGATCCGCGCCCCCTCGGACCCCATCTTGACGACGACGAACCTCGGCCCCCACTCCAGGATGCGCCGCTCCGCCTTCGCGAGGTCCTGCTCGCCCGTGAGCATCCGGGCCTCGCCGTCGTTCAGGACGAGGCCGTCGATCCGGGCGAGCAGTTTCACAAGATCGTCGCGCGCCGTCTCGATCCAGAGGTTCATCGTGTCGGCGACGACCAGGGCGGGTTCGGCCACCTGGTCGAGAACCGACATCTGCGTGACCGGGCTGCCATTGGCCAGGAACACGAGGTCGGTCTCGCGCCACGCTTCCGGGATGACGGGCTTGAAGTCGCCGAAGACGTTCAACTGGACGTCGTCGGTCGTGGCCTCGTTCATGTCGCCTTCGTAGGAGCCCTTCCAGCGGAACGTTTTGCCGCCCTCAACCATCCGGAGGCCGGCCGTATCGACGCGCCGCGACTCCAGCACGCGGCGGTGCGCGTCGGGGAAATCCTCCCCCACCACCCCCACCAGCCGCACCGGCGCCTGCAGCGACGCCGCCATCGAGAAGTACGTCGCCGACCCGCCGAGCACGTCGTTTGCCTCGCCGTGCGGCGTGCGGATGCTGTCGAACGCGATCGAACCTACGACCAGAAGCGAATGAGCCACGCGGTCTCCCTTCGTCTGAAACCATGCAGAACGGCTTATCTCCCCGGCACGGCGCACAGAACCAGCGTCTGCCGCGCCAGCGGACCGACGGGCAGAAACTGCTCGACCCGCATGCCGGCGTCGGCGACCTCGCGGCGGATCGCCGCCCGCGTCTCGCCCGGATAGCGCCCCCGCAGGCCGTCGCGGACACCACGCCACGACAAACGGTTGTAGAACGAGAACAACACCCACCGCATGCTGACACGGGCCAGTTCGCGCAGCACCGCGACCCGCTCGGCCTCCGTCCGGACACGGTGCAGCAGACGCATCGACAACGCCAACTCAAACCACCCGTCTGCAAACGGCAGGCGACGTGCATCGGCCATGGCCACATGCCACGGCACGCCTTCGTCGTCGGCGGCACGATGCGCCAGACCCAGCATCTCGGCCGAGACGTCCACGCCCGTGCAGTCACGACCGCCGGAGGCCAGGATCGGCAGGAACCGGCCCGCGCCGCACGGCGCGTCGAGCACCGGGCCGACGACCCCGAGGTCCCCGATGAGCCGGCCGACGAGCCGCCGCTCGGCCGCATCAACCTGGCGCCCGTGACGCGACCGGCCGAACCGCCGGTCCCGATAGTTCTCGGCGTCGCTGGCGGTCGCGTATCGGCGGGCAAAGGCGTCGAGGCTCGCCGGGGCCCGCTTCCCCTTGCGGACCTCGCGGGCCATGAGATGGGCGGCCGAGGTCCAGGCACGGTCGATGACCGCCTCGCGGTCGGGCGCCCGGGGCAGGCCGCTCCGCCCGTTGGCCTCTTTGATGACGGCCGAGACCAGCGCCTCGACGACCGTGTCGTCCGCGCCGCCCACCAGCAGGAACGCGCCGAGCGTGATGATCTTCCGCTCGAGCGCCTCGGTCGGGTCGGCCCCGAACCGCGCATGGCGCGCGTCCACCAAACAGACCCATTGGTCAGCGCCCTCACCGCCGGGACCGACGACCAGATTGTCGGCGCTGACGTCGCGGTGCCAGACACCCTTGGAGGCCAGGTCCACCAGCAGCCTCGCCACGCACCCGGCCACCGCGTCGAACCCGCCGGACCCCGGCCCGCAGGCGCCGGCCAGGCAAACCGAGAGCGGCCGCATACCGGTCATGCGTTCCATCAGGTAATAGCAGGTGCGGCAGCCCCAATTGCCGGATTCGCTCACGAGGGCCAGCGGCTGCGGAACCGGCAGCCCCATGTCACACAGCCGAACCGCGTTGGCAAACTCCCGGGCGGCGCCGCTTCGACCCCACAGATGAAGGATGCGGCGGCGGAACGAACGATGCTCGAACACCTTGACGAACACGTCGAACGGCAAAGACCCCGACGTCTCCAGAACGCCGTACCTGCGACCGGCGACGTCGCGGCGGGACGCCACGGCGACCGGCGCCAGCGCCGGCGGGTCGAACGCCCGGACAAGCGCCTCGCGCCATTCCGGATCGATGCCGGCCGCCCAGTTCCACCGATAGGCCATCAGCGCCAGCCCTTCACCCAATCTGTGCAAAACCGCAGCATAGTGGCCGCCGCGCTGGAATCAAGCCCTTTGAGGTCCGAGATCACCCGTTCTTACTCGTGCGTGCGGGGCTGTCCCCAGCCCGCACGCTCACGGACCCGGCCGGAGGCACCGGGTGCGGGGTGGGGACACCCCGCACCTTTCCCAAGAGGGCCGGAATCGTCTGAATGCGGCCCGGTCACGCAAAGGCCTTGTCGCGGGACGAGGCCAACCCTATGATGCACCGGCGCAGGCGACGCAGCAGCGGAACCCCGATCGCGAGTCGGGGACATCGCGGCACCGCGGCGCCCATTGGATTTGTGCGCGGTGGGCCTCCGTACCCACCGCGCAGAAAACCGCGTTGTGCCTCACGACAAGGCCCTTTGCGTGGCGGGTACGGAGACCCGCCGCGCCGCGCCGGGATACGATGGCCGACGCCGAAAAAGTCGAACGCATGCTGGGCCGCCCGGAACTCCAGCGCCTGTTCCGGGCCATGACGGCGAAGCGGCCGGGCGGCCGGTGCTGGCTCGAACGGTTCTTCGAGGCCTACGCCAACGGCGCCATCCGCTGGTACGACCTGCAGTTCGCCCTCCCCTACCTGCTGACCGAGTACGTCCGCCGCAAGACCGGCGCACGCAAGGAGACGATCCAGCACCGCGTGCTCGGCAATCCCGCGACCCGGCGCGGCCTGGTGGCCACCATCCGAAGCGTCGGCCATCTGGGTCTCGGAAAGCCCCAATCGTTCGTCGCCCCGCTGATGGTCGTCTGGAACTTCACCCAGGCGTGTAACCTGAGGTGCAAGCACTGCTACCAGGAGGCGGGCCGACGGGCCGACGACGAACTCTCGTTCGACGAGCAAAAACGCATCGTCGACATCCTGGCCGACCACGACGTGGCGATGATCGCCTTCTCGGGCGGCGAACCGCTGATGAGCCCCACCTTCCTGCCCGTCGCCTCCTACGCCCGCGATTACGGCATGCACCTGACCGTGGCGACGAACGGCACGCTGTGCGCACCGGCGAAGGTGGCGGCCATGGCCGACGCCGGCATCCGCTACGTCGAGATCAGCCTCGACTCGGTCGATGCCGCGCGCCACGACGCCTTCCGCGGCGCCGGCGCGTGGGACCGGGCGGTCTCGGGGATCCGGACCACCGTCGCCAACCACGACGTGAAATGCGGCGTGGCGATGACCATCACCCGGTGGAACCTCGACGAGATGGAGTCGATGCTCCAGTGGTGTATCGCCGAGGGCGTTGACACGTTCTACGCCTTCAACTTCATTCCGACCGGCCGGGCCCGCAACATCGTTGAGATGGACCTCTCGCCCGACCAGCGCGAACAGATGCTCGCCACCCTTCAGAAATACCTCGTCGATGGCCGCATCAGCATCATGTCGAGCGCCCCCCAGTACGGACGCGCGTGCCTCGAACTCGGCGACCCCACCGACCCCGTCAACACGGGCCATTACGGATACGGCGGCGGCAAGATGACCCGCATCCTCGCCAAGTACGTCGGCGGGTGCGGCGCGGGACGCTGCTACATGGCCGTCCAGCCCAACGGCGACGCCACGCCGTGCGTTTTCATGCCCATTCACGTCGGCAGTTTCCGCACCGATTCGTTCGAGACGATCTGGAACCACCCCGTGATGCACCTGCTGCGCGACCGCGACGACCGCACCGGACACTGTCGGACGTGCGACTACAAGGCGACCTGCGGCGGCTGCCGGGCACGCAGTTGGGGCTATTTCCACGACCTGAGGCGGCCCGATCCGGGGTGCAAGTTCAACCGAGACGCCTGGGAGGAGGTCGTCCGCGCCGCAGCGCCCGCCGCCGCGGTGGGGATGAAGTAGCGTTCTATCCCACGCCAGATGAGGAGTGCCACGGGCGAGTTCCGGTCAGCCCGTGCGTCCGCCTCTGCACGATGCGCGTCGTTTCAATGGCGATCCAAGAGCCTGTTGCGCGAACCGCGCGGCGGCCTTCCCAGGCTGCGGCGAGACGCCTTGAATCATGCGTGGTGGCCTGGGAAGGCCACCACGCGGAAGCGCACGACGAGCGTCATCTCAATAGCGGTCCAGCCGAGGTTTTCTCCCCATGTCTTCAGGTTCTCTTAAGGTTCGATTCTCTAGAATACCGTGGCGTTGTGACTCCGCCGTTCGGCGGTCCGGTCGTCCGGTTCCTGGGAGGCGGGCTGTCGCGGGGGCTTGCGCCTCAGTGCGTCGCTCTGTTCGGGTGCACTGGTTTCGGATGCGTCGGAGCGGCGCGCAGCACGCTTGGAGTGGCCGATGCGAGACTGGTCGAAACAGCGTGGGGTGGGCTGGCTGTTGGTGTGTCTTGTCACGGCAGCGTCAGGTTGCATGCTTGGCGGCCCGGCGGGGCCGGACACGTACACCGGCCCGAAGGCACGGTCTGTGAAGGCGCCGGCCTCGGGCGGCACGGAGAAGGCGGCTTCGCCAAAGGCGGCCGCGCGGAGTGGCCGGGGCAGCGCGAAACCGGCGGCACACGCCGCCAAGGGCAGCCCGACTCCGAAGGCGCTCCCGGCCGACGAGCGATCCCCGGCGTCTCCCGGCCCCGTGAAAGGGCCTTTGGCAATCTCTGTCAACCAGGCCATCGTCATGGCATTGGAGAACAACCCGGAGTTGGCCGTGGAGCGTCTTGAGCCCGAGATCCTGGCGACGTACGCGCAGGAAGAGCAGGCGATTTTCGATCCGCTACTGACGGCGGTGCTCGGCCACGAGCGGTTTCGGGCACAGGACCTGAGTTCGGGCGGAGTCTGGTTCCGGTACAACACCGACAGCGTCGTCGGCGAAGCGACGCTGTCGAAACTGTTCCCCACCGGCACCACCGTCGAATTGGGAGCGTCGTCCTGGGTGGAGGACGCCAGCCGCGACGGCCAGCAACTGATCGAGTCGCGCTTGGGCATGACGGTGACGCAGGCCCTGCTGCGAGGCGCCGGGACCCGGGTCAACCTGGCCCGGGTGCGGGAGGCCCGGCTCGATGCGCTGGCCTCGAAGTATGAAGTCCGCGGATTTGCCGAAATGGTTATCGCCCTGGTGGAGCAGACGTACTGGGACTACGCCTTGGGGCGGCGGCAAATCGACATCTACAACCGGTCCATTGCGCTGGCCGAGCAACTGCTCGAAGACTGCAAAGGAAAGGTCCGGGCCGGCGCCATGCCGACGAGTGCGCTCGCGGCCGCCGAGTCCGAAGTGGCCCTGCGCCGGCAAGATATGGTCGATGCCCGAAGCAACACGGCCAAAGCGAAGGCCCTCCTGCTAGGATTCCTGAGCCCGCCGCGGGCCCAAAGGAAGCGCCGCGACCTCCAGTTCGTGGACGGCCTCGTCGTACCGCACGTCCAACTTGATGACGTGGAGTCGCACGTTCGCGTGGCGCTGCGCATGAGGCCGGACCTGAACCAGGCACGCGTCCTGGCCCAGCGGGAGGAACTCCAGGTCATGCGGACCCGCAACGGCCTGCTCCCTCGGCTGGACCTGTTCATGACGCTCGGAAAGACGGGGTATGCCGAGACGTTCGGCGGCTCATGGAAGCGCTTCGCCAGAGACAGGTACGACCTCCTGGTCGGCCTGTCGGTGGAGTACCCCTTCGGGAACCACGAGGCCCGAGCCCAACACAAACGGGCGGTCCTCGGCCGCCGCCAGGCCGAGCACGCCATCGAGAATCTCGAACAACTCGCCGAGGTGGATGTCCAGACCGCATACATCGAAGTGATCTGCACCAAAGAGAAAGTGGCGGCCGTCGCGACCACACGCCGGCTCGACGAGGAGAAACTGCGCATCGAGACCGAGACGTTCAGACTCGGACAGGCGAGTTCGTTCCAGGTCGCGCGGGCCCAGCGCGATCTCGCGCGAAGGCAGATCGCCGAGGCCGAGGCCATCGCGGAACACCTCAAGGCGCTGGTCGAGTTGTACCGGCTTGAGGGCTCCCTGCTCGAACGTCGCGGCATAAGCGCGCCCGGCGGTGAACCCGCCGACCTGAGACTGCCCAAACCGTAACGGCCCGCGCAAACGAGCCCCGACCGGGCAGGTTTCCTGCCACGGGCATGCGGCCCGGGTCGGCGCGGGGCAACCCAGCGGTAATTTTCTCCCTCATCTTCAGGTTCTCTTAAGGTTCGGTTTCCTAGAATACCGTAGCGTTGGACTCCGGCGGCGGTGCGCCGCCGGTGGGGGAGCGCCATCGGCTGGAGGCGTGACGTGGGCATGAGCCGAGCCAGACTCGCGATGCGCTGGTTCAGGTATCGGTTCGGGCCGGTTGGCCAGATCGCTGTGTGGTTGGCAGCGGCAGCGGCGGCGGTCATCTTGTTCCAGCACCGTTCGGAGTCGTTTCAGATCATCGGTCTGGCCCGAGGGCGGGTTTCCCGTGTCTCGGCTCCTTACGAAGCCCGCGTCGAGCGCATCCCCGTTCAACTCTTTGGGCCGGTGAAGAAGGGCCAAGTGGTGGCCGTTCTCGACGATTCCCTGCTCACGGCCCAAATCGCGACGATTTCGGCAGAGATCGCACGCCTGCGCGCCGAATACGCGGAAAACCAGACTCTCCTGGACGCCGATGTCAGGGCTCGCCTCTCGCGGTGGGACTCAGAGAACCGCGCCTTCTCGAACGATACCGTGCAATTGTCCGTCAGCACGCAGGAACTCAAAGCGGTCCTGGAGTACGACCGGGCCCTGCTGGAGGGGCTCCGTGCGGCTATGGAAAACACCGAGCAACTGGCCAAGAACGGTCTCGGCCCGCTCGCCGACTTCCAGTCGGCAAAGGCGGAGTATGAGGCCACGGTGAAGAAGGTCGAGGAAAACGAACGCCTGCTGGCGCATCTGCGGGCGGAGCGGCAAACGGCCGAGCAGCGCCTGGCGGCTCACCTTCAACACCGACCGGTTTCCCCGTCGCAGGAGGCCGCTCTGGCTCACATGCGCCAGGCCATTGCCGTCCAGGAGGGGTTGAGGCTCGAACTCCAGGCCCAGCGCGACGAGTACATCCTGCTGGCTCCGTGCGACGGCATCGTCATTGAACTCCAGGGCAGACCCCGCGACGCCTCCGCGAGCAGGCCGGGCGAAGGCGGCATGCGCAGTCCCGGAGAGGTCGTCGTGCCCGGCCAAACCATCGTCGCCATCGCCCAGGCTGAGCCAACCGAGATCGTCGCCTACGCCGACGACCACCAGGCACCCGAACTCAGCCCCGGCCTGCCCGTCAGGTTGACCTCCGGGGGACGCCGGCGGCAGGTAGCCCTGTCCGAGATAGTGGCCGTTGCACCCACCGTTCAACGCCTGCCCGAGACCCTCTGGCAGGACCCCAGGTTGCCCGAGTGGGGGCGCCCCGTCCTCGTCCGGAAGCCACCCGGCATGACCTTGCGCGTCGGTGAACGGGTGATGGTGCGGAATCGCTAATCCTACAACGCTATGAGACCTTCCAGCGAGGCCGTCGCCCGGACGGGAAAATCGCGGGTCAGGGCCACTTGGCGGTCAAACCGGACCCGTTTCCGGTTTGACCAGCCAACAGGTCGTTTGAGCCTCTTGGACATCCATAAGGCCAGCCCATTCCAAGCCAAACCGAACGGCTGGTTTGGCTTTGAATATGGCCCTGACCCGCGATTTTCCCGGCCGGGCGACAACCAGGCACGGGCGCAGGTACCGTCGTAGTACTGAGCGGTGCGCCGGCGCGCCCACAAACGCCGGTATCCCCGTCGCTCAAAGCCGTACCGCCACGCGCGGCATTCCATTGGCGTCGCCACGACTCGCGCGCTAAGATAGCGCGGTGACGTCGGAGCGACGGAGATTGCGGCGTATGCGTGCGCTGATCGTCGAGGACGAGGAGAGGCTGGCCCACAATATCGGACGCATGCTCGAAGAGCACACCTCCTTCGCGGTGGACATCGCCACCGACGGTGAGGCCGGCCTGTACATGGCGCTCGGCAACCCCTACGATCTGATCATCCTCGATCTGATGCTGCCCCATCTGAGCGGGCTGGCACTCCTTGAGAAACTGCGCGCGGCGGGCAAGGCGACGCCCGTCCTTGTCCTCACGGCCCGGGACACGACGGAGGACATCATCCGCGGCCTCGACCTCGGCTGCGACGACTATCTCACCAAGCCGTTCGAGATGGCGGAACTGTGCGCCCGCGCCAAAGCCCTGGTCCGCCGGGCCTACAATCGGCCGGACCCCGTCCTCAAGGTCGGCGACGTCGAGATCAACACCGCTGTACGAACGGTTACGTACCGGGGCAAGACCGAGCGGCTCCCCGCCATGGAGTACCGCCTGCTGGAGTATCTGGCCATGCGGGCCGGCGAGGTCGTCTCCAAGACCGATATTATCGAGCACCTTTACGACTTCAACTCCGACCGGTTCTCGAACGTCGTCGAGGTGTATGTCTCCTCGCTCCGGAGGCGCTTTGGCGCCCAGACGATCCAGACGCTACGAGGCCAGGGCTACATTCTGACCGGAGGCCGGACGTGAGGCCCATATCGTTGAAATGGCGCATCCGGCTCATGGTCACCCTCGTGGTGGCAGCCCTCGTCACCGCCGTCTCGGCTACTTCCTACCTCCGGTTCCGCACCGCCTACCTCGGACACATCGACCGCCTGCTCGACGTCATGTCCAAGGGCATTCTGGCCGAACTGGACGGGCCTCACGATCCCCGGGAACTCGCCGACAAGGTCCGACTCATTACCGACAGCCCGTGGCGCGGCCCCGAGACCCACTTCCGTCTATGGGTCGAGGGAGAGGGCACCGACCTGATCGCCAGCGTCCCGGCCGGCGGCAGGAAGGCACGATTCCTCTGGAGCCTCCAGCACGTCGACCCGCCCGGGGGCGACGAACCTGTTTGCTTCAACCTGACAGAGAAGAAGAAACACTTTCGCGCCCGCTGGACCCGTCACGCCACCCCGCGCGGAAACGTGAACGTTCTGATCGCTCATCCCAGCAGTTTCGAGCACCGGCGGCTCAACGAATTGCTCACGACGCTCCTGGCGGTCGGAGGTGGGCTGATCCTGGCCGGCGCCACGCTGGGCGCGTGGCTGGTGCTGCTGGGCCTGCGGCCGCTCCGTGCTACGGCCTTGCGGCTGTCCGGCATCACCGACGCCAACCTCCGCGAACCGCATCTCGCGAACCTGGCCGTGCCCCGCGAACTCGAACCCGTCATCGACGAGGTGACACGCCTTCTGAAACGCCTCGACGCGGCCCTGAGGCAACAGAGACAGTTTGTGGCCGATGCCTCCCACGAACTTCGCACGCCCCTCACGCTTGCCGAGAGCACGCTCCAACTGGCCCGGTCAAACGACAGAGACGTCGCCGGGTATAAACAGGCCATCGACGAAACGCTGGAAGACCTCGACCGCATGGAATGGCTCATCCGCCAACTGCTGACCTTGGCACGAATCGACGGACTCAGCGGAGTCCCCGAACCGGTGGACATCTGCCTGGATGCCATGCTGCAGGAACTCGTCATCGAACACGACGCACAAGCGTCGCAGCACGGTGCCGCGGTGGTCGCGGCAGAGTTGGCCCCATGCACCGTGCACGGGAACGAGGAGATGCTGGCCCTGCTGTTCCACAACCTTCTGGATAACGCGATGAAGTACGGCCCGGCACGCGGAACCGTCCGCGTGCGACTGGAACACGGCCCCGACGCCAGTTGCACCGTCACGGTTCAGGACGAAGGGGGGAACATCCCACCCGAGGCCATACCCCACCTGTTTGATCGCTTCTATCGAGTGGAATCCTCCCGCGATCGCAACACCGGCGGCGCGGGACTCGGCCTGCCGATTGCCCGCGGAATTGCGGTGCAACACGGGGGAGACCTCTCGGTTACCTCAACGCCCGACACCAGCACCACCTTCCATGTCCGTTTGCCCTGCGAAACGCGGCGCGACGACCCGCCAACTTCCAGGACGGGGTAATAACGACCCCGGGGAAACCCCTCGACGAGCAAGCCTGTGTCAAGTCCGGAGCGGTTCGAGGTTTCCAGAACGTATGCCCTGGCATCGCTTCCGTCTTCGCGCGGCCAGGCCCAGCCCGCCGACGGCCAGCAGCGCGAGCGTGGCGGGTTCGGGGGTGGGTACGGGAGCGCCAAGGCCGCCCAGCGGCGCGCTGCCGGAGAGGAGCCAGGCGTTGTTGATCTTGTCGTAATCGTTTGTGTCGATGGTGCCGTCGAGGTTGAAGTCGCCCACGGCCCAGCGGAACCCGCCGGCGGGCACGGTTCCTTCGGCCGTCCAGAGGAGCCAGTTCGTGTTGATGCGGTCGTAGTCGTTGGTGTCGACCACGCCGTCGAGGTTGGCGTCGCCGTACCAGCAGTACGCCACGAGGACGGATTCGGCGGAGACGGGTTCCCCGGCGAACGCGGCCAGGCCGCCGATGCCGGTTTCCGTATCGCTGTTGT
>Ga0307433_1001568_pt1 | contig 12137 bp, 11 predicted proteins | sample SalMarWE160210MG_FD_202166 | JGI IMG/M metagenome (GOLD analysis project Ga0307433, IMG submission 202166) | Salt marsh sediment microbial communities from the Plum Island Ecosystem LTER, Massachusetts, United States - WE1603-210 | ecosystem: Environmental > Aquatic > Marine > Intertidal zone >... | reverse complement strand
TGACACACAACAAACGCCCTCACTGAAAGTTCACCGCCTCAAAGGCGGTGGGGTTAAACCAGGTGCACGGAACCTAAACGGGGCGAGACCGGTCGTGCGCGGCGGGTTCCCGTTCGACAGGCTCAGGGCAGGCCCCGGCCCGCCGCGCAAAAGACCTTCGTAGCGTTGTCGTGTTAGCGGCGTGCGGCGAGGGCCTCGTTATCGAGGCGGATTTCACGGCCGTGCCCGTCGAGGCAGCGGGACACGATTTCGTCCATGCCGGCCTGGGTGTCGTTCACCAGGCGAATACGCCGTTGGTTGGTGCTCTCCATTCTTGCCAGCACGGCCCGGCGTGTGTTGCCGACGTACTCGGCCACGCTCGGGTGGAGACGGATTTCGATCTCCGCGACCTGGTCGCGGCCGGCCAGCAGTTTGAGGTATCGCATGACCTCGAGGGCCATCGATTCGGCGTTCTTGATGATGCCGGACCCCTTGCAGTAGGGGCAGTCCATGTAGGTGGTGCGTTCGAGGCTGGGCTGAACCCTCTGGCGGGTCATCTCGACGATGCCGAATTTTGAGATGTGCGACATTTGGGACCGTGCCCGGTCGTTCTTGAAGGCGTCGCGCAGGGTCTTTTCGACGTTCCGGCGGTTTTGTGGCTTCTCCATATCCACGAAATCGAAGATGAGCAGGCCGCCGAGGTCGCGGAGCCGGATCTGGCGGACGATTTCCTTGGCGGCCATCAGGTTGAGTTGATGGGCGGATTCCTCGGCGTCGCGTCCGTGTCGAAAGCGGCCGGAGTTCACGTCGATGGCCACCAGGGCCTCCGTCTGGTCGATGACCAGGCTCCCGCCTTTCGGCAGGGGAACCGTGCGGCTGCAGGCCATCTCGATGGCTTCCTCGATCCTGTCCTTGTGGAACAGGGGGACTTTGCCGTCGTGGAGTTTGGCGCGGCCCTGGTAGCGCGGCATGACGATCTTCATGAAGTCGCGAACGCGGCGCAGGGCGGGTTCGGAATCGACCCAGATGGTTTTGATTTCGGGCGTGTAACTGTCGCGGAGCGTGCGCAGAATCAGGTCGGATTCGCGGAAGATCTCGGCCGGGGCCTTTTCGGACTTGGCCCGCGCCTTGACGACCTTCCAGAGGCGGACGAGGTAGTTGAGGTCTCTCTGGATGTCGCGTTTGCTTCGCCCGAGGCCGGCCGTCCGGACGATGAATCCCATGTCGGGCGGGGGCTTCAGGTCGGCGAGCAGTTCGCGCAGTTGCTTGCGGGAGGCCTCGTCTTCGATTTTGCGCGACACGCCCAGCCGGCCGAGGTGCGGCATCAGTACGAGGTACCGGCCGGGGATCGAGAGGGCGGTCGTCAGCGAGGGTCCCTTGGTGCCGATGCCTTCCTTGGTAATCTGGACGACGACGTCGTCGCCGGGGCGGAAGATCTCCTGGATGGTTCGGCGTCGGCGGTGGTTTCTGCCCTTTCCCCTTCCCTTTTCCTTCTCCTTCTCCTTGCCCTTGCCCTTGCCGTTGCCGCCACGCAGCCGCCCGGGGAAGGCCCGGGTGATGACGTCGCTGACGTGGAGGAATCCGTTTTTTGGCATTCCGATATCGACGAAGGCTGCCTGGATGGAAGGCTCGATGTTGTTGATGCGTCCCTTGTAGATGTTGCTGACGTGCCGCTCGACGCTGGCGCGTTCCATGTAGAGTTCTTCCAGGGCGCCGTTGTGGACGATGGCGATGCGGCACTCCTCGCCCTCGACGACGTTGATCAGCATTTCGGTGCTCATGCGGCTCGTGTCCTTTCAGGCGGTCGGTTTGTTGGAGGGGGGCGCTCGGCGGAGGCGGATTTCCCTCCGGTGCACGTCGGCCCGTGCGACGGCCTCGTCGTCGAGGCCCAGCAGCCGCAGGATTTCGTCGGGCCGGGCCGTGCCCTTGGGGCCGGTCACGAGCACCATGCGGACGCTGCCGCCGTCGGTCGCCTCAAGTTGCTCGATAAACGGACGGGCATTGAGGTGCTTGTCGGCCTTGGGGCGCCGGCGCACGACGGGCGCCTCGGACTGCGCGAGCAATCGGGCGATCCGTTCCTCGAGGTCAACACACGGCGTCTCAAGTCGGGCGACATAGACCACGGCCACAGGGCGGGCCTTGTCGGTGGGGCGGAGCAGATCGAGCGAATCGATCCGCATGCCGGCGGGAACCTGACGGCGAAGTTTGCCGAGGACAGCCTCAGGATTGACCCAGTCAGCCAGTTCGAATTCCAGGATTTCGGCCTCTGAGGCAATACCGACGCTGCGCGGTTCCACGAGCGACATCTTCAGATGCGGGTTAAACCCCTGGCTCATTCGAAGAGGCAACCCCGCGCGCCGAAGCGCCCGCTCCCACAGACGCATCATGTCGTGATGACTGAGATAGCGCTTGTCTCCCTCCACGCGAAACCAAAGACGCAACCGTTGACGAAACAAACGTCCCCCTATGCCAGACCCCTCTTATTCCTTCCGCGGCGCGGAGTCGTTCCGCGGCTGGACTTGAGTTATACATCGAGCGTCCGTCGCATGCAATCCAGGAATTTTCAGATCAGTTTGGTCTTGCCCGGTACGGCGATGGGCTGGACGGGATGGGGGCCGAACGTGAACTGTTTCGGAACCAGGTCGAGTTTGGACGCCTTCATGGCCCAGTCCCAACTGATTTCGCGTCCGGTGTAGGCGGCCATGCGGCCGAGGATGGCCACCATCGTGCTTTCGGCGATGCGTTTGCCCTCGTTCAGGGGCGTCCCGGCGCGGATGCTTGCGACCAGGTCCGCGTGTTCCTGGACGGACGGGTCGGTGGGTGTCTTCTCGTACGACCAGGCGCCGGCGCCGGTGATGGTTCCTGCGGAGGGGAACGCCGTGCCCTTCGAGCCGACGACGAGGGCATCGACACGGTGCCCGGCGCCTGCGGCCTGGCGGCAGAGGCTCATGACGCGTACGCCGCCGGGGTACTCGTACTCGACGGCGAAGTGGTCCCAGATGTTGCCCCACTTGGGGTCGGTTCGGGTCTGGCGGCCGCCCGTTGCGATACACTTGACCGGCGGCGACTGAAAGGCCCAGTTCATGATGTCGTGCTGGTGGATGTGCTGCTCGACGATGTGGTCGCCGGAGAGCCAGGTGAAGTAGTACCAGTTGCGGCACTGGTACTCCATCTCAGACCATTTCGGGTCATGTCCCCGGTGCCACAACTCGCCGGTCAGGAAGTAGCAGGCCCCGGTTCGGAGGTCGCCGATCTGCCCGTCGTGGACGCGTTTCATCGTTTCGATGGCCCTGGCGTCGTGGCGTGTCTGGGTTCCGGCGACGATGGCGAGTTGCTTCTCGCCGGCGATCTTCGCGGTCTCGATAACGCTGCGGACGCCGGCCGGATCGACGGCGACCGGCTTCTCGGCGAAGACGTGCTTGCCCGCCTCGATGGCGGCCCGCATCGTGATCGGTCGGAAGCCGGGCGGCTGGCACATCAGCACGAGGTCCACGCAGTCGATGACGGCCTTGGCGTTGCCCCAGCCCCAGAAGCAGCGTTCGGGCGTGACCCGGACCTGGTCGGGGGTCAGGTCCTTCGTTTTCTTGATCCGGTTGTAGCAGGCCTCGACGCGGTCCTTGAACAGGTCGCCGAGGGCCCATATCTGGACGCCGGGCGCCGATTTGGCGCAGTTGACGACGTCGCGCGTGCCGCGGCCCCCGGTGCCGATGAGGCCGATCTTGATGGTGTCGGCGCCGGCGGCGTGAGCGATGGTGGAGAGGCCGGCGGCGACCGCGCCGGCCGAGGTGACGGCCTTGCGTGCTGTCATGGTCCTGCCCCTTTGCGAAAGAGAGCCGAGGACTCGCCCGCGACCGGGCGAGCGACAACCGGGCAAACGCACAGGTAGCGTAGTAGTACTAATACTACAATGCTATTTTGCACGGTGGGTCTCCGCACCCACCGCGCAGAAAACCGCGTTTTGGCACGTTAGAAAACCCTTCGCGCGGCGGGTACGGAGACCCGCCGCGCAAGTTGGCGTTGTAGTATTAGATGAGTTTCGTCTGGCCGGGCACCGCGACGGGCGGCGGGGTGAACGGCCCGAAGGCGACGTTCATGTTCGCGGGACCGAGTTTCAGTTTCGACGAGTTGACGGCCCAGTCCCACTTGATCTGGCGGCCGGTGTAGGTGCACATGCGTCCGAGGACGGCGGACATGGTGCTCTCGGCGACTTGGTGTCCCTCGTTCCAGTGCTTGCCCTTGCCGGTGATGCTACCCAGGCAGTCGATGTGCTCCTGGACGTAGGGGTTCAGGTCCTCGCCCTCGAATTTCCAGGCGTTCTCGCCTTCGAGGCTGCCGCCGAGGCCGGACTTGCCCTTGGTGCCGACCACGCCTTCGGTGACGCGGTGGGAGGCCCCGCGGAAGTGCGAGCAGTAACTCGCGACGCGGGCGCCGTTGTCGAACTCGAACTCGACGGCGTGGTGGTCGAAGATGTTGCCGGGTTCGGGCCGCGCCGTGCGTCCGCCGATGCCGATGGCCGAGACGGGGTGCTTCCCGAAGGCCCACAGGACCATGTCGATGTTGTGGACGTGCTGTTCGACGATGTGGTCTCCGCACGTCCAGCACCAGGCGTACCAGTTGAGGCACTGCCACTCGATGTCGGACATGCCGGGGTTGCGTTTGCGGTTGTGCGTGACGGGTCCGCCCATCCAGTAGCACTGTCCTCCGACGAGTTCGCCGATGGCGCCGTCGTGGATGCGTTTGAGGTTTTCCTGCCGGCGTGTGCGATGGCGGCGTTGGGTGCCGGCCACGACGGTCAGTTTCTTCTCGGTGGCCATGTCGGCGGCTTTGCAAACCTGGTTGTAGCCCCAGGGGTCGACGCAGACGGGCTTCTCCATGAAGACGTGCTTGCCGGCCATAACGGCCGCCGCAAAGTGGTACGGCCGGAAGCCGGGTGGTGCGGCGGTGATGATGGAATCGACGCCGCTGGCGAGGACGCCTTTGTAGTTGTCGAACCCGCCGAAGCAGCGGTCTTCGGGCACGTTGTTTTTCTTGCCGTGATTGACGGCCCGGTCCTTCCACAAGTCGCCGCACGCCCATATCTGGACGTTGATGCCCGCCTTCTTGGCCGCTTCGAGACAGTTGCCGGTGGCGCCTCTTCCCCGGCCGCCGCAGCCGATGACGCCCACCTTGATCGTGTCGGAGGCGGCGGCGTGCGCGACGTGCGACGCGAACCCGGTCATCAGGGTGGTGGCTCCTGCGGCCGCCGTCCCCTTGAGAAAACTGCGGCGCGACACGTGCTTGGTTGATCGTTCGCTCATTGCCTTTCCTTTCTGTCTTGCGCTTGGCTGCGCTGCTCAAAGGCCCGGGTCTGCTGTCAGACGCGGCACAGACGACGAGTCTGCCGCGCGGGGCCGACTAAATCAACTCTGTTTTTCCCGCAACCGCTGCGGGCAAGACTGCCCCGCCGGGCGACCGGACGCGGTCGGTGCGGAGAGCGACCGCGCAAGGGTTGCCTGATATCGCTCAGAAACTGTCGCAGTAGCGGTAGGCCTCGATGAGGGCCCTCTCGCCCTCGGCGCCGCGTTGGCTGTTGCCGTGCTCCATTCCGATAACGCCTTCATAGCCCTTGTCGTGGAGCCACTTGAAGATATTCTTGTAGTTAATTTCTCCGGTGGTGGGTTCTTTGCGTCCGGGGTTGTCGCCGACCTGGATGTAGCCGATCTCGTCCCACGACTTCTCCATGTTGGGGATGAGGTTGCCTTCCTGGACCTGGGCGTGGTACAGGTCGTCGAGAATTTTGCACGAGGGGCTGGCGACGGCCTTGCAGATGAGGTAGCCCTGGGTGACCTTCCGGAGGAAGAGCCCCGGATGGTTGGCCCACCAGTTCAGGGGTTCCAGGACCATGACGAGTCCGGCCGGTTCGCAGACCTCGGCCGCCACCTTGAGGTTCTCGATGCAGTTGGCGGTCATGTAGTCCCACTCGAGTCGCTGGTTGACGCCGCCCGGCACGACGGTCGTCCACTTGGCATGGACGCGTTTGGCGGTTTCGATCGAGGCCTGGAGGTTTTTGCGGATCTGGTCCTGGACGTCCTTGCCGGTCTTGGAGACAAGGTCGGTGCCCCCGGCGAGGCGGCTGACGAAGACGCCCATCGTCATGCCCAGTTGCTGCATGGTCTTGCCGATCTTCTGCTGAAGGTCGGGGGCCTTGCCCATCATGCCGTTGTCTTCCCAGGCGGTGAAGCCCTGGTCGGCGGCGAACTTGAGTTGGTCGATGGGGTCGTTGCCGGCGCTGGTCTTGAACATGCCGAAATGGGGTCCGTATTTCATCCGGAACTTGGCCCGGTTGGCCGGTTTGGCTCCCCGTGCTGCTGCGGCCGTTCCCGCGGACACGGCCGCGCCGGCGCCCGCTACGGACGTCTTCAGAAAGTGGCGTCGATCCATGGTTCTGCTCCCCTGTTGCCTGGTTCCCCGCCGCCCGGCGACGGGACGCCATTGGGGCGTCCGAGGCCTTGGGCGGCGAACACGTCGCGCGCGTCACCCCATCAGTTCCGGCAGGAGCCGGCGCGTGACCTCGGCCAGGTAGGCGTCCACTTCCCGGTCGGAGTCGAGCTGGAAGACCTTCTCGCAGACTTCCCTGGCCTGGTCCATCGTGATACTGCGGATTACTTTCTTAATCTCCAGCAGCGTGGCCGAGGATACGCTGAAAACCTGGACCCCCAGTCCCAACAGAACGGGCACGTAGTTCGGCTCGCCGGCCATTTCGCCGCACACCGCCACCTCGATCCCGGCGTTCCTTGCCGTATCGGTCACCGTCTTGATAAGCGACAGGACGGCCGGGTGGCCCGGCGTGTACATGCTCGCCACGCGTTCGTTCGACCGGTCCACGGCCAGCACGTACTGGGTGAGGTCGTTCGTGCCGATGCTGAAGAAGTCGCATTCCTTCGCGAACTGCTCGGCCATGATGGCCGCGCTCGGAACCTCGATCATGATGCCCACTGGGATGTCGGTGCTGACGTGGATGTCTTCCTCTTCGAGGTCTTCGCGGACGTCGGCCAGGAGCATCTTGGCCTGGCGGAGTTCCTTGAGGTTCGTGATGAGCGGGAACATAATCCGTACGGGTCCGAGGAGGCTGGCGCGAAGGATGGCCCGCATTTGCGTCTTGAACTCGGCCATGTGCTGGAGGCTGAACCGGATGCTGCGGCAGCCGAGAAACGGGTTCCGCTCGTCGTAGTCGCCCGACAGGTGGGTGAACTTGTCGGCCCCCAGGTCGCAGGTGCGGATCGTGATGGGCCGGCCTTTGCAGGCCTGGATGGCTTCGGCGTAGGCCTGATAGTGGTCCTCTTCGCTGGGTACCTCGTCGCGGTCGAGGTAGAGGAACTCCGTGCGGTAGAGACCGATGCCGCTGGCGCCCCGCTCGACGCACGTCTGGACTTCGTAGGGGAACTCGATGTTGCCCCAGAGACAGACCTCGTGCCCGTCCGTCGTGATGGCCGGGAGGTCGCGAAGGTGCCCCAGTTCCTCCTCCATGCGGTGGAACCGCTGCTCGGCCTCCCGGAAGCGCATAACGGTCGGTTCGTCCGGGTCGATGACCACCAACCCGCGGTTGCCGTCCACGATGACCGTGTCGCCTCCCGAGATCTCGGCCGTCACGTTCCGGAGGCCGACCACCGCCGGGATGCCCATGGCGCGGGCGACGATCGTCGTGTGGCTGGTGCGGCCGCCGCTGTCCGTGGCGAACGCCAGGACCTTCGACCGGTCGAGGCCGGCCGTCTGGCTCGGCGTCAGGTCGTGGGCGATCACGACGACCGGCTCGGTCAGTTGGTGCAGGCTCTCGCGTTTGGCGCCGATCAGGTTCCTCAGCAGCCGTTTCTCGACGTCCCAGACGTCGGTGACGCGTTCGGCCATGTACCGGTTCGGCAGGGCGCGGATCTTCTCGGCATAGCCTTTGAGGATCTGCGCGACGGCGTACTCCGGGGCGTAGCGTTCGCGCTTGATGAGTTCGCGAATCTCCTCCAGCAGGCCGGGGTCGCCGAGCAAGGCGTCCTGGACGTCGAAGATGGCGCCGAGTTTCTCGCCGACGTCGGCGGCGACGCGTTCGCGCAGTTCGCGCACCTCTTCGCGGGCGCGCTCGACGGCGCCCTGGAACCGGGCCAGTTCCGGTTCGACCTTGTCCGGCTCGATGCCGCGACGGGGAATGCGGAACTGTTCGCTGTCCAGGACGATCGCGGGAGCGATCGCCACGCCCGGCGAGACCGCGATGCCTTTGCGCGTTTCCATCGGATTGCCCCGCCCCGGGAGCCCGCCTACGCCAGGTCCCTGTCGAAGTTCGCCACCACTTCGGCCAGGGCCTGGAGACAGCCCTCCGCGTCTTCGCCGTCGCTCTCCAGGCGGAGCGTCGTGCCCGGCATGGCCTCGAGCAGCATCATCTCGATGATGCTTTTGCCGTTGACCGTCTGGCCGCTCTTCGACACCGTGACCGTACAACGGAACCCGTTCGCCGTCTCGACGAACTTGGCCGCCGGCCGCATGTGCAGCCCCAGGGGGTTGACGATTGTCACCTCGCGTATGGGCACGAGCACATCTCTCCAACGCGCGAGGGCCGCCGTGCCGTTATCCCGCGTCTTCGTCGGCCTCGCGCAGCAGGTCCACCAGTTCGTCGCGGGTGGACGCCTGGCACATGAAGCGGCGGAGGTTGTCGTTCTTGATGCTCCGAAAGATATGCTCCATCGCTTTCAGATGCTCCTCCGGTTGCTCCGGGCTCGACAGCAGCAGGAAGAACAGATGGACCGGCTGGCGGTCCAGGGCGGCAAAGTCGATGCCGGCGGCGCTCCGGGCCACCACGCCCACGACCTCTTTGACTCCTTCGTGCTTCGCGTGCGGGATGGCCACGCCGTTGCCGAAACCCGTCGTGCCCTTTTTCTCGCGTCGCAGAATGGCGTCGACCACGTTGCGGCGGTCCTTCTTCGAGATGGCGTTGATGGTGACGAGCCGGCCGACCATCTCATCGATCACGCCTCGGGCCGTGCTCGCCTCGAGGTTGGGCGTGATGGCCTCGGTGGCGATAAACTTCATTAACTTCATGTGAGGTTGGACTCCTCGCCGCCTTTACGCGCGCGTGGGTTGATGCGGGCTCGGGCCGCGGCCCTTCCGGTGACGGGTGCGGTCCTTGTGTTCGAGCAACTGTCGCTCCAGCCGCTCTTCAGCCTGGTCGATCGCCACACGCATGTCGTGCCCGGTCGTGCGGGCCACCAGGTCGCTGGCGTGCTCCAGATCGGCGATCATCTCGCAAGAGAAACCGTCGCCGTCCCGGTTCAGCACCACGCGTATCGACTGGATCTTGTCGTAGTACTTGAGCAGGCGCTGCGCCTTCTCGCCCGCCCGGTCCCTCATGTCATCGGTGATGGACTCGTGCCGCGCCGTTACTTCGATCCGCAACGTCTGCCTCCGTTCCACAAATCACGTGTGCCGCCCGCCCCTCGCACCCGTTTGGACACGGACAGGAGTGTAGCAGCCGCCGCCGCCGAAGTCAACGATTTCACGCACCCCCCATCAGCCGGCGGGTGTGGCAAGTTTTTCCGGCGGGCACGGGGGGTTGTAGCGCCGGGCCTTATGCCCGGCGGCCGTTGGCGGCGGCGCCGGCCAGGATGCGCCGGGGATAAACCCCGGCTCGTGCGGCCAAGCCGCAGGGAATCGTCCCATGCCGGAAATCGTTGCCACGCACCCAGCCGGCGCCGTCGGTCCTTTTGGGGTTGACGGCGCCGCTTGGGAACGGTAGATTACACCGCTTCAGGATGGCGGGGAGGGTGTGCGCATCAGAGGCGCTGCCCCGCCGACGCCGGAACACCGGAACCACCGGGTTGGGTATGGATCTGGAAGACCTCCGAAAACGGATTGACGAGATTGACGCCAGGCTTGTGGCCCTCATGAACGAACGGGCCCGCTGCGCCGTCGAGGTCGGCAAGATCAAGCGCGAGACCGGCGAGGCAAGCGTCTACCAGCCTGCGCGCGAACGCGACGTCTTCGAACACATCATCGAGGCCAACGACGGCCCCCTCCCGGACCATACCCTGATGGCCATCTGGAAGGAGATGATGAGCGGGAGCCTGTCGCTCGAGAAGTCCCTGAAAGTGGCCTACCTCGGGCCGGAGGGCAGTTTCAGCCATCTGGCGGCCCTCGAGAAGTTCGGCCACAGCGTCGAGTTGCTGGCCGTCCGCGACATCTCGTCCGTCTTCGACCAGGTGGCCCGCGCCGCGACCGACTACGGCATTGTGCCCGTTGAGAACACGACCGGCGGCGCCGTCCGCGACACGATGGAGTGTTTCCTGTGGGTCCACGGGCCCGTCAAGGTCTGTGCCGAGATGGCCCTGCCCATCCACGAGAACCTGCTGTCGAAGACGACGCTTGATCGTGTCACGAAGGTCTACTCCAAGCCCCAGGTCTTCGACCAGTGCCGCCAGTGGCTGACCGAAAACGTGAGCCACGCCGACCTGGTGGCCGTGGGTTCGACGGCCGAGGCGGCGCTTCTGGCGTCGCGGGTCGAGGCCACTGCCGCCATCGCGTCCGAGATGGCCGCCGGCATCTACAATCTTGAGATCCTGGCGTCGGCCATCGAGGACAACCCGCAGAACCAGACGCGGTTCCTCGTTCTCGGCCGCGAGAGCGCCGGACGCACCGGCCGCGACAAAACCTGCATCCTGTTCAGCGTCTCTCACGAGGCGGGGGCGCTGGTCGAGATCCTCGACATCTTCCGACGCCACGCGATGAACATGACCAAGATTGAGTCGCACCCGTTCCCAACGAAAACGTGGGAGTATTACTTCTTCGTGGACATCGAGGGCCACGCCGACGACGAGAACGTCAAGGCCGCCCTCGCCGAAGCGCGGGGACACTGCCGCCAACTCGAAATCCTGGGATCGTTCCCCGTGGCCGTCACCGCCGAGTGACCGACCTGAGACCCTCTTCATGATTATTGTGATGCAATCCGGAGCCGCCGACACGCAGGTGGACAGCGTCGTCCACCGCATCGAAGACGTGGGGCTCAAGGCCCACGTCTCGCGCGGCGAGTTCCGGACCATCATCGGCGCCATCGGCGACGAGACCCTCCTGAGACCCGAATTCTTCGCAGGGCTGGCGGGCGTCGAAACCGTCATGCCCATCATGAAGCCCTACAAACTCGCCAGCCGCGACTTCCACGCCGACGACACCGTCCTGGAGATCGGGCCCTTCAAGGCCGGAGGGACGTTCCTGTCGGTTATGGCGGGGCCCTGTGCCATCGAGAGCGAGGGCCAACTTCGCGAGGCTGCCCACGCCGTCCGCGACGCCGGCGCCGTGATGCTCCGTGGCGGCGCCTTCAAGCCGCGCACCAGCCCCTACAGTTTCCAGGGCCTGGGCGAGGACGGGCTCAAGATCCTCCAGCGCGTCGGCGCCGAGGTCGGCCTGCCGACCGTCACCGAGGTCCTCGGCGTCCGAGACGTCGAACTGGTGGCCGGCTGCGCCGACGTCCTCCAGGTCGGCGCCCGCAACATGCAGAACTTCCGCCTGCTGACCGAGGTCGGCCAGGCCGGCAAGCCCGTCCTTCTCAAGCGCAATCCGGCCGCCACCACCGAGGAACTCCTCATGTCGGCCGAGTACATCCTGGCCGAGGGCAACCACCGCGTCATGCTGTGCGAGCGCGGCGTGCGGGGATTCGACAAGGCGACCCGGTACCTGCTCGACCTGGCGGCCGTGCCGGTCATCCAGGCCGTCTGCCACCTGCCCGTCATTGTGGATCCGAGCCACGCGACCGGACGCCGGGAACTCGTGCCGGCGATGGCCCTGGCCGCCGTCGCCGCCGGCGCCCACGGCGTCTTCGTCGAGGTACACCCGGACCCCGAGAAGGCCATGAGCGACAGTCCCCAGCAACTGACCCCCGATGCTTTCCGGCGAATGATGGCCGAACTCGCGCCCATCGCCGAAGCCGTCGGACGAGAACTGCAAAAACCGAACAGCAATTAGCCCCCGGTGAATACACCGGTACGTGTTTAGCGTGTCGGTTGTGGCTGTCACCCTGAGCGAAGCGAAGGGTCTCGCCGTGGAAACGACGAAACAGCAAAGACCACGGCGAGATTCTTCGGCCCGCAAGCGGGCCTTAGAATGACAACGCTAAACACGTGCATACACCGGCGGGCCACGAACGGAGA
>Ga0307433_1001567_pt1 | contig 12138 bp, 8 predicted proteins | sample SalMarWE160210MG_FD_202166 | JGI IMG/M metagenome (GOLD analysis project Ga0307433, IMG submission 202166) | Salt marsh sediment microbial communities from the Plum Island Ecosystem LTER, Massachusetts, United States - WE1603-210 | ecosystem: Environmental > Aquatic > Marine > Intertidal zone >... | reverse complement strand
AGCACCGACGCCTCACGCGCTCCGTGTGAACCGCCGTATACGGACCCGTATGTACGGTGGTGTGGGAGGCGGGGGCGAGCAATCGCCCCTGCCTACCCGATCGGGTTTGGCAGCCACCAAAAAAGGTGCCAGGCACCTTTTCTGGGAGGCCTGCGGCGCTCGTGTATCTGCATGGTATCCAGAGCCACTCGGGATGGTATGGGGCGTCGTCGCGGCGGCTGGCGGAGGCGGGGAGGGGCACGTCCGGACCTGTCCGTGATGTCAGAATGCCGTTGCACGCGCCGGGCGGGGTGCTAGGATAGAGGTGGTGAGGCATTGGGACAGGGCGCTGAAAACGGTGGTACGGCGTCGGTATTCACGGCCTTGTGTCGAGCATGGGCTGGCGGTTCTCGCCCCCGAAAGACCAGGGCGAAGGTGATGAGGACCCTGCATCTGATTCTTGGGCTTTGTGTATCTCTGTCGCCATTGTCAGTCCCTGTCTACGCAATAGCGCCATCGTATCAGACGGATGCCGACCTCACCCAGTATCCCATCCTCGTGGTGGCCAAGTGGGACAAAGCTCCGATGCGGCCCCATCATCTGTCAGTAGGCAACGTGTGCAAGAAGTTTGAGGTCTTCACGGAGTTGATCCTCGAGCGCGTGATCAAGGGAGACATCGCGCCGGGCAAGCACACCATCCTGATGGGCTTGGGCATCGGGTGGCAGGAGGACGGGGCAGGATTGGCCACATGGACGTCGACCCACATCCCGGGCGACGTGGACGATGTGACCAAGCCGAGCCTATGGTTCCTGGACCGGAAGCGCAGTTGGGACCCATCGGACAAGATCCTCTACTACCACGTCCCCCATTACCGGGCGATCCAGCCGGTGACACTGGAGGAGTACTTTGGGGCATTGCGGTCGCCTCGTCCTGAGACTGACGTTCCGAAACTGCTGGTGTCGGACAACCCCGAGGTGCTGATACGGGTCCTCCGTTACGTGTGTGGGGGCGTCTGGCCTTGGCCAGTGGACGCGTCTCCGCGGGATGAGCGCAGTCCCATCCGGGCGATGTGGGGACCTCTAACGCGAGGAAGGATGCTCACAGAGCAAGCCGAGGCCGTGCGACGAGTGGTCGAGCGGGGCGTAGGCGGAGTCAGTCCGCTTGCTGTCAGTGTCTACGCCGAGCTGACGGGGAAAGACGGCGTTCCGTACCTGCGGTCGCTCCTTAAGGACAGAGACCCCACGGTGCGCGGCGTAGCGATCGGACTGCTGGCGCGCCACAGGGACCAAGCCTCTGTGGCGGCCATGGCCGAGGCGGCCCGCGGCGTGCGTGACGGCCACACGGCTTGCGCCCTTATCGAAGCGTTGTCGGGTTGGGCCGACCCGCGTCTCGCACCCGTACTCATTCCGTTCCTTCAGAACGATGCCTTCGCCTACCAGTATGGTGACGACCTGGGGATTCCTGCCCTTAAAGCGCGCGAGGCCCTTCACAAGATCGCCGGCTGTTGGTTTCCCCACAACGTTGCCGTTGCGGCGGCGGCCTGGAAGAGAGCGGAGGCCACCGCGGACCCGGCCAAGCGCAAAGCGCTTCTCGACAAGCTCTTGCCCGGTGGCCAGTTTCCCGTGACAGCCCACCTCGTTGGGAGCCCGGAGTATGTGTCCCGGGAAGCAGAGGCGGAATGTGAGAGCCATGCTTCATTCAAGCCAATACCGCGATCCGAAGAGAACGACGCCAAGGCAAGCCGCTTCAGTGCAAGGGTTCGGCTGACCAGTGTCTCAGGCCAACCGGTCACGCTGGCCAAGATGCCGTCGTGGTTCGAAATGAGGTCCCCGTCACGTTGGGCGCAGCGCGGTGGCTTGTTTCCGGAACACCCATCAAAGGACGATTTCTTGCATCTGGCACCTGGGGAGTCGACCGAATTCCGGGTCACTCTCGATGCCGACTTCCTTCTGGCCAAGCCGCAGAGCCGGCGCCTGAGGCTCTTCTACAAAGAGAACGGAAATGCCGTCAACGTGAGCGCGTGGATCGGATGGCTGGATGTCCAGCTTGGCCCGGAGTGGAAGGAGGAGCGTGAGGTCGAGAAGGTCAGGCAGCGGTGGCCCAACGGGAACCTGAAAGCCGTCGGACAGAAGGTCAACGGCCGCAGGCGCGGCGAATGGCACTTCTTCAATGAGGAGGGCAGTCGGACTAGGGTCGTCGATTACACCCGCGGTTCGGAAGCCAAATGTAACCCTGAGCATCCAGACAACAAGGGTGCGGGGTTGAGACCTGACTCTCACCCCTAGGGTTGGTCGACGTTCGAGAGCCATCTGAGCCTAATCGCATGCCCCTGTGCACAGCCCCGCCCACACACTGCCCTCGAGAGACGCTAGCCAACCGAGCATCCGAGACACTGTCACGCCGCATTTGAGTGGCTCTTTGAGGTCGGCGATCTGGCCAAGACGACTCAGGCCCTCGGACTTGCCATGCGGGTCGTACATATCCCGCTTCAGCACCGCCCCTGACGTGTTCGCACGGCCGCGGCTACCCTCGCATCCTACCCCCACCCCTCCCCCGAGGCAAGGGCGTGTGAGGGAAGGCCGGGCGGGGCGGGGAGGAGGAGGGTGTGGCACTGAGCGTCTGGCCGCCAGGATTCTCTCACGAAACCTGGATCACATCACGGGGAGGGGGTCAGAGGCGCGTCTGCCCCTTCTCCTTGTCCAGGGACACTGCTCGAACGATGCCGAACCACCCGACATACTTTCCGACTTGGCCTGCAAGGGAGTACTCCTTGGCCCTGCGGAGTTCCTCCTGAGCCCGCTTCTCCTTCGCCGCTTTCTCGGCGGGGTCTTCCTTCTTGCCCACCGGCGGGGGCATCGGTGTTCCCGCCCAGAAGTTGATCGGCTTCTCTTCGACTCTCCTCAAGAAAGGGATCTCCCGCGCGGTCGGCCTGTAGGCCATGGTGCCGAGCCCCCGTCCCCCCGGCATCGGTTTGGAGACCTCGATGATTGACTTGCCCTCTTGCCCCTCTTTCCCCGCGGCCGGCAACGACAGGGGCACAGAGCAGATCACAAGCAGCAGTAGCCGGATCATGGGTCGTCGCACGTGAAGCCTCCCACCCGTGAGGAGAGCGGTGAGACCTGACACGGTCAGGATGAGGTGCAGGCGTCTCATGTGCGACCTCATTTCCAGATACATTCTGCACAGATCGACCCCTCTTGTCCACAGTGTGATTTGCGCGCCGATCGAGGAATCCGTTCAGACGCTCTGCGCTCTACGTTTCGAAGAGGGTTACGCCTGGCCCACCCCTCCCCCGAGGCAAGGGCGTGTGAGGGAAGGGCGGACGGGGGGAGGAGGGGGAGGTGCGCCGGTTCAGCACGGGCTACGTTCTGCGACGGAGAAGCAGCATCAAGCCTCCGGCGGCCAGCAGCGCGAGCGTTGCGGGTTCGGGGATGAGGGTCATCGCGCCAAGGTCGATGCCGTCCATGACCAGGTGCTTCAGCACCACGACGTTCGCGCCTGTGAACCGAACCAGCGCCCCGTTCTGGAGTGTGAGCGTATCCAGATACTGGTTGCACCCAAGATTGAGCACGGTGTCATCGACGAGGATCGACATCGGTGCTGATGACGTGGCTGCCCTGGACATCGGTTGCGGTGATGGTAGCGGCGTCGGCCTCTACGTCGAAGGTGAGCACCTCCGGCCCTGCAACCGTGTAAGGCACGAGACTTGTAAACTGCATCCCGCCGAGCGTTGTTGGCGCGTCAACCGTCACCTGGTGCGGGGCCGTGATGGCCGAGCCGAACGCGGCCACATCGCCCACGCCGTTGGGCACGCCCTGTGACCAGTTTGCCGGAAGGGAGGCATTGCCATCGGCATCGACCTGCCATTCACCGGAACCGCCCTGTGCGGCCATCAGAACCAGGCCCGTCGGTGTGTAAGTCGGCACGAGGTTCAACCGGGCGGCGCGGGCGAAGATTGCGCGGACCCGCCGGGCTTCGACCGCATTGGGAACGAGTTGCCGGGTTACCGGGTCGGCGTCATAGCCATAGGGCACCTTCCCGGCCAACCGGCGGCCGTGCCCCTTGAGGTAGGCCCGCGACTCCGCGATCCGCGCTGCGATCATGTCCCGCTCAAACTCCGCAAACGCCGCCAGGATGTGTCTAAGGAAGCGGGTTTCCGGGCCGGAAGACAACTCCGGTTGGTGAACGAGACGCAACTCGACGCCCGCTTTATCGAGTTCGTCGAAGAGGATGACGGCGTCGCGCATGTTGCGGGTCAGGCGGTCGAGGGCGACGGCGTACAGGCGGTCGATGCCGCCGAGGTCGATGACCTTGCGGAGACGGCGCATGGCGGGGCGGTCGAGCGTCGCGCCGGAACAGCCCTCGTCGTCGAAGCGCTGGCCGGTCCAGTGAAGGCCAGGTTCGCCCATGGCCCGGGCGAATTCCTGGCACGTCATGAATTGAACGTCGCAGGAGGAGAAGTCCTCGGCCTTGTCCACGGACTGACGGGTGTAGATGGCGTAGCGGATCATGTGGCCGGCACCAGAGGACATGGGCCTTACGCTCCTGATGTCAATCATAGGTATCGGCAGGCACCGCCTGCGACTTGATGGTGTCAGACTTGCTGCCCCATGGGGGCTGGGAAGCGTGGTGCGCAAGGCGCATCCCGGGCCTATACCGGATTATTGTATAGGCGGAAGAGATTCCACTTGACGGGCCGGCGGCTGTAAGGTATATGTTAGGTGTCCGGGGCACAGATTGACCGGAATGGGATACAAGCAATGGGTGATCTCCTCTGGGCTGCAGAGAGTGCCGGATATGGACCACGCGCCGCCCCAGGCTTCAGGCCCGAGCGGATCGTCCTCGCCAAAGGCAGCCAGACGACACCCAGCCGCCGCCTGTTTGCCCGGCAACTGTGCCGCGCTTACCCGGATGCGGAAGTCGCCGACCAACCGAACGTGCCGCACAACCGGGTGGCCCTAGGCGAAGCCGATGCCCTCGCCGCCTTGAAGCGGGGAAAACGGACCCTCGTTCTCGGCGAACATCGAAGCGCCGTCCGCCAGAGCCGCGAGGAAGGCAACACCTGCCCCAACTACTGGCACTTTTCGCCCTACGGTTTCTGCCCCTACGGATGCCGCTACTGCTACCTTGCCGGCACGCCGGGCGTCCGCTTCTCGCCGACGGTCAAAGTCTTTCTCAATCTGCCCGAGATCCTCGCCGAGATCGACCGGATCGCAGCGCGCCTGCCGGAGCCCACGGCGTTCTACCTGGGCAAACTCCAGGACGGCTTGGCGCTCGACCCGCTGACCGGCTACTCGCGGACGCTGGTCCCCTTCTTCGCGGGCCGTCGGCTCGCGCGTATGACGCTGCTGACAAAGTCCGCCAGCGTGGAAAACCTCCTGGACCTCGACCATGAGGGACACACGATTCTTTCCTGGTCGCTCAACCCCGCCGAGGCGATCGCGGCCTTCGAGGCAGGCACGCCTCCCCTGGCCGAGCGGATCGAGGCGATGAAGCGGTGCGCCAGCGCCGGCTACCCCGTCCGCGCGGTCATCATGCCGATCATCCCTGTGCCTGGCTGGGCAGAGACCTACACGGCATTTCTCGAAGGGCTTCTGGCCGAGGTCACGCTGGACCGCATCACCCTGGGCGGCATTTGCTCGTACCGGGCAGCACGGGGTCTCATGGAACACCGCTTGGGCCGGTCGAACGCCATTTCGGACGCCTTCGATCCGACCGGCCCGTCATCGGACGGCCGCTTGCGTTACCCCGCACACCTTCGGGTCGAACTGTACCAGTACATGATCGGGATCATCCGCAGCCGTTCGCCCGACCTGGACATCGGCCTGTGCCTCGAGGAGAGAGGCGTCTTCGAGGCGCTCGGCCTGACCGAGGCCATCGGCCGATGTAACTGCGTCTTGTGAGCGTACCGCTTTGCAGGGGCAGACCTTGCAGCCGGCAAACCGCGATCCGGAAGAAGCACTGATGCCCCTGAACCACGAGCCCACTGTCCCTTACGAGCAGGTCGCACGGTGTCTGAAGTACATCCAGAGTTGGCGCGAACATCTCGCGCACGCATGGGTGGGCTACGCATCCGGTGTTCCCGACACGCGCGCAATTGGGAACGCGGTGGACGAGCTCATCTCTGTGGCATTGTTGGAGGAGAAAGCTAGACGGACATCGCCGGGTTCCGTGTCGCCGCTGCGCGGCGTGATTGCCTCGTCAACGGCGCGAAGCGTTCAGGACCTGTGGGCCGCTGTTGGCCAGTCCGCTTCTTCTCCCATTCTGGCGGCTGTCTTCCAGACAGGCGATGCCGACAAACAAGTGCCCGTTCCTGACAACGTGCTCAACAGCCCATGGGTGGAGCGCATCGGCGAAGCCCTGAACCTGATGAGCCCAACGGAAGTCCCCTCCGCGTTCTTCGGGGATTTCCATCAACTGTGCCTGGCCCGACCGCTTGAGGCGTCGTTCTTCCACTTCGGCACGCTGGAAACCCAGCATCGGAGGCACGATTGGGGCGCACACTACACGCCAACTCCCATCGTCGAGTACTTGGTGCGCCGAACCCTCGGCCCGCAGATTGATGGCGGCGTTCCGGCGAACGGTTTCCCTCCGCGAATCCTCGACCCGTTCTGTGGATGCGGCGCCTTTCTCATCGCAGCCACGCAGATGCTGCTCCGACGCGGAACTGCCACCAACCTGTCCGCGCGGGAGAGGCTGGAGGTTATTGCGGGCGCGATCGTCGGAACGGATATCGACGAGAGAGCTGTCTGGTGGACCCGCCGACTATTGCTTCTGGCCGTCTGGGCGTCGTGTGTGGAGGACGGCCTCGATGTCCGCGCCGTCCCCGAGGAAATACTCCCCACGCTTGATCGGAACATTGTCTGCCTGGACTTCCTCCGCTCGAAGAGCGGACGGCGGCTACGAGAGCTGCTCGCGGAAAGCGCAACCGTCGAGGAAATCGTTGAGTTCCCCGACGCCCAGGTCTATCCGGATGCCAAGGTCCAGATCGCGCTGTTGTGCCTCAGCAAAGGCAAGAAGGAGTTCCGAACGCGGGTCGAGACTTGTGGCCACGTAATCCGGAGAAGTGACCGTGAGTCCTCTCCGTGAAGCCGGTTGCGCCTTGACGGGCGCGCCCGGCCTCTCCCCACCCCTTCCCGTCCAGGGTTGTTAAACGGGACCCGCGAGCGGCCCTGAGAGGTTGAGAGTTCAGGCAGACGAGGGCTTGGCAAACGGCGCTTGCGGTTAACAGGCGGCCGAACCGAGAGCAGGAGGCATCGCCATAGGTTCTTGCCACAAGGTTGGTTGGGGGCGCGAGTTGGGGCCCTCGGCGCTCGCGCAAAGATGAGGCCGCCCGAAGGCGGCCTTTGAGTTTCTGGCTCCCCGGACGAGACTCGAACCTGTGCCCTTGTGGTTAACAGATGGGGTCCTGGGCCCGTTCTCTAGGGCAGTCTTCGGGCTGACACGCCGAAGGGGGACGCTGGGGCTCGCCGCTGCTCCGGCCCGAAGATGACGCCAAGCGCGTCGATGTCATCGCCGCAACGTCCATGGATGCCGATAACGGGGCGCCCTTCCTCATACAGGCCGGTCCGCTTCCGGACCTCGTTGCTTCCCCATCCATCTGAGTAGCTGCCCTCAAGGTCGAGGCCGTCGGGCCGAAGCCGGTGGAAGCGGAGTGTGACAGCGTTCACGCGCTGCCCGGCGCTGTAGACGTCCATGCCGGCCACGACGTATCCGGGCCGTGCCACCAGTGCCTTCCGATACCCGCCGCCCTTGCCGAATACCGGCCCTTCCACGTAGCCGCGGCGCGTGAAGAAGATGGGCCGCAGGGACTTGATCACCACTTTGCCGCCGGATTGGCCGGTGGTGAGTTCCACCCCTGCAAGGAGGCCGCCCTCCTTAGGAATGTGCTCGAACGGCCGAGCCCCCTTTCCGCCAATCGCATCACTCCTCAACGGCTTGTCTTCCTTGAGGAAACGTTCCAGCTCTTCCCATATCGGGAAGTCCGGACTTAACGGGAGCGTGCCGTAGCATGTGACGAGGCGGGGTTGGCCCCAGAGGCGTGCGGCTTTCTGGGACGCCCCAAAGCCTTCCGCTATCAACTCCAGCGCCTCGACGTGCCCGACGGGCACGGTGAAATGCCGCGGTGCCTCTTCCCCGTCGCCGATTCTGGCCGACCAGAGTTCCTTGCCGTCACCGACAATGCGGTACGCGACATGGGCGTCCGGCCCCAACTTCGTGGGGAACACGCGTCCGGTGACGAGGTCGAACGCCTTGTCCACGCGGTAAGTGACGGCAGCCTTGCCACCCGCGTCGGGCCGGACACGCAGGCATCGGACCGGGCTGTCTCCCCCTGAGTCGACATCTACCGGCTCGGGAGGTGCCGTTCGGCTCTCGATCGGATCCACTTCAGTCAAGTCTACCATCTGCTTCACGGCCCACAGTTCGCGGGATACTCTGGAATCCTCGTCAAGCGAGTGGACCACGATTCTGTGGAAGACTGCTTCGGCCCGATAGGTCCCAATGGCCGGCTGGTCCGCGTGGAGCCTCTTGTAGCGGAAGTGGTCGGGGAGTTTCAACCGTCCGGGCTTTCCGACCCAGTGGAGGATCTCTCTACCATCGAGCATGGCCTGAATCCGGACCAGCGGCCCGCCGCGGCGAACGAAGAGTTCCGCCGCGTATCTCCTGTTCTTCTCGAGCGAGAAGCCCCCCACGCGTGTCGGGTTGGGTCGGCCCTTCGAACGCTCGATGTCGTCCAGTCCGCAAGCGCCGCCCCACCCTCCCAACACGAGCGAACAACGGTGACCGGCCACAGGGAAAACGATGAACACCTCCTCACCGTCCATCAGCGTGAACTCCACACGAAGGCGATAGTTGTCCTTCGGGAATACGGGCAGTTGGAGCGTGTTACCCCGCCCCTTCGTGGTCACGCGAAGCCCATCCGCCTGCGGAAGCCACGTCCCGACCCGCGCATGGAAATAGACGTTGACGTGAGGGATCACCTCAAGGGGTTTCTTGCGGCGTTTCACGGTGACAGCGGCGAGCCCCTCCACGTCCCTGTGGGGCTTGAGGCTGGCCCGATGGACCAGCCGCCGCCCCTTCGCGGCGGAGACCTCAATGGCCAATGGAATCACGTCGCTCTCAAGCCGCTCGGGCACGTCCCAGGACACTATACCCTCGGACGAGACGTCCATGCCCCGCGGGCCGCTCAGCAGCCTGTACCGGACCTCCGGTTCGCTCGACCGCACGTCGAGTTTGTAGGCCCACTTGCGCCCTTCCAGCACGGTGGTCGGGGGGGACGATGCGACAAGCAAGTACGGTCGGTCGGTCTTCTCCAACGCCTCCATCCAGTCGTAACGGTATAGGACCAGCCTGTCATTGGATGGGGGAACCGTAGCGATGACCTTCTTGCCGGGGAGTGCCATGATCCGTTGATCCAGCGGCTGCTCGTCCCGCCACATGACCTCCCGGTCCACCATGTTCCACAGCGTGGGCCCCCAGCACACAAGCCGCCGGTCGTCGGCCCCCAGCAACCGCAGGCGGGGGCCGAAGCCCCTTGGGCCGTAGACCGCGCCGAACCCCGCGAGCAGCCGCGGGTGCCCGGTGGGCAACAGGCGGAACCAGCCCATCTCGTCCCGAGGGATGGGCAGTTCCTCCAACCTTCGGGAAAGCACCTCGTGCCGCGCGAAGAACTGTAACCCATCATGACTGGGCAGCAGCGGGCCGAACCCGCGTCGAACATGCCGCCCGACCATCTGGTCGCCGACCAATTGGATCCAGCACGAGCCGTAGAAGCGGTCACGGCTGCCCCATCCGGTAAACGTCTTGCCGTTGGCCGACGCCCGGCAGTGCTCCCATCCCTTCAGGTTCTTGGAGAAGAAGACTTTCATGGGCTTGAGTGTTGCGAGGTCGACGAGTTTCGGCTCATCCTTCTTGCCCGTGACCAGCACCGGACCGGCCGACGCCGATCCCATCGCAAGGCCCGTCAATGTCCCCACGTCCTCCAACTTGGCCTCGGCCTCGCGCGCCCGCGATGCCAGGTCCCATCTCTCAAGCGTCCTGTCCCGGGGGCTGGCGACGACGAGCTTCTCAACGCCCGCCGTGACCAGGGCTTCCTCGGAGGGGAGCGGCACATAGCCATCCACGTGGCCCGAGGCGACGTCCAGGATGGCGAGTTTCCGTACGGAGCCCAGGTGGAGGAGGAGGTACTTGCCGCCGCCCCCGACGGCCGCCACCCCCTGAAGGTCGTACGGGAAGTCCAGGGTCTCGGACTCCGTCTTGATCTTCGTCTTGGCCGCCATGTAACGAGCCAAGGCCTCGATCATAGCGCGCCGGCGGGCCTCTTCGTCGGGCTCTGCGGGGGCCGGGGCGCCCTCGAACCGCATCGTTCCCTTCACGCGGTTCACCTCGTCGCCGCCACGCCGCGCGACGATCGTGTAGTGAACCCGCCGCTCATCCGGATCAAGTTCTGACACCTCCACCAGAACAGCCTTGCTCAGATCGACGTCCCGGATCTCGCCCTCCTTCATGGTCGTCATCGTCCCCAACGCAGCCATGCTGCCGGGAACCTTGCGGCCGTCCCTCATCTCGGCGTGGGGCGTCGGCTGCGCATCGACCACTCGGACGTCGCGCAGCGCAACCTTCGTATCGCCGAACGTGATCCTCCGGTTCTCGCTCCAGCCGTCCGTGGCCCCATTCCTGCCGAGGGCCCGGAGCCCCACTCGCCCGGCTCCGAGGTCCTTCGGCACGGGGCGGGTCCGCGCCCGGAACGTGGTCGGCGACACCCGCTCCAGTTTCACGACCCGCCGGTCGCCCAGACCGACGCTGAGAACGAGCTCGACTGCCAAGTCCGCGGCCTTCGCCCGGGGGTGAGAGATCACCTCCAACATCAGCCCGGCAGGTTCGTACCTGTCGGCGTAAGCGATAGGCCCCCAGTCCAGAGCGAAGTGGGGCTGTTCGAGGAAGGCCTTGAGCCGGCTCACCGGCACGATGAAGTTCACACCGCTGCCGAACATGGCTGTGGCGACGACGACGCCGACCACCCTCCCGTTGGCATCGAGCACAGGGCCGCCCGAGTTGCCCGGATTGATGCTGGCGTCGATCTGGATGAGCGCCAGTTTGCCCTCTTCCTTGCGCAGGGCCGCCACCCGCCCCTTGTTGATGCTGACCGCCGGGTACAACTTCTCCCCCACGGTCAGCCACTTACCGAAGGGGTAGCCGAACGCCGTAACCTCGACCGTCTCTGTCAGGGCAGCGTCGTCGCCCAATTCCAGGGCAGCCAGGTTCTCGGCCTCCTTCGCCCGCAGCAGGGCGATGTCCACCTCCGGATCAACGCCCACAACCGTGGCCTCGAAGGCCTTTTGGTCCGGCTGCCCCCCCTCCATGACCACCTTTACGGTCTCCCCGTGCTCCCGGTCAGCCACCACGTGCCAGTTGGTGACGAACAGCCCCGCCGGGTCGATACAGAAGGCGGAGCCGGAGCCACGTTCTCCCAGGTCCACCAGGGCCGTCGCCCGCTTGCCCTGCTCAACAACGTCTGCGCGCACGCGGGCGCACGGCAAGAGGCCCCCTGGCAGGAGCATGAGAAGGACCCAACAAGAGATGCCCAGCCAGCCGTCGCGGCGTCGGCCGCGCATGACAGAAGAACCCGCAGCGATCATTTCACGCCCCCTGAGGATTATGGAAAACCTCGTCTGTTCACCGGCGCCCGGCTCGCACAGCCCGCCGGCCCAGCCTGAGGCACCGGGCGCTCGCAAAGGAAACACCCGCGCCGGCCCGCCGCCGGCGAGACGGACGGTCATCGAATACGCCGCACCTCGCCTCCAGACAGTGCCTGTACGGTCATTCTCTCCCACAGCACCTTGGAGTTGGACGCCCCGAAGCCGATCCGGTGCTGCGCCGGGATACGCCAGCCCCTGTACATGGTCAGGTGCTGTGCCTCCCCGGACCAGTCAATGATCGCCTCGCCATCAAGCCAGGCGACGATCCGCACCTTCCCCGGCCACACGACCACGGTGGCGCGGACGTGATAGCGCCGGCCGTTCTCCAGGCGGCCGCTGTCGAGCGTCGTCTCGTTTTGGTGCCCTGGTTTCCCTCGAATCTGATCCAGGCCGTGGCAGATGTTCCCGTAATAGCCGAGGCCGAGCAGAACCTGCCGGTCGCCCACAGGCAGGACGATG
>Ga0307433_1001566_pt1 | contig 12140 bp, 9 predicted proteins | sample SalMarWE160210MG_FD_202166 | JGI IMG/M metagenome (GOLD analysis project Ga0307433, IMG submission 202166) | Salt marsh sediment microbial communities from the Plum Island Ecosystem LTER, Massachusetts, United States - WE1603-210 | ecosystem: Environmental > Aquatic > Marine > Intertidal zone >... | reverse complement strand
GTGGCGCGATAGTCCGCGGGAAATCGTGCTTCGGATTTCTTCACACGGCCCATGAGGATATCCTGGGGCAACTCCAGATACACCGGCGCCGGCCGCCCACTCAGGGCGTGGCGAAACGCCATGGCCACGTACTCGCCGATGCGCCCGGTGTCGTGGCAGACGCGCGACCACTTGGTGATGGACTCGTAGAGGTCCATCTGGTCAATGTCCTGCAGCGACCCGATTTCGTTGTCCTCCAGGCTGCTGCGTCCGCCGAGAATGAGCATCGGCACACCATTCTCATACGCGTTGGCAACGCCGGTGACGGCGTTCGTCATCCCGGGGCCCGCGGTGACGGAGATGACCCCGACTTCACCTGTGATCCACGACCAGGCCTCGCCCATGTGCGCGACGGCTTCCTCGTGCCGTGCATCCAAGACTTGGATACCCTCGTCGAGGCATCCATCAAGGATAGGAAGGATGTGTCCTCCGCACAGGGTGAACAGACGCGAGACGCCTTCGCGCCGGAGGGCATGCGCCACCAACTGGCCCCCGTGGGGGTTGTCGGACTTGAGGTCGTCGAGCCGGGCGGGCCTCGGCCGCTCGACGCTCGCCTTGGCCACCTTGGACATTCCAGCCGCTGCCGCCGCAGCACCCGCTCCCACCGCTGAGGTTTTCAGGAAAGTCCGTCGCGAGATGCCGTCCACTGGGTTCTTGCCGGTGTCTTCCGGACTATCCGTCCTCGCTCTCTTCCTCATGACATTCCCCTTCTAATCTGTGAGATCACCTGTACCCTCCCGCCACACGAAGAGCAACCTCCCACGAGTCTAACGGGAGTTTGAACTCCAAGCCCTACCGCTGGAGATGGAGCGTCACCAGCGGTTTGAATGGATCAAACGACTCGTTCATGGTCCAAGCCATGGCCCGCAGCAGAATGATCCGAAAGTAGGGGTCGTTGAACGTGAAGTAGTTGTGGCCGGCACCCGAGACGAAAACTCTTCCCCGGCCTACCTCCTTGGTCCACATGACCGGCCACTTCTTGCCGTCCAGATCTTCGATCTTGGGAGGACCGGGTAATGGTTTGTTGGCGATGGCCGGGCCGGCGGGCGACGTCACCAGCGGAGTGATGCCCGCCGGGTCTCCCCTCAAATGCCAATAGAACTCCTCCGCCAGATGGAACTTTGCCGGGAAGCCCTTGAAGATGGGCGATGCTCTGGCCGCATCCGTGAGCGACACCGGCGTGGGCAACACGCCCCACTTGGTGGCGCCCTTTCGGTGGTCCCATGCCAGGCCAATGCACTTGGACAACTCTTCGCCCGAGCCCTGCATCAAGGCCATGTGAATGAAGATCAATCCCCCGCCGCGCTTCTGATAGGCGTCGATAAGATCGTAATCCCACCCCTCCCCGCGCGGCCACAGATAGAAGACGACCAGGTCGGCCTTCTCCCACAGTTCCTTCTTGGGGAAATACATGGAGGCAGCGACCGTGACGCGCGGGACTCGGGGCAGAAGCACATTCACGAAGCGGTCCATGACCCAGGCGTATTCGTGGGTCTCTTTCGCGTGGAGTTTGTCGATGCCCCAGACCCAGACAATGTTGAGGTCGCGGGACGGTTCTCGCTTCTCAATCGGCCCCACGATGCGCCTGACTTCCGCCGGGTCGCGTTTCACGGGTTTCTGCCACGGAAACTGCGCGGTGGCCGTCGAAGAAACGGTCAGCAGAAGCACGGCAATGCAGGCGGTTCGATATCGCATGACAGGACTCCTTAAGCAACCGGGCCCGCAGAACACTGCCGCCCGAGCGGCAACACCGTCGTTGACCAGGAATGACTCACCTTGCGCCTCCCGCGAGGCTCAACGCTTCAACTCTTGCGCCCAGACGGCTGACTGCGGATCGTATCCCCTGGGCGCTCCACCAGCGACGACCAGGCGGCCGCCGATGATCCTGGCCGCAGGTCCGATCAGCGGGCCAGGCAACTTGCCGACCTGGCTCCACTTGCCGGCTGAAAGCGCCCAGATGGCGGCTTGCAGCCGGTTCACGCTTCGGCCACCGATCACGAAGATGCGACCGTCGTGCAGGAACGTGCTGTTTTCCGCATGCGAATGCGGCCTCGGCAGCGCGGGCCCAGGACTCCACGAGTCGGTCCGGGGCGTGCCGCCCACTTTCTCATGACCGATCGCAGCGGGGCACGAGGCCGCGTCTGCCTCTCGCCGCTCAATCGACCTTCATCCGCTTGATCGCGTCGCTGTCGTGCGCTTTGGCCATGAACTCCGCAAGAAGTGCCCGATCGTCCAGCGTGCACGTGACGTCGCCCGAGAGCGTCTTGATGTTGGCGTCGATCTCCTGTTTCAGTCGCATCCCGATGTTGAGGATATGGATCCGCTCGTCTTCCAGCGCGAAGCGGATGGCCGCAGCAGGCAGTTGCTCGAGACGCCGTTTGTCGAATCCCGGCACGACGTATCCCGACCAGGCGCCCAGAACGCCGCCGCCAATGACCTTCATGGCAACAATGCCCATGCCGCGTTCGTGCGCCTTGGCCAGGCACGCGTTGCGGAGTTCAAGCATTCGGGCCGAGAAGATCTGATTGTATCCTCTGGGGAAGTAGCCGCACGACAACATGCACTGGTCGAACCCGCCGGAGGCGATCAGGGCCAACGCCTTGTCGAAATAGGAGTGTGCCGAGAACCCAAGGAACTTGACGATCCCTTCGTCGCGCAACTTCGCCAGTTCGCCGTGGACCTCCATCGCCCGTTTGACGGTCATCTGCTCCAGTCCCGGCGTGCCGTGGATCAGGATGGCGTCGAGGTAGTCCGTCTGGAGTTCTTTGAGCGATTTCTCCACGGCGCCGCGGACCTTGGCCGGATCCGTCGTCTCGACCTTGGTGACGAGGTAGACCTTGTCGCGGATGCCCTTGAGTCCTTCGCCGAGAATCGACTGGCTTTCCATGTAGTTGCCGGCCGTATCGAAGTAGCGGACCCCTCGATCGTAGACGTAACGAACCAGTTTCGCACGGTCCTCGGTCGACAGCGGACTGGCCCAGACCTTGACCAGTGCGGCGCCGCCATAGCCCAAGATCGGCAGGCTGCGGCCCGTCTTGCCGAAGGGTCGCGTGGCGATCTGCTTTGGCTCGCTCGACGGCTCACCCGCCGGGGCGACACCGGAGCCCGCTGCAACGGCCCCGACGGCTACCGCCACGCCGGCCTTCAGGAAGCCCCGTCGATCAACGGATTCAGCCGTGCGTGTCTTGGAATGACCCATCGCGTGATTCTCCTTCGCTGAGACAGAGGCAGCAGAGCGCGGCCGCCAGAAGGACAGGCCGGCTAGAGGTCTGGGGGAGATCTGTTGTCTGAAGTGTCACTTGGGTCCCCGATCCGAGACGCCATAAACGCCGAGTTTGTCGCCGTACCGGATATACAGCCTCCCGCCGCATACCACAGGATGCGCCCACGTCTGTCTCTCTCCCGGATCCTTGAGTTTCAGGCTCCCGGTGACATCAAACCCCTCATCCGTCGCCTTCGCCAGGACCATGTGCCCGTCATCCGAGTAAAGATAGAACCGCTCGTCGGCATAGGTGAGACAGCCATTCCTGTACTTGTACGAGGACTGCACCGGAGCGGATGTAAAGATGGTTTTGCCCGACTTGAAATCAATGCACACCCAGGGCGTGGACTTGCCGAGATGCTCCGCGTATCCGTAGAGCCTGCCGTCGGCCAGGACAATGCCTCCCTGCTTGTTGTCGAGCGTCCGGTTATGCCAGTGTCTCCTTACCGAGCACCCATCGCCCGAAACGTCGAGGTGCAGCGAAGTCGTTCCCTTCCTGACGCAGCCCGAGACAATCAGAAAACCCTCGTGGGAAATCGCCGTCGTGATATTCTCGTCAGCGTAAACCTTGTGCGGATACCTCCACAGCAACCTTCCGTCAGAGGCGCGCACCCCGACTACGGATTCCGACATCACGGTGACTATCTGTCTCAGCCCCTTGTATTCGACCAGGATCGGCGACGCATAACCCGGCCGGTCACCGGCCCCTTTGCATTCCCAGACAACCTTGCCCGTCTTCCTGTCGAGCGCCGCCATACTGACCTCCTTGCCGCCCGGTGTGCAGACAACCCTATCGTCAAAAACGAGCGGTGATTCAGCCAGCCCCCACATGATGTTGCGACCGCCGAATCTACGCATGATGTCAATCGACCATACCGCCTCTCCGTCATCGGCCTTGAGACATACGAGATTCCCGATGCCGCTGAGGTGATAGAGCATCCCGTCGGCGATCGTCGGCGTGGAGCGGGTTCCTGGATAATCCTTTTCCCAGGCCCTGCCGTTCTTTCCGGCCCAGACCTTCTTCCCGTCCATGTCCAGCACGGTGATGACACAATCGCCATTGATACTTCCGGTCGTGTGGATACGTTTGTCCGCGATTGCGACTGTCGAGTACCCCTCCCCGATGCCGGTCGCTTCCCAGATGCGCACAGGGCCGCCTTCCGGCCACTCTTTCAGCAACCCCTTGTCAGCGGACTTGTTGTCGCGATTCGGCCCGTGAAACTGCGGCCAGTTGTCCTGTCCCGGGACCGCCGACGAAAGGAGCAACACGGACAGTGCGAAGAAGATAAGCCTTCGCATGGAGATTAAGCCTCCGCTTCATTCGTTTGTGCCGCCCATCACTCGGCCGGTCTTCGATCGTCTCTGCCGGCCGCCGTGCAAGTCAACCGGCTGCGCCACGAATCACCGTCTCATAAGATTCCCGAGCAGCCTACTTCGGCGACTTCTCGCCATGGGGATACCTGTAGTCGGCGCGCGGGTTCGTCGACACTTTCCGGGTGGAACCGTCCTCCAGCGTGTAGAGGTAGAGTGACGGGCTGGCATGGTACACAATCGCAGTTTCGCCCTTGGTCCAGCGCGGGTAGGCGAACCAGATCGGCTTCCTCTCTTTATTGGCAATCGGTCTGGCATTTGTAATGGTGCGCTTCTTCGCGTCGAAGTCGGCGATGTAGATCGCATGCCCCGGCTCTTTGAACTTGTGTCCCATCAGGTGACCGAAACAGGCCCTTTTCTCGCTCGGCGAGACGCTGATGCGACACAGCAGTCCCTGCTTCGCCAGCCCGCCGCAGTCGATCCGTTCGAAGCGGGACTCGCCCCCGGCCTGGGGTGTCATGAGATAGTAGCCCCACCCCTTCGTCGGGTGGGCGGACTCTACGAGAATCCTGCCGTCGGTGAGGCACGTGTGCGCCCAGGTGTGATAGCGCCTGTCGCTGATGGCGGCCTCCTGGCCGGGCCTCGCGCCCACCTTGCTCCGCATGACGAAGAAGCCGCCCGTCGTCGTGTTCCTCCGGTTCCAGATGGGCATGTTCGTTCCGTCACGCGTCCAGGTAGGGTTGAAATTCGTGTGGGTGGCGTCGGTCAGTTTGTGAAAGCCCGTGCCGTCAACATTGATCACACAGAGCACGGTCTTCCAATTGGTCACGACGGGGTCATTCTTCACTCTGCGAAAGAAGACGAGCCTGTCGCCGGTCTTCGACCACGACGGTTTGAAGTCCTCCCATCCCTCGCCGGGCGGCACGGTGATCGGCTTTCCCTCCGGCGTGCCCAGTACGTTGACATAGATCCTGCCGTTCATGTAATACGAGCACCGCAGGCCAAGGGCGGCGACATCCTTGACGGCGCCGGCCGGCTTCTCGGCGGGGCGCGCCGGTTCGGGCTTGCGTCCCGTCTTGCCGCCGCGGGATCGCAGGAGGGCGGCGATCTTGGGGCGCGTGGCCTCGATTCTCTTCAGATCCAGTTTGAGCCCGAGGGCCCCGCCGATGCCCGTGTACAGATTGCCCAGATCTTCATGCCAAGGCGCGGCCACGGTGTCCAGCGGCGTCTCCGATTTGTCGTTCATCGCGTTGATGTCCGCGCCCTTGCTGAGGAGTAGTTTCACGGTCTCGGTGTAGCAGAGGAAGGACGCGGTGTGCAGTGCGGTCGAGCCGCCACCACCCTTGGCCGCCCTGATGTCGGCGCCCTTGTCAATCAGCAAGCCCGCGGCGTCGGTCTGGCCGAAGAGAGCCGCCACGAACAGCGCTGTCACTCCGTGTTGATCCCCGGCATCCACCTTCACGCCGGACGACAGGATCTGTTTGACGGCCGTCACGTTGCCGTCCTTCGCGGCCGTGAGGAGGGCACTGGCGGGGTTGGGCTGCTCGGGTTTCTCGGCCTTCGGTTCTGCCTGGGACGTGGCGTAGGCGGCGAGAAGGGCAATAGCGAGAGTCCATGCGGTGAGCTTGCTCATTCTGCGTCTCCTGTCCGTTTCAAGGCCACACGGTGGCAGTTCGTGCGGCGTCCTTATGTCGCTGGCTTCTTCCGGTGCTGGTTCTTGCTCTTCCCACCCTTCGCGCGGAGAAGATCGGCAATCTCAATCCTGGCCTCCTTCTTGGACTCCGGATCATAGTTGGTCGCATCCAAGGGCGTGAACCCGTTGTTGTCCTTGGCATTGACGTTGGCCCCGGCGTCAATCAACCGCCTGGCCATCTCGATGCGGCCCAAGGCCGCCGCCCAGTGCAGCGGCGTTCCGCCATGTTCGTCCTTGGCTTTGGCGTTGAGATTCACCCCCTTCCGGACAAGGAATTGGGCGATCTCCCGCTGATCGCACAGGACAGCCAGGTGTAGAGGCGTGGCTCCCGATGCGGGGACCCCGGGTGCAATAAAGGTCGCGTCAATCTCTGCTCCGGCGGCGAGATGGCGCCTGACGGCTTTCAGGTTACCTTGCGCCGCAGCCGCCCAGATGTCCATGACGGGCAACTGCACCGGCTCCGTTGTCGGCTGCTGCCGAATCGCCGATGTCGTGGTCGGCAGCAGTTCGACGCTGGTGATGCTCAGTCCTGCGTCCACGTTGTACGTACAGCACCACCAGTCGACGAGTTCCAGGCCGATTGGCGAATCCGCGAACTCCTCTTCCTGCGGGTGAAACTCCTCGAGCCGCAGTTCAATCTCCAGAACACCATCCGTCTCCGGCAGGACTTCGAGTTTTCGGGCGGCCACGTATTTCCCTGCGAAGCCGCCTTTGACGTTTTTCGTCGTCAGACCGAAGAAAATCTCTCCCGACGTCTCAATCTGGCCGCGAATCCGAAACCCCCCGCCGGAGGTGAGCACCACGGGAGGGGCCGGGCCGCGAGACACCGAGAGCGCCGCCAGGTGAAGCGTGATTCGTTTCTTCTGGAAATCCAGGAGCATCGGGGCGGTTCGCAAGGTGCCGTTGGTTCCCCCCCCGTCAGGTACCCATTCTCCGTATGCGGCGCCCGAGGGCAGCCTGCTCTGCCACGAGCGAACGGACTCGGGCCGACGTCCTACCTCGAGATCCTTCAGGCCACTCGCCGACACGACAACCTGATGGTCCGCCGGGACGTCCGCCACGCTTCCATCCGCCAGCCGCGTCACGCGGACCCGACCCTCGTTTACACGAAGCATCGTCGACGTCCGCTGGGCGTCAACATTCAGTTGGGTGCCCAGTACTTCCAGCCTTGCGGTCGGCGTATGGATCAGCATCGGCTGGCCATGCGGCTGCGGGGCGACGCTAGCAGACACGCTTCCTTCGCGCAGATGCATTTCCTTCTGCCGGCCCTCGGAAATCGTCAACACCGACCGTCCGGAAACAGTCACCGTCGACCCATCGCGGAACGCTAGCACGGCCCAGGAATCAGCGGAGAGCGATTCCAGCGTGCCGCCGCGCAACGAACTGCCGGCCTCGAGGCCGTGAACGACCCGTCCGCCGTCACCGGTCCATTCCAGAGTCCCGTTCATTTCGGTGATCGTCGCGATCTCCCGTTTACGACTTGGGCGTAACAGGTAAACGCCGGCGATCAGCACAACGACGGCCGCAGCGACGGCCGCCCACGACCACCCGGCGAGACGGAGCCTTGGTCCTCGGGGCCCGTTATCGGAGTCCCGCCCGCTGCTTGCCACGTCGGTCTGCGCCGGCGTTTCTTCTTCCACGTCGTAAGCGAATTGGCGTCTCAGGGCCGAGTGCAGATTCAGGTGGTGCAGATAAGCCCTGCGATCCTCCGCATTCGCCAACAGGCGGGCGTGCAGTTCTCGCTTCTGCCCGTCCGATGCCGTTCCCTGCAACACCTGCTCAATCAACTCAACCAGTGGCGTGGCTCCAGCCGATTCGCGTTCGTCCATCGTCATACCCTATCAAGCCCCAGGGTTCGTTGGACACACAGTGACAAAGCGGCGCGGATTCTTGCGAGGTGTTTCCGAACGCCATTCGGTGTCCGCCCGACACGCTCGGCGTACTCTCGGATCGTTGAGCCCTCCCGGTAGCACCTGGAGAGCAATCCGCGATCCCTCGAATCGAGCTTCGCCACGCAATGGGCAAGCACGCGGCGTTCTTCCTCCAGTTGGGCCGCATGCTGCGCGGCCTCATCCGCCAGGAGCCCGACAAGTTCGTCACTGAAGAAATGCCGGTCCCGTTGCCTCTTGCGTCGGAAGTTCATGGCCTCGAAGCGAGCAATCTGGAACGCCCAGTTGCGAAAACTGGTCCCGGTCTCAAACTGGCCGAACTTCTTCCACATGGCCATGCTGGTTTCCTGCATCACCACTTCGGCGTCGTCCAGATTGGCGAGCAGCGACGTCAGGAACGAGTGGATCGCCGGTTCGTACCGAACGAACAAGGCAATGAATTCTTCGTGTTTCGGGGATTGCAAGAACGCACTCATTTCAGGTGACACGGCACTTACGGCGACCGTCATTCGACGCTCGGCTGTGTCCGCTCGCTTCTATAACGTCGCCTTGGCTTCAGATAGGCCCAAGATTCTAGCAGAAAGTTGACCCTATGGCCGCCCCCATCGTGGCAGAGCAGTGGGCGCAAGAACCAGTCCGGCCACAGACCATCTCGCCGCCGCCCAGGCCGTTGGAGGTCCAAGGCGCATCGGTCGTAGTCCAACCCGACCGGGTCAACCAGGGCAATCCTTCCGCGAACGCCTCCAGCGGAAACCTGACCTCGATCCTGGGGTGTCGGGATGTCCCCAGCAAGCCTACCGCGCTTGCGACCGAGCGCGTCGTTTCCGTCCGCATGGCCGACGTCACGCCTGAGCCGGTGCGCTGGCTCTGGCCGGGCCGGTTCGCACTGGGCAATCTGTCGCTCATCGCCGGCGAGCCGGGCCTGGGCAAGAGCGTCGTGACGTTGGACATCGCCGCCAGGGTCTCTCGTGGCACCGGGTGGCCATGCGATGAAGCCAGCCAGACCGAGCCGGGAGGCGTCGTCCTGCTCAGCGCCGAGGATGACCTCAAAGACACGATCCGGCCGCGACTCGACGCCGCAGGCGCAGACTGCGGCCGAATCGAGGCGATGCGGGCGATCTACCGCCCAGACCACCGGCGCGGCATCGAGGTCGCCGTGGCCTTCACCTTGGTCGAGCACATCCACCACGTGGAGGCCCTGATTGGCAAGGTGGTTGCCTGCAAGCTCGTCATCGTGGACCCGGTCTCAGCATTCCTTGGCGGGACGGATTCCCACAACAACAGCGAGGTCCGCGCCGTCCTTGCCCCACTGGCTGAGATGGCTGCCCGCAACCGCGTGGCTGTCGTGGCGGTGACGCACCTGAACAAGGGTCAAGGCAGTGCCCTGAACCGGGTGATCGGCTCGATTGCCTTCACCGCCGCCGCCCGAGCCACCTACGTGGTGACACGTGATGCGGATGATGCCGCCCGGCGGCTGATGCTCCCGGCGAAGAATAACCTGGGCTGCGACGAAAACGGATTCGCCTATCGCCTGGAGGGGGACCCGACGCCGCGCGTCGAATGGGAGCCGAAGCCGGTGTCTATGTCGGCGGATGAGGCGGTGGGCCGGGAACGCCGCACGCGCGGGCCTCTGCCGGAGGCCCGGCATGACGCCGAGGCGTGGCTGCTGGACTTCCCCGCGGACGTCCGGACGTTTCGGAGATTCCGTGGCTGGAAAGAGACAAAACGGGCACGCGCGGGCCGACAGGCTCGGACGTCGAGTCCCCATGCCGGCAGGAGGCGTGCACGAAAACCGCTTCAACACTGGCCGAAAAACGCGCGATCCGCGCGCGGCCATACGCGCGCCGAAAAACGAGAGACGGTTTCGAGCGCAGAGAAATGGTGGAGGGAAAGTGACCGGGTTCGAAACCGCCCACTTTCTTCGGCGGCGGAGAATGGCGTGTCCTTTCGTGGCTGAGCAGAGGTAAGCCGCCCTGCAGAGAGAACTCACGGCACGCGAGCCATCGCGAACGTGGGTCGGAGAGATGGCGGGAGAAGTGGTTAGGGCGATCCAGACCATTGCGCTTCACTGCCGGATAGGGCGCCAGGGAGGGGCAGGAAGACGCCCTGCTCCCTCGACCCGACATGCCCGTGGCTACTTCACTGCCCCGGCGGTAAGGCCCTTGACGAAGCGGCGCTGCATGATAACGTAGAGGACCGTCACCGGCAGGGACAGCACGACCACGCCGGCGAAGATGTGGTTCCAATTCCGCACGTACTGGTCATTGAGGAACTTCCACAGTTGCACGAACACCAGTTGGCCCTTCGTGGGACCCATCACAATGAAGGCCTGCATGAAGTCATTCCAGATCCACAGGCCCCAGAAAATGATCACGGTGATCGTGCAGGGGGCCAGCAGCGGGAACACGATTCGCCAGAACGTGCTCACCTGCCCGCAGCCGTCGATGGCGGCGGCCTCTTCCAACTCGCGTGGGATCGTGGTCATGAACGCGCTGTAGATGAAGATGCACAGCGGCAGGCCCCACGAGACATAGTGCAGCAGCAAAGCCAGGTACGTGAACTGGATGTCCATCATCCGGAAGAGTTTCAGGAGGAGCACCATGTTGACCTGGAACGGCACGGTCAGGCCGGTCAGGAAGAACACGCGCAGCAGTCTGCCGGCGGCCATCTTCCGCCGCAGCAACGCTGGGCATGTTGGAGACGGTTACACCTTAACGCACCGCTTCGCATACACCCGCTTCCACGCATAACTCGACCGCGCCAGCGGCGTAAACAGCCGCCGGTCCAGCGCCATCGCGATCCGCACCGACCCCCTCACCCCGCAACGTGACCGTCCCGCACAGTCCACCTTGTAGTGGATGGCCGGACACCGGTACTTGAGCGTCTCCCGGTCGTTCTCAAAGCCCCCGTAGGCCATCTGCCGCCGGCAGCCCGTCTTGGGGCAGTGGCAATAGACGGTCCCCTGCTGATCGTACACCACGTTCCGGGTGCCGGGCACCACGCGTGTCTCGTCCGGCTCCTTCCACATGGCCCGGATGTCGATGGCCGGATGCCGCTCGGCCAGGCCGTCCAGCAGGGCGCGGGCCTGAGGCATCTCCGACGCCGACGCCTTCATCACCTTATACGCCACCGGCAACTCGTACTCGGCGTCCGCCACCAGGTGCACCTTGTACCCGAACCACCGCTGCACCTTCTCCCACAGCGTCCCGTCTGCGAGGGCAGCCGTGGCTGACCCGTCCTGGCGACGGCCGCGGCCCCGGTCACGCTCCAGGCGACGCATCAGGGCCTCGTCCGGCAACGCCCCCAGCACCAGACGCAGCCGGTGCAAATCGTCCAGGGCGTCGATTTCCTGCCAGGAAAACAGGCTCGGCTGTGGTAGAATGGCCATCGGCGATCTCCTGTATCGGTGTATCTTTGCGCTACGAATCGTACCATACAGGGCACAAGATCGCCACCTTTTCTTTGGGGTCCATTTCCCTCTGCCGCCACCCCCACCCCGCCCCAAGCCCCACCAGCCGCGACGACCTGGGGTAAAGACGTTTTTCAAATCCCCCTATCCACCTGCCAACCCAAGACTTACAAACAACGCAAATGGCTCGTACCATGAGGCCCTTGGCAACGTGACGCCGGACGATGTATACTTCGGCTGGCGAGAAGGTCTCCTGAAACGTCGCGAAGAACTCAAACAGAAGACGCTGGCACGACGCCGGCGCAAGAACAAGGGAGTCCCGAGGCCAACGGGAGCCGAATCCCGCACTTCATCCAACGCCACATAAGTGCCACTTTGGCTGACGACATACACTGAACTGCTCCAGCGGAACAGGCCCACTAGCAGGCCGCTAAAGAATGCGGCCAAGCGTGACAGAATCTCTTTTCATCGAGTGATTGATGGTTGTTGCCAGAGCGAATCTGATTGATCCCGCCGCCCGACGAGGCGCCGGCCGAC
>Ga0307433_1001562_pt1 | contig 12179 bp, 11 predicted proteins | sample SalMarWE160210MG_FD_202166 | JGI IMG/M metagenome (GOLD analysis project Ga0307433, IMG submission 202166) | Salt marsh sediment microbial communities from the Plum Island Ecosystem LTER, Massachusetts, United States - WE1603-210 | ecosystem: Environmental > Aquatic > Marine > Intertidal zone >... | reverse complement strand
TTTTGAGGGATTCCCCTTTTAGTTCTAATTTTTCTTTTTTATTTTGGAATTCCAAACATTTCAGCTCTTAATAGTGTAGTTTTAGCATTAGGTCTCCGTAGTGGTGCTTATCAATCTCAGATCTTTCGTGGAGCCTTTTTATCTGTAAATCCTGGACAGATGGAAGCTGGTTCTTCACTTGGAATGAACAGATTAAAAACTTTTAGACATATTTTGCTACCCCAAGCTCTAAGAATAGCATTACCTAGCTGGTCTAATGAATATGCGGTAGTTATTAAAGATTCTTCATTTGCTTTTGAAGTTGGAATAATTGAATTAACAAGAGCTGCATATTACGTATCTGTAAGTAATCGAGAGCTTTGGGCTGTTACTTATGCGATTGTTGCACTCACTTATTTTCTTTTTACTTTTCCTTTTACAAAATTTTTCGGTGAACGCCAAACTAATAAACTTAAAAAATTAGGAATGGGAGGTGGCTAAGCATCAGTAATCCAGTATTAAGAATAGTAGACATCTGGAAATCATACGAAGATTTACCAGTTCTCAAAGGAGTATCTTTTGATATGGAAGAGGGAGATGTTAAGGTAATTTTTGGACCTAGCGGTTCTGGTAAGAGTACACTGCTCCGTTGCATCAACATGTTGAACCCACCAGATAAGGGTGAAGTATATCTCCGGGGTCAAAATATAAAAGGAGATGGAGTTAATCTGAATCAGATTAGATCAAGAATAGGCATGGTATTCCAACACTTTAATTTATTTTCCCACCTTACAGCAATAAATAATGTTAGTATAGGACTTCGCAGAGTTAAGGGTTTCCCAAAGGAAGAAGCTAGAAATAAAGCTTTAAATGTATTAAAAAGTGTGAAAATGGAAAAATGGGCTGATCACTATCCTGCTCAACTATCAGGTGGTCAGCAACAACGTGTAGGAATAGCTCGTGCGTTAGCTATGGAACCAGACGTTATCTTATTCGATGAGCCTACTTCTGCATTAGATCCAGAATTAATAGGTGAAGTGCTTCAAGTAATGTTAGATATTGCCAAATCAGGCACTACGATGGTAGTTGTGACCCATGAAATGGGATTTGCCAGAGCTGTCGCATCAGAAATGATTTTTCTCGGAAACGGAATTATATTAGAACGTGGTACACCACAGCATTTCTTTACATCCCCTAAATCTGATAGAGCTAAGACTTTTTTAAAACAACTTCAAATGTTATATGGAAGCCATGAACAACTCTTAAAGATATCAGACAAGGAGGAATAATAATGATATTTCAGGGTCAGCCCAACCTGTTTGAAGAAATAATTACAGTCTTGGGATTTTGGGATCGTCTTCTATCAGGTTTTATAATAACAATGTGGCTATATATGTGGGCACTTATAATAGGTTTTTTCCTTGGTCTTATGCTTGCTTTATTCCGTCAGTATGGTGGAATGATTCTTTCACGTATTGCAACAGTTTATATTGAAATTATGCGTGGTACTCCCTTATTAGTACAACTATTATTTTTTTATTTTCTCCCCCTTAGTCTAAACTTACCAGTAGGAGTTTGGAACTTTCAAGCTAGTTTTACTCTTTTTGATAAGGAAATTACCATCATTTTATTAAATCAAAGAACTTTGGTTGCTATTCTCACTTTAGGTCTTAATAGCGCAGCTTATCAAGCAGAATACTTCCGAGGATCTCTTTTATCTGTTGGTTCAGAACAGTTAATGACGGCTCAATCTATAGGTATGCCTCGTATTGCTGGTATTCGGCTTATTGTTTTACCACAAGCTTTACGTCGCGTTATTCCTGCTTGGTCAAATGAAGCAGCTTATCTTCCAAAGTATACAGTCGTAGTATATTTTATTGGGGTATTAGATCTTTTTGCTCAAGCATATATTATTGCTTTTGTTACATTTTCAGTAATTATTACTTACATCATCGTAGCTATGATCTTTTTAATTGTAATTAGTCTTGTCTCTAAAGGTTTAGATATCTTATATGAACGAACAAAAATTCCAGGGTTATAAATTAAACAGCAATAATCTACAGAATCCTCATATCCCTGGTGAGAATTTTTAATGGAAAAGGTAACTTTTTTCATATATTGCGTAAGGAAAGGTAATGAATGTCGTGAGATTGACTAGAGCTATAACTTTGACATTGAAATCTAAATATTATTATTCTTGATTTTTTATTTTTTTTGTATATTTTGACTTCTTTAGATGTAATTTGAAAAGTTTAATGTAGTGTAAAAATTATACATTCTTAATATAAAACTTAATTGATATTTATGAGAATTGTAGATTTGCGATCTGATACTGTAACTAAACCATCTCCTGAGATGTGGGAATACCTTAGAGGGATGGATAATTCTCAACTTGGAGATGATGTTATTGGAGAAGATCCAACAGTTAATGCATTAGAAGAAAAAGCAGCAAAAATTGTTGGAAAAGAAGCCGCTTTACTTGTTACTTCAGGTACTCAAGGAAATTTAGTCTCACTTCTTTCTCAAACTAATCCTGGAGATCGAATCTTATTAGAAGAATTAAGCCATATCTATTCAAATGAAGTGGGGAGCGTAGCGAGAATAGGTGGTTTGCTTGTAAGCACTTATCCATCTAATAGAGGTGCACCCTCGATCAAACAGCTCGAAAATTTACTCAGTGATAAAGAGGACATACATCAACCACCAACCACACTCATCAGCATAGAAAACACTCACAATTTCCATGGAGGTACTGTGATAAAACCGGATACGGTAAAACTAATCAAATCATTTGCCCTCAAAAATGACTTAAAGCTTCATTTAGATGGTGCTAGAATTTTTAATGCTGCGGTCGCATTAGATATCTCTGTAACTCAGATTACACAATATGCTGATAGTGTCATGTTTTGTCTTTCTAAGGGCCTATCGTGTCCCGTTGGATCAATGCTAGTTGGTTCTAAAGAATTTATCCAAAAAGCAAGGAGATATAGAAAAATGTTGGGCGGTGGAATGAGACAAGCAGGAATTATCGCAGCTTTTGGATTAGTGGCTTTAGAAGACAATTGGATAAAAAGATTGGCTGATGATCATAAAAATGCTAAAAAACTTTCTGAAGGATTAAATGAGTATGATTTACCAATAAATATTTATAATCCAGACACGAACATCTTGATTATAGAGGTATTAGGAAAATCGCGAATCCTAAAAATTATAAATGAACTAAAAAAAGAAGGGATTTTAGCCTATAACATTAGTAAAGATAAGATTCGATTTGTTACTCATTATGGAATTACTGAGGATGATGTTGCATATAGTATTGGAAAGGTTGGAGAGGTATTAAAAAAGTACCTATAATAACAAAAGTCATATCAAAAATTTAAAAATCAAGTTTTAAAAATAAAGAGAGCAAAGTAATTAATAAAATAAAAAATGAATTAAATTTAATTTAAGTGATATTAGATGAGTCAAGAAAGATTTTGGACAAAAACATATGATCCACATGTTCCTACAACTCTAGAATACCCTAAAGAGGATTTAGGTACACTTTTAAGCAAAGCTATGGAAAAATATGGTGATAGAGTCGGTTTTTATTTTATGGATAATGAGATCCTCTTTAAAGATGTTCTTAAAAACGCCCAGGCATTTGCTACATTTTTACAAAAAAATGGGTTGAAGAAAGGAGATGTGGTTGCGATGAATCTACCCAATACTCCACAATATTTATTTGCATTGTATGGTACTTTTTTAGCTGGTGGTGCATCTACGGGATTGTCACCTCTCTTAAGTCCTGTTGAAATGGCATATCAATTAAACGACTGCAAAGCAAAATTCGTTGTAACAATGGATATTCTCTATGAAAAAGTATTTCCAAAGTTCCTAGAGAAACTACCATCTCTAGAAGTGATTATTCCAACAAATATTTCAGAATATATGGGTTTTTCAGGGTTCAAGGTGTTTATGGGAAAATTAATTGGCAAAATTCCGAAAGGTAAAATGAAACCCTGGCCTGGTAAGAAAGTGGTACCTTTTTTAGAAGCAATAAATACTCCAATCGATCTTCAAAAACCGCAACTCGATTCAAAAAATGATTTAGCTCTGATCCAATATACTGGCGGAACTACGGGAACACCCAAAGGTACAGAAATTACTCATTATAATCTAGCAGCTAATATGCATCAGTTTGATATATGGCTTAATAGAGAAAGAGCAACAGATATTACAATAAGTGCATTTCCTTATTTTCACATCGCAGGATTATTTATTGGGATTTTTCTTACATATATAGGATCTACACATATCATTATTGCAAATCCCAGAGACACTGATCATATGATTAAAGAAATAATTGATAAAAAGCCGACATGTTTTGGAAATGTCCCTACTCTATTCTTAATGGTTCAAAAGAATCCGGAAGCAAAAAAGATCCCTCCTGAAAATTTGGATGGTATAACGCTGTGGGTTAGTGGAGCTGCTCCATTTCCCGCAGAAGCTGTGAGAGATTTCGAAAAAGAGTTCCATACTCAGAATAAATTTGTTGAAGTCTATGGTATGACTGAATCCGCTGTATTGGCAACCGTTAATCCCGCTTTAGGCGAGAAAGTGATTGGTAGTGTAGGATTACCTTTACCTGATACGGATGTGAAGCTCGTGGATGTTGAAAATGGAGAAGAAGTACCAATTGGGAAACCAGGAGAAATATTACTAAAAGGACCTCAAGTAACAAAACGATATTATAATAAACCAGAAGCAACCGCTAAGACATATATAGATGGATGGCTCCATACAGGAGATGTTGGAGTTTTTGATGATAAAGGATATTTAACTATAGTGGATAGAACTAAGGATATGCTTAGTGTCAGTGGATTTAAAGTCTATAGCGTTCATGTAGAAGATGTATTGACCAAACATCCTGATATTCAACTTTGTGCTATAATCGGAGTCCCTGATCCTGATCGTCCTGGAGCAGAAATAGTGAAGGCTATCTTGCAATTAAAAGAAGGAATTGTACCCAATGATGAAATTAAAGCCTCTATTCAAAATTATGCTAGTGAAAATTTAGCTAAATATGAAGTTCCAAAAATCTGGGAGTTTTCTGATGAATTACCTACTTCTATGGTTGGAAAAGTTTTGAAAAGAACACTTCGTGAAGAAGAGAAAAAAAGATAGGAGAAAAATATAAATTTTTTTTATTTAATTTTATTATTCATTTTTAATTAAAAGATTTTCATTTTATACCATAAAAATGAATGTTGAAGATTTTGAAGATATTGCCTACCAAAAGGAAGATAATGGTATTTGCATAGCAACTTTCAATAAACCTGAACGAAGGAATGCTGTATCTTACTTAACATTCTTGGAACTATATACCGTTTTGGAGGATATGGAAAAGGATGATAACGCTAAAGTTCTAATTATAACTGGAAATCCTGAAGGGAATGCTTTTTCTTCTGGTGGTTATTTTGAACCTAATTTTTTTAAGTCAGTTCAGAAAGAAATACGTGAAGAGATCGATCTCATGGACATTGCCCAAAAGAAATTATGTCTAAAACTCTGGAGATTTTATAAATCCGTCATTGTTGCCATAAATGGATTAGCGATTGGAGGGGCCATTACTATGCCTTTATCTGGAGCAGACTTAATTTTTATAGCCGAGGATGCTTGGTTGGGCTTTTATTTCGGAAAAAGAGCCATTATCCCAGAATTTGGTGCCAATTTTATCCTACCTTTTTTGATTGGTTTTCAAAAAGCAAAAGAGATTTGCTTCTTTGGAGAGGAAATCTCTGCCCAAAAAGCATATGAAATGGGATTAGTAAACAAAGTATTGCCAAAAGAAGAATTGTTACCCTATGCAAGACAACAAGCTTTAAAGCTAATTCCCCCTAATGGACCGAGTTTATCTATAAAATTAATGAAAAAGACCATGCACTCATATTTTATTCCCATTCTTGATCAAATGTTAGATTTAGAAAATAAAGGATTAAGAAAAACATTCCGTTCTAAAGATTTTACTGAATCAATGAATGCTCTAAAAGAAAAAAGAGAACCACACTTTATTGGTCGGTAAAATCCTAACTAAACTAATACTATCATCATATAATCTGATATTTTACAAAGAGGTTAAAACCATATCTTTAATAATTATCTGATAGAATTATAGTGTATGGTTAGTATTAATTATGATGAAAGTCGAGTTATCTCTACATATCCCGTTATTGTGATTGGAGCAGGACTTGGTGGGCTTGGTGCAGCATCTCAATTGGTTCTAAAAGGAGAAAAAGTATTATTACTTGAGAAGCATAATGTTCCTGGTGGATTTGCAACCTCATTCGTTAGAGGACGATTTGAATTTGAAGGAGCACTTCATGAATTAAGTGATATTGGCAATGAAAACAAAAAAGGGGGACTATATCGTTATTTAGAACGTCTGGGTGTTGTTCCCGATAAACTGACATTTAAGCAAGTTCCCGAATTTTATAGGAGTGTATATCTGGATGGTTTTGATGTGACAATGCCATTAGGGTTTGAAGAGTACAAAAATAAATTAATTGATTTATTCCCTGCTGAACAAAAAGGCATAGAAGAATTTATGGAGATGTGTAAGGCAGTTTTAGCAGGAGTAGAATTTGTGGCTTCTAAAGGAGGGAAATTTGTACCCCAAGAGGTTCTAAAAGAGCACCCTTGGCTCCCTCGTATATCTGGACTTACTCTCTCTGAATTATATGAGAAATTCTTTACTGATCAAAAACTAATCTCTTTAATCTCACAATTATGGGGCTATATTGGGCTTCCACCAGATAGAATGAATGCGTATGCCTTTGTAGCGATGCTTATTTTTTATCTTAATTGGGGCGCAGCATTCCCAGAGGGCAGGTCTCATTCTTTAACTAATGCAATTGTTAAAGCTTTTGAAGAAAGAGGCGGTGACATAAGATATAATTCTTTAGTAAATAGAATTCTTGTAAAAGAAGGAAGAGTTTGTGGAGTAGAATTGTTGAATGGGGATATTTATATGTGTAATGCGGTAATTTCAAATGTAAATCCAATATGTACGACAATGAAGATGTTACCTCAAGAAATCGTCCCAGTAAGTTATAAAAAACGTATATATGCACCCCAAATTGGACCCTCGGGCTTTTCAGTTTATATAGGATTAAATGCTTCATATGGAAAACTTGGATTAACGGCTCATGAAACATTTATTAATGAATCTTATGATATGAATAGAGGTTTTGAATCATTCTTCAAATTAGAACAACCAAAGTATATTGTGGCAGCATGTTATAACCACATATATGAAGATATATCTCCTCCTAATACCACTCAATTGGTGTTAACTACACTTCAGATGGGTAAGCTTTGGCAGAATATAAGTCCTGATCAATACTTTAGAATAAAAGATGAGATTGCAGATAGTATGGTTTCAATAGTGGAAAATACAATCTGCCCAGATATAAGAGATTATATCGAAGTTGCAGTAGCGGCAACCCCCCTTACGTATTATCGCTATTCAAAAAATATAGAAGGGGCAATTTATGGCACTACTCAAGATGTGACAAATGGACCCTTACTTAGGTTAAAAAGTAGAGGTGCTATTCCTGGCCTATATCAAGTAGGAGCATGGACAAATTTCGGAGGAGGCTTTTCTACTTCCATATTGGGAGGCAGAATAGCCGCAGGTATGTATTTAAAAGATAAAATAGAACATAGGTGGTAAAAAATGATGGAAGATATAAAGAAATATCAAAAAGCTGAAAAACAAAAAAAGCTTATAGAAGAAAACCAACCTATTCCTTGGTATTATGATGGTTTAGAGAATTTATGTGAGAGAATTCATCCTGGTAAACAACTTTTAAAATTAACTGATATTCAAGAACTTTCACATGATACGAAACTCTACCGATTTATTTCAGCAAAGCCTAATAAACCTCTTGCTCCATTTCGGGCAGGTCAATATATAGGTTTAACCGTAACTATCAATGGTGTCCGAACATCCCGTCCTTATTCATTAGTATCTTCTCCTAATCAGCTTGCATATTATGAACTAGGAATAAGAAAAAAAGTAGGGGGATTTGTAAGTCCCTACTTATATAATAATGCTCATATAGGGGATATTTTTGAAACAACTGAACCATTAGGGAATCTTTATTATAATCCTCTCTTTCATGGAAAAGATTTAGTTTATATTGCTGGTGGTTGCGGAATAACACCTTTCATCTCTCTATTAAGAGATATCACAGAAAAGTTAGCACCAATAAATATTACAGTAATTTATGGATGTTTAACTGAGAAGGATATCTTATTTGCAAGCGAGCTAGAGAGTATTCAATCACGAAGATCGAATATAAAAATTAAATACATCCTTTCAGAACCAGATCCTACATGGAAGGGAGAATGTGGATTTATAACACAAGATAAAATATTGAATCATATTGGATCAATTGATCATAAATATTTCTATGTAGTCGGTAATCGACCAATGTATCAATTTATTGAAAATGAACTTAAAGATATGGGTGTTCCTAACCATAAAGTATATTATGAGGCATTTGGAGTTCCAGAGGATATTACAAAAGTGATAGGGTGGCCAAATGATATAGATTCATCTAAAAAGGTAAAGGTAACAGTATCCTTTAGAAGATTAGGCGTCGAAGATTCAATTGAATTCGAAACACTTTGTGTGGAACCCCTACTCAACAGTTTAGAAAGCCTAAAAGAAGAGTCAGTACATCTTGAAACTGGTTGTCGTTCCGGAGAATGCGCATTATGCAGAACTAAATTAATTGCGGGTAATTTATTTGTACCTCCCGAAACAACAATCAGGGAAGTTGACAGAGGTTTTGGCTTTATACATCCTTGTGTTTCTTATCCTATAACAGATATCCATTTGGATTTAACTTATACTTAGATGCTTTAATAAATACTAAAAACAAGAAAAAATTATAAAACTAAAATTAAATTGAATTATTACAAAAGGTAGAAAAAATGAAAATTTTAACAGAAGAATGGTTAGAAGCTTTTGGAAAAGCCATAAATGATAACCCCGCTTATAAAGAATCAGCTTCTTGGTGGGAAGGAGATATGATTTGTGTAATAGAACCCAGTGGTCCTCTAGACCATGAAGTACGATTTCTTCTAGGTCTTTTCCACGGTGAATGCACAGGAGTAAGATTATTGGAAAAAGGCGAGGAACCGGAGGCAGAATTTACTCTTTCTGGACCTTATGAGAACTGGGTTAAGATTGCGAAAAAAGAGTTAGATACAATCCAAGGTGTTATGTCGGGAAAATTGAGACTTGTCGGAAATATGGCAAAATTAATGAGAGCAACCCGTGCTGCGCAAGAGATTGTTAATAGTTTGCAGAGAGTAGATACCGAATTTTTATAGATTATAATCTTTTTTCTTTTTTAAAATAATTTATACAATTTATAGGAGTTGATAGAGCGAATGTGGTACTTTTATAGTCCAAATATAATTTATGGGGAGGATGCATTAGATTTTTTAGAAAATATAGAAGGTTCTAAATGTTTTATAATCACCGATAAAGTAATTGAAGATTTAGGATATTTAAAGATTCTAACAGATAAATTAGAAAAATTAGAAAAGACTTACCAAATATTTAATGAGGTACAACCCGACCCGAAGGAAGAAGTTGTTTTAAGTGCTAAAGAAAAATGCTTGTCATATAAACCCGATTTAATCATTGCATTAGGTGGTGGTTCAGTTATTGATACATCTAAAGGTGTGTGGGTTATGTATGAGTATCCAGAATTTGGAATTGATGATATTCATATTTTTAATAATGCTTTATACGAATTAGGTAAGAAAGCTAAGTTGATAGCAATCCCTACGACTTCTGGAACTGGAGCTGATGCGACATATGCTGCTGTTATCTCGCGAAATAATAATGGTGTCTGGCAGAAGCTTATTCAAGCGCACAAGGGATTAGTCCCTAACTTTTCAATTTTAGATCCAATTTTTCCTAAAGGGATGCCTCCAGGTTTAACTGTGGATACTGGCATGGATGTTGTAGCACATGCGATGGAAGCTTTAGTTGCGAATGGAAGAAATGAATTTAGTGATGCATTGGCACTGAAAGCAATTGAGTTGGTATTTAAGTATTTACCAATAGCATATAAAGATGGCAATAATAAAGACGCTAGAGACTATCTTCATCAAGCAGCAACGATGGCGGGATTAGGATTTAGTAATGCAAATGTACATATTGGTCACACGACAGGACATTGCCTTGGTGCAGTATTTAATATCCCTCACGGTAAATGCGTTGGAATTATGCTGAAATATGTCACTGAATATTGCCTAAATTATACAGCAGAAGATGATAAATCAATTGAAATTTATGCAAAAATGGCAAAACAATTAGGATGGGCTAAATGGGATGATGAAGATAAAAAAGCAGCATTCTCAGTAATTGAGAAGTTAAGCCAATTGCATAAAATCGTAAATTTTCCTGAAAAAATCAAAGATATAGGAATTACAAGAGAAGATTTAGATAAAAATCTTGATTCACTAGTAAATTTATGTTTTCAAGATGCTAGTGGGTCTATGTGCCCAAGATTACCATCAAAAGCAGATTTTGAAAATATATACAGATATGCATTTGAAGGTAAAGACATCGATTTTTAATACTTAATTTTAATTTCTTATTTTATACTTTTTTGTATCGTATTAAATTACTTCAGTAAAAAAAAATAAAATAAAGGAATTATTTCCATTTCCATTTTGGCTTAGTTTTAGTTAAACGGGCGAGAGCTCCATTTATAGCATCTTTAGTTTGAAGTAATTGAGAGCTAACTAATGTTTCAAGTTCTAATCCAAGAGCAGTATCTTTGCCATAGCAATCATCAATTAACTTTTTAGCTAATCCTATAGCTAAAGGTCCACTAGTCAATAATTCATCTATATACATCTTTATAATCGAATCTAACTCTTCATGAGTCTTAGCAACTCGATTTACAACTCCAAGCCTATAAGCCTCATTCCCATCAAATTTACGCCCAGTTAAAATTATATCTTTTGCATTTTGGATACCCACAATTCTCGTCAATCTTATTGTACCACCCACATCTGGGTTCATACCAATCTTAGTTTCTAGCATGTGGAATTGAGCTGATTCGGTGCAAAACCTAAAGTCACAGGCTAACGCAAGTTCAAACGCCATCCCAAAGCAAAACCCATTGATTTTTGCGATTACTGGTTTCTCCATTTTTTCAATTCGAGTAAAAATTGGTTGAATCCATGTGTTTGCAAAATACCTAAAATTTCGAGGTACACGCAAATCTGGAATCACTCCTTCAGAATCTCTCTCTTGTCCGGTTAAAAAGTTTAAATCGATACCAGAGCTAAATAAGTCATCTCCACCAGTGATTATAACAACTCTCGCATCAGTACGTTCTACCTGATCCAAAGCTTTTAGAAAATCTACCATTATGTCGTAATTGATGGCATTTTTTTTCTCAATACGATTTAACCTAATCGTGATAACGCTCTTATCTTCATTTTCTTCTATTAAAATTACTTTATTCTCCATTTTCTTACCTTTTATATTATTATTTCTATAATTATAAATATCTTGAAACAAAAAATATATTTTATTAATTTGAATAAATACCACAAAATTTAGGTTAAAAATAATAAAATGGTAAAGATAAAAAAAAAGAAATAATAATATTCTAATTTACTCAATGACTCTAAAATATTCTATATCCGTGATTCTTTTGCGAGGTTTTTCTTTAAATACTGCTTCGACTCTCATACCTTCTTTAAGTTTCTTCGGATCACTTTCCTTGATTATGTGAATCATCTCCGTATTTGATCCATCAAGAGTAATAAGTGCATAAGCAAAAGGGGGATCTAATGGCATCACTGGCGTTGAGTGTGTTACTACAGTAAATCCTTTAACAGTACCTTTATTATCCACCTCAACCCATTCCTCCATTTTTTCAAAACACTCGACACAGATCATTCGAGGAGGAACGTATACTTTACCACATTTTGGACATTTATTTCCCATAATTTTCTGGTTCTTGTCAATTTCAGTGATAAATTTTTCAACATAAGCTCCTGCTACATGTTTATATGGAACTTTTATCCTCCCTCTAAATACTAACTTCTCGTCTATTTCTTCCTCCATAATTTCTACCTTTTTTGGTTTTGGTTTTGGAGTTTCTCTAATAATTTTG
>Ga0307433_1001555_pt1 | contig 12226 bp, 5 predicted proteins | sample SalMarWE160210MG_FD_202166 | JGI IMG/M metagenome (GOLD analysis project Ga0307433, IMG submission 202166) | Salt marsh sediment microbial communities from the Plum Island Ecosystem LTER, Massachusetts, United States - WE1603-210 | ecosystem: Environmental > Aquatic > Marine > Intertidal zone >... | reverse complement strand
TTGGTGATCACCTCCTTGATCGTGGCGTATCGGCCGTCGTGCAGGTATGGGGCGGTCCGCCAGGTCTCGGTCAGGGCGGGTGTGTCGAACTCCGCACGGTAGTCGCAGGGGCTTTTCGAGGCCACGTCGTAGGTTCGCAGGTCGGTGTAGAGCGGGGCCGGATGGCACTTGGCGCAGCCGACCTTGTCGCTGAAGAAGAGCCTCTTGCCTCGCTGGGCGGCCGGGCCAAGCCGACCGTTTACGAGGTACGGACTGGGTACCGGCCGGAGCGACTTGAGGTATTCGTCAATCGCCGCAGCATCCTCTTTGGGGCATTCGGCAAACAGGATGTGCCTGATGCCGGCGCGGACGGCTGCCTCGGCCGACGGCCGCACGCCTGCGGCCATCGCCGGCGGGGTCTTATGGGCAAGGAGCATGCTCTTGGTGTTCTTGAGATTGCCCATCCCGTCGTTAAGCAGGTCCCAGTTCAGTGCGTCGGTCCGGGCATCCGGATGGCAACTGGCACAACTCTGCCAGTGCTCGAAACAGAGACCGGCGTCGTTGAAGAGCATCTCGCCGCGTCGCCGGGCGGTCGGCTGCGGCCTGGGGCCCAGCGCGATCGTGCCGGCCGCGCCGCCCCCACCGGCCTCCAGCGAAACCACTGCCAACGTATCGGTGAAGTATTCGGCAACGTAGGCCTTCGAGCCGACGACGGTCACGGCGCGGGGCCCCTTGCCGTTGAGACTGATTCGCCTCCGCAGCCCTTCCAGGAACGTCAGGTCGTTGGACACATCGGCGGCGGTGCCCAAGGTGTAAAGACGGCGGTCCTCGTAGTCGGCGGCGTTGCCTTTCCCCGCCAGGCCGGCGCGGTAGCGGCGAAAGTAGTCCAATATCTCGTTGCGGTCGTCGTAGACGACCTCGCCCGCGCTGGTCGCGTCGGGCTCCGTCGGCATCGCAAGCAGTTTCTTCAAGAGGGCGGGCGCGTCGATGACGCTCACCTCGTGGGTGCCGGCGTGTGTCACGCAGATCGATTGAGAGTCGGCGGTGCAGGCGACGCCCCATGGATTGGCCGCACCCCTGTCCATGTCATCGAGCAAGACGGTGCCGACCAATCTGGGTTCCGCCGTGTCGATGACGCTGAGGGCGTTGGCGTTCATCCAGCCGTACCCCACCTGCGTCGTGGGCAACTCGTAACGGGCCACCAGATGCGTGGCGTAAGCGTACCTGCCATCCGGCGAGGCGCACACCCCCCGCAGGCCGGTGGCCCCGTTCGGAAGGCGAACGGTGGCTGTCCGGTGCGTCTTCGTATCGACAACCATCACCCCCGCCGCCACGGGGTAGGCGTCGGCGGGACCGGCCGACAGGTGGTTGATCACCAGAACCGACCTGCCGCCGGGCGCAACGGCTGCGGCAACCGGCTCGCGCTCCGCCGGCACTCGCAGCACCGTCCTGTTCGTCGCGAGGTCTATGACGGAGACGTCGTTGTCGAACCGGTTGCATACGTACAGCCGCTTTCCGTCGGGGCTGACGGCCGGGCCAAGCGCCGTGTGGCCGCACGGGATGCGCGCGGTCACCTCGCCCGACGCGGCGTCCATGGCAAGGACCGTGCTTTGCGGGGCGGCGCAGGTGACGTAGAGTCTGCCCCCGTCGGGGCTTAGCGCCACGCCGCTTGGCTCAGCAGGCATGCGGATGGACCGGATGACCTTGCGGCTGTCGAGATCGACGAAGGCTACCTGCCTGCCATCGGCATGGGCAACGTAGAGCGTCCTACCGTCTTTCGATGCCGTCAGGGCACAGGGACCCAGGAGGTCCCCGGCCTTCCCGGCGTCGGCCGTCGCGGCAAGCACGCTGCTGCACGCGCCGACCAGCCAGAGCCACGTCCGGAGGCGGTTGATTGTAAGCCGGGCCGCTTTCATCTCGTGTGACCTGGAATCCCACGCCCGTTGGGCGCGATCGCGGATAAGGGGCTCTGCCCCTCAACAAGGCCGACCGGGCTGGGGTTGCTCCGTCAGGATAGTCAACACTGCAAGCCCGTCAGCCAATCCACCAAGTTACCACACACCATCTGGCGCCGCCAGTATCCTCTGGTCCGCGTTCGCAAGGGCGCGTAACAGCGTGGGGCGCGGACTGGACACGTGCCCTACGCCCCCCGTAGGATGGAGCCGTCCAAGCCCGCCCAATAAGGGGGAAATCATGCGACGGTTCACGTTAGTCCGCCGATGCGTTTCCGTGCTCCTGGTCGTCGGGCTCTCCCTGGCCGCCCGAGAGCCGGCCCTGGCCGTCGATGTCGAGGTCCGGAGCCTCTCCGAGAAGCCCCTGGCGAACGTGCCGGTGACCTTCGGCCAGGTCTTCAAGAAAGGCGAGATCGCCGACGGCATCGTGGCACGGCTTGGCGGGAAGCCGGCCGCTCTCCAGACCGACGTCAAGCGACTCCACGACGACCGTTCGGTCCGCTTCGCCGTCATCTCAGCGCGGCTGCCGGAGGTGCCGCCGCACGGCAAGGTAACGCTCTCGCTGGTGAACGGTATGCTGCGGCCGGCGACGCCGGCGGCCGTCTCGCAGGCGGACCTCCTGAAGACCGATTTCGACGCCGTCGTCACGCTCACCTTCCCCGACGAGGCGGTCCGCCAGGCGAGCGCCCGCAAGATGCTCGAGAAGGCGGGCGAGAACGCCGAGAGATGGCTCCACGGCCCCGTTGCGACGGAGTGGCTCCTGTCGGGTCCGCCGACCGACCCGCAGGGCAAGGCCGACGAGGACCTGCACGTCCAGTTCCAGGTCCGCGCCTTCGCCGGATGCCGCCGCGCCCGTGTCAGCGTGGTCGTCGAGAACTGCTGGGACACCTGGGCCGGGAACATCCGATACGACGCGTCCGTGACGGTAGGCGGCAAAGCGGTCTTCTCGGCGAAGGCGGTGGACCACCGGCGGCTGTCGCGATGGCGGAAGGTCGTCTGGTGGGGCGACGGCCGGCCGCCGGTCCACGTCGTCCACGACCTGCCGTACCTGTCCTCGACCGGCGCCCTGCCGCGTTACGACACCTCGCTGCCGGAGGTCGAGCAGACGTGGGAGCAGAAGAAGTACATCCGCATGGAAGGCCCGGATTTCCGGATCATGGGCCGCGGTGCCCTGACGGCGTACATGCCGTCGACGGGCGGGCGGCCGGAGATCGCCCCCTACCCCAAGTGGACGGTCCTCTACCTGCTCTCGATGCGGCCGCGCGAGAAGACCCTCGCCCTGGCCGGCGGCGACCTGGCCGCTTCGTGGCCGGTGCACGTGCGGGCGCGGAAAACGGGTCGCGTCATGACGATTGACGAGCGGCCGCAGTTCTGGCTCAATGGGCGCGGCAAAGACAAACCCGCCTGGAAGGGGGACCGCCATCCGCCCGGCCCCAACTACGTGAAACTCACCGCCGACATGGCCCACCAGCCGTCGCTCGCCTACGTGCCGTACCTCGTGACGGGCGACTTCTACTACCTGGAAGAGGCGTGGTTCTGGGCGAATTACTGCCTCTTGAACACCTGGCCGCACCCCAGGCGGGGGGCCGACGGCATCCTCTCGGGCCAGATACGCGGCAACGCGTGGTCGCTGCGGAACCTGGCCGACGCGTGCTGGATCACGCCGGAGGGCCGGCCCGAGGCGGCGTACTTCGATAAGAAGATCCGTAACAACCTGGCCGACCGCATCCGCCGCATGCTCGGCCCGCCCGAGTACAACAAGATGGGATTCTGGGGCATCCGCTCCACCCAGAACGCCCGCATCCAGAATCCGGCCAACCCCGACTGGATGGTCATCGCCCCGTGGGAACACGATTATCTCATGTGGAGCCTGCATCACCTTGTGGAACTCGGCTGGACGGAGGCGGGGCGCGCCCGCGACTTCCTACTGCGGTGGCGCGTCGGGGCGCTGACCAACGCGCAGGACTTCAATCCCCTGCTGGCGACGCCGTACCGGTTCGTCGTGGGCGAGCAATGCCCCGACGGCGAGGTCACCTTCTACGAAGACTGGAAACGCCTGGGCCGCGAGAACGCCCGGCTCTCCAAGCCCGACCTGCCGAACTACGGATGCAGTTACGCCTACTCAGCCCGCGCGGCGTGCGTGTGCGGGACAGACGCCGGCTTCCCGAAGGCGGCCGCGGCCGCGGCAGTCCTCGAAGCCAACCTGCCGGATTTCAAGAACGTGATGGCCAAGAACCCCATCTGGGCCATCCTTCCCGGCGGGGCCGCGGCGAAGTAGGGCCCGCCGCTCCTGCTCGGCGCTGCGTTCGGCCAACGGTCGGGCACACGGCCACGCAAGCGTGGCCATGCCACCCGGCCTATCGCGTTTTCAGCCCGCGTGGTGGCGCGGTGGTTCTCCTGAACCACCGCGCGTTGGCCCCGGAGACGCCGAGCGCGGCGGGTATGCAGACTCGCCGCGCTACGATCCGATTTGAAAACGCTCTATCCGCCGCGGGGCTTTCGCGCGGTGGCGGCGCGCTGCTCGGGCGTCAGGATGACGTTTTCGATGGCCCAGCGCAGTTTGCCGTCGATGGCGGACTTGACCTTCTTGGCGGCCTTGTCGTCGGCATCGCCCTCGACGGCGCTGAGTTCCTTCCAGGCTGCCCCGCAAGCGGCCTTGACCTTGGCGGTCTGCTCGTCGGTCAGTTCCACCTTCCTGAACCGCTTCATGACGTTTTGATACAGCAGGAACGCCTGCCACTTGGCCTTCTGCTCGGCGGTGAGGACGGTGAGCATGGCGGCATCGGCGTCGGCCGTGGCCGCAGCGCGCTCGGCGTTGAGGGCCCTCATGGCGGCGCCGGCCTTCTTCTTGGCGTCGGCGTCACCGCCGGACCTGGCAGCCTGCACGGCGTCCTCGGCGGTCTTGACTTTCTCGGCGTTGGCCTTGCTCCACGCCGCCAGGGCGTCGTCCTTGGCCTTCACCTTGACCTTGAGGGCCGTCTGCTGGTCGTCGGTCAGTTTGCACTCGCCGACCATGAGATCATACTGGCTCTGCTCCGGCTCCTTGCCCCGCCCTCTCCTGCCGCCTCTCTCGCCGGCCTCGACGGACACAGCAATCAGCACGGCCAAGGCCACACCGAGTGTGAACCACCTGAGACCTTTCATCGCTGACTCCTCCCTCGGCCCTGCCGTTTCACGCGCCGTCTTCGTCCTGGGCCGTCCGGCACGAAGACCGTGCCGCGGCCGTTGCGCCCATGCGGACGCCGGCCACTCGGCTGACAGTCAGAAGCATAACGTACCACCGGCCACGGCATTGCGTCAATGGGCTGCGCCGCGGCGCCGACTGCGCTGCAAGCGAGTAGGCCGCGGCGCGCCGCGGCCTACATTTCACTCGCGCGGCAGGTTCGAGGCGTCCAGGCGGAAGAGGTGCGGGCGCATGTCCCGCTCGAACCTGGGCGGCCACATGAGAACGGCCAGTTGGTGGCCGGGGTCGTACACGAGGCCCACCTCGTGGACGAGGTACTGCGGCGTCTTGATCTTCAGGGGGACCCACCGGTTCTCCATACACAGGTACACGCGCGTCCAGACGGTGTCGCTGTCGCGGCGGCGGCGGTCGGGGCCGTAGGCGAGGATGGCGTCGGCGTCAGGGACGTAGACGGCCTCGCGGGTCGTCACGCCGCCGGGGGCGGGCCGCGTGTTCTTGACCCAGCGGCGCTCCGAGAGGCTGAAGAACCAGAGGACGGGCGGCCCGTCCTTCGTCTCTTCCGAGAGAAAGATGAGGCGGTCGCGCTTCGAGTCGTACACGATGGTCATGTGCTCGTGCTGGCGCGGACGGTCGGGGCCCACCGTCTCGATATGCTCCCAGCCCCAGGTCTCGGGCCGGCCCGCTTCGCCGACGAAACGGTACCACTCGCCGCTCGGCTCCCAGATGCGGCCCTTAGCATGCTGGTACACGAGGACGCCCTTGGGCGTGGGGACGGCGATAGGCGAGACGCTGCCGCCGCCGGGAAACGGCTGCGGTATCGGCTCCAGCCACTTGCGGGCCGCCGGGTCGTACAGCCACGTGTGTTTGACGACCTCGCCGGCGTCGCGGTCGTACCACTCTGAGCCGCCCGCGTCGGTAAAGACGCCGATCTTGCGGACACGGTCGTACGCGCACGTGTGCCGCATGTGACGGGTCCACGGCTGGTTGAAGAAGGTGCGTCCCGCGGGCCTTCGGGCCCACGTCCCGAACGGTTCCGGGGTGAAGGCAGGCGTGCGGTCGATGGTGAACCGGTTCGCCGCGACGTCGTAGAAGGCCATGTCGGTGCCCTGGTATCCGGAGTGCCCGCCACCCCATTTCATGGCGACGCCGCGGTCGGTGTCGAAGATGGCGGTTCCCCAGGTGCGGCCCTTGGCGGACTTGGGCGGCCTGGCCTCGACCCATTCGTTGGCGGGGAGACGAGCGAGAAACCCGGCGTGGGCCTTCGCGTCGGCGGGCGGCGCGGCGGCGTACCATTCGGGCGTCCGCTCGGTCTTGAGGACGAAGCGGTCGGCGCCGGTGAAGCCTTCCGTCTTGGCGACCGGGATGTCGAGCGAGTAGCGGAACCGGTACGTCGTGCGCGCGTTGCCGTAGCGGCTGGCCGTGACGAAGAAACAATCGTCGGTGCCGGGAAGGTTCTCCATCGAGGCCCAGTGGCACTTGGGTGCTTCGACGGCGAGCGGCGTCCAGGCGTTCGTCGCGGCATTGTACGTCCAGACCTCGCGGCCGAGGCGTTCGCGCTGCCGGTAGTCACACACCGGCACGCCGCCGGCGAGCAGGATGACGCCGGACTTCTCGAGGTACGCCAGGGCGTGGCACGAGCGGGGGTGGGGGCTGCGCGGGGGCTTTCGCTCCTCCCACCGCTGTTTCGTCACGTCGAAGACCCACGTGTCGGCCAGGCCGCGGTCCTGGCCGTCGCCGCCGAAGAGGACGACACACGAGTTCCTCTTGTCGTAGACCATGCGGGAGTTGCAGCGGGCGGGCGGTTCGACGGCAAGTTCGAGGCGCCGCCACGTATCGGTGGTCACGTCGAAGGCCCACGTGTGGGGGCGGCCGTCGGGCGCGTCGATCCCGCCGCCGCCGAAGAGGATCGCCTGCTTGCCCGCGGGGTCGTAGCACAGGCTGCTCCAAAGGAGGAGCGCGGGCGGCTGGTCCTTCACGTTCATGGCGTGGATCTCGCGCCACGCGCGCCGCTTCGGCTCGTACGCGAACGTCATCGACCCGACGTAAAACAGCAACCGCCTGGTGTGGCCGTCCCAGCAGACCTGGTAGAAGGTATTGTTGGGGCGCGGCAGCGTGACGCCGTCGCGTTGGTAGAAGCGTCCGGTGGGGTGGCAGATCCCCCAGTCGGGCCACCTCTTGAATTTGCCGGCCCAAGCCTGCTCCTTGCCCGGCGGGAAGGCATCGATCCACTTGTTCCCGGCCACCAGGAAGTGCTGCGTCTCGTGGGCGAGGACGGGCTTGGAGTGGGTCCGCGTGCCCCACGAGACGAGGGCGTCGATGGTGGGGGCGTAGATGACCTGGCTGACGTAGTGGCCGCCGACCTCGTCGGCGGCGACTTCGACGAAGGTGCCTGCGGGAATCTCCCCGCCGAGGGCCTGCGACGCCGCGAAGCACAGGGCCGCGGCCGTCCATTTGAGGAAGTGACAGCGGATCCGTCGCATCATGGCTCATCCTCGCTCCAACAGAACTGGCGTGCGTGAACCGTGCGTCCGGCCGAACGGCCATGATGCGACAATCCCGCCACGTCCGCAAGCGCTTCTCTGCGCGCCACGGGCGGGCACACAGGTTTGACAGCCGCTCCGCCACGCGGTACGCTTGTGCCTCGGCGATGGCACGAAAGGAGATAGGCGTGAGAATCCTGTCGGTCGTTCTAGTGCTGGCGCTATGTTCGGTTTTGCGTGCGGCCGAAAGCCCCGCGTGGGCCACGAAAAACCTGCGTGCCGGCATCATCGGGACCGACACGTCGCACGTGCCCGCCTTCACGGGCGTCTTGCACAAGCACCCCGAGTGGCGGGTGAAGGTGGTGGCGGCGTTCAAGGGGGGCAGTGCCGACCTGCCGGCCAGCGCGAACCGCGTCGAGAAGTTCGCCAAGGATATCCACGAGAAGTACGGCGTCGAAATCGTCGAGAGCATCGAGGCGCTCCTGGCGAAGGTGGACGTCGTGCTGCTTGAGAGCGTGGACGGCCGGCCGCACCTCGCACAGGCCCGGCCGGTTCTGAAGGCCGGGAAGCGGCTGTTCATCGACAAGCCGTTCACGGCCGGCCTCGCAGACGCTCGCGAGATCGTCCGCCTCTCGAAGGAAACCGGCACGCCGATGTTCAGTTGCTCCTGCTCGCGCTTCCAGCCGGAGATATGGAAACTCCGGACCGACCCCGGCGTCGGAAAGGTGACGAAGGTCCAGGGCTCGTCGCCGTTCAACGTCGAGCCGCACCACCCCGACCTGTTCTGGTACGGCGTCCACGGATGCGAGGCGCTGTACACGGTCATGGGGCCGGGATGCGTGAGCGTCCGGCGAAAGGCCGAGGGCAATTTCGACATCACCACCGGCAAGTGGAAAGACGGACGCATCGGCGTCTATCGCGGCGTCAAGAAAGGCGACTACAAGCCCGTCATTAAGATCTGGGGCACCGACGGCACCTGCGAAACCAAGGGAGGCTTCGGCTACGACGGCCTCCTGAAGGTGATGGCCGAGTTCTTCCACACAGGGGTGCCGCCCATCGATCCACAGGAGACGCTCGAAATCTTCGAGTTCATGACGGCGGCCCAACTCAGCAAGGAGCGCGGCGGAGCGGAGGTCAAACTCGAGGAACTCCGCAAGTAGACGCCACAGAGGACGGCACCTGCGCAGGAGAGGACCGCATGCGACAACGCCTCACGGTCGTGGTGCTCGTCCTCGTCTCGATGGCCACGTCTCTGGCAGCGGACAAGGGCTACCCGTGCCGCTGGGTCTATGTGTCACGAGGCCTGAGAAGCGATCACGACGTCGAGGACATCCGTGCGATCGTCCGGACGGCTGCCGAACACGGCCTGAACGGGATGGTCCTCGCGGCAGGCCTGGACCGTCTCGACCTTCAGCCGCCCGAGTACTTCACGCGTCTCGAAGCGGTCAAGGCGATCTGCAAAAAACGGGGCATCGCGATCATCCCCATCATCTTCTCGGCGGGGTACGGCGGCAGTGTCCTCGCCCACGACAAGAACCTGGCCGCCGGCATCGGTGTCCGGGACGCGCTGTTCGTGGTCAAGGGGAACGAAGCGCGGCACGTGGCCGACCCGCCGGCCCGGATCGTCAACGGGGGCTTCGAACGGTACAAGGGCCACCGCGTCGAGGGCTTTCGGTTCCACGACAAGCCCGGCACCATCTCGTTCGTGGACACCGAGGTCTGCCACAGCGGGCGGGCATCGCTACGGTTCCAGGACTTTACGAAGGACCCCCGCCTGCACGGCCGCGTGATGCAGGAGGTGACCGTGCAGCCGCACCGCTCGTACCGCGTTACGTGCTGGGTCAGGACCGAGAACCTGGCCCCGGCGGACCGCCTTTTGGTGCAGGTGCTTGCGAAGGGGCGTTACATCGCGCCGCAACGTCTGCGCGTGCCCTCGACGACCGGCTGGCGCCGGGTCACGAGCGCGTTCAACAGCCTCGACTACACCACGGTGGGCATCTACGCGGGCACGTGGGGCGCACGGAGCGGCCGATTCTGGGTGGACGACCTGGCGATTGAGGAAGTGGGCCTCGTCAATATCCTCCGCCGTCCGGGTACGCCCGTGACCGTGTGCAACGAGACGACGGGGGCCGCCTATGAGGAAGGCCGCGACTACGCCCCGATTGCCGACCCCAGGCTCAACTTCCGGTTCGACCACGACGGCCCGCCCATCCGGCTGCTGGAGGGCGGACGCATCTCGGACGGCGAGCGGCTGCGCGTCGGTTACTACCATGGCATCGCCATCAATCGCGGCCAGGTCAGCGTGTGCATGTCGGAGCCGAAGGTGCAGGAGATCTGGCGAAAGCAAGTCCGGCTCATCCACAAGCACCTGGCGCCGGGGACGTACCTTCTGAGTATGGACGAGGTCCGCGCGGGCGGGTCGTGCCTGGCCTGCAAGCGGCGCAAGAAGACGATGGGCGAAATCCTGGGCGAGTGCATCACCCGCCAGATGAGGATGATCCGCGACGTGAACCCCCGGGCCGACGTCTGGTGCTGGTCCGACATGCTTGACCCGAACCACAACGCGCACGGCGACTACTACCTGGTGGACGGTGACTTCGCCGGCTCGTGGCAGCACGTGCCGAAGGACCTGGGCATCGTCTGCTGGTACTACAAGAAGCGGCGTGAGAGTCTGGACCACTTCTCGCGCCTCGGTTTCAGGACGCTCGCCGGCGCCTACTACGACGGCGACACGCTCGAGAATCCGACGGGCTGGCTCGAAGCCATCGACGCCACGGCCGGCTGTCGCGGCATCATGTATACCACGTGGCGGAACCAGTACGACCTGCTCGCACCCTTCGGTGACCTGGTCTCAGAACGGTGAACCGCGGTTAGCCGCCGCCATGGCGCGGCGCGTTCTGTTGGAGGAGGCCGCTCATGCATTGGCTCGGCTCGTGTGCCGCACTTCTGATGCTCCTCGCTGCCGTCGGCGCGTCGGCGGCTGAGACCCCGAAGGAAGACCTCAGCATCCTGCCGGCCGCAACGCGCGGCGAAATGCTGAGGGACTACCTGCTGGCCGAATGCGGCAAGTGCTTCGAGGCCCGCCTCAAGGCCGTCGAGGCGCTCGACACGCCCGAAAAGATCATCAAGCGTCAGAAGAGACAGTACGCCGACTGGGTCGCCGCCAACGGCCTCTTCCCCGAGCGGACACCGCTCAAGGGCCGCACCACCGGCACCATCGACGCCGCCGGCTACCGCATCGAGAAGGTCATCTACGAGAGCCGGCCCAACCACCACGTCACCGCCAACCTCTACATTCCGAAGGATGGCGACGCCCCCTACCCCGGCGTCCTGGTGCCGTGCGGCCACAGCAAGAACGGCAAGGCATCGAGCGCGTACCAGAGCATCAGTATGCTGCTCGCGCGGCACGGGTTCGTCGTCCTCTGTTACGATCCCATCGGCCAGGGCGAGCGGTGCCAACTCCTCGACTCCAACGGCAAGCCGAAGATCTGGGGCACCACCGAACACACGCTGACCGATATCGGCGCGCGGCTGTGCGGCTGGGGCGCCGCGACGTACCGCATCTGGGACGGCGTCCGCAGTATCGACTACCTCATCAGCCAGCCCGAGGTGGACGCCGAGCGCATCGGCTGCACCGGCAACTCGGGCGGCGGGACGATGACGTCCTACCTGATGATCACCGACAAGCGGATCTATGCCGCCGCCCCGTCGTGCTACATCACGTCGCTGGAGCGGCTCTTTGCGACGATCGGCCCGCAGGACGGCGAGCAGAACATCACCGCCCAGGTCAAACTCGGCATCGACCACGCCGATTACCTGACGATGCGGGCGCCCAAGCCGACGCTCGTTCTGACGGCCACGCACGACTTCTTCGACATCGACGGTTCGTGGGCCAGTTTCCGCGAGGCCAAACGCCTCTACGGCATCCTCGGCCACGGCGAACGCGTGAACCTCTTCGAGTTTCCCGACAAACACGGGTTCTCGAAGCCGCGACGCGAGGCCGCCCTGCGATGGATGCAGCGGTGGCTCCAGGGCATTGACGACGCCCCCGTCGAGACCGAACTCACGGTCCGAAACGACGAGGAACTCCAGGTCTCCGAGAGCGGCCAGATCGTCCACGACCTCAAGGGCGTGACCGTCTGGGACCTCAGCCTTGAGCGGGCCAAGGCGCTGGCGCCTGAGCGCGAGGCCTTTTGGCGCAACGGGCCGAAGGAGACGTGCCTGGCCGAAGTCCGCCGGATGGCCGGCATCCGCGAGATAAAGCCCAAGCCGGCCGCCAAGACGGTCGGCACCGTCAAGCGAAACGGCTACCACATCGAGAAACTCCTCATCGAACGGGCCGGCGACGTGCCCGTGCCCGCCCTGCTCTTCCTGCCGAAGACCGGGAAGAAGAAGGCCCCCGTCGTCCTGTACGTCGACAGCCGCGGCAAAGCGGCCGACGCCGCGCCCGGCGGGGCCATCGAGACGATCGTTGCCGGCGGCAGCGCCGTCTTCGCCATCGACGCGCGCGGCTGGGGCGAGACCGCCTCCAAGAAGCCCAAGAAGTACTGGCACAACGAGTACCCGATCTCGTATCTGGGCGTGCACCTCGGCCGGCCACTGCTGGGCCAGCGGGTGGAGGACGTGCTCGC
>Ga0307433_1001553_pt1 | contig 12227 bp, 8 predicted proteins | sample SalMarWE160210MG_FD_202166 | JGI IMG/M metagenome (GOLD analysis project Ga0307433, IMG submission 202166) | Salt marsh sediment microbial communities from the Plum Island Ecosystem LTER, Massachusetts, United States - WE1603-210 | ecosystem: Environmental > Aquatic > Marine > Intertidal zone >... | reverse complement strand
GATCAAGGGCCGCGATCAAGTTAGCCCGCGCCGCCCACAATAGACCAGCCCTTTCATAACCTAAAGCAGTCCCGGTAACAGCCCGTACAAATTCACTCTTATGTTCGTTCTGTGTCAATAGGGTTTGAGCCTTGGCAAACTGGTCAATTGCGTCATAAAATTTCCCAGTTTCGAGCTTCTGGTATCCCCGTTCTAATCTCATCCTTCCTTCTGCTGCCCTACCAACACGCTTTGACTGAAATTGAATGATAGTTTCAAAGAATTCGTCGTAAGCCTCATCGCCTCCTACAATTCGGTTAAGTTCTTTAGCTATCTGAATGATGGGCTCAAATGGATATTCAGGATGGGTTTGGGCTTCACTTAAGATTTCCACGATGCTATTAAGGGTAGATGCCAAGCCCACTCTCTTGACGGCAGCGTCCGTTAAATCCATTAAAGCAAGTTCCGTGCGCGCCCAAAGAGCACTGGTTGGCTTTGCCAAATTAAATGCGTGACGAGATAGGCTTGCTCGCAGTTTCGATGTATGGGTGGCCCAGATTTCGTCATCATCAAGCGTTTTTTGGACCTGTCTCCAAGTAGTTCCGACTTGCCATAAGTTAACCAACTTCTCAAGGTCCCAAACCCACTCTGAGTCAATTACCAAAGACTCTACAACCTTATAAATACGGTCCAGCTCGCCGAAGTCATCAAACCACCAATTTGCTGTCCAAGCTTTTTGGTAGAGAATACGAAAAAGCTGCCGCATATCGCCCCGGTTCCGAGCAATTCTTTCTGCCCGGTCGAATCGACCATCTACCTCTGCTCGAGGACGTCCTAAACCACGAGCGAGTAAAGCAGATTGCAGGCAGTCTTCAGCAAGTTGATATTTAGAATTTTGATAACGTTCTTGGTCCTCGATCATTCGATCAAGTTCTTCAAGATCGCGCTGACGTTCTGAGTCCAGAGGACCAAGTGAGGATTTAGATCTTACTAATGGACGATCTATATCTAAAGTCTGATATACAATGTCCCATCGGTTATTCTGTGTTACTTTTTCTATAATCCAGGAACGATCAAGAATTCTAACGTCGGTACCCCATTGCTTGCGTAACTCGTCTTCAACCGTTGCCCTATCACGATCACGAACAGCTTGGTTAGTAAAGAAATAGATCAATGAATATCCACGAGCGGTTTCAGAGATTCTTCTTATGTCATCTTTAACTTTGGGACGCCATCTTTTTTTGGCACTGAAAGCAAAAGCCCATCTTTCTTGGGATGCACGCTTCGGATCACCCTCATACCATCGTTCTGAAATAGAATTGGCTACTGGATAGGTTTCTGTATCAACCTTACTATCTCCTCCACCAGTAGGGCCAGTTTGCGGGAGAAGATTTGGACAGAGCTCTTTTTCAGCTAAGCGTCGGCAAAAATGCTCAAACCGAATCTCTTCCTTTCTCTGGGTTAGTGTATCCAAGTGAAATTCAAATTGATTTCGGTCTAATACAGGTTCATCCATGACGCTAGTATCAGAGTAAAGTTCTGGGCGACGTGCCCTCATGAAGTCTGTCGGGCTAAATTGATTTGATATTTCTTGCCAATCCGACAAGCTATTTCTCCAAGCAATATTTGATCATAAAAGTTGAATTCACTTCAGTTTGCTAAAAATTTTCCAAAGCTCTGACGAGACTGTCGAAAAAGTCCAAAAACGGTTAATTTCTCTGTTTTGAATGTAATAAAATCAGCTAATTATGGGCTATAAGACCTCGTATTTAGAATTTTTCGATAGGCTCAACGGCGAATTCACCGGGCGCGTCAGCGATCCGCTGAAATGACAGGTTGTGCGGCCTTTTCATTCGGGGTAAACAAACTCCTCTGTAAAGCCGTGTGATTCCAAATATTCTGCTGCACTATTCTTTAAGTCCTCGTTTAAAATCAGTTTAATAAAGACTCTCTTATTATTTTTGTTTTCATAGGCAGCCCAAACGTCAGCCACATCATACCGAAAATCCATCTGGGCAATATAAACGGGTATCTGGTTTTTTGAACGAGGTTGAAAGCTCTGTTTCGGTGGATGAAAAAGGAGTGGAAAAGTCTTATTTCCATTCAAGAACTCTTCTCCGCGCATCAATGATAGAATTTCGTCAACTTTTTTTGTCTGCCACGTTTTACCGGTAGCCACGGCGTCACATATCCACACTGCCCCATGCCCGGAACTGACACTTCTCTCGACTCCTTTTCCTTGGTAAGTGGCGAAATACAGGCCGATATCTTTCGAGCGACTCCAATCCAATAAAAAAGTGCCGTTGATAAAATAATCCTCTTCTGGATATTGTTGAAGATGTTTAAGCAATTCGAACCACGGGTCAATATCATCTATTCTTTCTCGCTCTATGGCCTCTTGACTTGGATTCCAAACAGTTCCAAATTTCAGGAGGATTATCGATGTCATCGTTCTATGGAAAAAAACAGCCTGTCTGATCTTTCTGCTCAGCTTGTGATAATCTGGGACGTTAAATAACTGTTCTATAGAATTTCTTACAAGTGTTGAATCAACGAGCCATTCAAAATTTGCCTGGCCCCGGAAAAGCGGTAGAGGATCATTTCCTTCACATGAGTTTGATATATGTTCCAGCTCTTTAATAAATCCCTCGAATGAAGAAGGAGCCCACTCACGAAAATCTGGACTATGTTCTGTGGTTTCCAATATTGGTCTAATCAAATCCATTTTTGTTCATCGTACTCGCTGCACAAGGAAAAGCTAACGGGCACGGCGTCTTTTTGCCGTGTCCGGTTAAGCGATAGGTTGTGCAAGATCCTCACTCAGCAACCTCGCGGCATGAGGCGCCATTTGACGATTGCTATGACCCACATCGGGAATCGTTTTCAATACCCAATTAAGTTTGGTCTTCTGCCTTTCGGCTGATTCGACCGCAGTTTCATAGAATTTGAGACCCCGTGCAAGCCGATTCTCTCCCTGGGCCATTGCCTCCGGCGTTGTTCGAAAATGCTTTTTATTTGTGTCTTTCTCCCCTAAGAGAATGATGAATTTCTTGGGAAACGAGTTAACTACTCGTTCCAAGTTTGTCCCTGAGTTTCTTAACCCATAAGGAAACTCTATGGTATCAGTCGGCATGGTATACCACCCAGCATTGGCAGCAATAGCAGTTAGTATCCTTGATTGATGCTTAAACATCACCATGCGGTGAACGAACTGAGCCCCAGCCGAGTGGCCATAGATGCTATATTTCGACGTTTTGACGTCCGTCGTCGATTTTACGTAGTCGAAAAGATCCTCAATTACAGTGAAACACCAAATTGATTCTTCGTTCCTATCTGTCAGCGAACGGAACATGTTTCCTAGGTTATATCCGTAAGTTCCCGGATAATTTTGCTTAGAGAATTGAGGCACCAGTAGCAGAAAGCTCCCTTTTTTGGCATATTTCACCCAGTCGTCACGATACTTCTTACCATTCCGATTCTTCCCGTGCATAACAAACGTTACTTGGGATGCCTCGCTAAAGGAACTCGGCTTGTAGTACCACACTCTGATTTTATTAGCGTCATTCAGTGATTTGAAGACCAAATCACCCTTTCCGGTCTTGAAGAGATCCCCGTTATGATGAGTTTGTTGGATCATAAATTCCATAACTCCGCGAGCTTGCCCATTTCCTAAACTTTTGTCATGCACAACAAATGATTCTACAGTTCCAGAGATCATGTCTGTATATTCCACGGAATCCGGATGAGCAATCCACGCGAAAGCGGATGGTGATTCCACGCGAAAACGGATGCGGAATCCACGTGAAAACGGATAGACAAACAGTCCCAGCGACGCTGTGATTTAAATATTCATCTAAGCCTCCGATTAAGTCAATATAGATTTTTTCTTTCTCATGGAACCTCCTTTCAATTCTATTTTATAGGCCGAGTGTATAAGTCTGTCCAATATGGCGTCAGCCAGAGTGGGATCGCCTATCAGGTCATGCCATTTATCCACAGGGAACTGGCTTGTGACCAGCGTAGAGGCAATGGAGTTTCTGTCCTCCAGTATCTCAAGAATGTCATGCCGGTTTTCATCAGTCATCTTGGCAAGGCCCCAATCGTCAAAAAGCAGGAGGTTTGCTTTAGCAAAGTTCTTAAGGATTTTCACATATCGGCCATCCCCTTTGGCTATATGGAGTTCCTGGAAGATCCTTGGCGTTCTGATATACTGCACAGTATAACCTTCCCGGCAGGCCTTCTGAGCCAGGGCGCATGCAAGAAAGGTCTTGCCTGTTCCGGTGGGACCTGTAATCAAAAGATTATTGCTCTCCTTTATCCAGTCACAGGAAAAGAGCTTTAACATTAAGGACTTATCAAGCCCTCTTGGATGGCGGAAGTCTATATCTTCTATGGAGGCATTCTGCCTGAGCCTGGCTTTTATTAGGCGTGTTTTGAGTCTGCGATTTTCTCTGTCAGTGGCCTCCATGTCCACTAACAGCCCTAAACGTTCCTCAAAGGAAAGGGCATCTATATCAGGCAGCTGCATCTGTTCCTCAAGGGTGCGGGCCATGGCGTTCAATCTTAGCGTCCTGAGTTTATCAATGATTGGGTGAATCAACATTATTATCTCCTCCCATTATTATCTGATAATATTCCGGGCCTCTGATATTTGAATGATTTATAAAAGAGGTCTGTTGCGGTTCTTTCTGGAGAGGCAGTCTGTCAAGGCCTCTTTTCAGGATGGCCTGGATGCTTTTATATGATGGGCTTCCAATGGATAATGCCCTTAAGCAGGCTGCCTCTAATCTAGAGTCGCTAAATTCTTTTCCAAGGCTCATTATTCCCATGCAGGCCCTGAAACCCTGCTGGGGATGGGATCTGTTTTTCATGACAGCCTCAACCGTCTGAGCAGTGGACGGTCCTGTCCTTGACGCCCATTGGATAATCCTGTCAGGTGTCCAGTCCAGATACTTCTGATGGGATTTGGGCATATGCTCTTTTGAGGTGACATATCTTTTTGATATCTCATATGATCTCTGATGACTGGCCACCCTTTTCCCTTTATGGAAGATCTCTATTGTATTCTGGGTAATCCTTGCTTCCATCTCCCTTTGGGCCAGTTGATAAGGAAGCGAGTAGTAGAACCCTTTGGCCTCGATATGGTAATCTATATGAGGTTTTGCCTTTTTCCATTCCGCATAGACATATGGTTCAACCGGCAGGGGTTTTAATGCAGGTCTATCCAGATCCTCAAACATGGTCCTTCGCGTACCGGACATCTTTTTAAAGGGTCTGTTGTTAAGGTCTTCAAGCAGGGTTCTGATAGTCTTATTAAGGTCGGTCAGGCTGAAAAAGGTTATATTGCGGAGTCTTGCCAGGATCCAATACTCCACCGTCTTTACCCCTGTTTCAACCTTGGCCTTATCTTTAGGTCTCCTTATCCTGGTTGGGATGATTGCACACCCGTAATGTGAGGCCATGTCCTGATATGTGGGGTTCAGATCAGGTTCATACCTGCATGACTTATTGATCCCTGTCTTTATATTATCCGGTACTATTATCTCAGGCACCCCGCCCAGGAACTTGAATGCCCTTGTATGAGAACCTATCCAGTCAGGAAGAGATTGCGTCCAGGTCGCATCTGCATAGGTGTAATTGCTGGCCCCCAGGGTTGCCACAAATATCTGTGATTCCTTTATCTCCCCTGTGCCTTTGTCGATAATCGGGATTGTATGGCCGGCATAATCAACAAAAAGCGTTTCTCCGGCCCGGTGATTGAATCGCATGACAACATCTATCTTGCCGGACCATTCCCTGTAATTTCTGCAAAACCAGCTGTACTCATAACCGTCACGACAGGTTTCTTTGTATTCCTGCCACAGCAGAAAAAGGGTAACACCTTTTTTCTTCAGTTCCTTATGGACATTCTCCCAATCCGGTATTGCGCGATTTACATCCGGGCCAGGCGCTGGAGGATACAAAAGCCGCTCCAGTAAGCTGTCATCCGTATTATCGGGAAGCGGCCACGCAAGACCGACATCTTTTGCCCGTCTGAGATACTCTCCGACGGTAGTATGACCCAGGTTGCAGCTCTTGCCTATTGCTTCGTAACTTAATCCAACTTCAAACTTTAAACGCAGAACTTCCTTTATCTTTCTCATCGAAATCCTCTTCTTTGCCATCCCTGCCTCCTCATATCGTTTGGAATGAGGGACAGATTAGCATGTTTATTCTGCGTCGCTTTTATGGTATTGTTTGTCCGGTTTGCCGTGGAATCCTTATCCGGAATGCTGTGGAATCGTCATCCGGAATGGCGTGGAATCCTTATCCGGAATGCTGTGGAATCACCCACCGGATTGGCGGGGAATATACAATCATGTCTATTTGGCATAATCATCGGAAAGATTAACGGGGTATGGGACACTCTTTAGATATTTAGTCACTTTTAATGACACTATATTTTATTAAATTATTAAAGAGCGTCCCGCTTTATGTAAGGAGAGTTACTTTTGAATAGTTTGTTAAAAAGCCCCATTAACCCTCCTTATCAGACAACAAAGATTAAAATTGGATATCCTCTTAATTTAATTCTCGTATTAATCTCTTTTCCTTGACATTTGATAAAAAGTCGAGGATCAAAGTTCCTTCTGATCTTCGTTCCCCGATAAAACTATCTATCATATCGGATGGCCATTCGGGGTGTAATTGCTGAGCCTTTTGTTTCATTTCCTGTCTCGCCAAAGCTTCATCCCATATGCCTTGTTCATCCATCCATACATAGAAGATGAATTCATAAAATCGCGAGTCATCGTGTGGATTGCGTTCATACGCAGTATCAGGAGCAAGCCATACCTCCAGCGCTTCTTGTGTTTTCTGTGACCAAGCCATTCCTCCAACTCCTATAACAGTTTAATATGTCCTGAGATACTGCTCCCATAATTCCTTGACACTGATCCCATCAGCATTAGACCAGTGAGCAGGTCCCCGGACCGATTCGCTGCTAAAACCTTCTTCTTTTAAGCATTCTTTTGCAAGCTCGCTCATTGAATACGATTCGTTGTTCCAAAGAAGATTTTTGCCAGAAATTATTGAATCATATCCCTCTATCTTTTTCCCTTGATAATCAAGAAGATATAGCGTTTGCCCTTCCTGAAGTAGACCAACCTCAACAAGTTTAAATAAATCTGTCTTTGGCTGTTTTTTTCTTACTCTCCCTAGTCTTTGATCTTGTATCATCTGTGAAGAAATCTTTTCAGATTTCACAGGCTTGCCATTGAGACTAAATAGTCTACGAAGGGTTAAGTTGGGGGTCTCAACAAACGGGATCGCCTTGCTTTGAAGATAGCCGAACACTTCATCATCGATCTCGATATTTCTCATGTGGCACCTCCTTGTTCTTAAGATTGGTTTAATTAAGAACAAGAATAATATAAATTCTAATTCTTGTCAAGTAAAACAAGAATTTTCTTGCGGCTTGATAACCAGCCAGCAGATTTTTAGCCACCTTGGCTTTTAAGTGCTTAAAACCTTGATTTAATTACTTATTTGCTATTTGGCAGATTTGCTAATGTTGATGAACCCGTAAAAAGTCGAAGATGATTTTAGGAAACGTTATAAGCATATACTCATAACCATAGACCTAATTGAAAAATTTATTTTAAATGTGGCTCTAAAGAGCCCCAAAAGTTCTTTGAAAACCGAATAAATCTGATTTAGCCTGGACATAGCCTCCTGATTGGCCGTTTTACGGGGGTTTACCCTCCTTCTAAGGGCAGTAGCCCTGAAGAGGTTTATCCCTATGACCTTTAAGACAGCACAGAATCGTACGGCTTCAAAGCCTCGAACCCGAAGATGCTTGACTCCTGTTCGCCTATCATATTCAGACATAGTTGCTTCCACACCAGCCCGCCATCGGTATTCGTCTTTGAATTCGGCCGTATTCTCCTTGGCTTTTCTTTTGGCTAATCGCATAGCCTTTTCTTTATAACGAAAATAATAGTATCTCTTACCGCATCGGACGATACATTGATCTTTCAATGTGCATTGAGAACAGGTTTTAAGAGAAAAGCCTTGAGTAAAGCTGTTCTTATTTTTTTTCTTGAGAACGGGCTCGTTCCCTTTCGGACAATTTAGCACATGGCCATTCTCCGAAAATTCAAAGTCCTTTAGATTTATTGGGCCTTTTTCAGCATTGCTCATTACTGGTGAGATCACATCTACTCCTATTTCTTTGGCAGTTTCACAATTGTCATCGCTTCCATAGAGAGAATCAGCTGTGACTTTTTTGGGGCAGAGTCCGCGAGACTTTGTAGATTCAATTGCGGGAATCAGTGCCTGGGCATCGCCCTGGCACGCTTTCTCAACTTCAACATGGGTAACCAAGTTTAGAGCTTCGGCCTTGCTCGCTTTGTCCTCTGTTTCTGTGTAAGTCTCCATGATCTGGACCTGATAACCCTGCCCTTTATGGCCATTGTAAGTGGCATCCGGATCTGCAGGATTTTGAAGAGAATCAGATGGTACATCTTTTGGCTTCTTTACTTCAACCCGGATGGAATCATCTGAGACATTGACGTTGCATTGTTCATTTAATACTCGAACAAGGAGCTTGTAACTGTGCATATTGGCGACTTCCAGGCAATCTTTAAATTGATGGACTAGGTCAAAAAGATCAGAACTAAGGGATTGGAGCGTTTTGGCAGATTCTGATGGCTTTACCATTGAAAAGCACTCCAATGCCTTTTCAGAAAAATATTTATCGACAATAGCCCTATCTACTTTCTCAAATTGATCAATATGATTTCGCTTGAGGTTGACCAGAAATTTATGGATCGTCTTGCTGAATATGCCGATTCTCCCCAACCGCCGCATGTTGGATTTAATATGAACTGAATCGATACGTTGCTTATCTGTGTTCACGTTAAAAACCTTTGCCAATTTATTGGTGGTACGTTCAAACAGGATGGTATCCAACTGGTTTTTTATAACGATGCTGCGTATGTTCCACAGGGTCTTAGGGCACATGTATTTGGCTGAATCGGATTCTTCGGTAATGTTCAGAGCATAATGCCACTGGGTATTGAAGGCAAACTGCTCAATAGTTTCTTCATCGGTGAGATCAAGGCTCTGTTGTAGAACCATAACTGCGAGGGCTGCATGTAATTCTTTCGTGGGCCTGCCAAAACCCTCAGTAAAAGAGGGAGCGATTTCAGCAACGGGTAGTTCGCAAAGCAAATGCTTCCGGAATAAACCGGCCCAAGATTTATCGAGAAGCTCTCTTCGCTTTGGGCTCAAATGGCCCCACGGATCGAAAAGTTCACCTTGTTTGTGGTTTTTTATCCGAATCATGCCTTTCCTCGTAAGTAATTGATTTTTAAAAGCTTTCATAGCATAATCCATGAGAAAAAGCAAGTGAATATTTTATATTTTATTAATAAAATCAGAATATTATCCTGATTCGACTTTTTACGGGTTCATCAATGTTAGCATTTCCGCCAAATAGCATCATATTTTTTATATCTTCCTAATATTATTCAATATATTGCTATTTACCCATTTTGCCAATCTTGGCATTTTTGATAAATAGGTTGAGTTTAGACAATAAACTTTCAAAATAAACTTTGATGGTTTCATAAAAAGTCCTAAAGATCTTTTTTGTCATTCCGGCGAAGGCCGGAATCCAGTATTCTCAAAAACGTATAAAACCCCTGGACCCCGTTTTCCAACGGGGTGACGACTTTTTAAGAGATTGTAAACTTTGGAATTTATTCTTTATGATATTTTCCCGGATAGCGTGAATGATGCCTTTATCTTCTTAATATTGTTTCTCGAAAATTATCATTTAGGAAATATGGCAACACTGCCTTTTTTCCCAAATAGCGTTATATCTCTGTACTCTCTTTTTCAACAACGTGTCGATTTTATGAAGTTATAATTTCATGAATCCCTTCACAGTTTCTTAGCCAGTGCGGTATGCGACATACCTCAATCATTCAGATTGTCAACTGAATTATTAAAGAGCGTTCCGCTTCATGAGTCCTCTAGTCAACTCATTTCGGCTTACCAAAGTTTACCATCTTTATATTCTTTACCCAACGGCCAGGTTAACAGGCGCCCTTAGCGTCCTGTTGAACCTGATGTTAAGTGATCAGTCCATATTCGAAATTACTTCTTCAAACTGCCAATTAGAAATCCCTTCTAATCCTTTCGTTAAATAGGATTGATCAGTAATTGAAAAAATATCAGCCATCAAAGTTGTTCTTTCTGTGATAGATTCTTTTATTTCTTCTGGCAAATTTTCCCACCACTTAGGTGAAATAGCGAGATTACCACAATTAGATATGGCTAATCGAAAGAGATAATCACGTAACGAATTGATATCCTCATATATCATAGTCGCCAATGATTTCATAAACTCTACGCATACATTTGAACTCGACTTATGCCACGCGAATAAATATGCCCAGCCTTTATCCATAGGAGCTGAACAAAATGAAAGCAGTTGTAACTCTGTTGAATGATCACCTAAATCTTGAAGCATTTGTCCCATAAAATCAAAATCAGGATAAAATAATCCGGAGAACGCAATCGTAGGCTCTTGTTTCGAGATAAAGATAACGTAACGAATATTGGAGTATGCACCCTCTCTTAATGAGGTATCGAAATATTCTTTATGTCGTTTAAGATTATTCAAACCAAAAAGAACACCCTGCTTATAACCCAGATACAAATTATAAACAGCTTTTTGATCTAGGCCCTTTTCTAATCGGGTATTTATTAATTCAAATGAATTTTCCTTTAAAAATAATTCTCTACATAAAGAACGATAGGCATATAATAAGATTTGTTGATCAGTTGGAATTAGTGGATAGTCATCTATCGGTTTAAATAATTCATTATCATGTCTTTTACAAAAACCAAGAAAAGTGGAAACCTTATTAATTCCAACTTTACTATATGTTAAACGGCCTTTATTCTTTTTTAAAGAACCAATATTTGCAGAAATACTATATACATGGCCTTTGTCTGCAATTACTGATAAAGCCCTATTTTTTTGTATAGAATGAGCTTTGATAATCTCATTGCACCTATTACCATTCTCATAATGTAAACAACGCCCTTTATTAGATAACTGCTTTTGAGTTTTAATATAATCAGAAAGCGAAAATTTATTCGATGGCTTTATTGGTATAGGACCTGCTGTTGTCTTTTTATCCTTTGCCCATGCTGAATATATAATTGCAATTCCCTCTTCCTGAGCTTTATGAAATTGTTCCATTCCAAGATCACGCTCTGAGAAATTTTCCTCTCTGACCTTAATCGGCAAATTTTTTATTTTTACAATGTCCCACTCATCTTTAGAAACGAAGAATTCTGCTTTTGCAAATGCACTTTGAGGACTGTGATCTTTTATCCAACAAGAGGCTAAGGCTCCTTCTACAAAATCGAAATTTTCATTGGCGCTGGTAGGGATAGCTTCAAACTCTATAAAGAAAATGTTCATTTCATTTATTCTTCGACTCACTTAACAAGTGATTCTACAGTTCCAGAGATCATGTCTATTTGACATGATCATCGGAAAGATTAAAAAAGGGAAAGGGAGGACGAGGCTAAGAAAATAATTAATTCATCGTGTAAATTTGATAGCCCTTTCGTTCGCTATGTGCTCCCCTATTCTTGCTGCGAACACTACCCCCGGCTTGCTCATTCCAAGATGCCATGCTCTCTCCAGTATACTATAGCAGATCTCTCTTAGGCCAATAGCACAATGGAGCCCCGCCGACTGGAGTCGGCGGCACCAATGCTCCAGCTTCGGCGAAACCCGCTGAAGCAAATCCGCCTACGCTAATCATGTTAGCAATAAACGCGGCTATTCGCCGCACTGCTAACACGGCTTCAGCGGATACTCTCTCCGCATTCATCCGCCAACTGAAGTTGGCGACTTTCTGCGAAGGCGGGTGAACCCCGGTCCTCCGCTTTAGCCCATTTCCGGCTTTTTATTTATTTAGCCCCGTCCCATTTTCTGCTGATTAAATTGCCACACCCGCAAAATCCCTAAATTCTTAAAGAGCATTTGCTGATAAGTTAAATATAGTTTTACAATGTTTATCCTTAAAATTCCAGTTTCTTAAATGAATTACCTTCAATACGGCGCGTGTCATTTTGTCTTGACACCCAAGGATTATCTTCCTATGCTTCCTTCCTGAAAAACCAAGTTCTTACCACCTGATCCCTCTGAGTGAACAACTCAGCGATTTTTTTGAAAATCA
>Ga0307433_1001552_pt1 | contig 12233 bp, 5 predicted proteins | sample SalMarWE160210MG_FD_202166 | JGI IMG/M metagenome (GOLD analysis project Ga0307433, IMG submission 202166) | Salt marsh sediment microbial communities from the Plum Island Ecosystem LTER, Massachusetts, United States - WE1603-210 | ecosystem: Environmental > Aquatic > Marine > Intertidal zone >... | reverse complement strand
GCGCTGATCGCCTGGTAGGCGTGGTCGTCGCTGTAGACGAAGATGATGTTGGGCCTGGCGGCCGGCGCGGCAGACGCCTTGCGCACCGCGGGACTGCAGGCCGGGACGGCCAGGGCTGCGGTGCCGAGGCCGATGGTTCTGAGGAACTCGCGTCGGTTGATTCCACGTTTCATCTGAGGGCTCCTTAGCATGTGATACTCCCCACCCCTCTCCAGCGGCGTTGCCGCGCGGCGGCCGACCATCGCGCCGCCCCATTCAGGGCTTAACGCCTAATCCTACTACGCTACGAGACCTTTTAGCAAGGCTGTTGCTCGGCCGGGAAAAAAGCGGGTCAGGGCCACTTGGCGGTCAAACCGGGGCCGTTTCCGGTTTGACCAGCCAACAGGCCGTTTGAACGTCTTGGGCGCGGGCAAAGCCAAACCATTCAAAGCCAAACCGAACGGCTGGTTTGGCATTGAATATGGCCCTGACCCGCTTTTTCCCCGGCCGAGCAACAACCGGGCAGGCGCGCAAGTAGCGTAGTAGTACTAGTAATGAGAAGCCTGTGCCATGCCAGCGCGCTTTTTATGTTCGGCGCCCGTTGGGTGTCGCCTACAGGGTCCAGCCTTTACGATACGGCGGATTGAGGAAGCGGTTGGCCTCGTCGGAGTTCGTAAATCGCCGGTTCTTTCCGTCCCAGCAGAGTTTCTTCTGCGTCCGGATGGCGATGTTGCCCAGCAGGACGACCCCGGTCAAGTGGCCGGCGTGGTTGGCGAAGTCCGAGCCCGCCGGTTTGCCGCCCTTGCAGGCATCGAGCCACTCCTTGTAATGGCCAGGGGAGCGCGGCAGTTTCTGCGGCGGCTTGCCGTACTCCTTCTGCCGCGCCTCGGGAATAAGGCGGTGGCCGAGGATCTTTCCCTTGTCTCCGACGATGAGCGTTCCGTCGCCGCGGCCCAGGCTGCGGCCGGGTTCGAGTTCGTCGGGCACAGGCGGCATCATGCCGCCGTCGTACCAGGTGAGCGTTATGGGCGGCCGGTCACCCTCGGCGGCGAACTTGTAGGTGACCACGGAGGACACGGGCGCCGTCTCGTTCGCGATCTCCGGCCCCTCCTGGTCGTTGCTCGAACAGGCCTCGACGGTGACCGGGTGGCCCAACTTCAGCGCCTTGAACGCGGCCGAGAGTTCGTGGCAGCCGATGTCGCCGAGCACGCCCGTCCCGAAGTCCCACCACCCGCGCCACCGGAACGGCAGATAACACGGATGATACGGCCGCACGGGCGCCGGGCCGAGCCACAGGTCCCAGTCCAGCGTCTCGGGCACGGGCGGGGTGTCCTTCGGCCGGGGAATACCGCGGGCCGAGATGCGGCGGGTGCGATTCGACCAGGCGTGAATCTCGCGGACGCGGCCGATGGCGCCGTCCCAGATGAGTTCCGAGACGAGTCGGGCGCCCTCGCCGGCCTGGCCCTGGTTGCCCATCTGGGTGGCCACCTTCGCCTTTCCGGCGGCCTCGGCAAGGGCAAGGGCCTCGTGGACCGAATGGGTCAGCGGTTTCTGGCAGAAGACGTGCTTGCCCATCTTGATCGCCATCATCGAGACGACGGCATGCAGGTGGTCGGGCGTGGCGACCATGACGGCGTCGATGTCTTTCTCGGTCTGGAGCATCTTGCGGAAATCGGCGTAGGTCTTGGCCTTGGGGAAGTGCTTGGCGGCCCGCGCCACAAACCCCCGGTCCACGTCGCAGAGCGCCACGACGTTTTCGGTGGGCACACTGCGGATGTCGCCGTATCCCTTGCCGCCGATGCCGACGCCGGCAACGTTCAACTTGCTGCTCGGCGGTTGGTGGGCGGGCCCTCCGAGAACGTGGCGCGACACGACCGAAACGGCCGCCACCGTGGCGGCCCCGGCCATGAACCGACGGCGGTTCACGCGGTCTGCTGACCTCATGGCGTCGTCTCCTGCTTCGGGGTGCGTGGTGCCAGTCGGCCAAACGGCCACCGGCCTGTTCCGCGTGCGGTTACCGGTCCTCCGGCCTCAGGTCGGGCGCCTTGCCGGAAGCCGACGCGAACGTCGGAACGGGGCGGAAGTTCGGATGGTTCTTGTACCGGATGTTTTTCCGTCCGTAGTAGGTGCCGTAGTACTGCGCATTGGCGTCGACCCAGGTGGCGAGTTTCACGAAGTCCTCGAGCGGCAGTTTCGCGTCGTTGCCCGGACAACCTTCGCGGACCTGCCGGATGAACCTGCTGGCGTAAGAGCCGACCGTCTTCGGCGGCGCGTACGGCGTACCGCCCCAATCGGAGCCCTCGTTGAAGGTCTTGACGAGCCTGCGGCCGAGGATGTTCTCGTAGGACCGGCAGAATCGCTCGGTTCGTGCGCCGGTCAGGTCAAGCCGCCCCTTGGGGTTCGAGCCGCCGTGACACCGGACACAATGCTTGTCGAGAACCGGCTGGACGTCGGTCATGTAGTGGATGGGGCGTTGGGCGGTCTTGTCGCCGGGTTGCGGGCCGGGCATTGCCGGGGGTTTGCTTCGGGCGATCGTCGGCTGGTACCGGCTGGGCAACGGTTCGCTGGGGGTCTCGTGGCATCCGACGCAGGACCGTTTCTCGCCCGGCCGGTAGTTCACGTAGGTCCGCTCGCGCTGAATCTCCATGTAGTTCTCGTCGAGGGCCTCGAAGTAGATGTTCCGGTCGGCCGGCACGTAGAAATGGGCCGACCCGTCCTCGTGCACAGGCACGACGCCGTGGAGGACCTTGACGGCCAGGACGCTGCCCCTGCTGACCAGGGCGGTGTGCGAGCCATACTTGTTTCGGGGATCCCAGAACCGCCTGCACTCCCACGGGCGGGGAACCTGCTCCATGACACGAAGGTACTTGACCGAGCCTCGCTCGACGCCCTCCATGCCGTGATACACGTCCTGGACCATACAGACCGCGAGGTTCTTCCCGGCAAGTTCGCTGTCGCGCGCGTCGGGCACAACGGGCGGCGTGGTACGAGGGCGCAGCGGATACGGCTGCCAGCACGAGAACTCGGCGTCCTTGTAGATGAGCGAGTGGTTGCCTGCCTCATCAATCAGGTACAGCCCGTAGGCCCGGACGTCCTTCCAGGGCTTGTCCGGATTATGCGAGACGAGAAACTGCTCGGCGCTGAGCGGGTAGGGATCCATGTAGAGCGGCCCGTTGGTGTGGCGGACCCATTTGCCGTCCACCAGGTGGTTCCAACCCGGCTCCTGGCGGATGTCGACGTGGGGCGTGATGTAGGTCATGGGCTCGCGGGTGCGGATGTTCTTCAGCATGTTCAGCCGGATGACCGTGCCGATGCCGCTCTGCGGATAGTGCGGCGTTCCGAGAACGACGAACAGGTCGCCGTGGCCCGGAATCTGCCGTCCGTGAATGAGCGTCGGCGGGTACTGGATGTCGTTGCCGTAGACCTCCACGCTGCCGCTACCGTTTGGGTGCATGGCCCAGAGGCACTTGATGCCGAGTTGACCCTTGTCCACGTATTCCCACCGCGCGTAAAGGATGCGGCCGTCGTCCATCATCGACGGCGAGAACTCGCTGACGGGGCTGTTGGTGAGTTTCTCGATGTGCTTGCCATCGCCGTCCATCCGGTAGAGCACGGCGGTCGAGAGGACGTCCGGCGCGTCGCAGAGCGTGCCGTACTCGCATCGCGTGGAGGTGAAACAGATTCCGCCGTCGGGCAGATAGCACGGGTGCATGTCGTCGGTCTGATGGTAATACATCCTGGCGGTTCCGCCGAGGAAGGAGTTGTCGTACTTCTTGATGCGGGTCTGCTCGTCGTCCGGCGGACGGGTCAGTTGCCGCACCTCGCCGAGGCGCCGGCCCGTCTGGGGATCGAGACGGATCTCGAAGATGCGAAAGCCCTCGCGCCGGCTCCGCTTCCAGCCGAAGACGACCTTCGCGGCGCTGAAGTGCAGGTCGAAGCGGCCGAAGATGCCGTCCTTCATCTCCGGAACCAGGTCGGTGACCTCGCCGGTCTTCCGGTCCAGGACGCAGAGGTTCCCGCCGTAGTTGCCGCAGCCGTCGATGAAGTCGGTGTAGAAGTGGCTGGAGTGATACGTGTAGCGTTTGACGAACAGGAGCCGGCGGAAGTCCATCAGCGGGTTGTGGGTGAGGAGGGCATCGCGCCGCAGGCTCTCGACCTTCTCGACGCTGTCCGCCGGATCGGCCGCCGACACCTGGGAGCACGCGAGCAACAGGACAACGGCTACGAAGGACAGACGCGTCATGCGCGTTGCGCCTCCTGGTTCGGCGACAGTGCCGCCCGCCAACTCGGCGCGGCCGGATGCAACGTGCTGCTGCCCCAAGTATACACTGCTCTGCGGCAACCTGCCAAGGGCGTCATCGGGGTTGGGTGCGCCGTCATACCATCGCGTCGGTGTGGCTTCGAGCAGTCAACGGTCAATCGCAGCAGGGTGTGGCCGGCTCTAACCTTCCTGCGGAAGGTCGCGGGGCCGGGTGAGCGACTGGCACTCGGACGCGGGCACACGCATGTCCATGGGCGACCCATAATCCTGATGGTCGAGGAACTCGCCGGCGCCCCCCGCAGCGCGGCCGAGGGCAAATCCCAGCAGGGCGCAGTCTTCCACTCGCTTCAGCGAGATGCGTTTCTCCATCAGCGCCGTCCAGCACAGGCTCAGCCACACGCAGGCGAGGGCGGCATCCATGTTCACCGCCCAGACGCGACTGGCGACGCCCGCGTCGTGCAGCGCCCGGGCGAGTTCGTGGTAGAACTCCAGGAACAGGTTCGTCCGGCCGGTCTCGTGAATCGCCTCCCAGATCGCCTGTTCGCGCGGATCGTAGTTGACGGGCTTATCGTTGAACACGGGGTGCCCGAGGCACGGGATCCGCTCGTAATCGACGCCGGCTTCCTTGGCCGAGTCTTTGGCCTTCCTGAAGGCGGCGGCGGTCTCACGGGCCAGCGTCGCCACGTCGATCTCGGGGTCCGGATCGTAGGGGTCCTTCAGGTCGAGGTCGCCGAAGATCTTGAGGAGGTATCGGACGCCCTCGCGTCCGTTTCCGCCGTGGACCGTGCCGATGGCGGCGAGCGTGGCCATCATCCCGACATTCGGCGGGTTGCCTGCCGAGGCGGAGAGTTTCGCCGCCTGGGCGGAGATCGTCCCGGGCCCGTTCGACAGCGACGCGATCAGGCACATCTCGACGAGCCTGGCCTCGAAGTCGTAGCGCGGCAGTTCGCCCGTCCAGTAGAGGATGACCGCCTCGCCGAAGGAGTGCTTCGCCATCAGTTCCGTGAGCGAGTACCCGTAGATTCGCTGGCCGGCTTTGTCCAGGGACGAGGCGCGCGAGGCGTTTCGAAGATCGCGCCGGACCGGCATCAGGCCCACGGTCACCTTCATCTGTTGCGCGAACTGCGACCGGTACGGTTCCGGAATCCGGCCCGGCGGAAGCAGCAGGACACTGGGCAGTTCCTCGGCCAGATGCGCGTAGTTGATGAACCACGGATTGAGTTTGAGCCGGCTGCGAATCCGGAAATCGCGCTCCCATCCGAAGGCGTCGTAGATGGCCATCGCCGCCGCCGGAAGATGGTGCAGGGCCGTGACCCGGATGCCGCGGCGCAGCGCCTCCTTGGCGGCGTCTTTGCGGCGCACGCGCCGTTCGGATTCCAGCGGCCCGACTCCGAAATACTCGTCGAAGAGCGCCATCTTGCCCGAGGCGCTTGTCTCGGGCCCTTCAACCACGGCCCCGGCATGGCCGAGCGAGACACGCCGGCCTTCCATGAGCGTCCCCGCCACGTAGACGATGACGGGCTTCTCGAAGCCGGTCTCGCGCATCCACGCGACGGCTTCCTGCTCGTAGAGGCCACCCGGTTCGACGTAAAGAACGATGAGCCTGGTCTTGTCGCAGCGTGCGGCAAGTTTGAGGAACTCGACCAGGGGCGTGAGGATGAGCACGTCCTTGCCGGTTGAGATTCCGAAATGGGTGCCGACACCCGCCGCCTGCATGTAGCCGGCGATGGTGTTGACCATATTGCCGGAGTTCGAGATGATGGTCGCGCTGCCGGGCTTGAAACTCTCCTCGGGCGCGTCGCCGCCCACGGCCCCCACGCGAACGTGGTCGTGAACGTTGATGACACCGAGCGTATTGCACCCGATGACGTCCACGCCGGCCTCGTCCGCGATCTGCCGAATCTTGGCCGTCACCTCGATCGAGACGTTCTCGGTGATGATAAAAAGGGTCTGGAGATGCTTGCCGCCGTACTCGAGGGCTTCCTTGGCCTCGCCGTAGACGGCCGAGGGCGGCGAGTAGATGACGACCTTGTTCGGACGCGCCGACTTCGGCAACGCGGCGTAGAGTTCCTCGCACGTGGCAAACACGGGAACGCTTTCCTTGCCCGGCACCTCGATCGTCTTGCCGCCCTTGCCGAGCGCCCAACCGCCCACGATATTGCCGGCGTATTGCTGAGAGACCACGGTGACCTTGGACGCTTCGCGCCCCGTGATATTGCTGACGGCAACGCGGTCACCACGATTGAGAAGCCCTGAGAGTTTTTTAGGTCGCACGTTGCGCCTCCTTCCGCGTCTCGACAAACTTCGCCAGCCGCGCTGCATACTCCGCCACAAGCGTCACGGGGGTGTCGTGGCCGAAGATGACGTAGGGCAACCTCAGCGACTCCAGCGTCTCCCGCATGGCAAGAAAGGCGGGCACCATCCTGGGCCCGCCGCGCCCGATGACCACGGGGATCTCCACCCGCCCGTGCTCCTCGAAATGGTGGGCCAGGGCATCGCCGACCGCCTGGAACGTGACGTCAATCAGCGTGTTGTTCGCCTTCCCCCCGAGGATAAGAAGCGTGGACGCCTTGGCCAGATGATGGCGGAAGCAGCGTTCGGCCGTGCCGACCATCCGTTCGTAGGGAGGGTTCCCGCCGAAATCGGACAGGAAGATGGGGGAGCCGCCGGCGATCTCAAGGGTCTCGGTGATAATCGTACTCGCCCCGCCGCCGAACAGAATCGGCAGCACCAGGTGCCCGCCCAGGTCGCTGACGTGGGCCTGACCGCGGTAACTGGAAGCGTCCCAGGCGGCCATCTCCTCCTCGAACTCCGTCACGGTCTCCGGATAGTCGGGGAACCGAAGGTTCGCCTCCTTGAGTTTGAAGTTCGCCTCGTCGAAGACCGCCTTGAAGTCGCATGCGTACGGCACGTTGTCCGGCCCGACCCGCCAGGGATTCACCTCACACATGCGCATGCCGGTCGAGATGAACATGTCCCAGAAGGCCACGAGCGTCCGCGACAGGATTGAGATCAGGGGTTTCGGGCAGTTGAGGCCCTCAAGCAGTTGCGACGCCTGGTAGGCGTCGAGCCCCCTGAAAACGTTAACCGGAATCGTCTGCTTGAACCGGTCTTCGACCGACTCGATGTCCACACCGCCCTTCATCGACACCGTGAGCGAGGGGCCCAGGAATCGCGAGTCGTACGTGACGGCCGAGTAAATCTGGAGGTCCGACGGGATGAACTGCGTGATGTACGCCGTCCGGGCCGGCATGCCGTTGACCTCGGCGCCGGCCAGCCGCCGCAGTTCGGCCATCGCCTGCTGGACGTCGTCAACAACCTTCACGACCCTGGCCTTGCCTCGCCCGCCCGACATCACGTCGGCCTTCACGACGCCCTTGCCGCCCCACCGTTCGAGCGCGTCGCGGATTTCAGGCCGCGGGGCGCTCGCGTCCAGATGCTCCGGCACGGGCAGACTGAACCGGTGGGCCAGTTGATCCAGGAAGGGGTATTCGGTCATCTGAGAAGACATCTGGCCTTCCTCCTGCCGTGCCTATGAGGGTTCGGCTGTCGCCGGCGCGTCGTGTGCCTCGCCGCCCGCTTCGGCAAACGGCACGAAGCCTCGGCGCATCGTGTTCTCGGTGACGAGACGGGGATTCATAAAATGGAGCAGGTAATCCGGCCCCCCCGCCTTGGTGCCGGCCCCCGACATCTTGAATCCGCCGAACGGCTGCCTGCCGACGATGGCGCCCGTGCAGCCGCGGTTAAAGTAGAGGTTGCCCACGCGGAATTGGCGGCGGCACCGGTCGAGGTGGTCCGGGCTGCGGCTGAACACGCCGCCCGTCAACGCAAAGCGGGTCGCGTTGGCCCATTCGATGGCCTGGTCGAAGTCCCTCGCCCGCATCACGGCCAAAACCGGCCCGAAGATCTCTTCCTGCGCCAGGCGGTGGGCCGGAGTGATGTCCGTGACAACGGTCAGAGGAACGTAGAAGCCGCCGTCCGGCACGTCGCTCTGGTAGGCAATCGTGCCCTCCTGCCGCCCGATCTCGATGTACGACTCGATCGTCTCGCGGGCCGAGCCGTCGATGACCGGCCCCATCAGGTTCGCGGGGTCCTCGGCCGGGCCGATCCTGGCCGATCGGACGGCTTCGAGAAGGCGCTCGATGAAGCGGTCGTAGATGGCCTCGAGCACGATGACCCGCGAGCAGGCCGAGCACTTCTGGCCCTGGTATCCGAAGGCGGACCGGACGACCGCAGGCACGGCCTCATCGAGGTCGGCGTCGTCGTCGATGATAATGGCATTCTTGCCGCCCATCTCGACGACGGCCTTCTTGACGGAAGGCTGGCCGTCGGGGGTGCGCCCGGCCTTCTCGATAATCCGCCGTCCCACCCCCATCGATCCGGTGAAAGCGATGAGACTGATGAGGGGGTGTTCGACGAGAAAATCGCCGATGACGCTGCCCCGCCCCGGCGTGAAATTGAAGACGCCCGGCGGCAGGTCGGCCTCACGCAGCAGTTGCAGCAACGTGTGACCGATGATCGGCGTCCGGCGCGACGGCTTGTACACCACGCAGTTGCCCGCCACGAGGGCCGCCGCACACATGCCGCAACTGATCGCAAGCGGGAAGTTCCACGGCGCAATCACCGCCGCAATGCCCTTCGGCTCGTAGAAATGCTCGTTCACCTCGCCGGGCACGTCGCCCAGGTAACTCGGCTCGCCCAGGCGGACCATCTCGCGGGCGTAGTAATCGAGGAAGTCGATCGCCTCGCCCACGTCCAGGTAGGCCTGGCTCCACTGCTTGCCGGCCTCGAGCGTCTGCCAGGCGGCCAGTTCGTAGAGTCGGCGGCGGGCAGCCTCTGCGGCCCTGACCAGGTATCCTGCCCGCTCGCGCGGCGGCGTGTCACGCCAGGCGGGGAAGGCTTCCGATGCGGCGGCGATGGCCTGCTCGACCTCCTGCGTGCCGGCCTGACAGACGCGGCCGAGAATCTCGTCCGGGCGGGCCGGGTTCACCGAGTCCACCCGGTCGTCGGTAACAACCTCCCTCCCGCCGATGAACAGCGGATACGTCTTGCCCAACTGCCGCCTCACGTCGGCCAAGGCGCCGCGATAGGCGTCCCTCGCCTCGGCGACGGTCCAGTCGGGGAAAGGATTGTTGCGGAACGGGCCGAAGCGGTCCGCGCCTTCATCCACCGGCGAGGCAGACGGGTTGGCCTCTTCCGCGGCGCGGTCGAGAACCGCCTGCGGCGGTTCAAGGAGGCGTTCCATCTCAACGCCCTCGACGAACGTCTGACGCAGGAACGATTCGTTCGACGTGTTCTCGAGCAGACGCCGCATCAGGTAAGCCATGCCCGGCAGCATCTCGCCGTACGGACAATACAGACGGACCCGGCCGACCGTTTTCAGCAGGGCCTTCCGGAACGGCTCGGCCATGCCGTAGAGCACCTGAAACTCGTACCGGTCGTCGGGCACGCCCAGGGCACGAGCAAGTTCCAGCACCGCCGAGACCGACCGAACGTTGTGCGACCCGCAGGCCAGGTGGCAGATGTCGTGATGGCGGAAGACCGTCTCGGCCGCCCGCTCGAAGGCCGCATCCGTGTCGGCCTTGACCGTGTAGACGGGCGCCGGCCAACAGTGCTGGGCGGCGATGACCGTCTCGTAATCCCAGTACGCCCCTTTCACGAGGCGGATGGAGATCGGCAGGCCCTCCCGGCCGGCCCATTCAATCAGTTGGTCAAGGTCCCGGTCCGTCTCGCGAAGGTAGACCTGCAGCGCCAACCCGAGATGCGGGTAGTCTCGGAATTCGCCATCGCTGCGCAGGCGGCGAAACACCTCCAGCGTGATGGCCTTCAGCCGGCGCATCTCCATGTCGATGCAAAGGTATCCGCCCAACCGGATGACCTTCCGGTACACGGGTTCCAGGCGCGCCAGGATGCCCTGTACGGAACCCTCGAAGTCCGCCGGGTCGACCTGCGAGTACAAAGCCGACGGTTTGACCGAGACGTTGACTCGGGGGTCGTGGCCCCAGTCGAGGTCGGCCGCATCGCCCCCCAGCGCCGGCCACGCCGCCTGAGCGCTCTCGAGCCCCTCCAGTAACTCCATGTAGCCTGCGGCATACTGGTCGGCTTCGCGTTCGCTGAGGGTGGCCTCGCCGAGTTGGTCGAGCGTGAAGGCAAAGCCCTGCGTGCGGAGTTTGCCCAGCCGCTTGACGGTCTCGCCCACCGCGGCGCCGACGATGAAGTTGCGGGCCATCATCTCGAGGTTCTTGCGGATGGCCTTGCTCACCACCTTCATGGCCAGGCCACCGCCGAGCCCCACGCCTTTGATGCCCCACTTGAGCGCCGCCGGCACGTTCTCCTCCCGCGAGAAGTACGCCTCGATGTGGCGACCCAACGACTCGCTCGTCGTCAGGTACGGAAGCACGTCGATGAACCGGAACAGTTGCACCTTGAACGACTCGTTCTGCATGCAGGCATCCATCACCTTGCCGGTCCACCAGTCCTTGTTGAAGACCGAGGGCGCTTCATCGCCGATGTCAGCGAAGAAACGCCTCCCGCAACCCTGGATGCTGGCTTCCAGTTGATCCCGATGGATCATGATGTGCCATCTCCTCTGAGCCGACGCGTGTTGGCCCGTGTGCCTCCCCCGACCGCTGAGAACGAACGGGCGAACTTGGAACCCCTTGGCCCGAGCACGCCCGCGGAACCCTGAGACCCCCCCGCCGGAGACGGTTCTACCCGGCAACCAGACGCGAGTCAACGGTTTGCCCGGCCCGCCCGGCCTTCCGGGCACCCCGCTGCCCAAGTCAGGGGCCTCACCCGGCTACCACAACTACGCCAACTCGAGGTCAAGTGGACCCGGCCTATCCGAGAAAAGACAGGGGGTCAGCAGATTCGCCGCGCAACGTGTAGCAGTACGATCCGCCCTGTGAGCGGCTCCCGCCTCTGGTGGGGGAATCCGGAGAAAAAAACTGTTCTCAAGCCAAGAGCGGCCATTTCGGAGACCGCCGGCGCGTATGGCGCTGTTTTCGGGCCCGCGAAGGCGGCCGGAGGCATTCCTCGGCTTGCCTATTGCTGCGATTGCGTTATAATAGGGGGATGTCTTGCCCACGACAAGTGGGTCAGGTGGGGTGGTTGGGGCGGCGTTGAACTCGCCTGTTCACGGTTGGGGGACCCGTCCAGGATGGCGATCCGGCTAAGGCGGCGCCAGGATAGCGTCGCTGCGGCCGAGAGGACGGGGGTTCCGAAGGCAGCGGGCGGCGCAAACCTTAGCGCGCCCGGTCCGTACGACGCCGCACTCACGGCGGGTCCCCAATCGGATGGCTGCGCGGCGGGTCTCCTGACCCACCGCGCGAAATGGCGAAGTGGCCTTGTAGCACTAGCACCGGGGCGCGCATTTGGCCGCCCGCAACAGGTACACAGACGTATTACTCTAAGGTGGACGAGGGGTTCAGGGGGGTTTGGCACGAAGGAGAGGCGTGGTGCCGCACCACAGCCGGAAAGAAGCGACGCAAGGGCGCGGGGGCGCCGTCCCCATCTTCGAGGCGATGGAACCGCGCCTGATGCTCGACGCGGCCGATATCGTCATCAACGAGATCATGTACCACCCGGGGTACGGCCGCATCGGCGACCCCGACTACGTGGCCGAAGACCTCGCCGACGAGTGGGTCGAACTCTACAACACCGGCCTCGATCCGGTCAGCCTGAACGGCTGGCACCTGAACCGCGGCGTCGAGTACCCCTTCCCCGACGTGACCCTCGCCGGCGGCGACTACCTTGTGGTGGCGGCCGACACGGCGGCCTTCATGGACAAGTACACCGAGTTCACCGGCAACCTCATCGGCGGACCTGCCGACTGGGTCGGCCGGCTCTCGAACTCCGGAGAGGACGTCGAACTGGAGGATGCCCTCGGCACGCGCATCGACATCGTCGATTACGCCGACGAGGGCGACTGGGCACAACGCCGGCGCGGACCCGAAGAGGACGAGCACCCCACGTGGTACCGCGGGTGGGTCTG
>Ga0307433_1001551_pt1 | contig 12237 bp, 6 predicted proteins | sample SalMarWE160210MG_FD_202166 | JGI IMG/M metagenome (GOLD analysis project Ga0307433, IMG submission 202166) | Salt marsh sediment microbial communities from the Plum Island Ecosystem LTER, Massachusetts, United States - WE1603-210 | ecosystem: Environmental > Aquatic > Marine > Intertidal zone >... | reverse complement strand
GCCGTGGCCGTCGCGCCCGCCGGCGTCTACGGCACCGGCACGAACGCGATGACCATCACCTTCGCCGACTCCTGGCAGCAGATGGTTGACACCTGGGTCCGCATCACGCTGCTCGACACGCTCACCGACGCGGCGGGCCAGGGCCTGGACGGCGAACCGGCGCTGGATTCGGGCGGCGGGGGCTACCTCTACGAGTCAGGTCTCGACCTGCCGAGCGGCGACGGCGCGGCCGGCGGCGACGCGGTCTTCTACGTCGGCAGCCTGCGCGGCGACATGCGCGGCTTCGGACCCATCGCCGACGAGCCGAACGGGACGGTCGATTCGTGGGACATCACCGGCTTCACGCAGAAATACCTCGCGGGGGACCTCGACGTCGATTTCCGCGGTTTCGGCCCCATCGCCGAAGAGCCGAACGGAGCGGTCGATTCGTGGGACATCAACGGCTTCACCTCCCGCTACACCGCCGCCCTCGCCGTCGGCACGCACCTGAACGACCTCCCCACCTCCGGCGGTCCCCTCGCAACCGGCGCCCCCTCCCCCCTCCCACTCATCGCAACCGCCACGCATACACCCGTCGAGCCGGGAGCGGATGCTCCCGGTCACGTTCCCCACCCTGCCGTCCCAATCGCCGGCTCCCCGGCCTGGTCGCCCTCGGCCTCCGACACGGCCGCCGACACCGATCTTGCCGCCGACCTGCTCGACCCCGTCGTATTTCCCCCTCTCGACGTGCGGCTGTAATGGGCCATCCGACGGGTCGGTATCTGATGTGGATGGCGCCGGGCGTGAAAGTAGGCGAGGTCTTCACGTGCCACGTGCAGGTGAAGGACCACAAGGGGCAAACGGCAGGCTCTCGACTCTTTTGCGCTCGCTCGGAATGACAGACGGGGCTGAGCGCCCGAGCCACTTCAGTGGCCCTTTGCGAGTTTCACTCGCCCCTTATCCCCCCCCGACTTGGAGTCGGGGGTGGTTTGAGCGGCCTGTTAATCCCGCCTGCGTGCCGCCAGCAAGCCCGCGCCGCCCAGGGCCAGCAGGAGCAGCGTGGCCGGCTCGGGGACGATGCCCAGCACGAACGGGCTGAGCGAACCGGTCTCAACCGTCAACGTGTTGGCCTCGGTGTCAATGGCAATCGGGTCGAGCGTCTCCCACGGCCCGCCGTCCTCTTGATGGAGCATGACGAGCAGTGATTCGTCGAATCCCGGCGGCAGGAGCGACTCGTTGTAGCAGAAGATCAGCGTGACGTGGCCGGAGTAGGCGCCGTTTTCGAAGGCGATGGACCAGTACTGGGTGTCGTCCCCGGGCAGCCTATCGATTATGGAGTCGAGGCCGGCCGGGTCGCCGAAGAATTGCTCGGCGAAGTCGGGGGCGGACAGGATGCCGCTGTGTGCGACGAACGAGCCCTCGGTACCCACCACGTCGAAGACCGCCATGACCCCGCCGGCCTTGCCGGACCCGCCCAGGGCGTCGGTGATCACGTCATTGCCGGTGCCCACCGCCGACACATCCACCAGGAGCGGGTGCAGCATGTGGTACTGGCCGGGCGTGGTCACGAGCAGGAGCCCGCCCGGGCTGCACGCCCTGTAGCTGTATGGCTGGAAGCCCGGGTTCCCGAGGATCAGCTCGTTGATCACGTCGTTGAAGTCGCGGGCCACGGTGTCGTGCTGGGGGTTGTACACCCAGAACCCCGCATCGTCGTAAGTGTTGTCGGTCCAGATGAAGATGTTGTCGGCGTCGTCGATGTAGTTGACGCTGCCCTCTTTGAACTGCACGGGGATCACGTCGCGCAGCGGGTGGACCTGGGCGCCGGCGTCCCAGTAACACGGCTCCGAGTAGATGTTGGAGGTCCACTGCATGTTGCACCGGCCCACCACCACCCGGTTGTTGTTGATGCGCTCTGGCGCTGCGTACTGGGCGCCAGGCAGGGGCGGCAACTGGACCATCTGCCCGTTGGCCAGCGTGTACCGGGCGCCCACCTGCTGGTTCACCATCGAGCCCGAGCCAATTGGGTGCTCGACCTGGCGCCACCCCAGGGCGACCGCGTCGCCGAGGTTGTTGATCGACAGAGCGTGCACGGTGGGCAGATTCGGGGGATTCACCAGCGGGGGCGGGTACACGGCCTGCTGCCCCGGCGGGCGCGACGGATCGTGCAGCACCGCGTTCCAGTGCGCCGGCTCCGGCAGCCACTGGATCGTATGGCTGGCCACCACGTTCTGGTTGTTGATATCGTTGGCATAGCGCAGATCGGGGATGGGTTGCGGCGGCCCGAGGTTCATGTTCCATCGGAAGCTGATAAGATTGTTGGAGGCGTCGCTATAGTGCCCGGTCACCACACCCACCTCATTGATCGCCCTGATCGAGGCCTCGGGGCTCGAACCCTGGCCAAGGATAAACCTGTAGTCGGTCATGCCCGGCTTCCAGTAGAAGCCGGCAGCTCCCTCATCCCACGTCTGGGTGTCGATGTATCCGAAGCTGCCGACTAACTCACCGCGGTTGCTCAAGTCGGCAATGGTTGGACTCCCGATCACCTGGTAGCCCGGCAGCCACGGCGGCAGGGTCACATCGGTGGCCACGTAACGGGTATCGGCCGTCGCAGGTCCGGCCAAGCCCACCGCGAGACCTACATAAAGGACAACGGCAAGTGTGGGTTTCATCCGTCCGCCTCCGTTCGCATTTGGCGCATAAAAATACCCGCAGACACTCGCCTGCGGCCCACGCCCGGCCCACGCTTTGCTTGCCCCCTCAACCGCCACAAGTATAACACCACTTTCGGCCGTTGGCAAACGGATTCTCGCGGTCTGTGGCACCCGAAGCGGCTTTGCCCAACGCCACGTCCGCCTGACGCAGCTTCCCCACGATCTGCTCCGCACGGTGTCGCTTCTTCATCGGAGAGTCCTTTCCGGCCATCCGGCCGACAGGATTCTCTCACAAAACCTGGATCAAATCCCGGGGGGGGGCACAACGGCGTGCTCCCCAACCGCTGAGCCCGCGGCGCTGATGCCGGCCTGAGTTCTGCGCTCCGTTCGGTTGCTGGAAGCGGGATTCCACGAGGAAAGTATAGCCTTGGCAAGGGACGTGAGCCCGGTAGAATCAATGGCGACGGGGTTTCCGTCAGGGGCAGGAGCGGACATTGTGAGTTGCCGAACTGTAAGAATTGCTCAGACGGCAGTCCTTCTTGCGGTCGGCGTGGCGGCGGCCGGGGCTGCTGAGGACTGGCCGCAACTCAAGTATGACTGTCGACACTCGGGCAACGTGTCCGAGCGCAGCGTGAGCGTGCCACTTGGGTTGATCGCGGCGGCGCCTGTGTCCGACGCCGTCTTTACCGCACCGGTGGTTGTCAACGGCCGTGTGTACGTGGTGGACGGGGCGGGGGTGGCGTGGTGTTTCAAGGCGGACACGCTCGCGCCGGTTTGGAGGTTTGAATCGTCGGGCGGCAAAGCGAACTGCAACAACGTCTCCTCGCCCGCCGTTGCCGGGCGCTACCTGCACTTCGGCACCATGGCCGGGTCGTACTACGTGCTGGATGCGGGCAGCGGCGAACCGGTCAAGAAGATGGAGACGGGCGACCCGATCTTCAGCGCGCCGGTGGTCGGCAGCGGCCGGGTCTATGTCGCGACGCTCGGATCGCGGGTCTACGCGCTGGAGCCCGACGGCACCGTCTGCTGGGTGTGGGACTTTGTCCACCAGCGGCTGGCTTTCACGGCCAATCGTTGGAGTGGCGAGGACTGGCTCCGAATCCGCGGCCGGGCGGGATGGCGCGAGCAGTTCTGTTGCACGAGGAACCTGGCACTGGCCGCAAAGACGGTCGTGGTCCCGGCCGGTGGTACGATCTGCTGGCTGGAAGACGCCGGCGACCATGCCGAACTGCGCGGTGCCCACTGCGGCAAACGCGAAGCGCCGGCCTGTCTCGGGCTGAGCATTGACGAAACGGGGGGCGTCTACCGGCAGTGGACCCGGCGCGACAACGGCGGCAGTGTCGAGGTCCTCCGGCTTCGCGACGGCGAGGTGGAAGCGGAGCATGTCCGGGGCACCGAGACCAGTTACCGAGGTGCGGGGTCGCTGAGTTTCTGCTCGGTGAGCCTTCGCGGCGGCGACGTTTACCGATGTCGGCCCGAGGAGAGTTTCGGCCTGTGCAGACATACACCTGACCAGAAGACGGAATGTCTTGGCGGGCCTCCCTCGATCGCCCCTCCGATTCTGCTGCGCGACCGTGCGGTCTGCGGCGGATTGGACGGGAGATTGTACGTCGTACCGTTGGGCGGGAACCGCGAGGTCCGGTCGTTCAAGACGGCGTTCGGCAAAGCGATCTCGGCGCCCGTGGCCGTGTGCGACGGCCGGATCTACTTCGGTTGCGAGGACGGGTACCTGTACGTCCTGGGGCAGGGGGGCAAGGCGCCGCTGCCGTCGAAGGACCTTCGCCTCCACGAGATTCGGAGCCCTCTGACGAGCAAACTGGCCGATGCGAAGAACGACTGGTACACCAACTTCGGCAACCTGGCGAACACGAACACGAATCGGCAGGGGATCGAGCCGCCGTTTCGGATGAAGTGGATCCGCCGGTACGAGGGCACCGCGAAGCATCTGTCGGTCTGTGGCGGAGGACGGATGTACACCCATACGGCCGAAGGGCAGATCTTTGCGGTCGAGCAGGAGACCGGCCGGCTGTTGTGGCGGCGGTATTTCCCCGGGGTCCACGTTTCGTATACCAGCCCCATCTACCACGAAGGTCGGCTGTGGGTGCCGCAGGCGGGGCTTCGAGAGTGCCGGCTCCGTTGTCTGGACGCCGCCACCGGGGCGCTTCTCTGGGAAGCCCCGTTCTCGGGTTCGCCGAGTTGGAACCGGCAACTGCCGCCGATCGTGTACAAGGATTTTGTCATCTACCAGTTCGGCACCGGCCGGTACACGCCGCGGACCTGGCTCTTCGAACACCAGAGCACCTTCGGTTTCCCGGAGGACCACAAGCCGCTGGTTCGGGCATGGAACCTGGCGTCCGGCCGGGAGGTGTGGACTCGTGATTTCTCCAAGTTCGGCTCCGGGGGCGACGATGCCGGGATGTGCCTGATGGACGGCACCCTTTACTACTCCTGCTACTTCGGCGGCAAGGGCCCCCCGGGTGTCACGGCGGCGATCGAACCGGAGACCGGCCGGGTCCTCTGGTCGACGACCGAGTATGCCGTCCACGCGGGTTGCACGGTCTCGGGCGAAGACGGGCGCATTTATCTGGGTGGCTATAACCCCGTGGAAGGCAAAACCAACCGCGTCTGGTGCCTCGACGCCCGGGACGGTTCCCTCATCTGGAAGTCCGAACCCCTCAGCCGGGCCATTCACGTGGTCACCGTGGGGGAGCGATTCCTTTTTACCTACTCCCAGTACAAGCACGGCTACCTCCTCGACAAGGGAAACGGGAAGATTCTTTCGACGTTGGTGCCGGGGTATCGCTGCACGCGGTTCACGCTTTCGGAGCCGTACCTTCTCGGTCCGAACTTCACGCTGTTTGATATCTCGCAAGGCTTTAAGCCGGTCCATTGCGGTCCGGCGTTGGATGTGCTGGTGTGCATCGGCGCGTTCGCCTCCAACGGGCGGATTCTCTACACGGCCAACGGCAGCGGATTGCAGGCGTGTTCGGTCTACGGCGAAGAGGCGACGGCGGCGCCGGCCCCGTGGGAAGCCGATTGATGCTCGGACTCGGGCTGTCCGGACGTGTGTTTCTTCTTTCCCCGCCGAGTTGCCTCCTCCGGACTGAAGAGATGTACGGGGTGACGGCCGTTTACGGCTGGCACGTGTCGCTCATGAACGGGAAGGTCATTTGCTGTGGAGGAGAAACTCAGCAGTAACAAAGCAGGGACGGTTCATCAGCCGGGAAGTGGAGCCGCGTGTTATGCGGAAACCACGTAATCCGTGGTTGGCTTCCAGATGTTACAAGCATTTTACATTCTCACGGCGGCGTCTCTGGTATAATCGGGTAGATTCGATAAGAAGCACGAAAAGGAGATTCGCGATGAAACACGTCCCTCTTGCCGGCCTCTGTCTAATGCTGTTGGGTGCCTGTGGCTGTCAGTCGAACGAGATCCCCCAATCCCGCGATGACATCATGGGAGACGCCCACGCGACCTACGCGGCTCGTGCGCGGGCCATCAACGCGGGAACCGAGACTCTGACCACCGAAATCCCTTCGAGGTACTGGGCAGATCGGATCAAGGCGTTGAACCCAATCAAGGTCTACACACACAGGGCCAATATGGTCGTTGTTCAACGCATCAGCGACGGAACAGAGGAAGGGAAGTACATCTACATTCCCATCTCATCGTATCTTCCTACGACGGGAGACGACGGTTTTGCGTTCAGTCCGGACCCGAAGAGCGGTGACACCTACACCTTGGGGAATGGGGTCTTCGATTACAAGAGGACGAGAAGCAAGTAGCGGCGAAGCCAACCGGCTCTTCCAGCCGACGCGGAGGACCGCGCGGCTGAAGAGCGACGTTGCGGCCCACGTTGTCGCCGACGCCCTTGACGCAGAGGTAGTGGATGGTCTTGTCAGCGATGACGTCGGACGAGTCTCCCTTGTGTTGGGCCCTTCGTCGGCTGCGGCGCTCGGAACAGGGAACACGGCTGGTAGAGTTCCCGACACAGCCGTGGGCTTGCCATAGTATGTGTGACCGTCCTCCCACGTCTACTTGCCGCTCATGCACACCACGCGCCCGTCCTGAAGCGAGATGAAGAGCCGCCCGTTCGCCACCGCCAGGCTGTCCCAGACGGGTGGGGCGTCGAGCCGGATTTCCGCGATTTTCTGGCCGGTCGCAGCCGAAGCGGCCCACAGGACGCCGCCCATGCGCCCTTCGTACGCCTTGCCCAGGTCGTCGGCCGGGAAGGCCACCGGGGTGCCCGCGACAAACAGGGTGTCGCCCGCCAGGACCAGGGCCTTGCCGGTGAGCGGGATGTGGCTGGTCCACCGCTGCTCGGCCACGCTTCGGACACGCGTCTTCCTGGGGGCCTTCCTGCCGGCTCTCTTCTGGGTAAGGGTCTTATTCGCCTGGGCATACACCCCGGCGAAGAGCGTGTAGCCGCCCGCCCGCGGATCAAACGGGTTGATCCGTCCGGGCGTATAGCCCCTGACCTCGTAGAACTGCTTGCCGTCCATGACCAGGATGTCGCCATGCACGGCTTGGCGGCCGGCGGGGATGTCGTATCGGATGGTGGTGTCGATGGTCCAGAACGTCCGGTGATGGGGGATCGCTTCGAGAAACCCGGGCGAAGGAATCAGGTGCGGCCGGGTGACCTCTTCCGGTTTCAGGGGCGAGAGGTCGGGCTTGAACGCCTGCTGCCTGAGATACAGCAGTTGCCCGTCCGTCAGGAAGATATCGCCCTTGAAACCGTCGAGCCCGCTGCCCGAGGAGATCTTGCTGACGATGATCGGATGCCCCTGCTCGTTGTACGGCCCGTACATGCGGCGCTGGTGAATCACGCGGCCCGTCTGCGGGTCCAGGCCGTACAGGAAGATCCCGCCGTCCAGGAACGAGTTCCGGCCGGCCGCAAAGTAGGCGATGCCGTCCTTGACCAGAATGCTGCCGCAGACCGGCCAGGCCGACTCGGGCTGTTCGTACGCGCAGATGGTCCGGTCGTCGGGCAGGCCGCGGAAGCGCCAGGCCAGCACGCCGTCGGAGGCCCGCAGGCAGTACACCCACCCGTCCCTGGAGCCGAACAGGAGGCGTCCCTCGTGGCAGGTGGGCGGCGAGTCCACGCGGGCGCCCGTGGTGTACCGCCAGAGAAGGCGCCCGTCCGCGGCGTCGAGCGCGCAGACGGCGTGGGCGTCGATGTCCGCCACGAAGACCTTGCCGGCCGCAATGACGGGGGCGCTGGCGTGCGTCGTGACCTTGGCCTCCCAGCACGGCTTCAGGTCGGCCGGGGCCTTGGCCTTGGTAACGCCGGTGCGGCGGGCGTCGTGGCGATAGGTGGGCCAGTCGGAGGTCTGAGATTTCGGATGTGGAATCTCAGATTTCAGATTGGAGATTTCAGATTGGCCGTACGCAGCGCCCTTCTCCAGGCGCGGCGTCTCGCGGACCTCGGGCACCTGGCCCGACGACTCCAGACCCGGCTCCGGCGCGAGGGCGTTCATGGCGTTGAGCATGACCCAGTTGCAGCACGAACAGGCGGGCGGACCGCAGTAGAGCAGTCCGTTGCAGGGCAGATGGCCGATGCCGCACGTGCTTCGGGCCCACGGGTTGGGGAACTCGCCGGGCGTCTCCAGAGGCAGGAAGTCGCTCCCGCCTGTCTTGGTGTTGATGTAGTAACGGTCGGTGATCCGGTTGCGGTAGCACCGATCGTGCCCCATGGGGCCGTTCATGTTCTGGCTCAGCGTCTTGACGATCTTGCCGGTGTGCGGGTCGTGGCCCTTGTAGTAGTCGGACCACACGACGCCGGCCGCCAGGAACAGGTCGGGCGGCTTGTGATGGTTCAAGGTGGCTTTGCCTTTCCACATCTCGGCGCCGTCCTTGAGGGAGAAGGCCCGGAGGACTTGCGAGTCGGCCAGGTACACCGCGTTATCCGAGAGCACCAGCGACACGGCGATGCCGCCCGGCCCCTTCAAGGTGATGGGGGCCGGCACGCGCCACACCTGCCGGCCCGACGCCCGGTCGAGGCACGCGAGGTCCTTGGCCGTCGAGTAGACGGCGTACTGCCCACGGACGGCCAGGGAGGCGCCCTGGTAGCCCGCGGTATCGCCGCCCGATTTCCGCCACAACGTCCGGCCGGAGTCGGCCTGGATGGCCACGATCGTGCTCTTCGGATCGGCCAGCACCGGAATCTTGGGGCCATAGTCCAGAACGGCAAACTGGCTGGTGCCGAAGGCGCCCTTTCCAGCCACGCCCACCGTGTCGGTGGGGTCGCCGAGAATTGCGACCAGCACGCCGCTGTCGTAGAGGAACTCCGTGGTCCGCTCGGTTCCCTCGTACGTCTTGAGCACCTTGCCGGTGGCGGCCTCCAGCGCCGTCACCGGCGCGGTGTAGCCCGGCGTGCAGTACACGACGTCGCCGACGGCCGCCAGCCGCCGCTGCAACTGAACGGGCGTTTCCTTGGTGCGGATGTTCACCGGGTGCCAGTCGGGAAACGGCCGCTGCCAGAGCACGATGCCGTTGAACGCGTCGCGCGCCACCAGCGTGAACTTGCCCGGCAGGGCAGGGTGCTCGGCGCTGGCCAGGTCCTCGACGGTAAACAGCCGGCCCTTCGACGACACCAGGCTGCTGATGGACGGCATCGACATGTGTGAGCGCATCCACTGCGGCTCTGCGACCCACTGGTACCGACGCGGCGGGCCCACCAAGCGGTCGTGCGCCACGGCGTTGTTGTCGGCATCGTGGAAATGCTGCTGCCACTCGTCCATCCCCTCGGGCCAGGGCTTGACCGTCTTCGTCCACCCGTCGCCCTGCTTCACGTACGCGACGCCCAGCGGCGCCACGACGCGCATGACCTCGTCCATCGGCACCTTGCCGAGATCCTCGGCCACCAGCAGCCTGACCAGGTTATGGACGTACGGCAGGCGCTTGCCGGACAGCGGCTCGACCGAGACGGCGCCGTACAGCCCCAGCGACTGGATGTGCCGGCGGGCCGCCTCGACCGTCTTGGCGTCCGGGTCCAGGCCCTGGACCGCGTAGGTGTCGCCGGCGCGCAGGGCGGCGGTCAGTTTGCCGTCGCCGCAGCCGAGGTGGACGACCAGGCCGCCCGTGACGCCGGTGGCGTCCAGAATACTCCTCGCCTGGTCGCGCGCCGCGGCCATGTTCGGATTCTGTGCAGCGGTTGCGCTGCAGCAAACAAGGCCGACGAGCAAGAGTGCACCGTATGGCATGAGCCGCAGTCGTTTCATGAACGCACCTCTCCCTTCCATGTTTCGAGGACAAGCCTGTTCGGTCGTTCCCCCATACTGTCCGGCGACCCTCGCCCGACTTGTGTGCGCGGTCGAGTGCGAGTCCGGCCGGTGTCCCTCCCGCGGCACCGCCAACGCGGCCGGCGCCAGCCGGCCCAGCGAACTGTACAGACCGGCGTGATTATAGTCCAGTCGCCGCCGCTCCGCCATGTACTTCGCCTTCTCCCGGCCCACGGGGTGTGACCACGGATTATGGCAGGCCTGCCGAGGCCCATTTTGGGGGGTTTATGACCCATTTGCGGGGACGTCAGAGCGAAGGGCTGAGATTCTCCCAGCCCAGGGCAACGCCCTGGGTCGGCGGGTGGACGCCAGAAAAGGGAAGCCCTGAAAGGGCGCAAGAGCCGTTTGTAACGCCCTTTCAGGGCTTGGCACGGGCCATCTCATCCAAGTCCCAGGGCGTTGCCCTGGGCTGACGAATGGGAGCCTTTCAGGCTCCACGGTAATGGGACATGAACCATACACGCGCCGATTGTTAGAACTCTAACAAAAAGTCGGCGTTCTCTTTCGAGGCGTAAGCCCTTGTAAATAAAGCGGTTACGCGTTTTTCGCCCCTTGGCGGCGTGGCGCGGGGGGTTGTGGGAGTGGGCCGTCAGGGCGTTTTTCGGGCGTTTCCCGATTTTCGCCGTTTTTGATAGCGCCAGGGGCGATTTTGGGGCTCCGGAGATTGTTAGAGTTCTAACAACTTTCGGCGTGCGCGTAAGTCCTTGTCGGGAAAGAAGTTACGCCGTTTTCGGAGGCCCTCGATTCGGGCGGCCGGTTGGTATACTCCAGTATCGAAATCGATGCTGGAGTATCGGTTCTGGGAGGCCGTTTTATATACTTTAGCATCGATTGAGGCCGCTCCATGCGGGTGAAAACGGGGGTAAAAATCGGTAAATTCGTGAAAATTCGCGCCCAAAAAACGTAAAAAGGCGAAAAAAGGCAGCGCTTTTTGCCTTACCTATCTTAACATTTTGGGCCTGAATCGCCCCTGGCGGCCTGAAAACGCAGATTCGGTCTCCGAAAAGGGCTGTTTTCGCGCTCCCGGCAAAACGCCGTTTTACTAAAGTATATAATCGGCGAGAGGCCCCGGTCGATGCGATGCGGTCTCATTCCTTCTTTGTGCCCGTGAGCCATCCAAGCGGAAACTTCGCGAAGGTGATCGTCTTGTAGCCGTCCGCCTCGTACAGGCAGCAGATGGAAGCGTCCGGCAGGACGGCCAGGTCGCTGTAGGCGCTGCCGCCCTTGTGCAGCAGCCTGGCCACCGGCCAGGTCTTGCCCTCATCGTAACTGGCGCGGATGGTCAGGTTGTTCCTCCCACCGGCGCCCGGGCCGGAGTACAGGATGACATTGGGCTGCCACGCGTAGCGGTGGATGGAGGACTGGCAGGTCGGGCAATAGACCTGGCCGTGATGCTCCGACTCGGACCAGGTCCGGCCGGCGTCGTGGCTGGTCGCGAAGGCCCGCTGGTTCTTGCCGTAGTAGTTCCGCATGCTGAGCAGCAGCCGCCCGTCGGCCAGTTCGGCGGCCTCGCACTCGTTCATGCCCCAATCGGTGGGCTTGCCGAGTTGGAACGTCTTGCCGTGGTCGTCGCTGTAGAAGACGTTGGACCGTCCTTTGCCCTTCCAACCGCCTGGGCGGCCCTTGACTCCGTGGTCGCAAGGGAAGATGAGTCGGCCCTTGTGCTTGCCGCGCGCGAGTTGGATGCCGTGGCCCGGCCCGGTGGCGTACCAGTCCCAGTCGTTTTCCTTCACGTCCGCGGTGATCTCCTTGGGCTCGGTCCAGGTCAGGCCGTCGTCGGCGCTGTGGGTCATGAACACGCGATCGTTGTTGCGGCAGAAGGCCAGCCACACGGTGCCCGTGGCCGCATCGACGACCGGGCAAGGGTTGCCGATGGTGATTTTGGCGGCGCCGCCTTCCTCATGGACGATCTTCTGGGCCGACCAGGTTTTTGCGCCGTCGGCGGATCGCCGGAGCATGAGGTCCAGGTCGCCGTGGTCGGAACGGCCGGTCTTTCGTCCCTCGCAGAACGCCAGGAGCGTGCCCTTCGTGGTGACCACCAGGCCCGGGATGCGGTAGGTGTGGTAGCCCTCGGCGCCGCTCTTGTAAAGGACCTGTTCATAGAGTCCCTGTGCCTGTTCCGCTGCGAGCGTGGCGGCTGCCGGCACAAGGCAGACGGCGGTCGTCGCCAGAGCCAGGATCATTTTCATGGGTGCGATCTCCTTGCTAGTACGTGTTTAGCGTCCCACGCGCCACCAAGAGGGTGGCACGGCAGCGGCGAAGCCGCGGCCGTGGGTCGCGCCGAGGAGCACACGGTCACGCTGGGCGTGGCCGCCGGCCACCCTGGC
>Ga0307433_1001549_pt1 | contig 12244 bp, 12 predicted proteins | sample SalMarWE160210MG_FD_202166 | JGI IMG/M metagenome (GOLD analysis project Ga0307433, IMG submission 202166) | Salt marsh sediment microbial communities from the Plum Island Ecosystem LTER, Massachusetts, United States - WE1603-210 | ecosystem: Environmental > Aquatic > Marine > Intertidal zone >... | reverse complement strand
GTGTTGATAGAATTCTGGGCTTATTGGCAGCTCTTATGGAGTGATACTAATGCGTTGCTATTTTATCTGTTTTTGCCGTTATATGGATTTTTAGCATATATTTCAACTGTATTTAGCGCATTGATAGTTGCAAAAATATTTTTAGAGGTTGCAAATGCAATTCATAAACCTCAAGAAGGAATTTTTGAGCGTAATAGCTCCGATAAAGATTATAGATATTGGAATATTAGGTTAATTATTAAGAAATATCCTGCGTGGATATCTCATAGATTTCCTTTCCCCTTTTTGGATAATATATGTTTTAAGCTTTTTGGAGTAAAAACAAAGTTTTCGAACTCTTTGTTTGCTGGATGGGTAGATACCGAATTTATCACGTTCGGAAAAAATGTGGTAGTAGGGCAAGCAAGTATTGTACAGTCATCAGTAATAATTGGGAATCTATTAATTATTAAAAAAGTTGCTATTAAAGATAATGTAAGAATAGGAGCTCATTCAGTAGTGATGCCTGGAACTATAATTGAGGAAAATTGCGTGCTAGCAGCCCATTCATTAACCACAGTTGAACAACATCTAGAAAAGAATTGGATTTATGTAGGAATACCTGCAGAAAAGTATAAAGTAAATAGATTTTATCAAGATAATATCGAAGAGCTTATTGATTTAAATGTTGATATCGAAGGCATAAGAGAAAAGTATGAAAAGTTATATGAAAGACAAGAACGAACCCAAGTTAGCTATTTACAACGTAAGAAGATAAAAGAAGAGAAAGTAAAGCACGAAAAGCAGAGATGGGAAAAGGTTACAAGCTAAAATATTATGAAAATCGGATATCCTTGTATTAATCTTTCTATGGATTGCCGAAGTAGTAGAACATTTCGGTTGAAAAATTATTCTGAATCAAAATTAAAAGAAACTATTCAAGGAAATTTAATATGTTTGCAAAAGATTCTTGAATACAACAGAGATAACAAATTTCTTTTCTTTAGGATCACTTCTGATTTAATACCTTTTGCATCTCATCCTGTTATGAACTTTGATTGGCAAACTAATTTTAAAAACGAGTTTAGAAAAATAGGTTCTTTTATAAAAAGGCATGAGATGAGAATCACTATGCATCCGGGGCAATACACCGTGCTAAATTCAACTAATAATTCTGTTCTTCAAAAAAGCATAAAAGATTTGGAATATCATGTGGATGTCCTCGACCTTATGGGATTAGATAGAACCGCTAAAGTACAGATTCATGTAGGAGGTGTTTATGGAGACAAAGCGAAAAGTTTACAGCGATTTATCAATAGATATACTAAACTTGCAGAGAAAATCAAGAATAGATTGATAATTGAAAATGACGATAAAAGTTATAATTTGAGAGATTGCTTAAGAATTCATGAGGATACAAATATTCCCATAGTTTTTGATGTCTACCATTATGAATGTTTGAATGCAGGAGAAACTCTGAATGAAGCATTTAATGAATTTGTACCAACATGGTTAAAGGAGGACGGATTACCAATTGTACATTATAGCTCTGAACATCCTACGAAAGGAAAACCACGTCATACTGAACACATAGATATTAATCATTTCAGAACTTTTCTAAGTAAAATAAGTAAATTTGAATTTGATATTATGTTAGAAATAAAAGATAAAGAACAAAGTGCGTTTAAAGCTATAAAATTTCTTGAAAATGATATACGTTTTTTATCTAATAGGATTTAATTTGGAAGATTAAATGAATGATACATAACATTTCAACAACTCTTCTCAAATACACATTCAAATTGAAATAAATAATATGAGGTAAAATTATCTTAATTCCCATTTAATTTGAAAAATAAATATAAGATAGCCTTCTTAGATATATTATGATTAATCAATCTTTTGATAAGTTGCTCCAATTTCTTGTGAAAATACCTTCGATTACTGGATCGATAGGGACTGGTGTTGAAGAAGGTTTATGGTGGGTGAAATTTAGGATAGATATACAAAATCCCTTAGCTTGGAATGTTGTTCAGGAGTTGGGATACGTGCTTAATTATTTATCCTTAGAACAGAAATTACCAACTGTTTTCATGCCTACATCTCCACCTCCATATATGAATGGAGGACCTCATGAGTTTTTATCGTGGGTGATTGAGTCCAAATCTGCGAATTTTACGCCTGATGATGCTGTAGATTGGTTAAAAAGTCGATTACCTGACCCTGTAAATAAAATTAAAAAATGGCAAAATTAGGAATATACATATAAGTTATTGAACAAAAATAGATTAATTTGGTAAAGTGTGGCTAACTTAATCGAATGAAATTCTATCATTTAAAATCTTATTCGGACCAAATCGGAGTTAATTATTTAATTTTTCAAGTATTTTGAATAATTCTTCATTCTCAGGGATATCATCCATTGAATCGCTATAATAGGCATATTTTATAATTCCTTGTTTATCGATTATAAGAAGTGCCGGCATCCTTCCCATTTTTAATGGCTTTACTTCTTGTTTTAACAATTTATTAACCTCTTTTTTATCGTCATAATATATGGGATACGTTTCTGCAAATGTAGATTCAAAGTTCTTGGCATTTTCAAGGTTATCTGGTAAGATTGCGTAAATCTCGGTATTATAACTTTTAAATTTTACATACGCATCTCGAATTTTCTTTGCATGGGCTTTAGCATAGGGTCAACTTTTACTCCTGAAAAGTATAATTATAGCATTTTTCTTCCCTTTGAACTCACGAATATTTGTTGTAGCGCCTTGAGAATTCGCTAATGAGAATTCTGAAATTTGTGTTCCTACTAGATTAAATTTATCTTTCATGAGATTATCTCACTTATTTTACTTATAATTTAAACAAATAACTAATAAATACTATTATGTTATAATTCATTTAGTCCTCAATTCGGCAAAGAAAAATATTAAAAATAATAAGGTGAGAATATGGTACTTGTAATTAATTGGTTAGCAGTTATAGTTGTTGGATTAATCTATTTTGCCATCCATTTCTTCTGGTATTTTCCTTTTGCTTTTGGAAACTTATGGCTAAAATTGGTAGGAAAAGAAAGTGAACCCAAATCAAAAATAATACGAGATACTATTATTATGATCCCAACAAGCATAGTTACCGTACTTTTTATAGAAATTATGTTAGATTTAACGGGAATCATTGATATTGTAGGCGCATTGCTATTAACTTTCATATTATGGGTAGGGTTTGTAGCTACAATTGCTATTAATCAAAACAACTTCAATGATAGAGGCGTGAAATTATTTCTCTTGGAATATGGCTTTTATCTTATAGGATTCTTACTTGCGGGAGTAATATTAGTTGTGTGGGTCTAAAAAAATTAACAATCTTTTTCTTTCTATTTTTTTTAACCTTGTATAACATATAAAGGCCATTTTTTCAATATACCTTTTGGAGTTTGTCCAGTTCTCACTTGCTTTAATATATTTTCTCGTGTTTCTAAAAAATCAACAGGTGAACCATCAATTAGTTCAATATCAATCTTCTTATTCTCAAAAATTTGATGAAAATCATGCAAACTTTCATTTTCAATTATAATTTTTACGATATCTAACTCATTTGTACAGCTTTTACTATATGGTAGAATTAATTTATATCTATCATGGCTATGTTTTAGATTCACCAATACCATCGAATCTGTATCATAATTACATTTCTCTTTTAAAAAGAATAAAAGCCTCCTTGGTTCCATTATAATAAAATCTCTAAATGTAAAATAATCACCTGCAAATAGCTCATAATACTTAGGTGTTTTTATAAAGTTTGAAATTTTAATTGGATAGTTTAATTTAAAACTTGATCTTAATATTTTCCCTTCAATTAAAGGCAGTCCATTCTTAGTATCTAAAACTGAAATAACATCACCTAAATCTATATTAATGAGGAAATTATTATCGTCCATTCTGGATACATAAAGTTTTCCATATCCTTTTGAGATTTGAAATATTGGAATCATTTTATTTTTTGCTTCTAATGCAGCTAGAGAAAGCGGAAATACAAACATATCATTAAAGTGAGTATTAATATAGTCTTCTTTTGATATACTCGCAGCAAAAGGACCAACTTCAGAAATTACATATAGATTAGTAAATTTCTCTTTCTTCTTTTCCCAGTTCATGAAAGATCGTATCATTTCCCAGTTTTTTTCAGAGAGAGAACTAATACTAAAAATTATTGTCGCTTTCGACAACTTTCTTGAAAGTTCTTTTTGAATTATTCGAGAACCTTCTTCCAAACCTTTTGTTTTAATGATTGAAATTAGTTTTTCTAAAGCTGGTTCCAGTACTTTCGGTAATTTTTGAAGGGATCTTGCAATTCCTTCCTTTAATTTATCTCGATCTGCCCATCCAAGTATAGTCAATGCTGGAGCGGAGATACATGCTACATTTTCTAGTTGAAGCATCTTTGCCAGAATCTCTAAGTTTTTCGAATATTTATATTCATAAAAAAAATACGATTCTGGTTTAATAATTGAAAGCATTACTCTTTGGGAGAATTCTGAGGAATATAATGAGATATATTTTTGCTCATTATAATTTTGAAGTCCATCATGTTTGATTCGGGAAGGAACAAAAATAATAGCTGAATTATCTTTAGTTAATCCACTTGATTCGAAAATAGCTTGCATTCCAGGAGCCCAATTTCGTCTAACAACCTCTTTTGACATAAAAAACCATTTAAGTGCTGATAAATTAGTATTTGTTGTTCCAGAGGTATGACATATAATTGGAGTATATGGTTTGTTATATCTTTTAAGAAAATCCTCTACATTGAGAGAAAAACTATTTGGATTTGTTTTTTCTCTGCTAATTTTACTGTTTAAGTCGCTTACTGAATTCAATCCTGAAAGCTTTAAACTTACTTCTTCAAATTCTTGAGGAGAAGAAATGTTTAACCACCTTTTCCAATCAATTGCTGAGATGTCTGCAAAAGTATTATTTAGTATGTCTTGAACGTTCTTATCAAAATCATAGATGACCATATAATCTCCTAATTCAAAGTTGTATATGTTATATTGATTTTATTATCCTATTTATTAATTAAGTTTATACTTGGAAAGGAAAAGAAAAAAAGAGTTTTTTACTTATTAAAAATGGTGTATCACAATTCCATACTCACCCGTTATCCCCTCTTGAAATAGTGGCAAATGCGGGGGAAAATATGTAAACAAGATAAATAATAATCCTAGTATTATCAATCCAAGAATTGAAATAATTGAAATCTTATTACTAAACTTTTTCAATGTAAGAATTTTATAACTTACTAGCTGCGCTATAACAATTGAAAGAATGAAGCTAATAATGTCTAGAAATAAAAAGTCTTCTCCAAGAATCGCTGTATAAGTGTAAAAGAAGGTTATTATAAAAACTACGATTACTAAAGATGCGATTAATTTGGCAAAAGCTATATTATTGACCTCTTTTTTGATGAATTTATATTCAATTAATGTAAATAGCATTAATGGCCAATACCCTAATTTGAGATGTTCCCAAACACTCTCATTTACTGCCGCAATAGCACCAACGGGTGGAAAATATCCTGTAAGTTCAAACAGAAAATGTAAAAATGAACCTAATAAACTTATGAAAATCATTCCAACTATTTCCCAGATAAGAATTTTTTTATTCATTTAATCACCGAAAAATTGGGTTACTTATCTTATTAAAATGAACTAAGAAATATATTCAAGGTGTTTAGGTATTATAAATACTCCTAGAAAAAAACCTATTAATCATTTGAGAGTCAATTTAACTTTTTATATTTTCAAACTAATTTTAAACGTTATACTTTTCTATGCACATTAATATCTATTTTAAAAGTATAAAAAAAATAGAAGATTATCCTTAATATGATAGCGGCACTATTCAATGGAAAAGATTTAACAATTCAAGAAGTGGAAATCCCTAAATTAACGAAAAATCAGGTGTTAATTAAATTAAAAGCGGTAGGACTATGTGGTACAGATTTAGCTATTATTGAAGGGCATCTACCGACTCCAACTCCAATTATAATAGGACATGAACTTGCTGGCGAAATTGTTGATGTGGGAGATGATGTAGATAAATCGTGGCTAGGAAAAAGAGTAGTCTCTGAAATAAATAGTAATATTGATTTTAGTTGTTATTATTGTAAGCAACATATTTTTACACAATGCATTTCGAGAAAAGCTTTAGGAATTGATATTAATGGAGCACTTGCTGAATATATTGCGGTTGAAGCATACCTTATCCACGAGATACCAACCTCTATTTCTTATAGTGAGGCAACTTTTATCGAACCGTTAGCAGCAGCATATCAAACCTTTGAAATGATGCCTATAGATGAAGGTGACAAAACTGTAGCGATTTTTGGTCTTGGTAAATTAGGTTTATTAATAATGCAAATCGCACTACATAATAATTTGAAAGTTATTGCTGTTGATGGATCTGAAGAAAAACTAGCATTAGCAAAAAAGTTCGGAGCATCTAGAGTAATCAATCGTCTGAAAGAGAATAGCATCTCTTATATGATACAGGAATATACTGAGGGATTAGGTGCAGATATTGTTATTGACACTTCGGGCAATCCAGATGCATTAAGGGAGATTGTCTCTTCATGCAGAACACGGGGGAAAATTCATATAAAAAGTACCCACGGATTTAGCACTCCAATCAATCTAACCGATTTAGTGGTAAGAGAAATTACCATATACACAAGTAGATGTGGACCATTTGAAAAAGCTATTGAAGGATTAAAATCTAAAGAAATTTCCGTAAAAGAATTAATTTTTAAGGAATTTAGTTTGCGCCAAATCAAAGATGCATTCGATAGCTATCGGAAAAATCGAAACGTTATTAAAATCATTATCAAAATTTGACATTACTTGAATTATAGTTGAATGTTAAATTCATCACGTAAAAAACGTCTTAATGATGCACAAATCGATTTTAATTGAATAGGGTTTGTATAAAAGAGTTTTGGATGCGGACATTCTTCATCAAAGACACATTTTTTTCGCAGTGGGTCATAGATTAAGGGATAAAACCGACATCCTTGAGGACGATTTCTATATATGTCGCATAATTTTGAAGTCATATTAAAAAAAATGCAATGACCATCGATATTTTTTAATTGATTTAACCCTTCTGCGTTTTTGAAAGCAATATCATCTCTATTAGCATAGCGATTATTATGTTTAAGAATTAAGCTTAAATCATTTTCCGATAAAATCATTTCTGTCGTAATACAACATTTTCCGCAAGACGTACATAACGCATTCATAAAATATCCCACCTAAATTAAAGTTTCAATTGTATATGTATCAAAAAAATAATATCATCTAATGTCAATATAAGTTTAAAAGAAAAAAAACATATCTATAAAAATAAATGTAGGTTTTTTGTGGAAATTTCAAAATATATATTTAACCTCTAGAGAAATTTTATCAATAAAATGGAAAAAAATAACTTAATTGATATTTATGAGCAAAGAAGGTATTGCATATGAAGAACCTGCTATAGTTAACCCACCTAAAGATATCATTAGGGAAGATATAAATATGCAATATTCCCTATATATTACCATCTTTATTTTGATATATTACGGGTCTTGGATACTTCCGGGATTCATCTTCTTTATTTATATAAATGAATTTTTTTTGAGCAATTTTTTAGATGTGGGCAGTTTCTTCTCACTTTTCACAGAATTAAACCCGTTAATAGCGTTAATAACCTTTCCATTAGTATTGATAGGTTGCTATTTAATTCGGCTTCTTTCAGTTGGAATAACAACAAAGATTTTTTGGAGAATAACTGAAAAAATCTCTCCTTCCAAATCAGGCATAATTCCTCGTAACATTCGAAGTAAAGCTGCAAATTATTATCATTTACGAAGTTTCATGATAAAATACGGAAAGAATATTTTTACCAAGGGTGCATTCCCTTGGCTATCTAATTGGTTTTTTAAATTCGTCGGTTCTTCAAAAATTGGAAAAGGAACAACGATTGAAGAATCGGTGGGCTCTGACAAGTTTATTGACATTGGAAAAAATTGTTATATCGGCGTAAATAGTACATTAGCCAGTCATTTAGTCCAAGGAATATTTGGAAATATCTCCTATTTTGAAATAAAAGTGGGAGATAACGTGACCACTGCTGGGATGAATCAACTTGGTCCAGGGTGTGAGATTCATGATAACTCGTATTTATTACCATTAGCATCCACAAGTAAGCATAGCATTTTAAAAGGAGGGCATAACTATTACTTTGGGATTCCCCTGCGTAAAATCTTTAAAAAGAAAATTATGCAATACTTGGGAATTACAAAAAAGGATATTGAAAGGAATGAAAATATTGAGCAAGCGATAAAAGAGCTGAAAGAAAGGAAAAAGAAAAAGATTGAGCCAGAGGAACAAAGCGAGACAGAAGATGATTTAGAGGATACAGAAGATACAGAAGAAGTATCGGAAGAGGGGGAAGTTAATGAAGAATTAAAAGAAGAAGAACTTAATATTGACTTTACAACCAGTAGTGCGATTAGTAGGGTGAATCTAAAGTTTTTAGCGGTATATCTCCCTATTTTCTGGTTAGCAGGATTATTGATTTCAATTTATTGGTACGAATATACAAAAGAAGGTATTATGCTATCGACTCTTTTATTTTTACCCATAAGTATTCTATTTATGATCTATATTTTCATCTTAGGATGCCTTCTGTTTAGTAAATTAATCCTTATTCTTGTAAATTTGATTCATAAACCAAAAGAAGGAATATTTTTAGCGGAAATAAGGGATACGGATTATGAGTTTTGGATGTTGAGAACTGCGATTAGAAAGATAACACTATGGCTGTTAAGGAACTCTCCTTTAACTTGGTTAGATATGATCGCTTTTAAAGCTCTTGGATTGGAAATGGATGCGGGAAGTCACCTCAATGATGCATGGTGTGATGCTGAATTCGTTAAGATTGGTCGTAAAGTGTTAGTTGGACAGGGTGCTACTGTAATGTCATCAATGGTAATAGGAAAATATTTAATAATTAAGAAGGTTATTTTTGATGATTATTCCATGGTCGGGGGGCATACTACTATTGCACCAGGGACAATTATTGGACATGATGGAGTAATAGGAGCAATAAGTTCAACATCGTATTGTCAAGTGTTAAAAGATAATTGGATTTATTTTGGATTTCCCGCAATTGCCCTAAAAGAAAATAAATATGCGGAAGAGCGGAGGGATCTCATCGTCAAAAGGGATGTGGATGGTGAAGAAAAGTTTGAATTAGATTACGATGTTAATATTGATGAAGATAAGAAAAAACTAATAAGGCTCAAGGAGGATAAGGAATAACATGTCAGTCCCCAACACCATGAAAATTGGACCTTTTGTTCCCACTGTATTAGCAAAGAAACGATATTTAATTTTCTATTTTTATACCATATGGGCAAGTATCATTCCTTTAATGCTCGAATTCTGGATCTATTGGCATTTTCTATGGAATTATGACAGACCAATTCATTTTTATACGTTCCTTCCGTTATTATTTTTTGGGTTATATATAAGTCTGGTTTTTTCTGCCATTTTTTTTGCCAAAATAGCACTAATTATTGTGAATGTAATTCATAAACCTAAAGTGGGGGTATTTTTAAGACATCCTGCAGATAAAGACTATAGATACTGGAGTTTAAGAAATACCATTCGAAAATGGCCATTTTTGGTCGCACATAAATTTCCTTTTCCCTTCTTAGATAATATATGTTTTAAGGTATTTGGAGTGAAAACAAAGCTAAGAAATTCACTCTTTGAGGGATGGGTGGATACAGAATTCATTGAATTTGGAAAGAATGTGGTCGTAGGTCAAGGAGCAATAGTCCAATCCGCGGTAATTATCGGAAATCTCCTCATCATTAAAAAAACCATTATAGAGGATGATGTTCATATAGGTTCCCATGCAATTATTTCGCCTGGGACTCACATTGGAAAAAGAAGTGTTCTTGCATCAAATTCCGTTACGATAGTTGATCAACAGCTTGAAGATGATTATATTTATGTGGGAATACCTGCGAAAAAGTATAAGAAAAATTGGTTTTTCGAAGATGGCTTACAAGATAAGTTAGGACAAGTAAAAGATATAGAAGAACTCATAAAGAAATATGAGAAAATCTATATTAGACGCTATGATAGTCAGCCCAGTAAAAAGGAACGTAAAGAACGCAAGAAAGTAAAGAAGGAAGTGGAAAAGAAACGATTTGATCAAGTAGAACAGGAATGGGAAGCAGTTGATGATGGTTTCAATATATAAAATAAATATTAAATCTTTTTATGACACATAGATAGTTGGTTTTGCCTTTTTTGAGCCAGTAGTTTTACTGATTCTATTAACCACGTTTTCAGCTCCTATCATGACTCCGGTAACCCCTCCATATGTTTCTGATTGAGCTCCAATGAACCACAAACCTTTAATTGGTGTTTCATGTTGAGGGGGAGGTATTTTAAGATGGGGCACTGTTCCTCCAAAGGCATGATGGGCTAAATATGTACGTTTTTTAAAATCGTTCGGAGTGAGGATTAATCTTGTTTTTTCATGTTCTCTTAGCCCGGTTAAGTGTTCTTCAGCAATATCTAATAACTTTTCTGCCCATTCCTCCTTCTTTTCATCCCAGTCTCCATTAACAGGCTCATTTGGAGCAATTGTATAGATCGTAATAGCATGATGCCCTTGAGGTGCCATATCTGGGGAAAAAACAGAGGGTATATAGACTAGAAACCCATCTTTTCCTTCATGATAAATCCTATTTTGACATTCTTTAATACTTTCATCGATATCATAGGTAAGATAATAATAGCAGAGTGCCGCACCATTTTGATATACGGAAGGATCATAATCCACTCCTAAATGAACCATAAATACCGATTCCGTTGTAAATAAGTCATTTACATAGGTTTTTATAAAATCTTCAGGAAGATAATCTTTCCCTACGAGGTTTAAAAAGAGTTCTCTAGCTCCTCCGCTAGCAATAACAATATCCGCATCATATTCAGTCCCTTTATCGGTGATTACTCCAGTCACTTTACCGTCTTTGAGTCTTATTTTCGTTATAGCTGTATTTGTGATAATTTCTCCCCCATTTTTAATACATGCATCAGCAAGCGCGTTTACTAAAGAGATACAACCTCCAACAATAAAATGCCAAGATGGTCTTGGTTGATGTTTTCCATACTTAAGGGGGACTCTTTCATCATATTGGGATTCTGAATTAATCAAGGGGAGGATTAAACCCGGAAAAGCCTGAGGTGATGCTACATAATCTGCTAAAATCGCAGTATAGACCGCTTGCAACTTCTTATTTTGAAAACAATAATTCATAAGCTGTTCAGCACTCCACTCCTTTTTTCCCATGATAGGTAAAAATGTAAATAGCAGTTTAATTTTTGAAAGCAAGCTTGGTTTGCTGGAAAGCGCGGAAATATCATGTATTCTTTCATAAATTTCGTAATATTTATCTAGACCTTCAACATCCTCGGGAAACAAGGTTTTTAAATATTGCTTCCTCCATGAAATCCCTTGATATTCCTTGGGTCGTTGAATTCTGAAATCGGGAAAGAAATTCTCACGATATCCCCTAACCACTTTTACCATATCTGAGACTTCTAACTTTTCCAGGATTTTTCTTGCAGGCTCACCTTCCCCAAGTTCTGGTACCAACATCTGACCCCAATCCCATTTAAAGCCATCTTTTTCTAAAGTTGACGTGACACCACCAATCTCTTTATATTGTTCGAAAAGCTTGATTTCATGCCCTTTCTTTGCTAGGAGAGCTGTTGCAGTTAGTCCCGATAATCCTGAACCAATTACTATAACTTTCATAATTTATGTTTATTAATTTTAAATATATGAATTAAATATGATTTATCTTCGTAAACGAAGATAGAAAAACTAAAGAAAGTTTATTTTATTTGATATTTTTAATTACAAAATACATTCTTCGATTATCTTTACCTTTATTAACGGTCTTTATTAACTCGATTTGACCTATTTCGATTAAAGTTTTTATATGTATCCCCGCATCGACTTGTTCATCAAGCTCTCCTATTTTCACGATGCGAAATCTATTTACATTCTTTGGTAATCCTATTGCTAGTCTTGCTAGCTCAGGTTTACCTATAACCTCCTCTCTTGACATATAATCAATGGTAATAGGTAAATTTTTCTTAATTATTTCATTCGCTTCATCAACAAACGCG
>Ga0307433_1001548_pt1 | contig 12251 bp, 13 predicted proteins | sample SalMarWE160210MG_FD_202166 | JGI IMG/M metagenome (GOLD analysis project Ga0307433, IMG submission 202166) | Salt marsh sediment microbial communities from the Plum Island Ecosystem LTER, Massachusetts, United States - WE1603-210 | ecosystem: Environmental > Aquatic > Marine > Intertidal zone >... | reverse complement strand
ATGCCAACGACCGATTAGATCAACAACCTTGAAATCCACCATTTCAACATTTTGATCCTTAACAAACTTGAGTATTTCTTCCTTCGTTGGAACCATATTTGCCTCCTCATGCCTGGAGTAGCTGGCTGCTATCAAATCACAAGTTAGAGCGGAAGTCAACTGGATAGTTGTCTCGGTATTACTGCGTTGAGATTGAAGAAAATGTTAAACTTATTGCGTGATTCGTGGTTGGCTATATACCTATTGGGAATTTATTGCTGGCGGTATAGCTATCCCAATACTATTTATTTTAATCCAGAAGGGGTGGCGGCGGATGTGTAACAAGTTGTGGCCTAGCAGGGATACTTGGAGGGCAACTTTACTTGATTCTTCTGAACTGCTTATAGGTAAAGAGGCAACTAGATGGAGAACAACAAGGACGCAGCAAGCTAGAGATAGCTTTGTTCTGGATATACGAAAGCCAAATGGCAAGGGAAGATTAATGGACAAAGTTTGGTTTAAGCGGGGTGGTTACTCAGCAAATGATACTCCAGTTAAAGTCGTTGCCATACTTCAAGGGGAAAGAGCTGTTTTGCCAGATTGGAATAGACAAGATGTTACGCCAAAACCTGGACATGATATTGTCATAAATCTTAAACATCCAGAAAAGATAACATTCATTGCAATTGAGATAGTTGAGCCACGCCCTAATGCACACTGGGCAATAGAGGATATTTTAATCCGTGAGATAAAGTTGAGGTTGAAACTGAATTTTGAAGTATCAATAAAGAAGGCTTATATTAAATGAACTGTAAATTTTGTAACTCATTACATACTTCCAAATATGGCAAGCGCAAGGGTATCCAGTATTACATTTGCCTAACTTGTGGGCGGACATTCTCAGGTATTGATAGCCCTGAAGGTATGAGAACTCCAGCACAGGAAATCGGCACGGCTTTAAGCCTATATTATGATGGATTACCTTTAACCAAAATTCAAGGACAATTAAGACAGATATATCTACAGGATGTGGAGACTTCTACTATTTACAGGTGGATAGCAAAATACAGTGCGAAAGCCAGTCGAGTTATGGACAATTACCGAGCGAAAACATCAAATACGTGGATAATAGACGAAACCGTTATTAAAATTGACAAGGCTAATGCTTGGTTTTGGGACTGCATTGACGAACGCACTAGGTTCTTACTAGCTTCACATATATCCAGAACTAGAACTATCGCAGACGTGGAAATTATATTGAGCAACGCTTTAGAGAACGCTACTCGCTCACCTAGATTTATTATCTCCGATGGTATGTCAGCTTATCCAGATGGAGTAGAACGGGTATTTGGGGCAGAAGCCAGACATATCCGAATGAAAGGTATTACCCACGAGATAAATATAAACTTGGTAGAACGCTTCCACTCTACGCTAAAGCAAAGGACAAATATCATGCGTGGGTTAAAGAATATTAAGTCGGCAAAGCTGATACTTAGTGGTTTTCTGGTTCACTATAACTTTTTTAGACCACACATGAGCTTAAAGGATAGAACACCAGCAGAGGTAGCAGGAATAGAGCTACCATTTAGAAATTGGGAGGGCTTGGCAAGGTATCAATCGTAACGCAGTAAAACCGTTGTCTCGCCCCTGACAATGATACAATGATAATGGATGGGGACTTGACAAAATATTTTAAGGGTGCTATGGTAGGCAAACGGTTACCGACGTCTATTATAAGAATCGAGAGATAGCTTGAGTATGAAAAGAGTATATGTTAATGAAGAGGTCTGCATTGGCTGTGGCCTGTGTCGAGTTTTCTGCCAGGTGGAGCAATCCCAATCTAAGGACCTGATCAAGGCATTTAAAAAAGAGGCCCCACGTCCTTTGCCCCGCGTGCGTGTGGAGAGGAATGTAGAGATTTCCTTTCCAATTCAATGTCGCCATTGCGCTGAGCCATGGTGTGTTTATTCTTGCCTTACCGGTGCGATGCACAAAGACCCTGTAACTGGCATGGTCAGCGTTGATGTGGAAAAGTGTATTGGCTGTTGGACATGCATAGTAGCCTGCCCTTACGGGGCGATTAGTCAAGACACGAATAGCAAAACTATTATTAAGTGCGACCTTTGTCCCGGGCGGGAAATACCTGCCTGTGTACTGAATTGTCCTAACGAAGCGCTTGTACTCGGTGTAGATGAGAAAGAGGATTGATATGGATAAGATGATCGCCATAATCGACTACGGTGCAGGCAACTTGCGTAGTGTCGCTAATGCCGTCAAGAAACTGGGCTACCACCCGAGGGTGACAAGCACGCCGGATGAAGTACTTGATGCTGCTGCAGTTATCTTGCCAGGTGTTGGCGCTGCTGCTGACACCATGAATAGCTTGGAGAAACTAGGTATGACCGACGCTATTCGGAAACTGATACAACGAAGGCGACCACTCTTCGCCGTTTGCGTAGGGTTGCAGATATTGCTCTCAGGCACTGAAGAGGGAGGCTGGCATGAATGTTTGGGCATAATTCCCGGGAAGGTAAGAAGGCTACCCCAAGGACCTAAAATCCCTCATATAGGTTGGAATCAGGTGAAACAAAGGCTTACCCATCCCGTTTTTGAGGGCATACCAGATGAAGCCAATTTTTACTTTGTCCACAGCTTCTATGCCGAGCCTGAAGACATGTCGGTGGTGGCGGGCACGACAAACTATGGTGTGTCTATATGCAGCATGGTAATTAAAGCTAGCTTGATCGCAACTCAATTTCACCCTGAGAAAAGTGGTGAGTACGGATTAAAGATGTATGCTAATTTTTTGAAGACGGCACTGAGCAGGAGATAAAAATGCGAACAAAATATCTTCTTATAGGAAATTCGGCCGGCGGCATTGGAGCTGCTGAAGCCATACGCCAGGTGGATAAGAAAGGGGCTTTGACCATAGTTTCCGACGAGCCTTACCCTGCCTATTCGCGCCCTCTTATCTCAAAATACCTGACGGGAGAACGAACTCTTGAGGAGATATTGTTCCGTCCCCTCGACTTCTATGACCAGAACAATATTATTTTTCTCCCGGGCAAGAAAGTGAGTCACTTAGAGCTAGATCAGCAGACCGCTCAATTGGAAGACGGCGAGCAGGTTGCTTGGGAAAAGCTTCTGCTCGCCGTAGGAGGGAAACCCATCTTTCCCAAGATGACAGGGAGTGGCAAGAGAGGTGTTTTTACTTTCACCAACCTTGATGATGCCAAGGCGATTGACAGATTCCTGGATAACGCCAGAAAGGCGGTAGTTATTGGCGGCGGGCTCATCGGAATTAGCGTAACTGAAGCTCTAATAAAGAGAAGGGTTGACGTAAGAGTAGTGGAAATGAAAGAGCGAATATTAAACACCATACTCGACCAACAGGCATCCTTAATGGCTGAAGAAGTTCTTAAGCAGGCCGGCGTGGAGATCATTGCAGGTCAGACCGTGGCTAAGGTCAACGGGAAAGATGCGGTCGAAGAGGTTATTTTGGATAATGGAACCGCTCTACCCTGCGATTTAGTAGTGGTGGCTATTGGAGTATCACCGCGCCCAGAGCTTGCACAAGATGCTAAGTTAGAAATAAACCGAGGTATAGTAGTAGACCGTCATATGGCTACAAACCACCCAGGTGTTTATGCCTGTGGAGACGTAGCTGAAGCTTACGATTTCGTGTACGGGGAGAATAGACTTACCCCCATCTGGCCTAATGCCTATGTTGGAGGCAGGATTGCTGGACTTAACATGGCTGGCATTACATCTGAATATCCCGGCAGCACAGCTATCAATTCGCTTAATTATTTTGGAATTGACATCGCCTCCGCAGGGATGCCCGCAGCACCCAACGACAACGGCTACGAGACTATTAGCAAACAAGAAGGCGATATATATCAAAAGGTCATATTGAAAGATGACCTCATAATGGGAATGATATTTGTAGGAAATATTGAAAAGTCGGGCATAATTTTCGGTCTTATGAGGGACAGAGTCAATGTAGAGAGCTTTAAACAGTCGCTTTTGGCTGATGATTTCGGCTTGGCATTCTTTCCCCGGTCATTATGGCAAGAGCGACTGGCACCATCACCAGATATAATTCTTCAACCTTCCCTGCCTATCGAAGCTGAGGAGGAAACCTTTGCTGGCGAGTAACTGCCTAGCTTTGGAGTGATGAAGTGAAAGAATTAAGCTGGATAAACAATTTCTATCATGATGGTAAGGTGATCGATGCCTGTTCCATCTTTGGAATGATGAATACCTCAGGGAAACTGTTCTCGGGCAAGCCGGTCGTAGAAGCTATCGCCAACATGCATGTTCGCGGTAATGGCCTGGGGGGTGGGTTTGCTATTTACGGGTTATATTCTGAATACGCCGACTATTATGCTTTCCATATAATGTATCTGAGTCGGGAGGGGCAAGCCAAAGTGGAGGATTTCCTCAGACACAAGTTTCATGTAATTGATGCCAAGGAGGTACCCACCAAGCTAACGCCCGGTATAGTAAACCCTCCTTTAGTATGGCGTTACTTCCTTGAAGTGAAAGCCGGCGAGAACAATGGGCAATCAGAGGACGACTATGTCGTGGATAAGGTCATGGAAATCAACACAAAGATGGAAGAAGCCTTTGTCTTTTCCAGCGGCAAGAATATGGCAGTATTCAAAGGGGTGGGTTATCCTGAAGAGATAGCAGAATATTTCTGTCTGGAGCAATATGAAGGTTATCTCTGGACAGCCCATGGCAGATTTCCCACCAACACCCCTGGTTGGTGGGGTGGAGCACATCCCTTCAATATCCTGGACTGGACAGTGATTCATAATGGTGAAATCTCTTCCTACGGCATAAACCGACGGTATTTAGAGCAATTTGGCTACAATTGCACTATGCAGACCGACACTGAAGTGGTAGCTTATGCCGTTGACCTTTTAATACGAAGGCATGGCCTTCCCATAGAGATAGTAGCCAAGGTATTAGCACCTCCTTTCTGGAGTTATATAGAGCGCTGTTCCTCAGAGGAGCAAAAACTCTTTCGAACCTTGCGCCAAGTATATGGCAGCCTTCTATTGAATGGGCCTTTCACCGTAATCATTGCTCATCAAGGGGAGATGATTGGTCTTACTGACAGGATAAGGTTACGTCCTCTCACCGTGGGAGTGAAAGGGTCGATGCTTTACCTTTCTTCTGAAGAATCAGCCATTCGCTTGGTCTCCCCCGACCTTGACCAGGCCTGGATTCCCACGGGTGGCGAGCCAATTGTGGGTAGCTTGGAGAAGCCACTTAAGTCTGCAAAAGCTTCAACGGCAGAAATAGAAGGTGTACGGAAGTGTTAACTAAGAGAATTATCCCTTGCCTTGATGTCACTCAAGGGCGAGTAGTCAAGGGCACCAGCTTTACCCATCTCCGTGATGCTGGCGACCCTGTAGAGCTAGCTGCTTTCTACTACAAGGAGGGTGCTGACGAACTTGTCTTTCTGGATATCGGTGCTACTCCTGAGGGACGTGATATCATGGTTGACATTGTCGAACGGGTCTCCGAGCAGGTTTTTATTCCCCTCACTGTTGGCGGAGGTTTGCGGGGCATCGAAGATACGCGTCGCATGCTGAAAGCAGGGGCAGACAAGGTATCCATTAACACCGCCGCAGTGCAAAATCCCAAGCTTATCACCGAGGGAGCAGAGAAATTTGGCAGTCAGTGCATTGTCGTGGCTATCGATGCTAAGCGACTAAAAAATGGTACCGATGCTAAATGGGAGGTCTGCACTCACGGGGGACGAAAGCCTACTGGCATTGATGCCATTGAGTGGGCTAAGCAGGTTGTGGTTCTTGGGGCTGGGGAATTGCTCCTTACCAGTTGGGATGCCGATGGTCAGCGAACTGGATATGACCTGGAATTAACCCGTGCTATTAGTGAGACAGTGATGGTGCCGGTAATTGCCAGCGGTGGTGCCGGCAATTTAGACCATCTTTATGAGGCTTTAGTCATAGGTAAAGCCGATGCCGTTCTCGCCGCCAGCATCTTTCATTACCAAATTTATTCCATTCGTCAAGCCAAAGACTACTTAGCGGGAAAAGGCATACCTATAAGAAAAGGATGAGATGAAGACATATTTGCCACCAAAATTCATAGTGGAGAGAGACGATTCTCGGTGTATCAGATGCGAGGTCTGCGTCAACCAGTGCACCTTTGATGTTCATTCTTATGATACTGAGGACGATGAACTAAGGAGCCGCGAGGAGAATTGTGTTGGCTGCCATCGTTGCGTAGTCTTTTGTCCTACTGAAGCTTTGACCATTAGAGAAAATCCACTGGATTACAGAGAGAACTACAACTGGCGCCCTGAGGTTATCGAAGATATCATCAAGCAATCCGAGACCGGCGGCGTGCTTCTCACCGGAATGGGGAATGATAAAAGCTACCGCATTTACTGGGACCATCTGGTTCTTAATGCCAGCCAGGTGACCAATCCTTCTATTGACCCTTTACGTGAACCGATGGAATTGACCACTTATCTGGGGCGAAAACCTGATAGGGTTGAGTTTGGCTCAGTGGGTCTCAAGACAGAGCTGGCCCCCCAGGTCAAGCTCGAGGTTCCTGTAATGTTTTCTGCTATGTCTTATGGTGCAGTTAGCCTCAACGTACAAGAAGCCCTAGCCAGAGCTGCCACCGAAATGGGAACTCTATGGAACACAGGTGAAGGTGGACTCCACCCCAAGCTTTATAAATATGGAGATAACACTATAGTCCAGGTAGCTTCGGGGCGATTTGGCGTTCATCCAGAATACCTCAATGTGGCCAAGGTAGTGGAAATTAAGATTGGTCAAGGGGCTAAGCCCGGCATCGGGGGACATCTCCCCGGCGAGAAGGTGAGCGCTGAAGTATCAAGCACCCGAATGATTCCTAAAGGCACAGATGCCTTATCCCCAGCTCCACAGCACGACATCTACTCCATTGAGGACCTGGCACAGCTTGTCTATGCCCTGAAGGAAGCCACAAACTACACCAAGCCAGTAGCGGTAAAGATTGCTGCCGTTCACAATTCAGCAGCTATTGCCAGTGGCATGGTACGGGCAGGAGCAGACATTATAGTCCTCGATGGCTTGCGAGGCTCTACGGGCGCTGCGCCTAAGATCATCCGTGACAACGTTGGCATTCCCATTGAACTAGCTCTCGCTTCTGTGGATGACCGCCTCAGACAAGAGGGCATCCGAAATCAGGCCTCTGTCGTAATCGCAGGTGGAATCAGAAACAGTGGCGATGTAGCCAAGGCCATCGCTTTGGGCGCCGATGCCATCTATATTGGAACTGCTGCTCTCGTCGCCCTTGGATGCACCATTTGTCAGCAATGCCACACAGGGAAATGTGCCTGGGGCATTTGCACTACAGACCCTTGGTTAACCAAGAGAGTCAACCCTGATATCGGGGCTAGACGGCTGTCCAACCTTCTCCGCGGCTGGAGTCTTGAGCTTAAGGACATACTGGGTGGCATGGGCATCAATGCCTTAGAAAGTCTCCGTGGCAATCGCCTTCAACTGAGAGGTGTGGGACTAACCGATACTGAATTAGAAATCCTCGGAGTAAGGATGGCAGGAAGCTAAGATGAAAGAAGCTGTAACAATAGATGCCCGGGGCATCTTCTACCGAGAACTCAATGCCAAATTGAGGAAGGCGGTATCAAACGGAACTCAAAAGATCGAGTTACGAAATGTCTACGGACAGAGATACATCGGCACGGACCTGGGCAAGCCGGTCGAGATCGAGATATTCGGCACCCCGGGTAATGATTTAGGGGCTTTCATGGATAGTCCCAGAATTATTGTTCACGGCAATGCCCAAGATGGCTGCGGGAACACTATGAATAATGGGGAAATCATCATTCATGGTCATGCCGGGGACATTCTTGGTCTATCAGCCAGGGGGGGCAAGATCTTCGTCAGGGAGGATGTTGGTTATCGGGCAGGTATCCACATGAAAGAATACCAAGACAAAAAACCAATGGTGGTCATTGGTGGCACGGCACAGGATTTTTTAGGCGAGTATATGGCAGGTGGAATTCTAATCCTCCTGGGGTTAAACCTGAAAGAAGGAGAGAGGCATAAGGCGAACTTCATCGGCACAGGCATGCACGGTGGCGCTATCTATATAAGAGGAGATATTGAGGAATTTCAGCTAGGCAGGGAAGTAGGTGTCGCTGAACTGGATGAAAATGACAACTCGGTTCTGAAAAAGCTCATAGGTGAATTTGCTTATTGCTTCGACTACAAGGCCGAGGAGATACTGAAGCACAAGTTTATTAAACTTTTCCCCCTTTACCTCCGCCCCTATGGCCGACTCTACGCTTACTAAACTAATATAAGGAAGCCAGCTTTGACTAGAGTATTCATCATAGCTAATAAAAGCGAGCAAGCAAGGAAACTGAAGACAGACCTTGCCCAGAGAGGCTTTGATTGCCTAATTGTTCCCTATAATGATGGAGCAATCGAACAAATTGCTGGGCAATCCCCTGGGCTGATGTTGCTAGACGCGGATGAAGCGATATTTGATTCTGAAGCGTGGGAACTGGCTCAAAGGATAAGGCAAGAGATGAATACACCCCTAATCGCCCTCGTCTCCAGAGAGAAACTTAGTGGCCTCGATTCCAACGTAGATGATTTTGTGGTCAAACCCTGGGAGGCAAATGAGGTTACAGCCAGGATAAAGCGAATCCTGAAGCAAAAAGAGTGCATAGACGGCGAAAATATAATTAAGTGTGGCGACTTAGTTATAGATTTAGCCAAGTACGAGGTATCGCTTAATGGCAAGCTAATAATGCTGACCTTTAGGGAATACCAGCTACTCAAATTTCTAGTAAGTAATAAAGGAAAGGTTTTTACCCGAGAGGCTTTGCTGAATAAGGTCTGGGGATGGGACTATTACGGTGGTGATAGAACGGTAGATGTTCACATCAGGAGATTGAGAAGCAAGATCGAAGACCCTACTCACACCTTCATTGAGACAGTTAGGAATATTGGCTACAGATTACGAGAAAACTTCTAGCCATTTCCCATTTGCCTTCTTTAGTACATCAGTTTTTTCTTTTCCCGCTCCGTAACACAGATTTAACCTGTCTGTAATATTCTGGAAACAATAGGGGGTTTAAATTGTGGACATGAAATATGGGGGGATTCCAAATGTCTATAAACTCCGCTGACACCGCTTGGCTCTTAGTTTCATCGGCGCTGGTCATGCTAATGACACCAGGCGTGGCTCTGTTCTATGGCGGAATGGTGAGAAGAAAGAGCGTTCTTTCCACCATGATGATGAGCTTCGCTGCTCTGGCTATCGTTGGGCTAATCTGGGTGCTTTATGGCTATAGCCTGAGCTTTGGCCCTGATATAGCAGGCATTATTGGTGGTCTTGATTGGGTGGGACTCAGGCAGATAGGACAGGAGCCATCTGCTGTCTATGCCAGTACCGTTCCCCATCTGGCTTTCATGATATTCCAGGCTATGTTTGCCATAATCACCGTGGCTTTAATCACTGGCGCTGTAGTCGAGCGGATGAAATTTAGCGCCATCCTGGTCTTTTCCGTTCTATGGCTAACCATTGTGTATTGCCCCGTGGCACACTGGGTTTGGGGTGATGGTGGCTGGCTGGCCAAATTGGGGGCACTTGACTTTGCCGGCGGAACGGTAGTTCATATTGCTGCCGGCGTCTCAGCCTTATCTTTAGCCCGCTTGCTTGGTCCTCGTAAAGGTTTCTTGAGGAGAGAGCCTATGGAACCTCATAACATACCCATGGTAGCGCTTGGCGCTGGGCTGCTCTGGTTTGGCTGGTTTGGCTTCAATGCCGGCAGTGCTCTGACCTCCGGAGGGTTGGCCGCTAGCGCGTTTGTCACCACCAACATTTCAGCAGCAGCCGCTGCCTTCACCTGGATGATACTCAGCTGGCGTCAACGGCGTCCCAGTCTCCTTGGCATTGCCACCGGAGCGGTCGCTGGACTGGTGGCAATCACCCCGGCTGCTGGTTTTGTATCACCATTAGCAGGAATACCAATAGGTATTGTGGCAGCAGTGGTCTGCTACTACTGCATGCTCTTCAGGATGAAGCGTGGTATAGACGAGTCCCTGGACGTATGGGCGGTTCATGGTATGGGAGGCACCTGGGGTGCTCTGGCCACCGGCATTTTTGCTAGCGCAGCCATTAACTCGGCTGGTGCTGATGGTTTGCTTCTGGGCAATGCCCTACAGCTGGCCAAACAGCTCGCCGGAGTTGCTGCAGTCTGGGCTTTTGCCTTCGGTGCTAGTTGGGTTTTGGGCAAAATAGTAGACGTTACTCTGGGGCTAAGAGTCGGTAAGACTGAAGAAACGGTAGGTCTAGATATCTCACAACATGGCGAAAGGGCATATGGAGGGGGGCTGAGATGAAAAAGATAGAGGCCATTATCAGGGAAGAAAAGCTGGAAAGTGTTAAAAGGGTTCTCGAGGAAAATGGTTATTTCGGCATGACAGTTACTGAGGTAAGCGGCAGAGGCCGACAAAAGGGACTATCACTGCAATGGCGGGTAGGGGAATATCGGGTAGATTTCCTGCCTAAGCTCAAGATCGAGGTTGTTATCCTGGACGAGGATGTGTCCAAGATTTCACATGCTATTGCTAACAGCGCCAGAACTGGCGAGATGGGAGATGGAAAGATATTTGTCTTTCCTCTTGATAACGCAGTGCGTATCAGGACTGGAGAGGATGGCGACAACGCTATATAATAAGGAGATTAAAAACCAAAAAAGGAGAGCAAGAATGGAAAATAGAAGCAATGAAGAAAGCAAAGAGTACGTTCTCAAGATGGCTAAGGAGCATGATGTGAAGTTCATCAGGCTTTGGTTTACCGATATTCTGGGTATTCTGAAAGGCTTTGCCATTACTGTGGAGGAACTGGAAGGTGCTCTGGAACAAGGAATGGGCTTTGATGGTTCCTCTATTGAGGGCTTTGCTCGGATTGACGAGAGTGACATGGTGGCTTTGCCTGACCCGGACACTTTTCAGCTGCTACCCTGGAGACCAAGGGTGCACCATGCCGTAGCTAGAATGTTCTGCAACATCCAGAGACCCGGCGGTGAGCCTTTTGAAGGGGACCCCAGATATGTACTGAAGAGGAATTTGAAGCGAGCATCTGACATGGGATACACCTTCTATGTAGGCCCGGAGTTGGAGTACTTCTACTTTCAGGATTCAAAGGGAACTCAGAGATTGGACGAAGGGGGCTACTTCGACATGACACCGCTGGATGTCGCCACTGACCTAAGGCGAGAAACGGTTCTTACCCTGGAGGAGATGGGCATATCCGTTGAGTATTCCCACCACGAAGTCGCCGCCAGCCAGCATGAGATAGACATGAGGTACACTGATGCTCTAACTATGGCTGACAACGTAATGACCTACCGCCTGGTAGTCAAGCAAATAGCTTTACAGCAGGGAGTTTACGCTACCTTTATGCCCAAACCGGTCTCCGGCATCAATGGCAGCGGCATGCATGTCCACCAGTCGCTGTTCAAAGGTGATACCAACGCCTTCTTTGATAAAAATGATAAACACCATCTTTCTAAGTTGGCCAAGTGCTACATCGCGGGAGTATTAATGCATGCCCCTGAAATTACTGCGGTCAACAATCAGTGGATCAATTCCTACAAGCGATTGGTTCCGGGATACGAGGCGCCCGTGTACCTTTCATGGGCATGGCGAAATCGGGCCGACCTGATCAGAGTTCCAGAATATATGCCGGGCAAAGAAAAGGCTACCAGGATAGAGTTCAGGTCTCCTGATCCTGCTTGTAACCCCTACCTTGCCTTTAGCGTTATGCTGGCTGCTGGATTAGAGGGAATCGAGAAGGAATATGAAGTGCCGGACCCAGTAGAGGAAAATGTTTATGAAATGACCGAGGAGGAGAGAGAGAGACGAGGGATAGGCACTCTACCCGGCAGCCTTTGGGAGGCAATCCAGCTCACGGAAAAGAGTGAACTGGTGCGACGGTCCCTTGGCGACCATGTTTTTGATGCCTTCATCAAGAATAAGAAAATCGAATGGGACCAATACCGGAGCCAGGTAACCGACTACGAGCTTAAGAGGTATTTACCAATCCTGTGAGTAGAAGGGCCTGTTCTTGTAAGGAACACCCTTCTACTTGAAGGGGTCCCACCGCACCGTCTGTTTCTCATACGCAGGCGGAAACAGCTTCAAGAACTCATCGTAATAGAGGAGTTCTTTGAACGTGGCGAATGGCATGCCGTAGGCTGACTT
>Ga0307433_1001547_pt1 | contig 12253 bp, 12 predicted proteins | sample SalMarWE160210MG_FD_202166 | JGI IMG/M metagenome (GOLD analysis project Ga0307433, IMG submission 202166) | Salt marsh sediment microbial communities from the Plum Island Ecosystem LTER, Massachusetts, United States - WE1603-210 | ecosystem: Environmental > Aquatic > Marine > Intertidal zone >... | reverse complement strand
AGTTGTGTCGCCGCCTGGGCTGTCTAGAAGTTCGTAGCTGTATTTGTGGGTGGCTGCTAAGCAGCTGTTAGATAGAAGAAGCAGTAACGAAATGAAGAGTGAGGTAATGAGTATCTTCTGATGTCTAGATGGTGAAGACATACAGTTAACCATTCTTCCTTGCACTATTTATTTCTAACCAGAGTATTAAATATTATGTCACATGAAAATATACATGTTAATGACCGAAAACACTACACACGCAACCCAATGTTATACAATCCACAGAACAGACGCAAAGAAAAAAACTAAACATATTAGGACCCTAATAACAGCGTATTGTTGAAAACAAGCTTTTTTCAGGAAAAATCAGAATAGCCACTAGTTGCGCGTTAGTATCTTGGAGGTCATATAGCCTCGGTTGTCCATCCGTTTGTCGTCTGAAGTTCCCTAGAAAAGGATTTCTTAAAAGGCAGACCGCCAGCAATCATGGACAAGATATCAATTTTAAAAAAGCTTCTTTTTCTACTCACGCTTAGCCCATAATTCTTTCTTCAACATGTCCCTTACCGCTGCCCGAATGGCGGCGCTTCGGCTCGGGTACATTCCTGACCTCACTAATTCGTCAAGTCCTGTCAAATAAGCTTCTGGAAGAAGAACTGTTACAAGCTTCATTCATGTTTCACCTTAGCACTTAGCATGTTATTTACCTAATATGTAGCTATAGCCTTAATAGAGTTTACCTAGATAAAACCCGCAATATTCTGAAAACAGCACCTAGACGTAACTGTGCGAAAATTATCTAAAACACTTTTTTTATTTCATCCAAGGACAAAATAACTATATCGTTTTCTTCCAGAATTCTTTCAGCTTTATCTAAATCGTCGACTCGCAGGACCAAAGCGAACTTTCCATCTATACGCACAGCGGATGAATAAGCATAATCGATGTTCAAATCGTTATCTCCCAGAATTTTTGCTATTCTGGAAACCTTATCTTTCTCCGTTGTTAGAATAACTGTTACTTCAATATTCTTTTTTGATTTGGCAAGATTAAAATCTGCATCTTCCAAAATTTTTGTAGCTCTTCCAGCATCTTCGGTTATCATCCTAATTAACCCAAATTCACCAGCATCAGCAATTGACAAAGCGAATATCTTAATTTTAAACCTGTCAAGATAAGTAATTAACTCAGATAGCGAGCCAGGTCTGTTATCTAAGAAGACACTTACTTGCTGTATAGGCATATTCTTTACCTAAACTCAAGTAGACTCAAACAATATTTATATCTTCACATACCTAACATTTCATTCCTCAAATCGGAGACAGTGGAATTGCTCAAATGTATTGGAGTCTCAAAAGAATTTGGAGGACTTAAAGCATTAAAAAAGGTTGATTTAACAGTCAATGAAAATGAAATCGCCGGGCTTGTAGGTCCTAATGGCTCTGGAAAATCAACACTGTTGAACGTTATCAGTGGAGTTTACAAGCCTGACGCAGGTAAAGTTTTGTTCATGAATGAGGACATCTCGAAACTCCCGCCTTACTTAATCTGCTCTAAAGGAATAACAAAAACTTCTCAAGCTGTGCAATCCTTCCCAGATATGACTACCCTCGAAAATGTGCTTGCAGGCGTGCTTTTTGGACGAAAAGAAGTAAAAGAACATGATCCCCTGCGCAAAGCTAAGGAACTTTTGGACTTTGTGGGCTTAAATCAAGAAAAATTCAATATCCCCGCAAAGAATTTGAATGTGGTAGAATTGAGGCGCGTTCAGTTAGCAAGAGCCTTGGCTACAGCGCCTAAACTGCTTCTCTTGGATGAGATTCTCACCGGTTTGACACCAAAAGAAAGTGATGAAGCTATTGCCTTGGTAAAACTCATTAGAAAACAGGGAGTAACCATACTCATGGTCGAACACGTAATGAAAGTAATTATGGGTCTATGTGATCGAGTAACCGTCCTGCATCATGGTGAGAAAATCTGTGAAGGAACACCTGAAGAAGTATGTAATGACGAGAATGTAGTCAAAGTGTACCTGGGTAAAAAATTTTCATTTTATGAGGATTAAAGATGCTGGAAGTTGAAAACGTTTCTGCAGCCTATGGTCTAATCCAAATACTCTGGGACATGTCCTTCAAGATTAAAGAAAAAGAAATAGTTAGCATAATCGGTCCTAACGGTGCAGGCAAAACCACTCTGGTTAAAACTATTATGGGGTTGTTACCTGCAAAAAATGGAACTATCCGTTTTAAAGGCGAAAACATCGAAAAGCTGCCCACATATGAAATCGTCAAGAAAGGAGTAACCTTGATTCCTGAAGGCAGAGAAATTTTTCCGAAAATGACGGTTGAAGAAAACATGCTTTTAGGTGCTTACACAATAAAAGACAAAAACGCAGTCAAGGAATCAAAGAAAAGAAATTACCAAATATTCCCTGTCCTGAAAAAGAAAGAAAAAGCTCTAGCTCAGACCTTGAGCGGGGGAGAACAACAGATGCTAGTCATATGCAGAAGTCTGATGTCCAATCCTGAACTCTTGATATTGGATGAACCTTCGTTAGGTCTAGCACCCATAATCGTAGGAAAAGTACTGGATACCTTGCGTAAAATAAACGAAGAAGGGGTCACCGTCCTTCTGGTTGAGCAGAACATCCGTGATTCTTTGAATATCGCCGACAGAGGTTACGTTCTTGAAGAAGGCAAAATTATTATAGAAGGCAAAGGGAGAGAACTGCTATCTAATGACCATATAAAAGAAGTGTATTTAGGCATTTGATGGAGACTTTTTTTATGTCGGATATATACTGGAACAAAAAATTCGAAACCGCAACAAGAGACGAACTAAGGAAACATCAACTTCAGCTGCTCAAAGAAAAAGTAAAGCTTTGTTACGAAAACACTGCGTTTTACAGAAACAGATTCAAAAGTGCAGGAACATCACCCAGCGACATAAAGACACTTGAAGACGCTCAAAAAATTCCTTTCACAGTAAAGGACGATCTGAGAGACAACTATCCATTCGGAATGGTCGCAGTTCATCTTGATGATATTGTTGAAATACATGCATCAAGTGGCACAACTGGAAACCCTATAGTTGGAGCATACACCCCAAACGACATGGATGTTTGGGCGGAATTAATGGCGCGATCACTCTACGCCACAGGTGTCAGAAGACAGGATGTAATCCACAACGCTTACGGCTATGGCTTATTCACAGGGGGCCTCGGATTCCATTATGGCGCCCAGAAAATCGGATCAACAATCATTCCCGTAAGCGGCGGAATGACCCAGCGACAAATAAAACTCATGAAAGATTTAGGTTCAACAGTTTTGTGTTGCACACCAAGCTATGCAATTTACCTCGCTGAAGCAATGAATAAAGAGGGCGTTGATCCTCGAAAGGATCTCAAAATAAAGATAGGAAATTTTGGGGCAGAACCGTGGTCAGAGCGAATAAGGGAAAGGATTGAGAAGGAACTGGGAATTGAAGCTTTTGACATCTATGGATTAACTGAATTGTGTGGTCCAGGCGTTTCGGTGGAATGCAATGAACATAATGGACTGCATATTTGGGAGGACCACTTTCTCGTTGAGACCATTGATCCGGAAACTGGCGACGTATTACCCGCTGGAGAAGAAGGCGAGCTGGTCTTTACGTCTCTCACAAAAACAGGCTTACCCCTTCTGAGATTCAGAACGAGAGACATATCAGTTATTGAAACTGAAAAATGCGATTGTGGCAGAACCCATTCCAGAATGATGAGAATAAGAGGAAGATCCGATGATATGCTGATCATACGAGGCGTTAATGTTTTTCCCTCACAGATCGAATACGCCATAATGGGCTTCCCAGAATTAGCCGCACAATATCAAATCGTTCTTGACAGACCAGAAGCACTGGATGTCTTCACCATAAAAGCAGAATTAACAGAGCAAACTTCAAAGAGCACCCAAGAGGAGTTGAATGTATTAAAGCGTAAAATCAGGCAGAAGGTAAGCAACATAACTGGGATTTCACCGATTATCGAGCTAGTGAAACCTGGCGAAATTCCTAGAACCGCGGGAAAAGCAAAAAGGGTCTTGGATCTGCGTTCAGGCAAGATTTGAAGGCTTTGTCGGCATGAATGCAAAGATTGCAGTTGACAAACCTGGCAGTTTCCTATTGCTCAATGGAGACGAAGCCGTCGCAAGAGGAGCTGTAGAAGCCGGAGTCAAGGTAGCATCTTCATACCCTGGAACTCCCTCCACGGAGATTCTGGAAACCATAGCGGAGGCAGCCAAGAATTTTGGGATATACGCTGAATGGAGCGTAAATGAAATAGTGGCATTGGAAGTGGCTGCAGGTGCATCAATGGCAGGCGAAAGAGCAATCGTTTCGATGAAGCATGTTGGGTTAAATGTAGCCTCTGACGCTGCGATGACTCTGGCTTATACGGGTGTTGTTGGTGGTTTGGTCATTGCTGTCTGCGACGATCCGGCCATGTACAGCAGCCAGAACGAACAAGACACACGATATTTTGCTGTGCACTCAGATATTCCTCTTCTGGATGCAGCCAATCCTCAAGAAGCGTTAGATATGACTCGAGAGGCATTCAAAATAAGCGAGAGATTGCAGTTGCCCGTGATCGTTCGTTTGACTACTCGGGTGGCTCACGGGAAAGCAAGAGTAGAGCTTAACGAGATTGTTAAGAGTTCTCGAAGAGCCGAGTTTGATAAGAATGCTTCAAGATGGGTTATGGTTCCCTCTAATGCTATTAGGCAGCATAGAGTCCTTAAGGAAGGACTGCAAAAGGCAACAGAAATTGCGAACAGCTCAAAGTTCAATGTGATTGAGGATAATAGAAAAGAAATTGGGATTGTAGGTAGCGGGATAGGTTATTACTATGCAAGGTCTGTATTGGACACAAGTCAATTCTCTTGGCTGAAATTGGGTTTCGTATATCCTTTTCCTACGGAATTATTCAAGAGTTTTGCGTCCAAAGTGAAAAAGATAATTGTAGTAGAAGAATTAAGACCCTTTATTGAAAACAACATTAAATATCTGCATCCGGAAATTCTGGGAAAAACCGAGATAGGATTGGACGAAATCGGCGAGTTTACTCCGGATGTCATTAAAGACGCTTTTGTAGGCTTGGGGTTATGTGAGAAGACTGAACTGCAAAAAGACTTGGATTTGCCAATCCGCCCTCCAGTGCTCTGTCCAGGGTGTCCACACAGAGCTTTCTATTATGCTCTGAACACGGTTAATCAATTTGTTGATTGTAACCCCCAAAAGTGTAATGGCTGCGTTGTATGTGAGTATGCTTGCTCTTTGGAGAAGGAAAAAACCTTCAACCCCGTTAAGTCCAGAATAAGAGCAGTAAGACTTGATCCACTGTCCAATATGGCGATGACGTGCAGAACCTGCGAGGACGCACCATGTGTTGCAGCTTGTCCAAAAGATGCGTTAAGCCAGTCAACCGAAGATGGAACAATAACAGTCAATGAGGAAAAATGTAATGGCTGCGGTTGGTGCATCCCAGCTTGTAAGTACGGGGCAATAACTCTGCACCCTGATAGCCTGAAAGCTATTGTGTGCGACACATGTAATGGTGAGCCTGCGTGCGTTCAATGGTGCCCGGAAAGTGCACTAAGTCTTAAAGGCAAGACGACAGACAAAATCGTCACAGGAGATATAGGCTGCTACACCCTAGGGTTTATGCCACCAGTAAATACAGTTCAAACTTGCCTCTGTATGGGTGCTGGAATTTCGCAGGCTGCAGGCATGATTCACGCTGGAGTCAAGGACAAAGTTTTTGCAGTTATAGGCGATTCAACATTCTTCCATGGCGGAATGCCTGGTTTACTCAATATAGCCTACAACAAATCGAATGTCTGTGTGGTCATATTGGATAATAATACTGTGGCAATGACCGGGCACCAGCCGACACCTGGTTCAGGAAAGAATGCTTTAGGCGAACAAACAAAGATAATAGAACTCGCAGATGTTGCAAGAAGTTTGGGAATCGAAACAGTAGAAGTTGTTGACCCGTACGATGTTGAAGGAACTAGGAAAGTTATAAGAAAGATTTTAGATTATCGAGGGCCTTCGGTTATAATCTCTCGGAGACCTTGTCCTCTTTTGGTTAAACGGGGTCCAACGAGGGAGGTTTTGGAAGAATGCAACGCATGTGGTGTGTGCGTTGAAGAGTTTGGCTGTCCAGCGATTTCTATCACTTCCGAACGCGCTGAGATCGATCCGACCCTTTGTTATGGTTGCGGTGTCTGCGAAGAGATTTGTCCTTTTGAAGCGATAAGGAGCAAAGAATAGGATGATATTGAACATTGTTTTTTCGGGCGTAGGCGGACAAGGCATTGTTGTTGCTAGTGACATTTTTTGCGAGGCTGCTCTCATTGACGGCTTGGATGTGGCAAAGGCGGAAGTTCATGGAATGGCTCAAAGAGGCGGATCAATAGTTGCACACGTTAGGGTCGGGGAAAATGTTCAAGCTCCGTTAATAGAGAAAGGAAAAGCCCATATAATACTAGGATTTGAAATGCTTGAAACTGCAAGAGCAATCTCGATGTTGAATGCCGATGGGGCTGTAGTAGTAAACACTAAGTATATACCGCCTAGCATGTCTGTTGATGGTTCTGTTAAATCTTTAAACCATGAAAAGCTGTTGGGCATGATCAGGGACAGAGCGCACACCGTTTATGAAATTGATGGAGTCGATATTGCCAACAGACTTGGAAACATACTGGTTGTTAACACAGTACTACTTGGAGCCCTCTCCGCTCTCCCAGAGAATCCTGTGAAAAAAGAGTCTTTGGAGAAGGCTATTGCGGGCAGACTCAAGGAAAAATATGTTAATTTAAACCTTAAAGCTTTCCAACTCGGCAGGGAACAAGTAACCTTGAGATAATCTTATTAACACTTTCATCGAAATACTAAAGAAAAAAGAGGAACTTATAATGGTAAACAATAAAATAATTGCTGCGATTGTTGTTGTAATCCTTGTTGTCGCTGCATCCGTTGCGGTGTGGCAATTAACGTCGACCCCATCCGAACAGACCATCAAAATAGGCTTAGTTGCTCCATACCAAATACCAGTTGGACAAGACATGGATCGTGCTGCGCGGATGGCAGTTAAAGAAATTAACGATGCTGGAGGCATTTACGTTGCGGACTTGGGTACCAATCTTAAGATAGAATTGATAATTGCAGACACAGAAAACGCCAACCCTGAAGTTGCGGTAACGGCAGTCACACGAGCAGTAAAGCAAGACAACGTTGACCTTCTTATTGGAGGCTTCTCAAGTGGAGCTACTCTAGCCGACCAAGTTGTTGCCATAGAAGAGCGGGTACCCTTCATAATAACCGGTGCTTCGACCCATCTTGTTACAAGAAGAGGACCCCAAGCCAACTATGGAGGGCTTGCAGAAGGGAACGCCTTAAGGATAAACGACGCAGAAGGAATGAGTTACATGTTCCACTACTGCACCAACACTTTTCACTATTCAAAGACAGTGGCTCACTTCTTCGCTGAATCCATGAAGCCTCTCCTTGATAGTGAATTTGGCTTTGATTCATCGAGAAAACTTAGGCTTGCAGTTATATACCGTGATGATGCTTACGGACAAGGAGTTTGGGATGCAACCAAACATTACATAGAGGCTGACAACCTTCCAATAGAGATTGTTGAGGAAAAGAGCTATCCTATAGACACGACAACCTTCCAAGCAGAGCTAATAGCCATTAAAGCTGCTAAGCCTGACGCTGTCTATGTTGTGGATTTCACAACAAATACGGCTACAATTTACAGACAGGGCCAAAGTGATGTTGGATTAAACAGTGTTTACATAGCTGTTGAATGCTGTGAAGAGCCAGAGTTTTACACCGCACTGGGACAATGGGGTGATTACCAGTTGCTAGAATCAAAATTTGCTTCTTACGCTGGACCGCCGTTCTACTTGCCTATGATGGATAGTTACGTAGCGGACTACGAAGCGAAATATGATACGATTCCAGGGATGATGGGAGCTGACACCTACGACGCGTTCTACATAGCAAAAGACGCCATAGAGCGGGCAGGCACATTAGAAAAGAGTAAAGTCAGAGACGCCATAGAAAATTGCAATATGGACCAAATGCTAATCATAACTGAGAGTGGCAAAATCGAATTCAGCACTGAAACTGACACATACCATGAAATTGCGCCATTCAATTTTGTGGAACAGCTTTTCTACGATGAACAACTTGGCGAATCCAGACCTCTAGTTATTTGGCCTGAAACTGCTCCGGTTGTTGGCACAATAAAACAGACAGAATTTGTGCTTCCCGAAAACTATGAGCCTGGAAGTTAGCCCGAACTTCCTAACCTCATCTTTTCTTTATTTTTTTTAAATCTTCAGATTAACCTTTTATCTATCCTAGTAATGAATATTCGAAGTAAACTAGCAAAATACACGGTTGAGCTTTAAATGATTGATTTGTCGACTTTGGTTCTAACGCTAATATGGGGCGCTGCAATTGGCTGCATCTATGTTTTACTAGCCACCGGATTGAACCTGATCTTCGGAGTAATGAAACTTGTCAATTTTGCCCACGGTGAACTTCTCATGATCGGTGCCTACGTGGGTTACTCAGTATTGACTTTGTTGGGTGTGAATGCCTACATTGCAGTGTTCTTGTCGATGGCTATAGTTGCGCTGATTGGAATAGTTGTTGAAAGGTTAGCCTTCCGTAGGGTGCTAGGTTCAGACAAACTTAACGAAATCTTCGTAAGCCTTGGGTTAATCTTGATTTTTGACAATATTGCCGTCTTAGTGTGGGGCGAAAAATCTCAGAGAATCATCAGTCCATTCGAGAACATGAGCTTGAGGTTGGGTGAAGTATCAATAAGCTATGACTGGCTAATAGCAGTGGCATTCGTAATTGTGATACTTATCGCCCTATTGTTTCTAATTAAGAAAACCAAGATAGGCATGGCTATGCGGGCAACCAGCCAAAAAAGCCAAGCTTCAATGCTGATGGGAATAAATATTGAGCACATTTACATCTTCACTTTTGCTTTAGGCGCTGCATTAGCTGGAGCCGCAGGCGTACTTTACGGCATCATCTTTCCTTTCAACCCCTATATCGGGGCGTTGCCAACCATCAAAGCCTTCGCTATCATAATATTGGGTGGTCTAGGAAGCATACCTGGAGCCATAATTGGAGGGCTTCTATACGGAATCGCCGAACAATCTGCAGTCATATTTCTCGGCGGAATTTGGAGAAACGCAGTTGCTTTTTCGGTTCTAATAATTGTTCTTCTCCTCAGACCAAAGGGGCTTTTTGGAGAGAAAGGTGAGTAAATGTTTACAAAAGAAATCCTTTTTAGAAAAATACAATCAACAAAATTTTATATTTTCATAGCGGTCATCGCAATTTCAGCTGTAATCCCCCTTGTTGTAGGAGGCGCCTTCTTAATTCATGTTTTAACTCTCATGGCTCTTTTCACAATATACGCTTCAAGTTGGAATTTATTGGCCAATTCGGGGCAAGGTTCACTTGGGCATGCAGCGTTCCTGGGTATAGGCGGATTTGTTTCATCGTTGCTTGCGATAAATCTGGGTATACCACCCATAATCGGCATTTTCATTGGCAGTGTCTTATCAGCAGGAATTGGCTTTTTAATTGGTCTTACATGCGTGAGACTAAAAGCGTGGTTTTTGGCTATGGTGACCTTTGGGTTTTCTGTGATTGCCGAGACTTTGGTTAGCCAATTTGATGATGTTACCCATGGTATTCTTGGCTTTCGGACTCCACTTCTGGTACCCTCAGGATTATATTTCTATTACTTTGCTGTTCTCCTAGCAGCCTTATCCGTGATTGCCATATACTTCATAATGAAATCAAAAATCGGGTTGACTTTTAGAGCTATACACCAAAACGAATCTGAATCAAGAATGATCGGCATCAACACTGCCAAGTACAAACTTTATGCCTTTGTAATTAGTACTTTCTTCGCAGGCTTAGCGGGAGGCCTTTACGCGCATTTTCTTAGATATATAAGCGTTTCAGTTTTTGCCGCTGGAAACTCATTCAAACCGCTAATGATGTCAGTAATCGGTGGTCTCGGCACAATCGAGGGGCCAATAATCGGCGCGATTATAATAGTTGCTATCGACTCCCTCTTACCTAACATAGACAAGTTTTTGCAGCCTGCTCTGAGCCCGTTATTTCCAGCAGTAAGTTTTGTTGGACCCCCATTACGTTTTCTAGGCTTAGGTGTATTCTTAGTCATAGTTGTTATTTTCCTTCCAAAAGGAGTCTCCTCTTTGCTCCACAAAATTCATAACTATTTCCGTGAAGAAACAAAAAAGGCGAATAACATTGAAAGGAAATGATTATTTCAGAGAGCTGTTGGGAATCAAGGTCCTTGATGCAAAGGATGGCTACTCAAAAATGTCTCTGAAAATCTCCAAAGAGCACACAAATTTTGTAGGCTTTACACATGGCGGTGTTATATTTGCACTGGCAGACTGTGCATTTGCTGAGGCAGTAAATTTCGGTGATAAGCAAGCAGTTGCGGTTCAAGTGAGCATAAATTTTCTAAGACCCAGTTCAGAAGGGGACGTTTTGACCGCTGAAGCCATAACAGTCTCGGAGGGAAAGACTTTCGTCTTGTGTAATATAACCGTCAGGAAAAAAAACAAAACGGTAGCTTTATTCTCGGGATTAGCGTACAAAATGCAGTCTGATAAGGGGATTTGAAGATTAACTCCTTCTTTTAGCAATCGATGAGATTGATCAGGCAAAAAAATGCTTACTGTTTGATCGATAAAGTGGCTTGCTAGTTGGCGTTCCAATACCCAGCCAATGCAACTAATGCCTCTTCAAACATGTGCTTTTCAGGCGTTACATCAACTTTTATATCCATTTCTGCTACTGCTTCAGCTGTTACGGATCAAATCGCTACTATAGCTAGTTTGCTGTTAATGCGCATAAATATACTCATCGAAAAAAGACTGTTTTCTAATTCTTTTTGCTTCGTCTTTCAACCATAACGCAAACTCCATAAACAGCTTCAATGTTGTTTTCTTTGCAAAAGTTGAGTGCTGTTTCAGATTCAGATCCAGGTTGCATCCACACTTTTTCGATTCCAAGCTTCTTGCAGACTTTCACAATCTGATTTGTCACCTTTGGGGGAACAACCAAATCAACAACTTGCGGCTTCTCAGGCAAGGACTCAAGACTCGGATAACATTTATCACCTAAGATTTCATCTGCATTCGGATTCACAGGATAGACATTATATCCAGCGGTTCGCAAGTCTCTATAAACTTGGTGACCATATTTCCTGTGATCTCTGCTAGCACCCACAACTGCAAACACGTTTCTTTTTTTCAGAAACTCTTCTATCAGTTTTTCATCCATAACTGTATCCCATATCCTTCTCATGCCTGAAAGTCTTAAGTTTTTACTTGCCGTTTTTCACGGTTCTGATAATCGTTGGTGTACAAATGTCTATTCCATGCTGTTTACATGACTCCAGAACAGTTCTTTTGAGGTTAGAATCTATTTCTGGCAGACGCTTGATATCTTGGATATAAACATAAAGCGTGTACTCAACAGCGTAATTTCCAAATTTTGTAACCCAAACGTATGCTTCTGGTTTTTTCAAAACATCCTTCATTTCCACTAATCTGTTCGCTGCCTCCAATAGCGCACGTTCTACCTGTTCTGAAGAAAGTTCATAGCCAGCCGTAATTGAACAGCCTCTCCGGACAACAGATTTTTTTCCATAGTTATCTATCTCCGCCTTCAACAATTCCTGATTTGGAATTGAAACCAAAACATTGTCAAGAGTACGCATCTTAGTGTAAATCAATTCAATGGCTTCAACATCCGCGAATTGACCATTAAAGAATATCCTGTCTCCAACCTTGAATGGGCGGCTGGTCATCACTATCAAGCCTGCAATGGTGTTTCCTAGCGTGTTTATAGCCGCAAAACCTATGATGGTACCTCCGAGAACCGTTAAGAGCCCAGAAACCGTACCCAACGTTATTCCAAACTGCGCCAAAATAATCGAGAAAACCGCCACGAATACGATCCATTTAATGAGTCGGTTCAACGTGTAAGCCGCATGTTCCTCAAGCCTCTTCTGGTTTCTCAGAGCCCTTATCTCTCTGGCAACAAGTTTGATGACAACGTACCCCACAATGATTGTTACAAAAGAAAACACGATATTAGGCAGGTTCGCTATTGCCCACTTGCCTATGACATTAAGAAAATCTAACGGGTT
>Ga0307433_1001540_pt1 | contig 12295 bp, 6 predicted proteins | sample SalMarWE160210MG_FD_202166 | JGI IMG/M metagenome (GOLD analysis project Ga0307433, IMG submission 202166) | Salt marsh sediment microbial communities from the Plum Island Ecosystem LTER, Massachusetts, United States - WE1603-210 | ecosystem: Environmental > Aquatic > Marine > Intertidal zone >... | reverse complement strand
GTTACAATGCCCCGCCTTGTTCGGGGGAGTAGCTCAGCTGGCAGAGCAACGGCCTTTTAAGCCGTGGGTCCAGGGTTCGAGTCCCTGCTCCCTCACTTTTGCGACCGGGCAGGTGCCGTAACCACGCGGGGAACGGACGGAGGAACGAACGGGCGGCTGACCTGGCCCCATCCGGAATCCGCCATCCGCCATCCGAAATGCAATTGGCCCCATCGTCCAGTGGTCAGGACACGGCCCTTTCAAGGCCGCGACACGGGTTCAAGTCCCGTTGGGGTCACCATCCTCGTTCGCCAAGGCTTCGGAGGACGAGTTCGAAATCCGAAATCCGCCATCCGAAATACAAGTGGCCCCATCGTCCAGCGGTTAGGACACGGCCCTCTCAAGGCCGGGACACGGGTTCGAGTCCCGTTGGGGTCACCATCCTCCGGCGCCCGACGGATGCTGTACGAGGCGGGGTTCACGGCCTTGCGGCGTGGCGATGGCTCCACCGTCCCCCTCAACCTGGCCTGCCTCCGGGAACGGACGGCGTAAACACCTCCGAAGCCGGCGAGGCGGCCGAGGTCCGGCCCCGGCTGAAGAATTACCGCGACTTCCATGCGTTCTTCGAGAAGGAGCGCCGGCCCTGAGCAACGAGTGGCAGCGCGAACGCGGAAGGGACCGGTTATGAGACACGCGGCAGGCGCCGGGTTGGCCCTTCTCGCGCCGGCGCTGGTGGCGGCGGCGCTCATCGTCGGCCCGCCGCACCTCGCCCGTGCCCGGGAGCCTGCCGCCCCCCTGCCCCGCGGCGCCGAGGCGCCGGAGGTAAGCGCACCGGCGCCGCCCGACGCCGGCACACCCCAAACCGGGCAGCCTCCGCAGCCGCCCGACGACGCGTTCTTCAAGGACGGCAAACTCGACCTCGATGCGGTCGTCGCGCACTTCGAGGACCTGTACCGCTCGACCAGCAGCGTCGGCGAGGCGGAACTGACGGTCGTCAAGCCGCGCCGCACGCGGACGATGCGCATGAAGATGTGGACCCGGGGCCGCGAGAAGGCCCTGATCGTCGTCCAGGCCCCTCCCCGCGAGAAGGGCACCGCCACCCTCAAAGTGGACCGGAACCTGTGGAACTACCTGCCGCGCATTCGCCGGACGATCCGCATCCCCCCCTCGATGATGCTCGCCTCCTGGATGGGCAGCGACTTCACGAATGAGGACTTGGTTCGTGACTCGTCGTACCGCGAGGACTACGCCCACCGGCTGATGGGCCGGTCCCAGGACCCGCCGGGCTGGCTCATCCGGTTCGACGCCAAACCGGGCATCGTCGGCCTGTGGGAGCGGCTCGAGTTGGTCGTCTCCGACAGTGGACGCATCCCCCTCCAGGCGAAATACTTCGACCGCAAGGGCCGACTCGCCCGGACGCTCTACTGGGACGAGGTCAAGGACTTCGACGGGCGCCGCCTCCCGAGCCACATGAGGCTCGTGCCCGAGGACGAGGAAGGCCACCGCACCGAGATGCGATACCTGGACCTGGACTTCAAGGTAGACGTGCCCGACCGCACGTTCAGCCTGTCGCGGCTGGAGCAGAGCCGATAGGCCCGGAAGGGGCGAGACATGCGGCTGAGCACGTGGCACGTCACCTGGCGGAACCTGGGCCGCAACCGGCGCCGGACGCTTCTGGCCGTGGCCGCCATCGCCCTCGGACAAACCCTCGTCGTCGCCGTCAACGGCCTGATGTCCGGCTCGTTCGACCAGATGCTGGCGACGGTCACGGGGCCGCTCGTCGGGCACGTCCGCATTCAGCACCCGGAGTGGGAGAAGGAGCGGGCCGCCGACCTGACGATTGACCACCTGCCGGAGGTGCTCGCCGCCCTCGAGACCCTGCCGGACACAGAGAGCGTCTCGCCGCGCATTTACGCAGCGGTGCTCGCCGCCCACGGCGACCCGTCAAACCAACCCGCCGACGCAGACATGGCCATGATCGTCGGCGTGGACGCACCTGCCGAGACGGCGCCCGGCGGCATCCTCGAAGGCGTCCCGGCCGACTGCTTGCCCGGCGTGCGGGGCGCCGTCGTCGGCCAGGTGCTCGCCAACCGCTTGGGCCTGGAACCCGGCCAGACGGTCGCCGTCATCGGGCAGGACGCCGACGAGTTCCCGAACAGCGACCTGTTTGAGGTCCGCGCGATCGTCCACAGCAAGGTCGACGTGGTGAACCGGCTGGGGGTGGTCCTGGAACTGGAGTCGGCCCAGCGGTTCCTGGCGCTCGAGGACCAGGCCCACGAGATCGTCGTCCACGGCGCCGATGCCCGCGAGGCGGAGTCCCTGGCCGCCAGCATCCGAAAACTCGGACCGCTCGCCGGGGCCCGCGTCCTGCCCTGGCGCGAGGCTATGCCGGAACTGGCCAGCATCATCGACATGAAGGGGTGGTGGGACCTGGTTTTCGTGGCCATCCTGTTTGCGGCTGCGGCGGCGGGGATCGCCAACACGATGATGATGTCGACGTTCGAGCGGACGCACGAGTTCGGCATGCTCCTGGCCCTCGGCACGCGCCCCACACGCGTGGTTCGGCTCATCGTCCTGGAGGCGCTGCTCCTCGGCCTGATGGGCGTGGCCGTCGGGTCCGTCCTCGGAACGGCGGTCGTGCTCGTCACCGGGCACACGGGGATCGATTACGGGGCACTGGGCGGCGTTCAGGGAGTGGGCGACGTCGCGTTCTTCGGCGTGAACATCTCGTACGTGGTGTACCCAAAACTGGAGGCGCGGTACATCCTGCTGGGGGTGATGGCCGTGACGGTGACGTCGGTGGTTGCGGCAACGTGGCCGGCGTTGCTGGCGGCGCGGCTCGAGCCGGCGAAGGCGATGCGACTATGATCGGCCCGGTATCGGTGAAATATGCGGTCCGCGGCATGTTCCGCCACCTGCGGCGGACGATCCTGTCGGTGATCGGGGTGGGTATCGGCGTGGCGATCGGGCAGTTTGCGGCCTCCTGGATGGGCGGGGCGACCGAGATGCAGATCCGGGCCGCCTCCGAGAGCGGCGCGGGGCACCTGCGGGTCGTCCCGGCCGCCTGGCCCGAGACACGGGAGAACTCGCTCCGCCTGACCGACTGGCGGAAGGCCCTCCGGGCCGTCAAGCGTCTGCCGGGGGTACGCCTGGCAGCGCCCCGGGCTCGGGCAACCGGGCTCCTGGCCTTTGGCAACCGGACCGCCGGGGTCGAGGTGACCGGCGTCGAACCGGCCGCCGAGCGGGCCTCGAACCGCATCGTCGCCAGGAGCCGCCTCCAGGGCAGGTACCTCAGCGAAGGCGACGCCGGCGTCACGGTCGTCGGGGCCGCCCTGGCCGAGCGGCTCGATACCGACCTCGACGACGACCTCATGGTCACCCTCTCGGGCAAGGACGGGATCCGAAGCGCCATGCTGCGCATCGTCGGTATCCTCTCGACGGGCAGCCGCGACCTCGACACGTCGCTGTGCCACGTGACGCTTCCCGAGCACGGCCGTCTCACGGGCCGCGAGGGGGGAGGCGAGATCGCCGTCCTTCTGGAAGACTATCGCCGCGTCGAACGGGCCCGGCGGACGCTTGCGGACCAGATGCCCCCCGGCGACCTCGTCGTCACCTGGGAGGTCGTCAACCCCGCCATCGCCGCCAACGTCAAGGGCGACACGGCGTTCACGCGGTTCATCGTGTTTATCGTGGTGGTGATGGTGGTGCTTGGGATTGCCAGCGCCCAACTCGCGGTGGTGCTGGAGCGGCGTCGGGAGTTCGGCGTCCTGATGGCCCTCGGAATGAGGGGGCGGCAAGTGGTGAGCCTGCTGCTGATCGAGGCCGTGCTGACGGGCCTGGCCGGGGCGGCCGTCGGCCTGATGATCGGCGGGCCCGTCACGTGGTTGCTTGCCACGAAGGGGGTCGATTTCTCGGAACTGATGGGCGGCGAGGTGGCCATCGAGAACGTCCTGCTGGACCCCGTCGTTTACGGCAGTTTCGGCCCGTGGCTCATCTGGTACGCTTTGGGCGTCTCGCTGGCGGCGACGCTTGCCGCGGCGGTGTATCCCGCGTGGTTCGCCGTGCGGACGGATCCGGCTGAAGCCCTGAGGACGGTCTGACATGAACGAGACGACACTCGTCGAGGCGAAGGACGTGACGAAGGTGTACCGGACGGGGCAGGTGGCGGTTCACGCCCTGCGGGGCGTCACGCTCGAAATCCACGACGGAGACTTCGCGGCCATCGTCGGCCCGTCCGGCAGCGGCAAGACGACGCTCCTGAACCTCGTCGGGGCACTCGACTCGGTCACGAGCGGCCGGTTGACCGTCCTGGGCGAGGACATGACGGCCCTCGGGCGGCGCGGCAAGGCCGACCTCCGGCTCCGGTCGCTCGGCTTCGTGTTCCAGGCGTACAACCTGATCCCGGTCCTCACGGCCCGGGAGAACGTCGAGTTCGTCCTTGAACTCCAGGGCGTCGGCCGCGAGCGAGAGAGCCGCGCGGGCCAGGTCCTCCGGGAACTCGGCCTCGAGGACCTCACGGACCGCCGTCCGCCGGAGATGTCCGGCGGCCAGCAGCAGCGGGTCGCGGTCGCCCGGGCGGTGGCGTCGAGGCCAAGGCTGGTCCTGGCGGACGAGCCGACCGCCAACCTCGACGGCGAGAACGCCGAGGTCCTGCTTCGCATGATGCGCAGTCTCAACGCCGAGCAGGGCCTGACCTTCGTGCTCTCGACGCACGATCCCCGGGTTGTGGCCCACGCCCGGCGCGTCGTGACGCTTGTGGATGGCCGCGTCGCCAGGGACGAGTTGAAGGAACCCTCGCGTGTGGACGACGAGTAAACCGCGGTTCCATCACGGTCTCGCCCTGCTGGTCGTTGCCGTGGCGGCGGCGCCCGCCGCGGGTCGGGTCCTCTGGACCGACGAAACGGGCGAGCAACACCTCGCCCTCGACACGACGCTCAAGTCCAGCGGCCTCGCCACCTACGGGCACGACGACGCGGTGCTCTTCCCCGACCGGTTCACGGGGGCGGGGCTGTGGCGGCTCCGTATGGGCCTCGACTACCGGTTCAGCGACCAGGCGAACGCCCGCTTCGACTACGAAAACCGCGCCCGATGGGTCGAGCGCGCCACCCCGGGCGGCATGGGCGCGGCCCTGCCTCAGGACGCCGAGGCGCCGTACCGGCTCTGCCCGCTCGAAGACAGGCTGGCCGAACGCGAGGGCCGCTTCTTCTACCACCACGAACTCGACCGTGCTTACCTGGCGTTGCACCCGGACTGGGGCGAGGTGACCGTCGGCCGCCAAGCCATCGGCCTCGGCCGCGGGGCGCTCTTTACGGCGGTCGATGTCTTCGCCCCGTTCTCTCCGCTGGAGTTCGACCGGGAGTGGCGGCGCGGCGTGGACGCCGTCCGTGCCGAGTACCGCCTCTCGGACACCAGTTCGGCGGAGGTGCTTGGCGTCTTCGGCCAGGACCGCGACGGCTCGGCCCTGCTGGCCCGCCTCCGCGGCTATGTCGGCGAGGTCGACGGCGAACTGATCATCGGCAAACGGGCCGAAGACACCATGTACGCCGGCGTCGTCTCGGCCGCCGTCGGCGACGCCGAGGTCCACATGGAGGCGGCCCTGTTCGACACGCCCGAACCACAGCCCGACGGGGGCCTGTTCGGCAGCGACCGCCTCGTCGGCAAGACCGTCCTCGGCTCCAGTTACACCTTCGACGTCGGCAACGGCCTCACGCTCCTCGGGGAGTACCACTACTCCGGGTTCGGCGTCCGCGATCTGCGGACCGCCTTGGCCCGCCTGGCCAACCCGACCTTCCAGGAACGTTTCCTCAGAGGGGACACGCAGATCCTTGGGCGGCACGCGGTTGCGGCGTCGCTCACCTACCCGTTCAGCGACGACTGGACGGGGTCGCTGATGGTGCTTCAGAGCCCGCGGGACGGGTCGGGCCTGGTGGCACCGTCGGTCGACTGGCGGATGTCGGCCCACGCGTCGCTGCGGATGACCACCTACGTGCCGTGGGGCGCGAAACCGTCGGGCGGCGTCCTGAAGAGCGAATACGGCGGGACGCCGTACAGCCTGTTCATGCAACTGACGCTGTACTTCTGACCCCCCGCGCTGCGCCGGCTGCGGGCACCGTCAGGACGGGCATCTTTCCGGAACCGGTTCCGGCGTGGCGGCCGAGCGAAGAATCGAAGGCAGCGATAAGGCCGACGGGGGCGGGTCGGGGCGGGTAAAGCCTTTCTTGGCAAGGACTTATCGCATTTCCTGCCATTTTGGCCGATTTAGGGACCGGCCGATTTTCCCGCGGTTTTGGGATTTTTCCGCCCCATCGGTTTGATTTCTCCGAGTTTTGCATCATAATTACGCTGCAGGGGGCCCGAGGCCAAACGCCTCGGAGTCCACGTCACTTGCGTATCGCGAGGGTCGCGCGCCGGCTGCGCGCGAGAATCGGGGGAGGATTGCGGGGTGCGGTCTCTGCGCGCGTCGCGCGACAGGAGAATGGAAGGCCTTCGCTGGACGGGCGCCAAGGCGTGGCGCCGTGACGCCCGGACGCGTCGGCATAAGAAGGAAGGAGACTTTCGATGCTAAGTCTACGCTCGCTGTTCTACGGTTCCCTGACTCTGGTCGTGGCCCTGTGCCCGCTGGCCGGCAGTGCCGGTGCGGCTCCGATTGGGACGACCGGCGACATCGCCATCTTCCGGGAGGCGACCGGTGGAGACGACGTCCCGACAACGGACTTCGCCCACGACTTCGACACACCGGTCCGCGCCGACGGCGTGTACTCCCTGAACGGCGGGGGCAACACCGACATCCAGTTGTCGGCGGGGCACCATCTCGTTCTCTACAGTTCGCGCTTCGATTCGAGCAGCGGCTCCAACCGCACGGAGGTCCAATCGCAACTGACGTTGGACGGCTCTGCGCTGCCCGTCGGCTGGTCGCAGGGCTATATCCGAAGGCAGAACGGCCAGGATGAAACGCTGACGGCCGGCGGCGGCATCGTCTATGCCGATGCGGCCGACCCCGGCATTCTGTCGCTGCACTCCTTCCGCACCGACGCCAACAGCGCCACCATCCAGAGGGCCGGCGATACGGCCGGCATCCAGGTTCTCAAACTCGACGACAATGCGGATTACCTCCGCCTCAGCCTCGCCGGCAACCAGACCGGGCCCAACACCACCTCCACCTGGGTCCCCGTTCAGTACGACACCCAGGATGAGGTGGACGCCGGCTCATTCGCCCACACCTCGGGCACCGAGGACATCACCCTGGCCAAGGCCGGGCATTACCTCGTCCTTGCCAACACCTACGGCGAACGACCGGCCAACGGCGACCGAGCCTCCATGACCCAGCGGCTGACGCTCGACGGAACCGAGGTCGATGGGACCAGGACAACCGTCTACCTGAGGGGCAACTCAAACGGCAACGACTGCTTCCAGGGCGCGGCATCCATCGGCACGGTCATCGAAACAACCGCCCCGAATCAGGTGCTGAATGTGGAGGGCGTCCTCGGCGCCAATTCCGAACAGATCACGTATGTCGGCGGCAAGACCGCCGTCACCATCGTCAGACTCTCCGACGATGCCGACTACATCCGACTCAACGACTCTGGGGCCGACAACTTCAACCCCAACTCGACCACCGCCCTCGGATGGGACACCGAACTGGAGAAGGACCCCAGTTTCACCCACAACGACAGCCAGGTCGGCGTCGCCGCAGACGACGACTACCTCTTCCTCAGCGCCCTCTATGATGCCGACGACGGCGCCGCCAGGGGCACCTTCTGGCAGCGGTGGCAGGAGAACGGCACCGACATCCAGCCCTACGGCCAGACGGGCACCTACAGCCGCAACGACCAGGTCCAGGACGTGGGCAACTGGTCCGGCATCCTCCTCGACCTCGAAACCGGCGAGTACGTCGAGACCGTCTCCGAGCAATTGGGCAACTCCGGCACACTCAGCGCCGACGTCAACGGCCTCCAGGGCGTGCGCGTCTCAACCATGTGGCTTGTGGTCCCCGAACTCACCTGGGACGGGGCCACACACGGCAGCGGCAAATGGGGTGAGTCGAAATGGATCACACCCCCGCCGAACTTCCCCGGCGCAACCGAAAAGGCCGTCATCAACACGGCCCACACCGTCACCGTGGCCGACGCCGACCGGGCCGCACACAAACTGACCATCACCGGCGGCGGGGCCGTCGCCGTCGATCCCGGCAGACGGCTCGACATCGCCACGGAACTCAACGCCGCCGCCGGCTCCGTCAGCCTCGACAACTCGACCCTGGCGGTGGGCGGCGGAGGCGCCGTCGGCACCTTGACGGCCGCCAACAACGCCACACTCAGCGCGGGCGGCAGGATGACCGTCGGCTCGGCCGCACTCGACAACTCGACACTCGCCGCCGCCGGCGGCGGTTCCATCGCCACCTTGACCGCCGACGGCAACACCACCCTCAGCGCGGGCGGCAGCATGGCCGTCGCCAGTTACTCCGATAACAACACCCCCACCGCACTGACGCTCGCAGGCGGCGGCACGTTCACCCTCGATAGCGTCTCGACGGTGGCCGGATCCTCCTTCGCGGTCAACGGCAGTTCGCTCCAGGGCGCGGCCGCCGCCAAACCGCTCGGCGACGCCCAGACACTGGCCCTGACCGGCAGCACACTGATCCTCGCCGACGTCGTCGGCGCCCCCGGCACGGGCACCGTGGCCTCCAACCCGAAGGCACACTATAAGTTCGACGAGATCGGCACCACGACGATTGCTCACGACGAGACCGGCAACTACGACGCACCGGTCAGCACGATCGGCGGCACGCCCGCCTGGACGACCGATCCGGTCCGCGGCCAGGTCCTCGACTTCGACCGGGCCGACCAGACCTGGGTCGACGTGCCAGCCATGGGCGACGAGGTGGACGCCGTCTCGTTCGCCATGTGGATCAACCCGCAGGCGCAGCCCGGCTCCTACGACGCCCTGATGAACAACGACGGTTGGGCCGGCGGCGTTATTCACTTCGCCATTAACCCCAGTTACAAGGTCGAGGCCGACTGCAACGGCGGCGGCGGCAAGAAAACGATGACCAATGCCATGGTACAGGACGAGTGGCACCACGTCGTCTACACGTACCAGAAGAACGGCACCGTCGAGTACTACTTCGACGGGGAGCCCGACTCCAGCCACGGCGGCATCCCCGACCGCACCGTCGTCATGGGCGGCACGACGGAGGGCCGTTCGATCGGCCAGTGGGGCGATGACCGATGGGTGGAAGCCATGCTCGACGACGTTGTCATCTACACCCGCGCCCTGACTCCGACGGAGGCGGCCCTGATGTATGCCACCCATACGGCCCCCGACTTCTCGGCCGTCAGCCTGACGATCGGCGCCGGTACCTCCACGCTCGAGTCGCAGTGCATATCCGATGTCACCTTCGCCGACCTGACAATGAAGCAGGACGCCGCGCTGGCCACCACCGGTACGGCGGGCGCCGCCTTCACCGGCGGCACCACCATCGAGGCCGGCGCCACCGCCATCGGTTTCAACCCGCAGACGCCGATGAACCTGGGCGCCATTGACGGCAGCGCCGCGCCCAACGTCGTCATCACCAAGACCGGAGCCGGCACCCTCGTGCTCGACAACGCCGGCACCGACCTGGCCGCCACCGCCACCATCAACGCCCAGGAAGGCACCGTCGTCGGCTACCACGGCTCGAACCCCTTCGATGAAGCCATCCTGAAAGTCAGCGGCGGCGAGATCCTCCTGTCGGCCAAGCCGGCCGCCACCTCGCCCGTCACCTACGACAACCCCGTCGTCACCGGCGGCAACGGCGTCATCACCGCCGGCGCCGGCAGCGCCGGACACGCCGGACCCATGACCGTCAACCTCGGCAGCGCCGGCAACGGCGTCACCATCAACAGCGGCAATACCCTGACCATGCGCTCCGCCGACAACTACGTCCTCAACGTCGCCGGCACCGTGACCGGCGGCGGCCTGGCCGTCGACCAGGGAACCGTGAACCTCGCCGCCGCGACCGTCGAGGACCTCGCCGTCTCGGGGACCGGCCAGGTGAACCTGAGCACCAACATCAACCTGACGAACCTGACCGTCACGAACGACTCGGTCCACGCCGGCAGCCATCTCGTGACGGTTGCCGAAAGCGGCGTCATGACGTGCGGGGTCTACGACAAGTCAACCTACACGGCAACCAGCGGCTCGTTCCAGGCCAGCGGCGACATCACGCAGACCGGGGCCGACACCATCATCCTCGGCGGCACGCTGACTATCTCCACCGACGGCGCGGCCACGTTCCTGGAGGCCAAGATCGGCAACGGCCTGGACGGCAGCCTGGTGACAAACCACCCGACCTACAGCGTCATGGGCAGCGGCTCGGATATCTGGAACAAGAACGACAACTTCTACTTCGCCTACCAGGAGTTCGCCGCCGGCGAGGAGATCGACGTCTCCGCCCGCGCCCCGGGCTTCACGGGCGGCAGCGACGCCTGGCGCAAAGCGGAAATGATGATCCGCGACGATATCACCGACACCTCCGCCTTCGGCGCGTGCATGCAGTCCCAGAACGACAACGTCGGCGCCCAGTATCGCACGGCCGTCGACGTCAATGCGCTCGGCAACTATCACGGCGGCGACCCCGAACCCACGTTCATCCGCATCAGGCGCGCCGCCGGCTCCAGCACCATCGAGTACTACTATCGTGAAAACGAGGGCGATCCCTGGTTGCTCCAAACCAGCACCGACATCACGATGACCGGCACGGACTACGTCGGCCTGGCCGTGACGGCACACAAGATCGATCAGCAGACCACCGTGGACTTCGACTATCTGGCCGGTTTCGCCTTTGACCCGGTCCCGACCACCTTGAACAACCTGACCGGCGAAGGCGAGATCGTCGGCAGTATCATCGTCGCCGGCGAGTTGGCCCCCGGCGCAAGCATCGGCGTGATCGACGTCACCGGCGACTTGACGCTCGACGCCGCCGCCGTTTGCGACGTCGAAGTCGACGGCGCACTGATCGACCTCGTCACCGTTACCGGCGACCTCGCCCTCGCCGGGGTGCTCTCGATCGACGGCCTCCTGACCGAAGAGCAGTACACCATCATGACCTACGGCGGCGCCCTCTCCGGCGCCTTCGACGACATCAGTGACGTCACGGCCCAGGGCATGACCGTGAATTACAGCCTGCCGGGTGCCGTGCGGATCGTCCCCGAACCCGCCAGCCTCGCCCTTATCGCATTCGGCGCGCTCGGACTCCTCTTGCGTCGCAAACGCGGATAAGCGGTCCCCCCAAGGGGACTCAGAGAAAACCAACGGGCGGCTCACGTCGAGCCGCCCGTTTCCGATGCGCGGCCGGGTGCCGACCTGTTCGAGCCGGGTGCCATGCTTTCGCTGGGTGCCATGCTTTCGCTCGCGAAAGCATGTTCTCGACCGTTCGCACGGCCGGCCGGGTACCGACCCGTTCAAGCCGGGTGCCATGCTTTCGCTCGCGAAAGCATGTTCTCGACTGTTCGCACCGTCGGCCGGGTACCGACCCGTTCAAGCCGGGAGTGGAAACTCCCGGTCACCTTCCCCGCCGTGGCCCGTCAACACCCATGTACGTCGCCGGGTGCCGCGACCTCCCTGCTGTCACCCCGAGCGCAGTCGAGGCGTCTCGCCGTTGGTCTTGGTCTGTGTCTGTTGGCCGTTCGACGTTCCGTGTTCGCCGTTGAGGTGCCCTGGCCGCTGGTGCCGTTCAGGCGGCTTCAGCCGCCTTGACCCGCCGCAGGCGGGTGAAGGCCAGGGCCTCTGGCCCTGGTGGAATCGGCCCGCGCATCGTGGTTTTCTCTTCTCGTGCGGCCCGCCGCAGGCGGGCCGCACGAGAAGAAGGCACAGGGGGGTGGCCAGCGCGCTCACCCACCCCGGCCCAAAGGGCCGGGGCTATACCGCCGGCGGCTCCACCGCCGGCGGCCAAGGCCGATGAATCGGCCTGACCATCCCTCCGCGCCGGTGCCACACGTCGCGCCCCGGGTGCGATGGCCGCGTGGCATGGCCATCCCGAAGGGTGACCATGTTCAAAGCCGGCGGCTGGCATGGTCAGCCCGAAGCCATGTAGGCCGCGGCGTGCCGCGGCGCGGCGGCTGGCATGGTCAGCCCGAAGCCATGTAGGCCGCGGCGTGCCGCGGCGCAGCGGGTGGCGTGGTCAGCCCGAAGCCACGTAGGCCGCGGCGTGCCGCGGCGCAGCGGGTGGCGTGGTCAGCCCGAAGGGTGACCATGTTCAAAGCCCACTGCCGGGTGCCGACCCGTTCGAGCCGGGTGCCATGCTTTCGCTCGCGAAAGCATGTTCTCGACGGGTCGC
>Ga0307433_1001533_pt1 | contig 12395 bp, 14 predicted proteins | sample SalMarWE160210MG_FD_202166 | JGI IMG/M metagenome (GOLD analysis project Ga0307433, IMG submission 202166) | Salt marsh sediment microbial communities from the Plum Island Ecosystem LTER, Massachusetts, United States - WE1603-210 | ecosystem: Environmental > Aquatic > Marine > Intertidal zone >... | reverse complement strand
CGGGGTCCTTTAGCCCGGTGCCGGTGACGATGCAAACTACACGCTTGCCGGAGAAGTTTTTCTTTTTGGCCAGCTTAATAAGCCCGGCTAAGGAAGCTGCTGAAGCTGGCTCGCCGAAGATGCCTTCTTTAACTGCCGCCAGTCTATAAGCATTCATAATTTCGTCATCAGTAACACGGTCAATGATGCCTCCCGACTCATCCCGGGCAGCTACTGCTTTCCGCCAGCTAGCAGGATTGCCAATGCGAATGGCTGTGGCAATGGTCTTGGGTTGTTTGACAACCTTATCCAGTACTATGGGGGCAGCGCCTGCAGCCTGAAAGCCCATCATTTTGGGAGTGTGGCTGGCCTTGCCCGCGCGGTGGTATTCCACGAATCCCTTCCAGTAGGCGGTAATATTGCCGGCATTGCCCACAGGGATAAAGAGATAATCGGGAGCATCCACCAGCTCGTCTATAATCTCAAAAGCCGCTGTTTTCTGACCTTCGATGCGATCAGGATTTAGTGAGTTTACCAGGGTAACGGGGTATTTTTGGGTCAGGGCACGTACTATGTGAAGCGCCTGGTCGAAATTACCTTTTATGCCTATAATCTGGGCGTCGTAAACAAGGGCCTGGGCCAGCTTTCCCGTGGCTATCTTCCCCTTGGGAATAATGACAATGGTTTTGAGTCTGAATCTAGCGCCGTAAGCGGCTGCCGAAGCGCTGGTGTTGCCTGTGGAGGCACAAATGATGCTCTGGCTGCCGTTTTCCACCGCCTTAGCTACCGCCACCACCATGCCCCGGTCCTTGAAAGAGCCGGTGGGGTTACAACCTTCGAGCTTAAAATAAAGTTCACCACAGCCAAGCTCTTTCTCTAGAATTCGTGACCTCACTAAAGGCGTATCTCCTTCGCCCAGCGTAATCAGAGGCGTAGCCGGGGTAACTGGCAAGAAATCACGATATCTATTTAAGACGCCTTGCTTCATCCCTCAACCCTGATAAAGTTGCTAACCTCGTTAACCACTGATAGCTGCCTTAATTGCTTAAGAGCCTTTTGCACCCCTTTCTCCTCTGCCGGATAGGTCATAATGACGATTGTGGCGGTCTGTGCTACCAGGTCGATTTCTTTCTGGATTACGGACGAAATGCTTATGGAATTGTCCCCCAGAACTTTGGAGATTTGGGATAAAACACCGGGGCGGTCAGGCGCATTCAGCCTGAGATAATACCGTGTCTTTAACTCGGACATGGGCTTAACAATTACCCGCTGGTCTAATCTTAGTCCAGGGACATTATTTACGCCGCGATAGATATTTCTGGCTATCGTCAACACATCAGCCATAACAGCGCTAGAAGCTCTGAGAGCTCCAGCCCCTTCCCCATAAAAGACCAGTTTACCAGCTAAGTCAGTTTCCACCTCGACGGCATTGTAAACACCATCTACTTTAGCTAACTGGGAATCCTGGGGAATAAAAACAGGATGAACTCTCATCTCCACTTTGTCATCATCTCTCTTGGCAATGGCGAGAAGTTTTATAGCATAGCCGAATTCTCTGGCATACAGAAAATCGCGGGCGGCAATATTTGATATTCCTTCGCGGTATACATCTTGAGGGACAAATTTAGTCCGAAAGGCCAGGTTGGATAAGATGACCAGTTTATAAGCCGCATCTATTCCCTCTATATCATTAGCGGGATCGGCTTCGGCATAGCCTAATTTTTGGGCTTGTTTTAAAGTCGAAGCGAAATCCAGTCCCTCTTGTGCCATTCGGGTCAGAATATAATTAGTAGTGCCGTTAAGGATGGCTTGGATAGCCGAGATTTTATTAGCTGCTAAGTCTTGTTGGAAAGAGGAGATGAGTGGTATGCCGCTACCTACGCTTGCCTCATAGCGGAGGTCAGTATTGTGTTTCCCGGCTAGAGAGAATAGCTCATATCCATATTTAGCCATCACCTCCTTGTTGGCCGTAACTACGTGCTTTCCGCTAGTGATGGCTTGCTCCATATATTCTTTGGCAGGACGTTCACCTCCCATGAGTTCGATTACTATATTTACCTCAGGATGAGAGAGGACTTCTTCAGGGTGGCTGGTCAACAGGTTGGGACTAACTTTTACCGGGCGTCGTTTATTCACATCGCGCACCAGCACTTTTTTCAAAATTAAGGGAAGTCCTGCTTGCTCAGCCAGGCTGTCTGCCTTGGTGACTAGAACTTCAGCCACACCGCTGCCTACAGTTCCCAAGCCCAATAAGCCGATGCCAATAGACTTCTTCATTGATGCGTTACCTTCCCTCCAGAACCTTGTCTATGGCCCACGATTTCTTGGCTGCATCCAGGTAAGTTTCAATTGTGCTTTCCTCTGTCCACTCTTCAAGCCAGTCGTTAAGGTGCTTGGCTATCAGCTCTTCCCTGACGTTCTCTTTAAGCTCATGGCCACCCCTATCTACGACCTTTATGAGCCAATAGCCACCGGTGGTTTGGACCGATTCATCTTTAACTGGCTCGCTTACCTCGTTGACAGTAATGTTGAAGGCAACTTGGTCAAAGGCATTATTACCCATCTCCCCTTGTTTTAACCAATCAAGCTCACCACCTTTGGTGTTGCTTTCATGCTGGGAATATTTCTCAGCTAGAGAACTGAAGTTTTCACTAACCAACTCGGCTTTAACCTGCTCTGCCTCCACCTCGCTGCCCAGCAGCATGGCTCTGGCGTTTATCTGGTCATCTTGCTTGTCAGTAACCTCTATAAGCCAATAGCCAACGCTTTTGGTCGCTGTTTCATCATAAATAGACTGGCTTATCTCTCCCACGGTAAGGTTAAAAGCGGCATCGGCAATCAAGGTATTCGGCATTAACTCCTCGGGCAGCCAACCCAAATCGCCTTCAACCGAGGAGTTACAGGAAAACTCCTCAGCCAAAGCGGTGAAGTTGCCACCAGCCTCGATTTCGGCTATTAGCTCAGTAGCTACCTCTTGACTCTCTACAAACATTACTTGCACATGAGATTGCTCCATTGTGTCAGGCAGCTGAGAACCAAAGTATTCCCCAAGCTTTTCCTTCAATAAGGCAGAACTAACTATATCTCGATATATCCTATCGTTGGGCAACTCATATTCTTTTAGCTTCGCGTCTATTTCCTCAGAAGTAACTGTAATGTTCAGGCTCTTAGCTCCTTGTTTCAGTAATTCAGCATTGATAATATCATCGGCGACCATATCAGTAAAATAATCGCCCCATTGAGAGATGACCGTGGAGTTCATGCCTGCAGTGTAAGCATCGAGCATCTTTACGAAGTATTCCATAGTAAAGGGGACGCCGTTTACCTCAATCACAACCTGACGCAAGGGATCGCTCTTGTAGTCCTTATAGTACTCATAGCCCACCCAGCTCAAAATGCCAGCCAGGAAAACAACGGCAGCGATTATCACAATTCGGCGTATTCTCATCTGGCGCTGCCATTTAGAGAGTTGGTGCTTGGTGGGGACTCGCTCTGGTGTAGCTTTCTTCTGTTTCTTAGCCAAGAATCACAACCTGTCAGTCTACGTTTTATTTGTTGCGGTGACTATGATAACATATTAATGGAAGTCATGGCGACGGGGTGTAGCGCAGCCTGGTAGCGCACCTGAATGGGGTTCAGGTGGTCGGAGGTTCAAATCCTCTCACCCCGATTGTGAATTGGAGATAAAGTGGTCAGACCACCTGAGTCGCCGAAAAAAACAAAGGTGGCTAAATATGGTGTAGACCACCTGAATCAGTAGAAAAATGAGGCGGGTCCGCTAAATGAATAATGGCCGTATCAATAAGAACAGAGGTACCAGAAGGGGTGTCTCTCAAATCTCTGGTGAGGGGCTTCGTGCTTACGAAGCGAACAGAGGGAAAAAGTCCAAGGACGATCGAATACTACCAGGAGAATCTTAGGCGTTTTCTTTGGTATGCCGAGAGGCAAGGTTGGTCTGATGACATCAGATTTCTGACCGAATGGCAAGTCAGAGAGTTCTTAGGTTATGTAGGTACTGAAACAAACCGCTGGGGTCTTAAAGGAAATGGTTCTGAGACTTCCCAGCGTACCGCTTCTCGCTCAACTGTTCGTCATTATTTTGTCGTTCTCTCCTGTTTCTTCAATTGGTTGACCCAGGAAGGCTTCGTTAAAGAAAATCCCGTGGTTAAGATAAAGGTAGCCAAGCCAAAACCTAAGGTTATTACTCCGTATAGCAGTGACGAAATTAAACGGATGTTGGCAGTCTGTGATTATGACTATGAACATAATGCCAAGTTCTTAGGCAGCCGGAATCGAGCCATGATTCTGACATTGGTGGATACAGGCATCAGGCTTTCAGAACTAGTTGGAATGAAGCTCAGGGACATAGATAACGAAAAAGGATATGTCAAAGTATTGGGCAAAGGTGCTAAGGAGCGGGTAGTACGAATAGGCAAAACAGCACAGAAAGCACTTTGGCGCTATCTAGTGTTCCGCGGTCAGAAGGGGGCGCAGGAACTGTGGTTGAGCGAGGAAGGGAAGCCTTTGCATAATGGCGGTATCCAGTCACTAGTCGAACGACTTAAAGAAAGAGCAGGCGTAAATGGTGACGGAAACGTTCATCGCTTCAGACATACCTTTGCATTAGACTTTCTGAGGACCGACAAGAATGTTTTTAATTTGCAGTATTTACTTGGGCACTCCGACTTGGATATGGTAAGACGGTATACTGCAACCTTAGGGATGGAAGACGCCCTAAGAGCTCATGAAAAGGCAAGCCCCGCAGACCTTTTGGAGGTAAAGTAATGCCAAGGCTAAGTTATCCCGCGATAACAAAGGCACATGCGATAGACAGTCTCTTGAAATTATATAGGGACGATCAAGGGTTTGTCGAAGAACTCGAAGAGATACGCGACCCCTATCTGGATCTGATTATCCAGTATGCCCTAGATTCTTTCGATTTTGCAGTAAAATCGGAGCTTTCACCTAGGGAGTTTTTTGACCGCGTAATAAACCGTACTAAGAATCAGAAACAAGGGGTTCTCTTCTTCCCGCAGACACCTGCCTACTTAGCCCAGCTACAACCCTACTTTGATGCTCTCAACAAATTAGCTTATAGGTGGAAATTGAGGGCACCTTGGGCTGCTCCCATGTTAATCGTTTATGATATGTTTGATGTCTTGAAGATCAAGGGTTTAATACCAGACCAAATTGACCTGCCGCTAGAAAAGTTCAGTTCCTTATATCCGTGGACACCACCCGTGCCTGCCTTGGAAATAAAGGTTCCGGGCTGGGCTATTATTCTACAAGGACGCGAAGAGGTTCTGAAGGCCATCAACAAAAAGCTCCGCCAATACGAAGAAGATATCAAGGCAGCCGGGCTGAAAGAATACCCAAGCTCACTTAAAAAACACGCCAGATGGTGGTTTGAGTATTTTGTTCATGGTAAAAGGTACGATGACATAGCACAGGAGGAAATATACGCGCCAGGCGGTTCTTTAGTATCTTATGCGAGGAACGTCGGAGAAGCTATCCGTGGATTCTCCAGATTGATTGGCATTGATACTAGAAATCTAAAGGGAGATAGCTGACACATATTTTAGAGACGACATAGAATCAGTCTTTTTCACAGTTCCCGAATGATAAGCTAGCTGAAAAGAGCTGGCTTTTTCTTTTCGGAGAACAAATGTCTATGACGGTAGCTGAGGCAGGAAGGCGGGGAGGCCTCAACTTATTCCAAACTCGAGGGCGTGATCACTTTGCGGTAATCGGGAAAAAGGGGCAAAAAGCTCTGCGGCGCAAATATCCGGATATGGCAGCTGTGTGGGGCAAACTTGGTGGCAGGCCAAGGAAGCTTACTTTGGATGAAATCATGGGGGAGAATGGCAAATCACAATAACGAAGGAGGTATGCGGACCCGCCTACGTTATGCCTTTCTCCCCATCCCATTATACAGCGGAGAGAGAGAAAACCTTGCATAAACGGATACCTTATCGAACGTAGCCAATCGTGAAGACTTACCTGGAACCCTCCGAAGTAACACTATTAGAGGAAGCGGCAACGAACCTTCGTGACAAGCTGCTCATTCATCTTCTGTTCCATCTCGGATGCCGGATTAGTGAGGCTTTAGCGTTGACGATTGAGGATGTGGATTTCGAGCATGGCATAGTTACCATCAGGCATCTAAAAGCCACCCTGAAGCTATCCTGTACCGAATGCGGCCACAAACTTGGGAAGAGTCACACGTTCTGCCCGGGCTGTGGAGGCAGAGTCACGAAGGCTCAAATTGAGCAGCAGCAACGTCGTCGCCAAAGGGCATTGCCAATTGACGGCGATACATTGAGATTACTCAATGAATACATTCGGCGAGGTGGTCCAGTTCTTCGAGACGGGAAGAGACTCATTTTTGGCATCAACAGACATAGGGCATGGCAGATTGTAAAGGAATGCGCAGAAAAAGCAGGATTGCCCAAGCTAGTTAACTCTGAAACCGGAAAGATGCACAACGTTAGTCCACACCGCCTGAGGGATAGCTTCTCGGTTCACGCGGTGAAACTCAATGATTCAGGCGACGGACTGCGGCTTCTTCAGGAGCATCTCGGTCACCGCAGCTTCGATACGACCGCAAGGTACAGAAAAATATCGGGCTCGGAACATCAAGAATGGTATCAAAGACTCTGGAACCAAAAGGGCTGACCAGCACACCTTCTGTCTCGGGGGTGCAACAGGGTGGTTGATCTCCTGAGACCAGTCAGGGGTGGCTTTCTTCGACCATTCGGCTGTGCTTGGTTTATCTGGCAGCTTCTCCTGGGCAACGGACCATACGGGTCGCCCTCAATCGACCCCGAAGTTGGTGCGTGCCAGGCCGACATCTTCCATCACTACAAGGTGGCACTAATGAAAGCCACTGCCATCGACCGGGCAACGCGAGCAGAGGAAAAAATGGCCAACCGTCAGAAGCGCCGTATCGACCCGGAAAATATAGAGAAGTTGGCCAAAAGATATCTTAACCTCATGCCCTATAAGGCTCAGGGCTGTCGATTCCACAGTTTCGTCGTCTACTTTTCAACACTACAACGATTGGGTTGGGTTGAACCCACCGGACGGGAAGAGCCGTCGAGTTTCCAGGACCACTACCCGCCCGGCCCGCCGCGGCGCTATTTCCGTCTCACCGACGCCGGTAGGAGTGCTCCTGAGACAGCCTGGGCCAATCCCCAGCGTGCTCTTTACGGCTAATGTCCAGCCGGCTGGACATAAGGCCGATAACGGTTAGTTTGTTCATGGAATCTGAGACAAATCGGAGGAGAGATTCTTGTTCAAGAGGCGTTCAAATGGTGTTCAGAATTGCGTTCAAATTCCAGGTACAGCGTTCAAATATAGTTCAGATTTCCACTATTTTTCACTGCAAAAATCAAGTGTAAAAGGAGGCTAAAGATGGAACGATTAACAGCGAAGAAAAAACTGGCGGTTGTCAGGCTCTACTTCTCCGGCCTACCCTATGATGAGATTGCTGCCAAATGTGGTGTCAGCAAAGGGACAGTCGCCAATGTAGTTGCCGAGTTGAAGGCAGGCTCGGTACCCGAAGCAACGGATGTCGTTGAACATATAGAGTTGCTTCGAGAATTATCCATCGACTTGAAGCAGTCGAGATTGACTCCTGGCCAGTGCGCTATCGGACTCATTCTTCTCACCAGGATCAGTGAATGGGGACTGGACCCGGCCGATATCGACCGCTGGCCCATGATTCTCAAGGCGGTGCGGAACGAAGATGATGCCAAGGAGTTTGTCCGTCTTATCTACAGCATTCAAGAAGTTCAGCAGAGGAGCGGCCTGGGTATCGAGGCTCTCGACAAGAAAGTGCATGAACTGGAGAAGAAGGCCGCCGACCTGGAACCCCTGTCGGGAAAATTGAAGGACTCCGAGAAAGAACTCGCCGACCTATCCAGGCAGCGAGATGAACTCACGGGCTCCGTGGCGATGCTGGAACAGAGAGAAGAGCTACTGACTCCCCGGGTCAAGGAACTGGAGAAGCGGCACCAAAACCTGTCACGGCGCATCGCTGATATGGAGCCGAGGGCGCAGAAAGCTGAAACGACCCTCTCCGCTCTGAAAAGGGAGACACAGAAGCTTGAAGATAACGGGTTCTCCCCGAAGGAATTGGCTGAATTCAACAGGAAGTTAGAGGAGATTGCCCAGCATCACACAATCAAGTCTTCCGAACTCAGGGGTCGCTTGCTACAGGAGCTCCAGACCCTGGATAAAGGGCTGGCACTCGAAACCCTAATCCAGAGGCGGCAGCAGGAGTTGGAGAAAACGGAGCAAGCTCTTGTCAGAACCAGGAAGGAAGTGGAGGCTGCAAATGCAGTCGTTGGCACTCTCGGGCAGGAGAAAACGAACCTCGAGGCCAGTATCAAGGAAATGAGGGAGAAAATCATGGGGGAAATCGCCAAAATGATCCCCCTCGCTCAAGATGCGATTACCAGATTCAGTGAAGAATTGCGGTGCGGCAACGACGAGGCTCTGGCCGAGATGCGGCGGCTCAGGGATGAAGCCCTGAATGTAGGCAGAGAGGTTGGCCAATACGAAGGAATCCTGAAATCTTGCGAATGGCTCGATGACTTGCTGGCCCTGGTGCGGGGCAAAGAAGACATCGCAGGCGCACGCGTTAGGGTCATTATCCTATTGGTTGTGCGGGGTCTACATGCCTGGGTGAAGGGACAGGGCTTCTCGTCCGATGCTCTTCTACCCCGTGCCACTGATTTGCTAATTGGTGAGTTGGAACAATGGAAGGTCTGAAGTCATTTTATGAGCATCTACGGAATCTGCGGTCTCAAGCTGAGAAGCTAATTGACGCGGGGTTTGGCCTGAATGCTCTATTTGCTGAGGAGGAAACCCGGCTGCAGCGGGAAGATGAAGCATCAAGCCTAAGAGTAGCATATGGCACTATTGCTGAGAAACTTGAGGAGTTGAGAGGGACTGAGGTTTCAGCCAGCTACGAGGACAGCCGGGCGAACTCCATATTATTCGTGACGGGACTGGTTAGAGAAGCAATAATTTCAAAGGACAATCGGGCGTCGGCCATGAAGGATTATCTAGTACGTAAAGGGACCGAGAGAAAACAGCCCTTCGGACTGGTTATGGTGTGTATCGGCCCCAGAGGGCTGCCCGACGATGCAAAGGCCGTCTCCATATCCCAGTTAGCCCGTGACTCAAATCGACCGGAACCCGAAATTGTGAAAAGCCTGCGCGAGAATGGTTATCTGGTTTTCAGCGAAGAAACGTTCTCGTACTTAATTGACAGGTTGGTTGACGATATTCGCCAGGGAACGCTATGTCTGCCTGTATCCGCGAAGCGAGTCGCGGAGATTGCGGGATTGAACTGGCCTAAGTCCAGTATCAAGATTGTGCCAACAGAGTGAGTTGCCAGCTTGCTGTCAGGCTGGCCCTCTCGGTCTTGCCCTCGACGCTGCCTGCCCTCTCCGACCACCCTGCGTGGGCAGTCTCCTCACCCTAGAATAGGGCTGTATTTGCCATTTCAGCGACTTCACTCATCGCAAGCAAAATGAAGCTGCCCGCCCGATGTGACGAAAATATAGGTTCATTCTGAAATATAACTTTCTGTCCTTTTGTGTGATGATGGATACTGGATAATCGCACATTAACAATTGAATATGAGATAAGCCTAGCCTGAGCGCTTGCTCACATGGGCAAATATGTGAGGAAGGGAGCAAGCGATGACAGGATACTGTAGCAATTGCCATAAGGTATGGACACTAGAAGAAAGGCAAGGCGTTTGTCAGTGGTGCTCACGTAACGCAAATTGCGTTACCACACGGACAAAGCCTCGCCAGTTAAAGTCTAGCCGACAACGGAAGCGAAAGCAAATTGACAATGGTAATAATGGCTATGACCAGCTACCAGAGCCATATTTAACCTATTACAAAATAGCCATGAGATTTGCTCACAAGGCTTTTATAAACGACAAGCAAGACCTTCTACACGACATCATTGAAGGGCTTGCTAGAGTAGCGGAGCATAAGACGCTCAGCGAAGCTGCGATGTATCGGCTTGCCGAGCATATCAAAGACCATTATTGGTATCGGCATTATTCCTATACTAACGGGCTTGATTGTAGCCACTGTAGTAAAGCACAGCGGGCAAAGTGTAGGTATAACTGGGGGCATAGCGACTGGGCTTACTGCGATTGTTATAGAGCTATCACCCTCGAAAGCCTAAACCAGCCTATCATAGACAGCGAGGGCAATACTACCGACCTTGCCGAGCTGATAGCCGATGATAAGGCTCTGGACTTGGAAGAATGGCTAGACGCCAAGACCTTCCTAATCGGAGCGCCAATACGATTAAAAGCAATCGCTAGGAAACGGAGCAGTGGAGAGGAATTAACAGGAGCAGAGCGGAAATACTTAGCGAAGCTACGGAAACGATACCAGCTTAGCTTTTCTGCACTTGGGGGGTAACGTTTTAGCCAAAAGCGGACATATATATAGTAGAAGCAACCGCATAGGCTAGCGAGGTTCAGCTATGCGAGGGCTTACTACTGGCTACCGATGGACTTGCCCGTCATCGGAGAATAGCCGAAAGGGGGTGTTCTAATAGAACAACTTAATATGGTGGGCAAACGCTCAGGCGAAGGCTTTGTGGCTCACAAGGCTAAACTGGTAAACGCCCTGTCCAGAACATTAGCCGAAAGGCTATTGCTCATGGACTTCACAATGGGGCGGAAAGGCTTACTAGGCTACATTAAGGCTCTTAGTGGAAGCAATGTCGTTAAGATAGTGCCTGCCACTAACGGTAGTGCTAGCGAGGCGCAGGCTGCTGTTAAAAGGCTGAAAGTAGTTTGTGGGGCTTGCACCAGCTACCTTGAGGACATGGCTTGGATAGGTGATAAAACACCGATGACCCTTGCCGAAATCAGAGTATGTCCAGATAACAGCGTAAAGCCAAATCTCGGAAGCATAGAGCTATCAGAGGCAATCAACAGAGTGCTTCCCTTCACCTCAAAGGATGAGAAAAGACCAGTTTTCCAATGCGTTCTCTTCAGGGCGAAGGAAGGCAAGCTGTCTGTAGTTGCCAGCGATGGCTTTAGGCTAGCCGAAGTTACACTGGACTATGACGATGGCGAGGGTGAAGTGCTAGTCCACAAAGACGAGCTAAGAGGCATAGCCAATGCCTTACGCAAGGCAAAGAGGGTGAGGCTAGGCTTTGAGGCAAGCGGTGATACTCTTGACGGTATGAGCTTGATAATTGACACCGAAGCGATACGCTATCACTGGCGTGGCGCTGATGGGCAATTTCCCGACTATCAGAAGCTCATCCCTGCGGAGTTCAACACCGTAGCACACCTTGACACCATCGAGGCTGTCAAGGCTGTATATTCCTTCAGAGCCTTGTCGGACAATCCCAAAGACTATCCCATAGACCTTACCATTGGCGAAGGCAAGATTGTTATGGCTAATCCCGATGAAAAAGGAGAAGCTACAATCCCTGCTGACACCGATGGACAGGGTTCTGTGAGGGTAGATGGGAGATACTTAGCCGAAGCTCTCAAGGCTTGCGGTGGCATGGTGGACTTCAAGCTCGTCAATGCCTACTCTCCAATGCTCTTTGTCAATGACGGTTATCAAGTGCTGGTAATGCCCTTGATAACTCCAGAGGCAAAGGCAGCGATGGAGCAGGCACGCCAAGCCGAAGTACCAGCCGAAGCCGAGAAGAAGCCAAAGCGTAGCCGAAAGGCTAAAGAACCAGTAGCAGTAGCCTAGAGCGTTTGACCGAGAACAACCACGCACAAAGGGGCGGCGGTAGCTGCCTTTTTGTGCTTTTTTTGTAGGGGTATTCCTGCCCTGTGTGGCGTGGAATACCCCTTTTTTGTGCGTGGCGAGGATAAGAAAGGAGAAAAGGTGAAGTGCGAATTTTGTCACCAAGACGCATCTGGCCTGATAAACCTGCGTGTTTACACACGACACGGTATTCAGGTCTGCGATAAGTGCTACAACGAGATAAATAACCACCGTAACAAGCCCTACTCAAAGGTGATGGATAAGCTAGCTATGGTCGAGGCTGGCTACCATGTCAATCGTAAGCTGGCGACAATGCCAAAAGGCAGAGGATAAATGTAGCCCGACTTGGGTAATCGGGACAGGGGTAATTTTGCCCGGAAAGGGGGTGAGCTATGAAGCCAGTATTTGTTCTGACCGAAGCCGATGTCCTGCAAGTCGCTGGGCAGAAGTTTGGTGTTAACGAGCTAACCCAAGAACAGATGCACCAAATTAAGAAGGGCATCGAGTTTGGCCTGGAGTGCTGGGAAGATGTGGTAACTGCAGCTTTACAAGAAGTGCTTGATAAAAAACCGAGTGCCTAACCCGATAAGGGCAATCGGGATAGGGGTAATTTTGCCCGGAAAGGAGGTGATACCTATG
>Ga0307433_1001524_pt1 | contig 12447 bp, 6 predicted proteins | sample SalMarWE160210MG_FD_202166 | JGI IMG/M metagenome (GOLD analysis project Ga0307433, IMG submission 202166) | Salt marsh sediment microbial communities from the Plum Island Ecosystem LTER, Massachusetts, United States - WE1603-210 | ecosystem: Environmental > Aquatic > Marine > Intertidal zone >... | reverse complement strand
GCAGGCCGGTCTTGGTGGCGTCCAGGAGGAGTTTGTTGGCCTTGTCGGTCCGTTTGCCGGTGAGGTTGGCGATGCGGAATGTCCAGGCCTTCTTCATCAGCCGCTGCTTGGCGGTCGGCACGTCGGGGCTCTTCTTGATGATGGCGATGATCTCGTCGATGTTGGCCACGGCGTAGAGCAGGCCGAAGAGGATGTGCTCGCGTGCCCGGGCCTTCTTCAGCAGATGGAGCGTCCGGCGTCGGATGACCTCGATGCGGTGGTTCTTGTAGGCCACCAGCAGGTCTTTGAGGTTCATCGTGCGTGGTCGGCCCTTGTCGAGCGCGATGTTGATGATCGAGAACGTCGTCTGCAGCGGCGTGTGCTTGTAGAGTTGGTTGATGACGACGCGGTCGTCTTCGCCTCGCCTCAGTTCGATGACCAGCCGCATCCCTTCGCGGTCGGACTCGTCGCGGATGTCGGCGATGCCCGTGATGGCGCCGCTCTTGACGCAGTCGGCGATGCGTTCGATGATCCGCGTCTTGATCTGGCCGTAGGGAATCTCCGTGACGACGATCTGCGCCTTCCCGCCGCGCGCCGTCTCCACGTGCGCGCGGGCGCGCACCGTGATGGTGCCGCGGCCCGTCCGGTACCCGTCCTCGATGCCCCCGCGTCCGCAGATGAGTCCGCCGGTGGGGAAATCGGGACCCCGGACGATCTTCATCAGGTCCGTGACGTCGATCTTGGGGTCATCGACGACGGCGATGGCGGCGTCGCAGACCTCGGCGAGATTGTGCGGCGGGATGCTGGTGGCCATGCCGACGGCGATGCCGGCCGACCCGTTGCACAGCAGGTTCGGGAACTTGCCCGGCAGGACGCTCGGCTCCTGGCGCGTCTCGTCGTAGTTCGGCTCAAAGTCGACGGTGTCTTTCTCGAGGTCCTCGATCATCTCCGTGGCGATCTGCGTCAGCCGCGCTTCGGTGTACCGCATGGCGGCGGGGGGATCGCCGTCGATGGAGCCGAAGTTGCCCTGGCCCTCGATCAGCGGCGAACGCATCGAGAACAGTTGGGCCATGCGGACCAGCGTCGGGTACACCACGGCCTCGCCGTGCGGATGGTAGTTGCCGGAGGTGTCGCCGGCGATCTTCGCGCACTTGCGGAACCGGCTTCGCGGGCCCAGGTTCAGGTCGTTCATCGCGACGAGGATTCGCCGCTGGCTGGGCTTCAGGCCGTCGCGCACGTCGGGCAGGGCACGGCTGACGATGACGCTCATGGCGTACGTCAGGTACGAGTCCTTCATCTCCTCTTCGATGAAGAGTTCCTGGATGTTTTCCTGCGCGTTGAGTCGGCTCACTGAGGGACTTCCTCCGGTCGAGCGGCGCTACCATAAGTCCTTTGTGCGGCGGCACTTACAAAAACCTGCCACCGCCCCGTATCCGACCCTTCATGGTAAAGCGCCGGGGTCGATTTCGCAACGAAATTTGGGCCCTGAAAAGGCCAAAAAATCACGGCGAATTCACATCGCAAGTGCAACGGGGGGAAAGAACAGAAGGACATCGCGGGATGGGGCGAGGCTGAGGGAAAAGGAGGAGTTGGGTCTACTTTTGCGATCAAACGGGGCCGTTCCCGTTTGATCAGCAAAACATACGGGCACCGGGACCCTGCGCAGCAAGCGGCACGGCATTCTATACAAAACCAGACAGCGGGTTTTGTATAGAATATAGACCCAACTCCTCCTTTTCCCTCAGCCTCGCCCGGTCGCCGGGAATTGCTGCCACACCCACCCGGTCCGACCGGCCGTGCGGTGCTGCCTGCTAACCGCGCGTTCCGCGCGCGACATCACCGACCGGGGCCGCCCATGCGAGGGCAACCGTTGACCCCCGACGCGCCACTGCCTACCATAGGCCCCATGAAGATCGCCTTGGCCCAACTGAACCCGACGGTCGGCGACATCGACGGCAACGCACGCCGCATCCTCGACGCCTATGGGCGGGCCGCACGCGCGGGGGCCGACCTCGTCGTCACCCCCGAACTCTCGCTCCTCGGTTACCCGCCGAGAGACCTGCTCCTGAAGCCGCGCTTCATCGCGGACAACCTGGCGGCGCTCGAGCGGTTGGCCGGCCACGTCGGACCCACCGCGCTGGTCGTCGGTTACGTCGACCGGACCGACCGGGAGCGCGGTCTGCCGCTCCGCAACGCCGCCGCCCTCATGGCCGACGGAGGCGTCGTGGCCCGCAAGGTCAAACGGCTGCTGCCGACCTACGACGTCTTCGACGAAATGCGATATTTCGAGCCCGGCGACGAACCGGCCGTCGTCCCGTGGGGCGGCGCGACGCTGGGCCTCTCGATCTGCGAGGACCTCTGGACTCAAGGATCCGCCGGTCCCGCCGCCCGGCTGTATCACGGCAACCCGGTGGCCGACCTCGTGGAGGCGGGCGCCGATGTGCTCATCAACATGTCGGCCTCGCCTTTCGTCAGCGGCAAGTTCGCCCAACGGGCCGAACTCGTCCGGGCCCAGGCCCTGCGGCACGGGCGGCCGGTCGTGTACGTGAACCAGGTGGGCGGCAACGACTCGCTTGTCTTCGACGGCGCCAGTTTTGCCGTCAGCGCGGGCGGCAACGTGATCGTGCAACTCAAGGCCTTCGAGGAAGACCTCGCGCTGGTGGACCTGGCGCCCGGCGCGCCGCCTGCCGAGATGGCCGACCTGCCGGCCGGCGTCGAAGCGCTGCGGATGGCGCTCGTGCTCGGCCTTGGCGACTACCTGCGCAAGACCGGTTTCAGGGAGGCGGTCCTGGGGCTCTCGGGCGGCATCGACTCGAGCCTCGTGGCCTGCCTGGCGGCCGAGGCGGTCGGCGCCGAGAACGTCCTCGGCGTCGCCATGCCGAGCCGCTACTCGAGCGCCCACAGCGTCGAGGACGCCCGCACGCTCGCCTCGGCGCTGGGCATCCGCTTCCTGACGATTCCCATCGACGGCCCGCACACCGCCTTCGAGGAGGTCCTGGCCGAGGCCTTCGCCGGACGGGGGCCCGACGTCACGGAAGAGAACCTCCAGGCCCGCGTGCGCGGCACCATCCTGATGGGCCTGTCGAACAAGTTCGGGTCGCTGGTGCTGGCAACCGGCAACAAGAGCGAGGTCAGCGTCGGCTACTGCACCCTCTACGGCGACATGGTGGGCGGCCTGGCCGTCATCGGCGACGTGCCCAAGACGCTCGTCTATCGGCTATGCCGGCATATCAATGCGACCTACGCACGGTCGCCGATTCCGGAGCGCGTCCTCACCAAGGCGCCCTCGGCCGAACTGCGGCCGGAGCAGAAAGACGAGGATTCCCTCCCGCCGTACGACGTGCTCGACCCCATCCTCGACGCCTACGTCCGCGACGAACGGTCGTACGACCAGATCGTGGCCGCCGGATTCGACCCGGCGACCGTCTCCCACGTCATCGGCCTGGTCGACCGCAACGAGTACAAGCGTCAGCAGGCCGCCCCCGTCCTCAAAGTCACCAGCCGCGCCTTCGGCTTCGGCCGCCGCATGCCCATCGCCCAACGGTACGAGCCGAAGGGTGGGCAGTAGGGGGCGACGCGCCGGCGCGAGTGGTATGGATTCGCGCGGTGCGGCTCTTAACCCATAGTCCCCGGATTGAAGTTGAGTTCTTCTCTTGCGCCCTTGGGTTTTGGCCCGTAGAATGCGGTTGTTCGGGGATGCCGGCCGCTCGTGAGGAGGCATCGTATGAGGCGCGAGGTCACACCCGTCTTGCTGATCTGCCTGCTTGGCGCCACGTGGGCCGCCGTAGCCATCGGGGCGAGCGTCTTTCAAGGGTACCGTCCGAGAACCGCCCCCCCGCCAGCGGCCCCCGAGCGCGCGGCGGGCGCACCGACGTGGGTGGCCATGCCCATGTTGCCCGACGTCGGTTTCGTCAACGTCAAGACCGACTGCGGCGCCAAGGGCGACGGGGGCGCCGACGACACGGGCGCCCTGCTCAGCGTCATCGGCACGGGCAAGGACCCGAAACTGGGCGGCACGAAGCACCCGACCTTCGGCGTGGTCCGCGAGATGTACCTGCCGCCGGGCGTGTACCTCGTGAGCCGACCGCTCATCGTCGGCGGCAAGAAGAAGTGGATCCAGGGCGCAGGCGCCGGCAAGACCGTCATCCGCCTGAAGGACAACTGCCCCGGCTTTCAGGACCCCTCCAAGCCACAGGTCCTTCTGGATACCAAGGGCAAGGTCTTCGGGGCACAGAACTTCGGCGTCGAGGTCCACGACCTCACGATCGACGTCGGGCGCGGCAACCCGGGGGCGGTGGGTCTCCACTTCCACACGAACAACGGTGGGACGTGCGGCAACGTCGTCATCCGCTCCAGCGACCCTCAGGGGCGCGGGGCTGTCGGCCTGGCCATGAACCAGTGGGCGCCCGGGCCGGGGCTTGTGAAGAACCTGCTCGTCGAAGGGTTCGACAAGGGCATCTTCATCTCGCACGACCAGTACAGCATGGTCTTCGAGCACCTCATCCTGAAGGGGCAGCGCGAGGTCGGCTTCGAGAACGCCGGCAACACCGTCAGCATCCGCGACCTGCGGAGCACCAACGCCGTGCCGGCCGTCCGCAACCGCGGCTCAAGCGCCCTGATGTGCCTCGTGGAGGGGGAACTGACCGGCGGCGGCGGCGCCGGGGCGGCGGCCATCGAGAACTCCAAGGACGGCGGCCTCTTCGCCCGCGACGTGACGACCGCAGGCTACGGCGCCGCCATCCGGAGTGACGCGGCCGGCGGCAAGCAGGTGAAGGGCCCGGCCGTCGAGGAGTTCAGCAGCCACCCGGTCCTCGGCCTCTTCGATTCGCCGACCACGTCGCTGCGCCTTCCCATCGAAGACCCGCCCAACGTGCCGTACGGCGACGTCGACGACTGGACCAGCCCCCTCGACCACGGCGCCAAGGGCGACGGCAAGACCGACGACACGGCCGCCGTCCAGAAGGCAATGGATTCAGGTAACGACACGGTCTTCATCCCCGGCGGCCGCCAGTTCCTGGTGACCGACACGCTCATCGTCCGCGGGGCGCTCAAGCGCCTCATCGGATACAAGTCGATGCTGACGGTGAACGTGGACGAGGCGCCGGCCTTCCGCATTGAAGACGGCACGAGCCCCGTCGTCGTCTTTGAACGGGTCAGTGGCACGCCGTATCGGACCAAGTGCGGCGTGTGGATCGAGCATGCCTCGAAGCGGACGCTCGTCTGCGTGGGCGTGTACAGTTACCGCAACACGGTGCCGGGCGGCAAGGTGTTTATGGAGGACGGCTGTGCGCTGCCGCTGGTCTTCGACCGCCAGAAGGTCTGGATCCGCCACGTCAACACCGAATCCTATGAAATCAACCCGCACATCGTGAACCGCGGCGGCGACCTCTGGATCCTGGGCATCAAGACCGAGAAGGACCGCACCATCATCGGAACCTACGACGGCGGGCGGACCGAACTGTTGGGCGGGCTCCTCTACAAGAACCGCCAGCGGGTGGGCCAGGCACCCTGCTTCATCAATCACGAATCCAGCCACAGCCTCGTCTACCGCGCCAAGGGTGTGCCGTACGACGTGCACGTCGAGGAGACGCGCGGCGGCCAGAAGCGCACCCTCCCCAAGGAGAAGACGCACCGCTGGCGGTCGACGTTGTACGTGGGCTACAAGGGGAAGTGACCTTCGAGACGCCGAGACACGCGGGCGTCTCAGAGGGGACACGCGGTCGTCTCGACACGCCCTAATCCTACAACGCTACTTCGCCTTTTTGTCCGCCTGGTGGCCTTCCCAGGCCACCAGGAACAGCCATAAACTGCGTTCGCGGCGGCCTGGGAAGGCCGCCGCGCGGAACGTAGCGTCGTCGCCCTAAGGCGTTGCCGGCACCTCGACGATGCACTCACCGTCGATGGTGATGGCCTTCCCGTTGATGACGGTCTTGCCGCGGCCGTGGGCGAGAACACGCCACGACTTCTTGGCCGGCCAGCGGCCTTGCGGGACAATGCGGAAACGCGGTGGGTCTTCTGAACCACCGCGCCGAGCCTCGCCGCGCGGCGGGTGCCCGTTCGACAGGCTCAGGGCAGGCTCCGACCCGCCGCGCTCGGGGTTGCTCGCGTCGCCGCGCTCGGGGTTGCTCGCGCCGCCGCGCTCGGGGTTGCTCGCGCCGCCGCGCTCGGTCTCAGTTGCGCCTTCGCGGACGATCACGCCTTCGGCCAGAAGCCAGTAGTCCTTCGTTGCGGCCAGCGACGTGAACCCGCGCAGGCCGTCGCAGGTGGTCTCCATCTGCTTGACCGAATCGAAGTAGCCCACAACGTACGCCGCCGCGAAACGGTCGCCGCGCTTGACGGCGAGGCCGCCGATCTCCTGGATGAAGCACACGTACCCGCGCTGGTGGCACCACGCTTCGTAGACGATCTCGGAGGAGAGCGTCATGCCCGCGAGCCACGGCATCCGGGCCCCGCGAATCTTTCGTGCCCGGATGAACCGCTCGGGCAGCGGCGCTTTACCGCGCTGGTACAGGTGCCGGGCGTCGGGCGGGAAATCCTCGACGAAGTCGGACGCCGGGATGCGGCCTTCATACGAGAGGTACACCTCCTCGAACGTGTCGCCGGCCTTGTGCTTCAGGTGCCCCGGCATGTCGATGCGCAGGAACACGTTCGCCACGTCGCCCGCGCTCGTGATGCGGTCGCTCGCGAGGAACCACCGCCGCCCCATCGGAAAGACGAGCGTCTGGCGCCACTGTGAGCCGCTTTCGTACCCCGGCGCAGCCTTCGTGTACCGCCACCACTGGCGGACGGCGACGAAATCGCGGCCGACCAGAAACGCCGACTCGATGCGCTTGGCCTGGGTACAGATCTGCGGCAGTTCGATGTAGTGCTTGGCGATGCGGCCGTGCACCTTGTTGCCGAACTCGTACGGCAGGCCGCCCTCGGCGCCGGGTCCCATGAGGAAATCGACGATGTCGAGGCCGAACGACCCGTCGCGCGCCCCCGTCTTCTTGTCGAGCAGCGTATTCGCCTTAACGCCGCTGACGTACCCGCGCGGCCAGACCTCGGCCCTCAGGCAATCGGTTTCGATTTCGATCCGCTCATCCTCGCCGCGCGCAGCACGGGGTAAAGGTGTGTCGGCCATGGCGTGGGCCTTCCCGGTCTCATGCGGTGCGCCACCTGCGCAGGCTGCGACGCCGAGCAGCAGGGCGATGGCCGTTACGCGCAGCAACAATGGTAGGTTGCAGGGCAAAGACACGCTCCCCGACAGGTCGCGGCTAAAACATGCCGCGTCGCATGTAGGCCGCGGCGCGCCGCGGCTTACGGATCAGGCACTCGCAGCGGCAGCGGCACATGCTTTCGCGAGCGAAAGCATGGCACCCCGCGGTCAGTCACTGTCAGTTCAGTTGATAATACTTCCTCAGCAACCACTCCCCCGTCACGACGGCCACCAGCAGGACGAAGAGAATGGGGAAGAGGCCCGGCACCGTCTGGATGCCGACCTCGCGGTGGATGTCTTCCTTGATCATCAGCGTCCGCAGCCGTTCGACGAGGTCGCCGAAGGCGGCGGGCTCGTAGTAATCGGCACCGGTGGCCTGGGCGATTTGCTTCAAGAGAGGCCGGTTGATGCTCAGGTGGTCGAACTCCTGGTTCGGCCGACCGACCGTGAACTCGGCCTCGGCCTTGCCGAGGCTCACGCCTTCCTTCTTCGCCTCGACCAGCACCTTGTAGGTGCCGGGGTCGAGCGCCTCGAGGGTCGTCTCGTACACGCCCACGGAGCCCGTGACGAGGGCGAGCGAAAGGTCTCGTCGCTCGTTGGCGGGCCCGCGCAGGGCGCCGGTGGTGGTGGCGAAGTTGGTGGCCCGGCCTTCCTCGGCCCGGACCTTGGCGCGGACGAGGACCTTCTCGCCGGGGTTGTAGTAGGGTTTGCGGACGAGCAGGTCCACGCCGGGCTCGTCCGACTGGGCCTTGATCTCCTTGTTCGCGAGCCACCGCACCATCTGGCCCCAGAACCTGATGTACGGCGACTCGCGCCCCATCGCCTTGAACGGCAGGTACCACTGGCAGGTCGTGTCGGCGGCGAAGGCGGCCGCACGCCCTTTGCCGTAGGTGTGTGTGGCCAGGACCGTGAGCGGGCCGTCCGCGCCCGTCCGTTCGGGATGCTCGGCCAGGATACTCGCCCCGGGCTTGGCACGGGCCAGGATGTTGCATCCCCTCAGATACGGCAGCCTCTGACGGGGCGCATCGCTCTGATATTGGAAGAAGTCCTTCGTGCCGTGGAAGATGGCGTGGTTGGCGCCTTCGGGCGTCAGGCGGAGGACGAACGGCGTGGTCTCCTGTCCGATGCCCCGCGGTCCGACCGCCACCGGCAGAATCTCCTCCATCGCGGTGCCCTCGTACCCGCCGGGACCGAAACTGTGGTACCCGCCGATCATGACGATGCCGCGGCCCTCGGCGATGGCGGTCTTGAGATTATCCAGTTGCTGCCGCGAGAAGTAACTGCGGTCGAGGTCGCCGACGATGTACACGTCGAACTTCCGCATGTCCTCGAGCGTCTGCGGGAACCCGGTCAGCGTCACGCCCGTCATGCTGCCCGACTGCAGAAACTCGCCGGGCTTCACCTGCACCAGGGCCAGCAGTTCCACGTTCGGGTCGGTCTCCAGGACGCTCTTCAGCGGTTTGTACTCCGGCCGCACCACGCCCTCGATGTACAGGACGCGGATCTTCGGGTCGGTCACCAGCAGGTGAACGTCGCGCTGGTTGTTCTCGCTCCGCCGCTCGGCCGGGTCGGGACGGATGCGGACCGTGTAGGTATGGCGGCCGACCGTCTCGGGCGTGAAGGTGAGCGTGACGCTCTGGCTGCCGGGCGCCGCGTCCAGGCGAAGCGGGGCCGAGGCCAGCGGCGCATCGGCCTCCCGCAGTTCCACCTGGATGCCGCGGTCCGCCAGGCCCACGGCCTCGACGTCGACGGTGAGTTTCGCGATGTTGTTGACGGTCGATTCCTCGGGCGCCCGGACGTTCTCGATGCTGATGTCCTGGTACCCGCTCTGGGCCGAGAGGTCGGTTCCGATGCCGACGGTGTAGATGCGCGGCGGTCCGAGGGCGGCGATCTCCTTGACGACGTCGCCGCCCGCGTTGTGGATACCGTCGCTCATCAGGATGACGCCGCTGGTGTCGATCATGCGTGCGGCGGCCAGAACGTCTTTGACGGCCCGCGCCAGGTTGGTGGCGTCGCCCTCGGGGCTCGGCCACCGGCCCTGTTGGACCTCGTGGGCCCGCGTGTCGAACCAGAACAGTTTGACCTCGAAGGCCGTCTGCAGCCGCCCCAGGTATTCCTCGATCTGCCGCGCCGCCAGGCTCAGCCGGTGGGGCGTGTCGGGGTAATCGCTCACGGACATCGACTCCGACGCGTCCACCAGCAGGTAAAGGTCGGTCCGGTGCTCCAGGGTCTCCTCGAAACTGAGGACCGGCTTGAAAATGAGGAGCACCAGGAGCAGGATCGCCACCAGCCGCATCGCCAGCAGGCCGGCCATCGGCAGCCGCCCCAGGTAGTTGAACACCCGCAGGTAAAAGAACAGGACCCACACGCCGCACGCCAGCATCACCAGGCCCATCAGCGTCAACTGGACCTGCCACGCCGAATCGCCCGCCGCCACCCACGTCATCAGAAACACGAGGGCCGCAAGCGCCAGGCCCACCGTGACCTGCCACATCGGCAGAATCGGCTCGGCGGCCCCGGCTTCGCCCCCGCCGCCGCCTTCGCCCGAACCGGCCGAACGAATCACGCCGTGGAGGAGGACGGCCAGGAACACGAGCGCGGCGACGACGGCCGTCACGTAGCCGGTCATCGTCAGGCCTTCGCTGTAGAACAGCAGCCGCGTCTCGCCCATCGCCAACCTCGGCCGTGTCTGTGAGTTGCCCCGGCCAGTCCGGGACAGGGGGAGTTATACCACGCGGCAGAGGTTGCGGCTACAACCGTTCGCGCAGGCGCCACTGGCTGCTTGCCAGCCAGTGTCTCGCGACCGGCGGGAAGGCACCGCGGAGGTTTGCGCCGCAGGTCTCCCGACCCGCCGCGCGAAACGGGGCCCAAACCGCGCGGCAGCCTTCCCAGGCCGCCGCGAGAGGTCGCGCAAACCGCGCGGCGGCCTTCCCAGGCCGCCGCGAGAGGCCGCGCGCGGGTGCGGTTCCGCTCTGGCGGGTGGCATGGTCATCCCGAAGGGTGACCATGTTTCAGCCTAACCATCCGCGCATCCCAACCGTACTCCTCCGCCGAGGCAAGTCGGAAGAGCGGGGCCGACATGTTAAAGTATGACCGACCCCAAGCGGACGCAAGGAGGAGGGACAGGTCACATACGCGCCGGAGCGCTGGCGCCACGGCCTCAATGAAAACATGGTCACCCTTCGGGATGACCATGCCACCCTCCCGGAGACCCCGCCTATGACGTGACAGAATACTACCGACCGGGCGACGTGCTGCGGAGGTGCTTGCGCCAGCGGCGCTCGAGTTCGGCGAAGTCGAAGCCGTACGCCTTCTGGAGCGAGGCAGCCTGGTCCTTGCCGTCTTTAAGGCCGTCGATGAAGGTCTTCAGCGCCGGCCGCCCCTCTTCGAGCAGGTAGTCCACCAGCGTCAGCGCCACGCTGTACTCATCGAGCGACAGGCCGTCGGCGGGTTGGGCCTCAAACAGCGGCGCGATGGATTTCCCCGCTGCCGCCACGCCGGTTGCGCGGAGACGTTTCGGCGGTCCCAGGGCCCGATCGTTCACGGTGGTCATGTACTCAGCCAGGCCTTCGTGCAGCCAGAGCGGCAGGCGTCCGGGCGTCTTGTACAGTTCGAAGAAGGCGTGCGTACCCTCGTGGGCAAGCAGTTCCTGCTGACGCCGCACGTCGCGCGTATCGAGGGGAAAACACAGGTGCACCAGGTGCGGCAGCCCCGGCCCGTGGTCCTCGACCGCGAAGTACGCCCCGGCGGTTCGGGCGTCGTGGCCGTCGAACGTGCCGGCGTACTGCTCGAACGCGCGGCGGCGTCTGAACAGGATCACCACGCACTTGCCGTCCCAGACGCGGGTCCGCTGCGAGAGGCCGAACTGCTTCAGCAGGCTCGCGTAGAGGGCCTCGCTCCAGGCGGCGAACCGGGTTGTCGTGGCCGAGTCGGCGTCGCTGAAGAGCAGATAGTGCCGGGTCTCCGACATCCGAAGCGGCAGGCTCAGCCGGGTGTTGATCGCACCCAACCGCGTCTTCTGATGGGCCACGAGCGCCGCCTGGTTGAACGTGCCCAGCGGCCCGCGGTAGTCCTCCGGAAGCGAGTACAGCCGCCGACCCGCCTCGCTCGTTCCCGCTTTGTCGGCCTTGGGCTGCGTGTGGGCCAAGTGATGGAGCGGGGGGACGTCAAACTCACCGGCGCCCGCGGGCGCGGCAAGCAGCACCGCGGGCGCGGCGGCGAGGATCGCGACCGCCGTCGTCAGACAGCCCCGGATGCCGCCGCCGCACGTCATGTCGGCTCCTCGTTCCCCGACACGTCGCTCACCGTTTCAGACGCCTCGGCCGCGCGGGGTATGTCATCCAGCATGCGTCGCGGCAGCCGCACCGTCTGGACGATGCGGCTGTCTTCGATCGCGCGGTCCAGCACGGTCGCGTGCCGGTCGATCCACGCCAGGAGCCGCCCGTCAGCCACGTCGGCGCGGACCGTGGCCTCGGTCTCGGGTCCCATGAGGCGTTCGGTCACCGCGTCGGCCAGACGGTCGAGGCCGTCGCCCGTCAGCGCGCTCGTGGCGACGGCGCCGGGGCAGACCCGCCGCAGGAGGTCGAGATGCAGCGGCTCGGTCACCAGGTCCACCTTGTTGAGGACCACGAGTTGCGGTTTGCCGCTGCAGCCGATCTCTTCGAGCACCGTGGCGACGGCCTTCAGGTCGGCCCGGACGTGCTCGGTTGAGGCATCGACGATGTGCAGCAGGAGGTCGGCATGGACCGCCTCTTCGAGCGTGGCCTTGAACGAGGCCACCAGATGGTGCGGCAGGTCGCGGATGAAGCCGACCGTGTCGGAAAGCAGCGCCGTCAGGCCGTGCGGCAGGGGCCAGGAACGGGTCCGCGTGTCGAGCGTGGCGAACAGTTTGTCCTCAACGTAGGCCCGGGCGCCCGTCAGGGCGTTCAACAGGCTCGATTTGCCGGCGTTCGTGTACCCGACGAGGCCGATGGTGAGTTGGTCGCGGCGTGACCGGACCTCGCGTTCCTTGCGGGCGTCGATACGGGCCAGGCGTGCCTTGAGGTCCTTGATGCGGCGTCGGACGATGCGGCGGTCGGTCTCGAGTTGGGTCTCGCCTGGCCCGCGGGTGCCGATGCCGCCCTCGATGCGCGACAGGTGCGTCCACATCTTCGCCAGCCGCGGGTACGCATACTCCAGTTGCGCCAGTTCCACCTGCAGCCGCGCTTCGTGGGTCCTGGCCCGCGAGGCGAAGATGTCGAGGATGAGTTCGCTGCGGTCGATCGTCTTGA
>Ga0307433_1001523_pt1 | contig 12454 bp, 8 predicted proteins | sample SalMarWE160210MG_FD_202166 | JGI IMG/M metagenome (GOLD analysis project Ga0307433, IMG submission 202166) | Salt marsh sediment microbial communities from the Plum Island Ecosystem LTER, Massachusetts, United States - WE1603-210 | ecosystem: Environmental > Aquatic > Marine > Intertidal zone >... | reverse complement strand
TCGAGAAGCAAAGGATGGGGGGATAGATGTTAAAATGGGGGATAAGTGGTATAAAACTGCTGAGATTTCGGCTATGATTTTACAAAAGCTGAAACAGGACGCTGAAGAAAAAATAGGAGAAAAAATTACAGATGCTATTGTTACTTGCCCCGCTTATTTTGACGATTCTCAGAGAAAAGCAACAAAAGTTGCCAGTGAAATTGCCGGGCTTAATGTAAAAAGAGTTATTAATGAACCAACAGCTGCAGCCTTAGCTTATGGTTTAAATAAGAAGAAAGGTGAGCAGATTTTAATTTATGATTTTGGCGGAGGAACATTTGATGTTTCAATTTTAGACGTTTCTGAAAATACAGTTAAAGTTATCGGGACTGGCGGCGACACCCATCTTGGCGGTGATGATTTTGACCAGAAAGTAATGAATTGGATTATTGAAGAATTTAAAAAAGACCAAGGAATTGATTTATCAAAAGACCAGTTGGCTTTACAGCGAATTAAAGAAGTGGCTGAGAAGACAAAAATAGAACTGTCAACGACATTGGAAGCAGAAATTAATTTACCCTTCATTACTTCAGATTCTTCGGGGCCAAAACACTTATATCTAAAATTAACAAGGGCTCAGCTTGGAAATTTAGTAAAAGATTATATTGATAAATCTATTAAGGTTATGAAAGATGTTCTGAAGGAGGCAAAACTGGAAAGTAAAGATATAGAAGAGATAGTTTTAGTTGGTGGTCAGACAAGAATGCCAAAGATTCAAGAAGAAATAAAAAATGTTTTTGGTAAAGAACCAAATAAATCAATCAATCCTGATGAAGTAGTAGCAATTGGAGCTGCTATTCAGGGAGGAATATTACAGGGAGAAATGAAGGATATTTTGCTTTTAGATGTTACACCCCTTAGTTTAGGGATTGAAACTTTAGGAAGAGTTAACACTATTTTAATCCCCAAAAATACAACTATTCCTACGGGGAAAAGTCAGGTTTTTTCCACAGCAGCAGATAACCAAACTTCAGTAGAGATTCATGTTTTACAGGGAGAAAGACCAATGGCCAAAGATAATAAAAGTTTAGGCAAATTTATGCTGGATGGAATTCCTTCAACTCCCAGAGGTATTCCTCAAATTGAAGTTAGCTTTGATATTAATTCTGATGGAATACTAAACGTATCGGCTAAAGATAAGGCTACAGGAAAATCCCAATCCATCAGGATTGAAGGTTCTATTGGAATACCGGATGAAGAAATAGAAAAGCTTAAAAAAGAAGCTGAGGCTCATACAGAAGAAGATAAAAAGAAAAAAGAACTAATTGAAGTTAGAAACACAGCAGATAGCTTAATCTACGCTACAGAAAAAACTTTAAGGGAAGCTGGAGATAAGGTGGATGAGAACACGAAGAAGGAAATAGAAGACAAAATCAAAAAGCTTGAAGAAGTAAAAAAGACAGATAATATAGAAGAAGTAAAAAGCAAGACCCAGGAGCTTTCTCAAGCTATTCAGAAAGTTGGAGCCGAACTTTACAAAAAAACAGAAAAGAAAAAAGAAGAACCAAAAGAAAAAGACAAAAACAAAGACACAGAAGAAGGAGAATATAAAGAAAAATAAATCGATACCAATATACTAATGAATGATTATTATAAAGCTTTAGGTGTTTCCAAAAACGCTTCTCAATCAGAAATCAAAAAGGCCTATTATAAATTAGCCCATAAATATCATCCAGACAAAGGAGGGGATAAAGAAAAGATGAAAGAAATAAATGAGGCCTTTCAAGTTTTATCTGACAAAGAAAAAAGAAATCAGTATGATAGATTTGGTCATGTTTCAGAGAACGGAGGACCCGGTTCTGGCTTCGGTTTTAATTGGGGTGATTTTTCCTCTGACCCTAACATAAACTTTGATGACCTGGGAAATATAGGAGACATATTTGAGGATTTCTTTGGTTTTAGAAAAGGCGGAAAAAAGGACTTTAAAAGAGGACAAGATATTAGAGTAGATATTGAGATTCCTTTAGCGGAAACTTTAAAAGACACAAAAAAGGAAATTACTCTAAAGAAATATGTTACTTGCTCTCGTTGTCAAGGAAAAGGAGCGGAGCCAGGAACTTCTGTTAAGGAATGTTTTTCTTGCAGGGGAACAGGAAGGGTTCAGCAAGTAAGAAGAACTTTCTTGGGTTCTATTACTCAATGGGGTGTTTGTCCTGAATGCAAAGGAGAAGGATATATTCCAGAAAAGCCCTGTAATGTTTGTAAAGGAGAAGGAAGGGTTAAAGAAGAAGAAAAGATAGAGTTTGTTGTTCCGGCTGGTATAGATACCAATCAAATTTTTAAAGTTGAAGGTAAAGGACATGCTGGCAGAAAAGGAGGCAGAGCGGGGGATTTATATATCAGGATAATGGTAAAAAATCATCCTTATTTTGAACGAAAAGGAGATGATTTATATACTACAGCTAAAATTTCTTTCTCCCAAGCTGTTTTAGGCGACAAAATTGAAATTTTTATTTTAGAAAACAAAAAAATTGAATTAAAAGTTCCTTCAGGAACTCAATCCGGCAAAGTGTTGAGAATTTCAAAGAAAGGAATTCCTCATTTTTCAGGATATGGAAGAGGAAATCTTTATGTTAAGCTACAAATTGATACTCCAAGAAGATTAACAAGGGAACAGAAAGAATTATTGGAAAAACTACGAAAAGAAGGAATTTAGAATTTTACTGCTCCGTTTGAACAAAATCAACTGTTTTATCAGTTGATTTTGTTTTAAAATATGTTAATATAAAAAAAGTGAATAATGCCCCTGTAGCTCAACTAGGTAGAGCAGCTCCCTTTTAAGGAGAAGGTTCTCCGTTCGATTCGGAGTGGGGGCACAAAAAAAAGAGGGCCCATGGCGCAGTTGGTAGCGCGCATCCGTGGCACGGATGAGGTCGTGAGTTCGAATCTCACTGGGTCCACTGTAACTATCCTAAAGGATAGTTTTAGTTTGCTTTTAAGGTTACTTTTTGATATAAAGATTTAATATGCAATTTTTTAATATGCAATCTGTCAAAAAGAAAATAATTTTAGTCATTTTTTTCTTTATTATTTTTGGTGGGGGCTTTTGGATTGGAAAAACTTCTGTAGTTTGTGAAGTTTGTCCTCCTCAGGATGTTGACTTTTCTCTTTTTTGGCAGACCTTGGAAAAATTAGAAGAAAAATATGTGAAGCCCGGAACTTTAAATACCCAAGAAATGATTTACGGGGCTATATCTGGAATGGTTAAGTCTTTAGAAGATCCTTATACTGTCTTTTTTAGTCCCGATGAAACAAAGAAGTTTTTAGAAGACGTAAGCGGTCGTTTTGAAGGAGTGGGAATGGAAATTGGAATAAGAAAAGAAAAGCTCCAAGTTATAGCTCCTTTAGAAGGAACCCCGGCTCAAGAAGCTGGGTTAAGGGCAGGAGACATAATTGTTAAAGTAGAAGATACCAGGACGATAGATATTACAATCGAAGAGGCGGTTTCTCTTATCCGCGGTCCCAAAGGAACAGAGGTTACGCTTTCAGTTCTTAGAAATGACTGGGATAGCTCTAAAGAATTCAAAATCAAAAGAGCTGTTATAGAGATTCCTTCTTTAAAATGGGAAATAAAAGAAGAGAATATAGCTTATATCAATCTCTACCATTTTTCAGAAAAAGCAGATTCTGATTTTTCTAAAGCAGCTCTTCAAATCCTTAATAGTCCAGCCGAGAAAATTATCTTGGATTTAAGAAACAACCCGGGAGGTTATTTGGAAATATCACAAGATATTGCTGGCTGGTTTTTAGAAAAAGGAAATGTGGTAGTAGTTGAAGACTTTAGAAATAGTGAAGAGGATATACTCTATAAAGCTGAAGGAAATGCCAAACTCTCAAGTTATCCCATTATAGTTTTAATCAACCAGGGATCAGCTTCAGCTGCTGAAATTTTAGCTGCAGCTTTAAGAGATAATAGAGGAGTTAAGTTGGTGGGAGAGACCTCTTTTGGAAAAGGTTGTGTTCAAGAATTGGTTTCTTTAAGGGATAATTCTAGCTTAAAGGTTACCGTAGCTAATTGGCTGACTCCTGAAAGAAAACAAATCAGCGAAGAAGGATTAGAGCCCGATATTAGGGTAGAAATAACCGAAGAAGATTATGCCCAGGATCGAGATCCTCAATTAGAAAAAGCTATTGAAATAATAAGAGGAATGGAGTAGAATATAACAAGAAATTAAAATTTAATTATGCGCGTAATTCTTCTTCAAGACATAGATAATATTGGGAAAAAGTATGAAGTAAAAGAAATAAAAGATGGCTATGCCAGGAATTTTTTAATTCCAAAAGGTTTAGCAAAACCCGCAACAAAGGAAACTTTGAGATTGCTTGAAGAAGAGAAAGCTAAAAAAGAAGAAAAAGCCAAAGAAGAATTAAAGGAAGCTCAAGAAATAGCTTCTAAATTAGAAGGAATAGAAGTAATAATTCCTGTTAAAATAGGAGAGGAAGGACAGCTTTTCGAAAAGATAACTGCCCAGAAAATTTCTGAAAGATTAAAAGAATTAGGGTTTGAAATTAACAAAAATCAAGTTGATTTATTAGAACCTATTGAAGAATTAGGAGAGTTTCAGGCAAAAATAAAGCTTAACCATAATTTAGAAAGCGATATAAATTTAATAATTTCAGAAGAAAAAAAAGATTAAATCTTAATTTATGACCAGATATATTTTTGTAGCTGGAGGCGTAATGTCTGGTATCGGCAAGGGAATAGGAGTAGCTTCAATCGGAAAAATTTTAAAAAGCAAAGGATTTAAAGTTACAGCTGTCAAAATCGACCCCTATGTTAATGTTGATGCCGGAACTATGAATCCCATAGAACACGGAGAGGTTTTTGTCACCAATGACGGAGTAGAATGTGATCAAGACGTAGGTAATTATGAAAGGTTTCTGGATGAAGACATTTTTACAGAGAATTATATTACCACAGGAAGAGTTTATCAAGCAGTAATCAACAGAGAAAGGAATTTAGAATACGATGGAAAATGTGTTGAAGTGGTTCCCGATATTCCCAACGAGGTAATTTCCAGAATTAAAAAATCAGCCAGAAAAACCAAGGCTGATTTTGTTTTAATTGAAATTGGAGGAACAGTAGGAGAATATCAAAATATGCTTTTTTTGGAAGCTGCCAGAATGATGCGGCTAGTTAATCCTAAAAATGTTCTTTTTATTTTAGTGAGCTATTTACCCGTGCCTAAGAAGATAGGAGAAATGAAAACTAAGCCTACTCAGTATGCTGTAAGAACTCTTAATTCTACTGGAATTCAGCCGGATTTAATTTTAGCTAGGGCTTCTGTTCCTCTGGATAAAATTAGAAAAAAGAAAATTTCTACTTTCTGCAATATTGCTTTAGATGATGTAATCTCTGCTCCTGATGTAGAATCAATTTATCAAATACCTCTTAATTTTGAAAAAGAGAACCTGGGAAACAGAATTTTAAAAAAACTTGGAATGAATTCAAGAAAAGGAGATTTGAGTAACTGGAGAAAATTAGTAAACAATATAGAAAAAAGTAAAAAGCCCGTTAGGATCGGAATCGTGGGAAAGTATTTTGAAACAGGAAAATTTACTTTGATGGACTCTTATATCTCTATTATTGAAGCTGTAAAACATGCAGCTTTTTCTTTTAAAAGGAAGCCTGAAATTTCTTGGTTATCAGCTAAAAAATATGAAAAGAATCCTTCTTTTGTCAAAGAACTTAAAAAATATGACGGCATAATCGTGCCCGGAGGTTTTGGAAATAGGGGAGTGGAGGGAAAAATAAGAGCCATTAAATTTTGTCGAGAGAATAAAATACCTTTTTTAGGTCTTTGTTTAGGAATGCAGTTAGCTATAGTTGAATTTGCCCGCAATGTCTGCAGAATTAAAGAAGCTTGCTCTGCAGAATTTAAAAAGAAATGTAAAGAACCTGTAATTGATGTTATGATGGAACAAAAAGCTTTAATAAAAGAGAAAAGATATGGGGGAACAATGAGATTGGGAGCTTATAATTGTAAACTTAAACCCAAGACAATTTCTGCCAGGGCCTATAAATCAAAATTAATTTCTGAGCGCCATCGCCATCGCTATGAGTTGAACAACGCATTTAGAGAAAAACTAAAAGAAAAAGGAATGGTAATGGCAGGAATAAACCCTAAAAGAGATTTAGTGGAAATAATAGAATTAAAAGACCACCCCTTTTTTGTAGCAACTCAATTTCATCCAGAATTCAAATCCAGACCCCTGAATCCCCATCCGCTTTTTAAGGAGTTTATTAAAAAGTGTATGTAAAAACAACCTTAATTAAAAGGTTGCCTGAATTATAAGAACCATGCTTCGCTAAACGCTCGGCAGAACCTTTTTTCGCTAAGGAATAAACTTGGCTAAGCCAAGTTTTCCGTATATTCTTGAAATAATAATCCTGAAAAGATATTTTTATATCACACTGACAACTCTTGTTTTTCTTCTAGTTCCGTCAAACTTCTTTTTCTTAGTAATTCTGAATTGAACTATTCCTGCTTTAACAGCATAAAGAGTATCATCTCTTCCTTTTTTTACATTTTTCCCAGGAGCAAAACCTGCTCCTCTCTGGCGAATGATTATCATACCGGGTTTTATTTTTTGGCCGGCAAAAAGTTTAACCCCAAGATATTTGGGCCTAGAATCTCTCCCTAATTTAGTTGTTCCGGTAGCTTTTACTTTAGACATACTATATTATGTTAGCAAAAATAATTCAATTTGTCAAAAACCACCAAGAAGAAATAGTTCTTTTTATAGGAATTTTTCTAATTTCTTTACTTTCTTTTGCTGCAGGATATATAGTTTCAGAAAATCAAAAAAAAGAAACAATAAAATTTGAAGAAGTTCAAAATGAGGCAAGCTAAGAAAGTAGCTATTATCGGTGGAGGAATATGCGGTTTATATCTTGCTTGGAAACTGGCAGAAAAAGGAAATCAAGTAACAGTTTTTGAAAAAGAAAAAGAATCAGGTGTTAGCAAGGTGTGTTCCGGCCTTTTCTCTAAAAGGATTTTATATTTTATTCCAGAAAGTAAAAAATTAATTGAGAATAAAATAAATTCTGTTTTTTTACATTTCCCCAAGAAGAAAGTAAAAGTAGATTTTTCCAAAAACTTATTTGTAATGAATCATAGAAGACTTGATAAATTAGTTTTTAATTTAGCTGAAAAAGCAGGAGCTAAAATAATCTTTAATTCCAATATAAATTCTTTACCTAAAGGATTTGACAAAATAATAGGTTGCGATGGGGCTAATTCTTTTGTTAGAAAAGAGTTAAAATTGCCTGAGCCCAATTTTAGATTAGGGATGTTGGGATTTATAGAAGAAAAATCTAATTCTAATTTTGTAGAAACTTGGCCCTGCCAAAATGGGTTTATTTGGAAAATTCCCCGTGGTAAGAAAATAGAATATGGAATAATTACAAAACCTAAATTAGCTAAAAGACTTTTTGATAATTTTTTAGAAAAAAACAATATCATTATTGAGAAAAAAGAAGCAAGAATAATTTCCCAGGGTTTTATACTTCCTTCAGACAAAAAGATTACTCTCTGTGGAGAAGCAGCTGGCTTGACTAAGCCCTGGTCAGGGGGAGGAGTGATCTGGGGATTAACCACAGCCAACATTCTTTTAAAATCTTTCCCAGATTTCCAGGTTTATCGCAAATCAATGAGGAGATTTTTCCTGCCAAAAATTATTCTTTCCAAAATAGCAACCAAATTAGTATATTTCCTTGGGTTCAACATCCCCTGGCTTTTACCAAAAACCAGCAAAATAGAGTCCGATTTTTTAATATGAAGAACCATGCCTCGCTAAACGCTCAGTTTTCGGCTCGACGAAGTCGGTCTACGGCTAGACGAAGTCGGCAGAACCTCGTATGTTTGCCTTTCGGGCAAACCATTAACTAAGCCATGACCTTCTCTTATTATGGTGTGAGGGTTGACAAAGCATCTTGATTTGCTAAAATCTAAAATAGTTATGATGAATGCTAAAATCAGTTTGAATAAAGGAAAGAATAGAAAAAAATATATTAGGGAAAGCGGTTAAAAATTAGCCTGTTTGAGGATTGTTTTTGAAAACCGCTTCTCAGGGTGGTTTTTTTCTTGGAAGAATGAAGCTCATTGAAAATCCTAGAAGTTTAACTTCTGGGAAAAATAAAGAAAATTACAGCTACTAATTGTTAGTCAAGCTTTCAGGCTTTCTTTATAGACAAGAAAGCAATTTTTTAAAAGCAGATGGTGGATGCCTTGGGATATCGAGGCGATGAAGGACGTGGCGTGACTGCGATAAGCTTCGGAGAGGTGTCTAGCAACCTTTGATCCGGAGATTTCCGAATAGGGAAACCTAATTTCGCGATAAACGAAATTAGTCCGGTCGTATGACCGGACGGCGAACCCGCCGAAGTGAAACATCTCAGTAGGCGGAGGAAAAGAAAAAAACTGCTTCACTTTGTTCAAACAAAGTGAGCGCATTATTCCCTGAATAGCGGCGAGCGAAAAGGGAAAAGCCCAAACCAAGCACTCAATTTTATTGAGTACTTGGGGTTGTAAGGAGATAACGTCAGGAGCATCGAGTACCCAATCATTTAAATGTTTTGAGCACTCGATTCTTGCTGAGGGAGAGCATTTAGACAAAGGTTGGTTAAAAGAATGACCCTGGAAAGGGCAGCCATAGAGGGTAATAGCCCCGTATTTGAAAACTCCTTTGTGCTCCTTGTTGTCTTACTCTCCCAAATTTTTCTTTGAAAAATTTGGAGGGTAAACTTGAGTACCATGGGAAAAGAATACCCTGTGGGAAGCAGGCCGGACTACTCGGCCAAGGCTAAATACTACGATATCTCCGATAGTGAACTAGTACCGTGAGGGAAAGGTGAAAAGTAGGGGGTTGACCCCGGTGAAATAGAACCTGAAACCATCATGCTTACAAGGAGTCGGAGCCCGCCCTCGGGCGGGTGACGGCGTGCCTTTTGCAGAATGAGCCAACGAGTCTTAGTATCCTCTTTTGTCTAAGGAGTTTTACTCTGAAGGCATAGGGAAACCGAGTGTTAATAGCGCGATTTAAGAAGATACTGAGGACCCGAAGCCAAGCGAGCTTGCCATGACCAGGGTGAACCCCAACGAAAGTTGGGGGAAGGCCCGAACCTGTGAGTCGTGCAATACTCTAGGATGAGTTGTGGTAAGAAGTGAAAAGCTAATCGAGCTTGGGAATAGCTGGTTCTCCCCGAAATAGCTTTAAGGCTAGCGCCTAGTATACTTGCGGGGGTAGAGCACTGGATGGAATTACGTGGGTTTTACCCAGTTTTTCCAACCAAACTCCGAATACCGCAAAATTAAGCTAGGTAGTCAGACTGTGGGGGCTAAGCTCCATAGTCAAAAGGGAAACAGCCCAGATCTTAATCTAAGGTCCCTAAACTAAGCTAAGTGTTTCTTAAGGAAGTAGAATCCCTTAGATAGCTAGGAGGTTAGCTTAGAAGCAGCTACCCTTTAAAAAGTGCGTAACAGCTTACTAGTTAAGGGTTTCTGCGCCGTAGATTTACGGGACTAAAGCTTAGTACCGAAGATAAGATCGAGTGCTCAATTCATTGAGCACTCGAGGTAGGGGAGCGTTCTTAACGCTATGAAGTCAAACTGTAAGGTTTGGTGGAGCGTTAAGAAGTGAGAATGTTGGCACGAGTAACCGCAATACGGGTGAGAGCCCCGTACACTGAAAGCCCAAGGTTTCCTTGGCAATGACAATCAACCAAGGGTTAGGCGGTCCTAAGAGAAAGCCGAAGGGCGTACTCGATGGACAGCCGGTTAATATTCCGGCCCCTTCTCTAATGAGTCTGGTAAATGACGGAGTCTAGTAATTTAGGCGAGTTATTGGATTCTCGTTGTTCGTTTAAGATTTTTCAAGAACGAGCAAAATACTCTGTTTTTGCAGAGTAAATCTAAACGAGCAGACTTCCAGGAAAAGTTTACCAGAAGTTATTATTAGAGGAGTCCGTACCGCAAACCAACACAGGTGGGCTAGCGTTAGTGTGCTAAAGTGAACGGGTGAAATCTCCTGAAGGAACTCGGCAAAAAAGCAGGCGTAACTTCGGAATATGCCTCGCCCCATTTTTTGGGGTTGCAACAAAAGAACCCTAGCGACTGTTTATCAAAAACACAGGTCCCTGCTAACTCGTAAGAGGATGTATAGGGGCTGAGATCTGACCAGTGCTGGAAGGTTAATGGCGCCGGTTATTATTTTTTAATAATAGCTAAGTGCTTGAAGCCCCAGTAAACGTCGGCAGTAACTATAAGTTGACAGGTTGTAGTTATAAAACTTGGCTATATGCTGGAAACACCGGGTATATTGGACTACTCGCCGTTAATCTGCTAAAATAAATAATGGCAGTAAAAAAGTTCAATTGCGGTCAACCAGCAGGAAAGACTTCTAATAGAAACAATGTTTTTTCTCAAAGGATAGGATATTATTTGAGTGGTTTTACTGAAGGAGAAGGTAGTTTTAATGTCTCGTTAATAAACAGACATAAAGATTATAAACATGGATGGAAAGTAAGTTTATCCTTCAATATCTCGCAGAAAGATGACACAATTCCTCGGCTATTCAAGAGAGTGCTGAACTGTGGAACTATTCGGTATCGAAAAGATGGAATATGTTATTTTGAAGTAAGAAGAGTAAAAGATCTTGTTGAAGTTGTAATTCCTTTCTTTAAAAGATTCCCTCTTATTTCAAAAAGTAAAAAAAAGGTATTTGATATCTTCTGTCAGTTAGTCCAGATAGTGAATAAAAAACAGCATTTAAAGAAAAAAGGGATAGAAGAAATTCTAAGGTTGCGAGACTTAATAAAAGTGGGACGAAAAAGAAAGTACTCAAAAGAAGAAATTCTTAATTCGTATTAGAAGAATCCTCAGAGACTATACGCCAAGCCCAACTCCAGTTTTAGAAAACTGAAGCGGGGATGATATAGTCCGATCTTATTGGCGACAATAAGAACCTGCGAGCTCTGCTCGCAGAATCTTGATTCGCTAAGGTATAAATCTTAGTCTTGAATTAAGTTAACATAAATGAACTGTCCAAAGGTAGCGTAGTCCCTTGCCGGGTAATTTCCGGCCCGCATGAAAGATTTAACGACTAGGGGACTGTCTCCAGGAGTAGCCCGGTGAAAATGCAATACCGGTGAAGATGCCGGTTACCTACGGCTAGACGGAAAGACCCCGGGAGCTTTACTGTAGTTAGGTATTGAATTTTGGTTTTAGATGCGTAGTGTAGGTGGGAGACTTTGAACTTCGGCTTTCGGGTCGAAGGGAGTCGTCAATGAAACACCACCCTTCTGAAGCCTTTGTTCTAATCCGCCCTGGGCGGAAACAGTGCTTAACGGTCAGTTTAAGTGGGGCACTTTTCTCCTAAAAAGTAACGGAGAAGTTTAAAGGTCGGCTAGCTCCGGATGGAAATCGGAGCGATAGGACAAAGCCATAAGCCGGCTTTACTGCAAGCAGGTTAATGCGCGCAGTTGGGAAACCAGAACTTAGTGAACCGATGGATCTTCGTAGAAAATCCAGAGATCATCAAATAAAAGTTACCCCGGGGATAACAGGTTAGTAGAGCCCGCGAGTCCATATCAACGGCTCTGTTCGACACCTCAAAAATTCGTCGACAAATCGGGGTGTTATGACAGTAATGTCATATTCCTCACTTTTAAAGAGTGAGGGGCGGAAAAAATTGGCTAATAACGGTGAAACCCAAACTATTTTATGGGTATGATAAAATAATGGGCAATACCGTGGGAAGTATAGAATAGATATTAATTTCTATACCCCGTAGAGACTTTTCCGATTTGAATCGGAGGGATAGTAGGTTTAAACTATTATAATACGCCAACCCCCAACTGTAGTTGGGGTGAAGATATAGTCCACACTATTGGTAACAATAGATAAAAGCGATGTCGGCTCAACGCATCCTGGGGGTGAAGCCGCTCCCAAGGGTTTGGCTGTTCGCCAATTAAAGCGTTACGCGAGCTGGGTTCAGACCGTCGTGAGACAGGTCGGTCCCTATCTACCGTAGGCGCTGAGTCTTGAGGGGAGTTCGAGATAGTACGAGAGGACCTCTCGGAACTGACCTCTGGTCTACCAGTTGTCCCGCCAGGGGCATAGCTGGGTAGCTAAGTCGGGAAGGGATAAGCGCTGAAAGCATCTAAGCGCGAAGCCCACCCCAAGATAAGGACTCAATCCAGCCATTCGACTGGATTGCCCGGTCCTATAACTGGGCAAGATTCCTCGAAGATAACGAGGTTGATAGGCTGCAAGTGTAAGAGCAGCAATGCTCTAAGCCGAGCAGTACTAATAAATCATTTTTTGCTTTCTTGTTGTTAAGAAAGCTTTAGCTTGACTAGCAATTAATAGCTGTAATTTACATTAAAGTCTACAAGACTAAGGTTATGATTACT
>Ga0307433_1001519_pt1 | contig 12484 bp, 10 predicted proteins | sample SalMarWE160210MG_FD_202166 | JGI IMG/M metagenome (GOLD analysis project Ga0307433, IMG submission 202166) | Salt marsh sediment microbial communities from the Plum Island Ecosystem LTER, Massachusetts, United States - WE1603-210 | ecosystem: Environmental > Aquatic > Marine > Intertidal zone >... | reverse complement strand
GAATCGCAAAGAGCACCGGCTGGTCTGCGTACACCACGTCGCGGTTGCCGAAACGGTCCAGAAGCACCAGGGCCCCACCGCCGTCCAGGTGGCTCGCGAGGTAAAAGTCCTCGCTGAGGGGCCAGGGTCAGGCGTAAGGGAACCGCATGTTCCGCCGGTCTGCCTTCCAGCCCTCATGCGGCAGCTCCCCCGGATGCACCTGGCGGACCTGAGCCATGCGGCAGTCGTCGGGCACGCTCGGGTCGATCAGGACGAGTTGGCCCTTGGGGCTTGAATGGTGGATGCTGGCGACGGCGATGAAGCGGCGAGAACCGGGAATCGGCCGGATGCCGTACTCCGCCCACGGCCGCAGCGGCCGCCCGTCGTGAAACGGCTCGTGTTGCGGCTGGCCGGAGGCGTCGTACGTCACCATCCGGCTGTGCGGCAGGGGGTAATTGCCGTGCGGGGCGCGCGGGTCGCGCCCGTCGGGCGTGCAGAACCAGATGTGGTGTCCGGCATGGAACTCGCGGTCGATGTAGTCCCATCGGGTGTAGACGATGCGGCCGTCGTTGGCAACGCGCGGAAACGTCTCGCTCGTCTCGTGCCAACTGATGGGGATGACGTCCGAGCCGTCGGCCTTCATCGTGTGCAGCGTGGCGCACGGCTGGTGCATCCCTCGCTTGTTGTAGGGTTTCTCCGGCGTGCCTGCGGGGTGACAGCGCACGTACGTGCCGCGCCGGTCGGAGATGAAGACGACCCGCCCGTCGGGCAGCCAGGCCGGGCACGAATCGTTGTACATCGTGTCCGTCAGTTGCACGAGGCGCCCCGTCTCCAGGTTCACCTTGAAGACGTTGTAGGTGGCGTCGGGCGTCATGTGCGACGGGTTGAAGATGGAGTCGGGTCCCGGGTCGGCCGGGGGCTTGCAGGCGCACCAGTCGAAGAGGAGTTCCGTGCCGTCCCAGGAGAGGTCGAGGGTGTAGAAGCGGCCGCCCGCCAGTTTGCGGCCGTCGTAGCGGCCGCCGGAGACCTTGACCCCCTTCAGTAACTCGCGGACCTTCGGCTCGCCAGCACGGAAGTCCGACACCGCCAGCAGGCGGCCCCTCCCGTACTGCCGCCCGTAGAAGTGGCTCTGGATATGCGCGCCGCCGGGCCGGCCGGTGGTCAGGAGGATCTCGTCGAAGTCGAGCAGCGGATTGGCGAGCGCGACCTGCCGGCGCGCGGCCCGTGCCTGGAAGTAGAGTTCCCGCCGCGCGGCAGCGCCGGCGGCGGTGGCGGGGTCCAGACCTTCAGCCTGCCCGCGGATGGTGCGGAGTCGAGCGGCGGGGGCGGCAAGGCCCGGCGCGTCGGGAAGCGCCTGCAGGTGGGCAAGCAGCGCGAGCGCCCGCCGGAGTTCGACGTCGAGCGGGTCGCGGTCGGTTGGCCAGATGGGCGCCTGCCGGTCGAGGATGTGCGGGTTCTCATGCGCACTGTCCGTTACTTCGGACGCACGACGCTGCGCGATCGCCTTGTCGATCTCCTTGAAGTCCTCCTGCCACGACCGGCGAACCTGCGGCGAGACACCACCGGCCGGAGCGGCAAACGCCCCGGCGACAGTCCACAGAATCAGGCACGCGACGGCCGCGATGGCGGCCACCCAACGCAGGCACTCCATGCAGCACTCCTTTGAGGATCCATCATGGCAGGCCGCTGCCGCAGGGCGGCGCCGGCCACATCTTGAACACCGCGGCAGGCTACTTATACCGGTCGAGGATGGCCTGAAACCGCTTGCGGGCTTGCTCGGCCTCCGGTGAGCCGTCGCCGGGCGGGATGCGGTGGGCCTCGGCCAGGTCCTTCTCCAGGTCGTAGAACCGCCCGTCGTTGTACAGTTTGTACCGTCGGCCGTGCACCCAAACGAGTTTGTACGGTTCGAGGTCGGGCTTGCCGAGTTCGCTGGCCACGCGCTTCAGCCAGATCGACGGGTGGGCGCCCGTGCCGATGAACCACTCCCGGGGAGTGCCCGTGCGGCCGAGAAGTTGGGGCGCGAAGCTGCGGCCGTCGCACGGCCAGCCCTCCGGTAGTCGGCCGCCTGCCAGTTCGAGAAACGTCGGCAGGAAGTCCTGGACGTGGACGAGGTCGTCGCAGGTCGAGCCGGCGGCGACACGTCCCGGCCAGTTGGCGACCAGCGGCACCCGCGTGCCGCCCTCGCGCGAGTCGCCCTTCCGCCCCGGCAGGGGCTCTGCACCTTCCGGCAGCGGGTCGAGCGCCGAGTTGCCGTTGTCTGACGTGAACAGGACAAGCGTGTCCTTGCGCAGCCCCTGCTCATCGAGCCTCGCCAGCAGACGGCCGGCCATCTTGTCGAGGTAGCGGATGCCATCGTTGCGGTAGGCCTTTCCCGACGCAAGCCGGACGGACTTGCGGTCGGCGTGCTTCCGAGCCGCTCCTTCGACGCCCTTGAGGTGTCGATCGTGGCTCTCGGCAAAGGCGGCTCGGAAGGCCTCGACGGCCCCAGCGTTGCCGTCAGGCGTGGGTGCCGCGGGCACGTGGGTCAGTTTGCTCGAGTAGTAGGCAAAGAAGGGCTTCCGTCGGCGTCGCCCGATAAAGTCACACAGGAAGTCCACGGCCACATCCTCGCCGTAGCGGTCGGCGAGACGCGTTGCCTTGTGTCGGACGTTCCCCTCGAGAGGGCTCTCCCACTCGTTCAGCCTGCCCTCGACCTTCGGCTGGTTCAGTTCCTTGAACATCCCGCCGCTGCCCCAGACCATGACGTCCGGCGCCCAGTGGCGGTAGCCGTTGACCAGGATGCACGCCTCGTCGAAGCCACGCAGAGGCGGGTCGAAGACGCTGCCCACGAACCACTTGCCGGCCATGCCCGTCACGTAGCCCAGATGCTGAAGGTGGTTGGTGAAGAACGGCACGTCGGCGCCGGGGCGGCCTCGACCCACGCGCGTGAGGCCCGTCATCATCTCGTCCCGCGTTGGCGCGCACATCGCGCAGGCGTGGGCATGCCGGAACACCATGCCGTCCTTGGCGAGACGGTTGAGGTTGGGGGTGGGGACCGTCCCGCCGAAGGCGCTCAGGCAGCGGTTCCCGAGGTCATCGACGAGAATGAGGAGGATGTTGGGGCGCGGCTCGGCGCCCTGCTCAGAGCCTGCCCCCGTCGCCCCCTGGAGCGCCAGGCCAGGCAGCAGAGCCGCTCCTCCCGCTGCTGCGGTCGACGTTCGGAGGAAGGCTCGCCGGTTGAGTCTATCCTGTCCAGGCATGGATCAGCTCCTGCATCAGCGCTGCGGCTTGGCCCCCTGCACCCTCGCCTTGAAACCGTCGAAGGTGATCAGGTCGCTCTGGGCAACCTTCAGTTTCCTGAAGACGGCGCTCAGCATCGCGCGGACCCGGGCGCTTTCCTGGGTGTCGTTTGCCGCCGCGATGGCCTGGGTCTCCCTCGGATCGCGCGCCACGTCATAGAGGCGGCCGTCGCCGTACAGCTTCCAACGCTGCGTCCTGGCCCAGAAGCTGCCCTGTCGGAGATGCTCCGGAGGCAGTTCGCCCTTCTTCACGCACTGCCGCCACAGGACGCAGCCGTTGCGGTCGAAGAGCACGAAGGCCCACTCCCGCGGTGTCCCGCGCTCCCCGCGCAACCGTGGCAGGAAACTCACGCCATCCGGAGGGAGTGCTGCGGCGGCGGGACGTGCGGAGACCCACGCCGGCGGAGCCAATGAGACGCCTCCGACGTCCGCGAGAGTGGCGTAGAAGTCCGTGACATCCACCAGATCGTCAACGACGGCGGGTTTGGCCGTCCCCTTCCAGTTGGCGATCAGCGGCACACGAGTCCCCGAGTCGCTCATGCTGCCCTTGCCGCCCGACAGGCGCTCCCCATTCACGATCGCCTGGTGCCCACTCGTCCCGTTGTCGCCGGTGAACAGGATGATGGTGTTCTCACGGATGCCCAGCTCGTCGAGCTTGCGCACCACGTTGCCGACGAGGCTGTCCATGTAGGTTACCATGTCGCGGAACACACTCTCCTGGCGAATGGGCTCGGCGAATCCGCGCTTGCACTTCTCGATGAGCTTCGTGTCGGAGTGGTCGGGGCTCGGCTGCTCGGGGTGGTGGATGAGGAACATGGGGTAGTAGACGAAGAACGGCCGGGCGCGGTTGGCCTCGATGAAGTCCAGCACAAAGCGGTTCACGATGTCGGGGCGGTACGTCGGCTCGGCGGTCTTGAGGGGTTTCTCGTTTGCCCAGATGCTGCCGGTGGTCCAGTAGCCGCGCCAGCAATCGCAGCGCAGGGTCGCATCGAAGCCCATCCGGGCGATGCTCACGCCTTTGAACTGCCACTTGCCCGCCATGCAGGTCGCATACCCGGCCTTCTTCATCAGGTTCCCGAAGGTCCGGGTCTCATCGTCCTTGGGAAACGCGCCGAAGGTGGTGTAGTTGCGGTGGTTGTACCTGCCGGTCATGATCGAGACGCGGGTCGGCGTGCACAGTGGCGTGGCATAGCAGTGGCGGAACACGACGCCCTCCGCGGCCAGGGCGTCGAGCACGGGCGTGCGATGGCTCTCGCTGCCGTAGGCCTTGAAGAGCTCGATGCCGCAGTCGTCGGCCATGATCAGGACGACGTTCGGCCTCTTCGCGTTCCCCTCGCGCGCGAGCGCGTCCCCGCTCAGGCCGAGAAGGGCAGAGCCGCCGAGCGCAAAGCCGGAGGTCGCCAGGAATCGACGGCGGGTCATTCCCATCGTGTTCCCTTCTCCTGAGGAGTCTTGCTGCCGCGTGCCGGGACGGCCCTCGCCCGCTCTCTCAGGGCGTCGTCGGTGAGTGTTGCCGGCTTGTCATTGGCAACGCTCCACCTATCCCAAGGAGGTTCACGCACAGGCCGACCGGCCCGCTCGAGACGTCGGACACCACCTTCCTCGTGTCCGCGATGATCCTGTCCCGCGCGACCACGGCCACCGGCACGAGCACGGCCACAGCCAGTCAAGGCAAGCGACCCGGCAACAGACAATGACCAAGCCCATGCTCTCGGCTCCATTGACCCTGCCTGGATGCAGAGATGCTATAGGAGCCCGTGAGGAGCAAGGCAAGCTGCGCTGTGGCGAGCTGCCGCGCGCCGCGCGGCCAAAGGGAGGCCGCAGATGAGCGTTCGGTTGCTTACTGGCATGATCGCGATGGCCTTCGCGTTTACGTCCGCGTCGGTGCCCGCGGCGATGGTGTCGGTCAGGGTCCACGGCGCGAAGGGAGACGGCAAGGCCGACGATCGTGCGGCGATCCAGGCGGCCATCGATGCCGTGGACGAGGCCGGTGGCGGGGTCGTGCACTTCCCGGAGGGTGTTTACCGCATCACCGCTCCGAACAAGGGCCACTGGGCACCCCAGGTGGAGCTCTGCAACCGCCTGGAGCTGCGAGGCGTGGGGATGCGCAGGAGCGTTGTGAGAGTGGCGGACAGCCAGGGGGCCTATGACGCGATCTTCGCGGGCAAAGCGATCGAGGGCTTCTCGATGACGGACCTCGGAATCGACGCCAACGGCACGGCCAATCCCGTTGTCACAGAGAAGGACAGCGTGCCGTCGCCCTACCGGCACACACTCGTCTACTTGCCTCAGGCGAAAGACGTTGCCATCCAGCGCTGCCGGTTCACCAATCTCAGTGGTGTCTTCGGCCATTGTAATGCCTTGGCGACGCATGGGGGGCATCGGGATATAGTCGAACTGCGGAGCGATCATCACTCCTGCGGCTCCAGCGAGACCTGGATGCGCGTCGCCTGCACCCTCGTCAGGTGCAGGGCGAGTTTGCGGCGGTTGCGGTTGTCTGCTTGAGGCTTCGGGTTGGGTGACGATGGCAACGGTCGGCAGTCCATCACCTCGAACTTGACTCCGGCAGGCTGCTGCAGCCGCACGGTGAGAGACTTCCCGTGTCGGGCGAGCGTGGCATTGCGGCCATCATCGCTAAGGGTGACCTTGGCTTCGGTATGCAGGAACCACCAGAGTTCTGCAGGGGTGCGTGCCCGCAGTTCGTCCGTCACGACCAGGCGTTTGCGATTCTCGAACGCGAACGTGCGCACGGCACGGTCGGCGTGCGGCTGGTACGCTTGCGTCAAGTCCACGACCGCTACGGCCTCGTGCGGCACGGACTTGAGCATCACAATCTGCGCCACCGCCCGGGGGTTCTGGTCGGGTCCCTTGCCCGGATTGAACACCGGGACATTGTGGCCTTCGGCTCGCACACGGTAGTAGGCGTGGCGAGGGTTCCTGTGGCGATGGGCCATGTAGGTCTCACGCTCGACGCCGGAGTCGGTGATCCACCGCTGCCCCAGCGCGTCCAGCACAAACGTGCCCAGATCCAGATGCCGGTGGCCACCGAGGTTCATCGTCCGTCCGGCCTGGATGCCGACCATCATCGCGTCCGGCTTCCATGAACTCCGCAAGGCGGCGCATTCAGCTTCACGGAAGTGGCGGTCCAACGGCAACGTCTCGACATTGAGGTCTCGCCCTCGACCGTCGTACCAGAGGAGGTCCAAAGCTCCGCCCGGCTCGTCGCCACCCTCAAGACCGCGGAGCCGAAACCAGCTGAACGCCGGCACGGCGTACTTGCGCGCCATCCAGAAATGCTGCGGCTCAGAGACCGGCTTCCGCCCACAGTCCGCAAAGTCGAACGCCACCCGGCCGGCGCCGGAGAGGTAGATCTGGTAGAAGCCACTCTGCTTGAACGCCCCCACCCGCGACAGACCGAAGTCGGTACCCAGGGCCGTGTCCAGCGACGACAGCAGCACGACATTGTACCGGGAGCCGTACCCCCAATAGGTGACCCCCTCGGTGCCCCCCCCGTCCGGCTCGTAATGCCGCATCGCCAATGGCACGCTTCGCACGGCCTCGTAGACGATCCTCGCCGCGATCTTCGGCTCGACGTCAGCGACGGCCAGCGCGCCGCTGATCAGCCCCCCGTTGCACACCTGGTTCCAGTTGTTCCTGTTGCGGTGCCAGCCCTTCTCGCGCTCATAGACCTTCAGGCCTTCGCGCAGGCCCTTCGAGACAATCGCCTCCCGCAACACTCGTCGCTGGTCATCGCTCCAGCGATCATACAGCCAATCGTATCCCAGCGCGAAGGCATGGGTCATCTCGGCCGTGTCCAGAAAATGCGCCGGGTTCCAGTCCTCAAATGACGCCGCGGCCTCCAGTTCCTTCCAGGCCCGGTCTGCATAGCGAGGGTCTCCCTCCAGGCGGTTCACCATCGCCAAGACGCGGACGCGGTCCAGCACGCGCCGGCTGATCCTCAACAGCCGGCGGCCATCCGGCTTCTCGTACTTCGAGACCGGCGCCGCGAGAATCTGGTCTGCGGATTTCTTGACGTCGCCGTAGAGCCGCGCGGGCAAACCCCCGCGTCGCACCAGGGCCTCCACAACACCAAACGTCCCCGGCCCGGCCATTACCCGTGGATGTCCTGCTCGCAGCGTCGCCAGGATCTTGCTCAAAGGCGGTACGTTGGGGCCGCCGTCGTTCGCGGGCTGCTCCAGCGGGGCTTCGGAGGCCGTCGCGGCCGACGATACGGCAAGCGAGAGGCAGAGGCAGCCGATCCAGAGCGGCGAAATGACAGAGCAGGCGGCCATTGGTTGTGGGCAGTCTGGCATCCGGGCGTCCCTTCGCAGGAAGCGGGGCCGGCCAAGCCAACCAGGTAGATCCCGGACGGCCTCCTGCCCACGACCATGACAGCCTTCCCGAGGAGTCTACTGCATCTGCCGACATCGGACAACCTTGTCCGGGCGCGGGCTGGCGGACGATGAGTTGTCATCGGAGCGGGGACACGGCCCGGTTCGGCCCACGCCGCCAGGATTCTCCCACAAAACCTGGGTCAAATCACAGGGAGGGGGGTCCTGGAAGATGGCTCTATCGCCGACACTATCTGCCCGTCACCACTCCTTCGTCTGGTTGACGTGCCATTCGGACGTCCTGTCAACATGGGTGAAGCGGCAGGCCAGTATCCGGACTGAGCCTGTCCGTAAGCGGTCATTCTTCATCATCGGGTAAGGGGAACGTTCAGCCCCCCTGCCTTCGAAGTAGCAGTTCGTGAATCGATCGCGATTGGAATGGCGCAGATACACCATGTACTTGTTCTTTGAGCGGAAATTGCACGCCACGAAACGATGTCCCTGCCCGGCGTGAGCGGCGTTGGGCACCGGGGCATCGTGGTAGTATGCTGCTCCGCCCGAAGGACTCTCGCTCGTCGGGCCGGAGCCCTGAAGTCGGCAGGCGATCACGTTGATGTCGGAGGTTCCTCCCCATGACCAGATCCACTCGCCCTTGCTGTAGTCGTCGACACTACGAGCCGTTGCCCCTCGAACCATCAGTCCATGCCTTCCCGACAGGAAGCACCGATAGATCGTCATCGAAGACCGGCGAGACGCCCGGCCGTCCTCTAAGGCACGTCACATCCTTGGCCGACCAACTCTCCAGGACGAACAGAATCACGTTCTTGCGGTTGCCCCTCGGCGTTCCCGGTGAGGTCCTTGAGAAAGGGTAGGTCGGGTCCTCGGGCTCGGTCTCCTCCAGGCCGAGCAAGCGGCGGACGGTGCCGAGGTTCTGTGCCTCGCCGTAGAACGCGTACTGGCGCTCCGAGGCGCGGAAAACCGTCCGAAGCACGGAATAGACGGGGTTCAGGCTGACGGCGTTCAGGGCCGGATTCGGCGAGATGAGCGCGTCGCCGATGTTGAGGGGGTAATGGCCCAACCCGCCGCGGGCCGCAACAAATCCCACCGCGAGTGTAAAGGGCGGAGCAAAGCCGTGGCGCCGGGCATGCGGCCAAAGAGCGGACTGGGCTACATCCACTACGCCGCCTTCTTCTCGCCGACCAAGGTCAAGAGGACTTTCGCCGGTCGGCAAGCCCTACGGTTCCTTGGCCGGCAGATTGACTTGGCCAAGGTCATTCACCAAAGCCGTGAAGGTCTTCCGCCAGGTCTCGTTCCACGCCCTCACGAGCGCGGCGGGCTCTTCGCCATCGACGGGCGCGGTTTGCCGATACGTCTTCTGGAAGACGATGCGCACGTCGGCGCCGGTGTCGTCCATGAGGAAGAACTTCGCTTCGATGACGGCTTGAGGGGCTTGCTTGTCCGTGTAGTCGCCGTACAGGGCCGTGACATTGCTCTCCAGGACGAGTTGGTGGCTGACGCTGCTGGCGCCGTCGATCGCCGATGCAAAGGGGCCGCCTGCCGCGAGCCATTCGATGAGTTCGCCCGTCAGGTTCTCGGCGGGAGTCGTGATGAACCCGTTGTAGTAGTCGCTCTCGAACTTGCCTTCGCCGACCTTGTAGACGAAGGTCCGCGCGTTGTAGGGCGTGGCCACGTTCACCCGTCGAACTCGGAGCACAAGGTCGCTCGACGCCTTGGCCTTCGCCGGCGGGGGGACGTCGATTGCGAAGTAGGCCTTGTCGGGGGCGGGCTTCATCATGGCCTCGCACGACACGAGGCTCAGGCAGAGCAGTGCGAGCGCAACTGGCCGCATAGTGGCACGGACTCGGATCATGGTCATTCTCCCGGCTTCTGGCGCGGCGGCGGCTCGCCGAAAAGCAACCGCGCCGGATTGTCCTTGGCATCTTCGCTCAGCGTTTCCACGTTCTCCAGGACGTCGCGCAGCGCGCGGATGATCGCCTGGACGTCTTGCTGCTGGGTTGCGAACAGGTTGTCCAGCCGCTTCAGCAGTTTCCGCAGTTCCAGGGCGGCCGGCGCCACGTGCTCCGCCGTGGTGGAAAGGTCCGCGATGATCTTGTCGACCTTCGGATCGGCCAGGACCTCATCGATGCGCTTGGTGGTGGCCTTGAGCCTTGTCGAGATGGCCGGCAGGTCCTTCAGGGCCTTTGTGACGGGGGCACCGCCTTCGTCAACCACGCTACGAACGCCCTTGATCGCGGCCGTCAGGTCGGTCAGACCCTCGTCGATCTTGGGATTGTCGATAATCTTCTTCAACCGCTCGTTCGTTCCGCGGAGTTCCTTCAGGAGGCCCACGCCCTGCTCGCTGATCTTCGCGACCTGCAACTCCGTCACCGCCTTGTCGGCGGTCACGAAGAACTTGCTGATGTTGCCGATGACTTTCGCGAGGTCGGCTGCCTTCAGTTCCGCGGCCAGTTCCTCGACCGTGGCCATCACCTGGCTCATCGTGCCGGGCGCGGACGGGATGAACAGGGACTTCGGTGTCCAGTCGATCTTGGGCGCGGGGAACGTCTGCGGGTCCAGAATGTCGGCCGCCAGGTACACGGCCCCCACGAGCCCCGAGGACGCCATGCGGAGGCGCAGGCCTGACTCGACCGCGCCGGACAGGCGCTGGCGCATATCCTTCGTCCCGGGAATGGGGAACTGTTCGGAGTCCAGTTCCATCTCGACGAGGATGTACTTTCCAAAGGCCACGTCCTCGGCCCGCTTCGAGTCGGGATACCTGCGGCGGAGGAAGCCGATGCGGCTGACCTTGCCGATGTCGACGCCGCGGAGCCGGACGGCCGAGCCGACACCGAGACCCTGGACGGACTCGTCGAAGAACGTCTCGGCCGCGACGGTTTCCTTGAACAGGTCGCCCGCCCCCAGCACGATGACGCCGCCGACGAGAAGGGCCACGCCAAGGATCATGAACAGGCCGAGTCTGAAATAACTGGCTTTCGCACTCATGCGTCACCTCTTTCCGCCTTCGGTCTGCCGTCGTCGGGCGCGACCTCTGAAGGGGTTGGTTCTGGGTCTGTCTCGCTGGCCTGCCGGTTGAAGAATGCCCGCACCCAGGGGTTGGGGCTGCCATCACGCAGCGTCCTCGGGTCATCGAGCGCCACCATCGTCCGGACAGCCGCGTCGAGTACCACCACCCGGTCCGCGACCGTGAAGATGCTCGGCAACTCGTGCGTCACGATGACGAAGGTCATGTTCAGCAGGCGTTTCAGGTTCAGGATGAGTTGATCGAGGTCGGCGGACGTGATGGGGTCGAGGCCCGCGGACGGCTCGTCCAGGAAGACGATGCGCGGGTCAAGCGCGATGGCCCGCGCGAGCGCCGCCCGCTTCAGCATGCCGCCCGAGAGTTCCGCCGGCATCCGCTGGGCCGCCTGGTCCAGACCCACGAGCCGGAGTTTCGCGAGCGCGATCATATCCATCATGTCGTCTGCAAGGTCCGTGAACTCCTCCAGGGGCAGCCGCACGTTCTCCAGCACCGTCATCGAGCCGAACATCGCCCCGCCCTGGTACGCGACGCCCAGTTTGCGGAGGATGCGTTCGCGGTCGCGGCCCACGGCGGTGCAGATGTCGTCGCCGTCGATGAGGATCCGGCCACCCGCCGGCTGGTAGAGACCGATCATGTGCTTCAGGACGGTACTCTTGCCGCACCCCGACCCGCCGGCGATGACGAGGACTTCGCCCTGTTGGACGTCGAAGGTCACGTCTTTCAGGACGGTCCGGCCGCCGTAGGCCGCGTGGAAGTCCTGGACTCGGATAATCGCTTCCACCGGACAGCGCCTGCCTTTCGGATCAGAGACCCAGGTAATAGTAGACACACCCCAGCACGCCGTCGGCGAGGATCGTCAGGACGATGCCCGCGACGACGGCCCGGGTGGTCGAGTCGCCCACCGCGCCCGGTCCCTTCTGGGTCTTGAGGCCCCTCTGGCACCCGATCGCCGCCACGAGCAGGCCGAACACCAGCGTCTTGAAGACCCCCCCGAGCAGGTCCACGTACGTGATTGAATCGATGATCGACTGGGCGTAGTACCGGACCGAGTAGCCCATCCCCGCCATGACGAAGTACCCGCCCACGATCCCCATCATGATGTTGAATGCCACGAGTACAGGCGTCACGATCAGGGCCGCCAGCACGCGCGGTATCACCAGGTACCGCGTCGGGTTCAGGCCGAACGTCACGAGGGCGTCGAGTTCCTCGGTCACCTTCATGGTACCGATCTCGGCCGCAAACGCCGACCCTGAACGACCGGCCAGGAGGATGGCTGTGATCAGCGGCCCCAGTTCCCGCGTCATGCCGACGGCCACCATGGCCGGAATCCAGCCTTGGGCGCCGAACTTCCCCAGCGGAATCGCCGCCTGGAATGCGCTGATCAGCCCGAGCAACAGGCCCAGCAGGCACACCACCGGAAGGCCCGCCACCCCCGCCTTCTCCGCCACAATCCACATGTCGCGGTAGCGGACGCGGTGAGGGTGGACCGCCGCCCATGCCAGTCCCGCCAGGGCTTCCCCGGCAAACTCGATGATGTCACGGACGTCTCCCAGAATCTCGGCGGTCGCCCGACCGACCTGGCTGACGAATCCGGGTCGCGGTTCCGGCTCCAGGACGCGGGCGGCGGCATCCTCCAGGGCCGAGAGATCGAGGAGCCGCCGCAGGTCGGGCGCGAGGCCCGTGACGTGCATCTCACCGCCCGTCGTGGCCAGAATCCTCCGCAGTTCCGCGAACAGCCCCAACCCGGCCCCGTCGCAATACTCGATGCCAGACCCGTCCACGACGAGGCGCTTCGGTGTGGTCCGGCGCAGGGGCTCGACGGTCTTTGCCCAGACGCCCGGCAGTGTGCCGGCCTC
>Ga0307433_1001518_pt1 | contig 12497 bp, 10 predicted proteins | sample SalMarWE160210MG_FD_202166 | JGI IMG/M metagenome (GOLD analysis project Ga0307433, IMG submission 202166) | Salt marsh sediment microbial communities from the Plum Island Ecosystem LTER, Massachusetts, United States - WE1603-210 | ecosystem: Environmental > Aquatic > Marine > Intertidal zone >... | reverse complement strand
GGCTGCACATAATGGTATTGGTGCTGTGCTGGGAAAGAAAAAAGTAAAGGCAATTGCCATAAAAAAGGGCAGTAAGAAACCGCGATACCATGACCGGGCCACCCTGGCTAAATTAGCGGCTCAAATTTATAAAACGGGTATGTCAACACCGGCGGGGAAAGATTGTAGCATGTATGGAACAAATTCCGGTCATCCAGTTTTGTATAAAGCAGGGCAACTCCCCATCAGAAATATCACTATACATGTATATCCCCAATACGAAGACTATTCGGGAAAAAATCTGCGAGAAAAATTTGAATATCATAAGAGACCGTGTTGGGCATGCAATTGGGCTCATTGCGGAGATTTGAAGATTACAGATGGAAAGTTTGCGGGCTTTGAGACTGAAGAGCCCGAATATGAGGCGATGGCGGCAATGGGTCCTCTGATCGGCATAACGGATACAACACATTCTGTAATTCTCGCAAACTGGATTGACCGCATGGGTTTAGATTGCAATGAGACAGGATGGATGACTGGCTGGGTAATGGAATGTTACGAAAAAGGGTATATGTCAAAAGATCAGCTGGATGGATTGGAGATGAAATGGGGTAGTTTTAAAGAAACAAAGCAGTTGATTTATAACATTGCACACCGTCAAGGGTTCGGGAATCTCTTGGCGGAGGGAGTTAAAAGAGCTTCAACAGCATTAGGCAGTCCTGCAAAGGATTGCGCTGTATATACAAGCAAAGGTAATACTCCCCGGGGTCACGACCATAGAGCCAATTGGGCTGAGCATCTGGATACGTGCGTCTCTAGCACTGGCACGATCGAAACGATGGGGGGGACTATTAATATTCTACAACACGGAGCCCAACCAGTGACTGATCGATTTTCATGGGAGCAAATTGCGGTGCACAATGCAGTACTTACGGGCCGAAGGGTATTGGAAGATTCTTTAGGTATCTGCAGGCTTTGTGCCTGTGAAGATATTCATGAAACAGCTCAGGCGCTTACCGCAGCAACAGGCGATTTCTTCGACTTTGATACAGTTATGAGGGTAGGGAGAAGAGTTGTAAATACAATGAGAGTATATAACACGTTATGTGGCATAACAGGTAAAAACGACAACCCATCTGCAAGATATTCTTCTGTTGTAGAAGACGGCCCAGCAGAAGGTGTTAATATTGGTGAGGTATTTCAACGTATGAAAGAACGGTATTTCGAGCTTGTTGGCTGGGATAAAAAGACAGGCATACCATTATCCGAAACACTGCAGGAACTTGATCTGGCGGATTTAATTCCTCTCATTGAGAGGATGAAAGATATAAAGAAGGATGAGGAGTAAAGATAATGAAGATGGAAGGGAAAATTTTATTAAAACTGGTATTAACTATGACAAAGTCGTAAAAAGTCGTTTTATCCATTTTTTTGTCATTCCGGCCTGCCCGTGCCGGGCTACGGCCAGGGGCGAAAGCCGGAATCCAGTAAATTCAATAGGTTATGGATGCCGGATCCGTCATCCCGGACACCGATCCGGGACCGGCATGACGATTAGAAGACTTTTTATTACTTTATCAATATTAAATCTTTATCAACTCAAATCAAAAAGAAACTCTGAAGGCCCATGTTTTGACCATGGGACGTTATTTGAGAAAGGAGGTGGCGAAGAAAAAGGAGGCTGAAGGGGAAATAGCGAGAAGGTTACATTTTATCAAAAAAGGCATTAGGAAAGGAGGAGGTGTCATGGACAAAAGAGGAAGAGGGTTTTTCTTAAACGTCTTATTTCTTTTCATTGTTTTCATTATGTTAACTGGATGGGTTGTGCAAGCCCACTCACAGGACAAGTACCCAGCCAGAGGGATTGATCTCATCTGCCCTTTCTCGCCTGGTGGTACAACAGATTTGTGGGCTCGCATCACAGCCGATTTTTTGAAAAAGAAGTGGGGTGTGCCTGTCAATGTTGTGAACAAGACCGGTGGTGCCGGCGTTCCAGCTAACTTGGAAGTTCATCAAGCGAAGCCGGACGGATATACCATGCTTACTGAGAACCAATCGAGTTGTAGCTTCCATGAAATCTCTATTAAAAATTTGCCCTATAGAACCCTGGACCGAACCTTTGTCGCTCTCATTGCGGTTACCCCTAGCGTCATTATCTGTACCCCTAGCTTACCATGGAATAACCTTAAGGATCTTGCAGCGGATGCTAGGAAGGATCCTGGAAATTTTACATGGGCTACCACAGGCGCCGGTGCTTCAGATGTTCTTCAAAGACAGCTTTTTAAGGCCATCGGTGTTGATATTGCAAAAACGAAACCGGTTACCGTTCGTGGCATGGGTGAGTCAAATCCCATGGTTGCCGGTGGTCACGTGAAAATGTGTTCAGATGCAGCTCCAACTGCTCATTCTCATGTTAAAGGGGGACTGGTAAAAGCCCTGGCAATCACAGGGTTCAGGATGCCGGAGCTCTACCCGAATTTGTCGACGACTGCAGAACAAGGCTACCCTACTGTTAAGAATGTTTGGTGGTGGGGTATTTCAGGGCCGCCGAAGCTCCCTCCTCATGTCGTTGCGAAGTGGGAGGAAGTTTTGCAGGAATTAATAAAAGATCCAGAGTTCGTCTCGAAAATAACGAATTCCGGGGGAATCATTGACTATCACGGCACAGAAAGGTTCAAAGAGCGTGTGAGAAAAGAGATGGAAGAGGCAGCAGAGTTATGGGGCATGAAATAAAACCCAATCCATGGAAGAAGAGATGAGGATAACTATACTCATAGAGGGGGTGTTGCTTCTTGCTTTGAGCCTTGCGGGTATAGCAGAGGGACTTCGCCTTGTCATCTATAAAGATCCATATACGCTCTATGATCCAATGGGACCGGGCCTCTATATCATTGCAATCGGCATCGGCCTCATGACCCTAAGCGTTGTCCACCTTGTCCTTCATTATAGAAAGCCTCCTGCGATGGAGATGGTGCCGGTGGATAGGAAGATGAAGATACGGATGATGAGTACTGTTGTCGTTTGTACAATTTATGTCCTCCTCATCAATCTCATCGGCTATCTACTGGCAACCATCCTCTTTTTCTTTCTGGAGTTTAGGGTTCAAGGCATTCGATCTTGGCCTTTGGTCATTGTTCTTTCTCTGGTTCTTTCAGCATTCTATTATCTCATCTTTGTTCAATACTGCAGTGTGGTGTTTCCAAGGGGAATCATCTTCAGATAAAAGTTACCCTTCAACAAGAGGGAGCCAAGAGAGTGGATCTGATTCAAGGAATAATGAATTCACTCAACATGCTGAATCTGTTCTACTGTTTCCTGGGTTGTTTCTTTGGAACATTGGTGGGCGTTTTACCGGGTTTGGGGCCGGCCTCGACCTTATCGATATTGTTGCCGATTACCATGTATTTAAATCCAACTGGATCTATTATTATGCTGGCGGGGTTATGTTATGGATCACAGTATGGAGGATCTACAACCAGTATCTTGGTCAATATTCCCGGAGAAGCTGCTTCTGTAGCTACAACCTTTGACGGATTCCCCATGACAAAGCAAGGTCGAGCGGGAGAGGCATTATGGATCGCAGCCGTAGGCTCATTCATTGCCGGCACACTGGGAGTTTTCGCCTTTTCCATCATAGGCCCAGGGATCGCAAAATACGCCTTTAACTTTGGTCCTCCAGAGTATTTTGGAATTTTGTTCTTGAGCCTAACAACGCTCGTCAGCCTATCCGGAGCCTCCATTATTAAAGGATTGGGGGCTGGATTAGCTGGCATCCTCATTGCGAGCATCGGTTTAGATCCTGTAACCGGGATAACACGTTTTAGCTTAGGCATTACCGCCATGATGAGAGGGTTAGATCTTATTCCCTTAACGATTGGGATCTTCGGTATCGGAGAAATCTTAGTGAGCGCTGAAGCAGGCATCGTCAAGATTTACGAAGGTAAGCTTGGGAAAATGATGCCGAGGGGGAAAGAGCTGAAGAAAGGACTGTGGGCCAGTCTCCGGGCAACCGTTTTGGGTTTTCCTCTGGGATTGCTGCCTGGGTTAAGCCCGGTCGTATCCTCTTTCTTGGCTTATGATGTGGAAAAAAAAATTTCAAAATATCCCGAGGAATTCGGCAAAGGCGTCATTGAAGGCGTTGCAGCGCCGGAGGCAGCGAACAATGCAACGTCTCAGGCAGGATTTCTTCCCCTGATGATCTTTGGTATTCCAACCAACCCGCCGATGGCCATTATCCTAGCTGCCTTGATGTTATATGGGCTGCAACCAGGCCCTGTTTTTTTCGTCCAAAATAGTGAATTTGTCTGGACCGTCATTGGAAGCATGTATATCGGCAATGTGATGTTGTTGATTCTCAATCTACCTCTGGTTGGGCTTTGGGCGCGCATCAGCACTATCCCTTATAAATACTTAGCACCGATCATCCTGGCCATTTGTGTCGTCGGGGCTTACACTCCCCGCAACACTATGTTTGATGTTTGGGTCGCCCTTGGAGCGGGTGTTATGGGTTATATCATGAGAAAGAACAACTGGCCTCCTGCTCCATTCCTGGTTGGGTTCATCTTGGGGCCGATGGTAGAGATCTCACTTCGGCAGTCGCTCTCCATGGGAGGGCCTATGATTTTTTTCACTCGCTTCATTACGGTTGCTTTTCTTGTATCCGCAGTCATTCTAGTCATCGTATCGTTGAAATTTTTTAAGCGTATTCCGCAGGAAATACTCGAAGATAAATCAGATTCGTGAATGCGAGAACATTTTTCTCGAATCACTTAATTCGTACGGAGGAGCAATGAATCCAGTTAAAACATTGAAAGCCGAAAGTTTAAAATCTCAAATCATTATCATTGGGGGTGGCGGGGCTGGACTCTCTGCCGCAGCAACAGCCGCAGAAAAGGGAGGTCGGGTTGTCGTCCTTGAAAAAAGACGCGTCCTAGGCGGCAATACGATCACGGCATACGTTATGTTCGGCGCTGAAACCCCTTTTCAAAAACGAATGAAAGTCGACGTTCAAAGGGATTTTGCTTTTAAATTGGCTATGGGATATGCCCATTGGAAGACGGACCCCAGAATCGTCCGGACCTTTATTGATAAATCAGGAGATACGATCCGGTGGCTGGAAGAGAAAGGGATCGAATTCGAAACCATGCCTAATTACTATCCCGATCAAGTTCCTCGGGCCTTTCAAATTATGAAGGGTGGCGGGGGTGTCATGGCCAAGATCTTAGCAAAGGAGTGCAAAGACCTAGGAGTACAGTTCCTCTATCAAGCAACGGCAAAGAGGATATTGACCAATAGGAAACGTGAAGTAACCGGGGTACTGGCGGTAACGAAAGACAGAGACGTTAAAATCCATGCCAAAAGCGTGATCATCGCCACAGGCGGGTATGCAGGGAGCAAAACATTGATGAAAAAATATTATCCGGCCTATTCAGAGGATCTCGTTCAGTTCGGCATGCCCATCAACGTGGGGGACGGATTGCGCATGGCGATGGGTGTGGGAGCGGCGACAGAGGGTCTGGGAATGATACAATTGATCGGTCCCCGATTCGCGACATCCTCCTATATCGCTGCCATTGTCGTCGAACCAAACACGATCTGGCTCAACAAGAAGGGAGAAAGGTTTGTCGATGAATCCCTTTCTTTTAAGTGGCCTGAAGCAGGCAATGCATTGGCGCGCCAGCCGGATAAGATCTGCTACATCCTATTTGATGAGAAAATTAAACAGATCTTCGTAAATGAAGGTGTGAGCAGAGGATGGATTAAGTACCCGACAGGGACCAAGATGACGGACCTCGATAAAGAGATACGAGGGCAGCTGAGTAAGGGGGAAATCAAGATCTCCGATTCATGGGAGGAGATTGCAGCGTGGATGGGAGTGGCGCCGCAGGTCCTCAAAGCTGCCATGGATGAGTATAACCGTTTCTGTGACCAGAGAAACGATCCGGTGTTCGCGAAAGATCCAAAGTATCTTATACCAGTGCGCACGCCGCCATTCTATGCCTTTAAATGCCATCAGGGCTTTCACGGGACCATCGGCGGCATTAAGATCAACCAGGACATGGAGGTGCTTGACAGACACGGTGAGCCCATCCCTGGGCTTTATGCGGCAGGCAGCGATACCGGAGGATGGGAAGGAGACACCTACTGTCTCGATCTTTCCGGAAGCACGTTTGCCTTTGCCGTCAGTTCAGGGCGGATTGCCGGTGAAAACGCCCTCGACTATGTTTTAGGGAAAGGATGCAAAAGTGGATAGAATACGTAGGAATCAAGTGAGGAGAAAACAAATCCTATTTGAAGAGTTGGGTTAGACAGTGGCAATTTATCCGGCGATCTGACTTTCAGCATGCATCTAAGCAGTTAGAGAGAATCTTGCTGTAATGACGGAAAAGGGGATCGTTAAGGAGCGGACCGAAAGGAACGTTAGTTTTCATGTCCGGTACTTGATGTCTTAAGATTGAAAGAATACAGGGGGCTGGAAGAACAAGTAGTACAAAAAACTCCTTGATCACTTTGATGTTGGAAGGTCGTGAAATAAGGAAATTATAAGATGGGCATGACGATCACAGAGAAGATTCTCGCCAGCCATTCAGGAATGGACAAGGTCAGCCCTGGCGAGCTGATCAATGCAAAGATCGATATCGCTATGGGGCATGATCTCTCAATACCAGAGGTGATTGATAAACTTGAGGATATAGGGGTGGATAAGGTATTTGATAAGGAGAGGGTTGTCATCGTCCCTGATCACTTTACCCCCAATAAGGATATACAGGCAGCAGAGAATTGTAAACGGGTGAGGGGATTCGCAAAGAGGCATCGAATATCTCATTATTACGAGGTAGGCGAGATGGGGATTTGCCATGCTCTATTGCCTGAGAAGGGGATCGTCGGGGCTGGAGATTTGGTGGTCGGGGGAGATAGTCACACATGCACGTATGGAGCACTGGGAGCTTTTTCTACCGGGGTGGGAAGCAGTGATTTAACTGCGGCGATTCTGACGGGGATGCTGTGGTTTAAGGTGCCGGAATCCATACGATTTGTGTATCATGGCACCCTCAAGAAATGGGTAGACGGGAAAGACCTTATCTTGCATACCATCGGCGATATCGGCGTCGATGGAGCGTTGTACAAAGCGATGGAATTTAGTGGAGAAACGATCGACCAGCTACCTATGTCAGGAAGGCTGACGATGGCAAATATGGCTATTGAGGCGGGGGCCAAGAACGGGATTTTTGAACCAGATCAGACTACCGAGAAGTATCTGGAGGGAAGGGCGAGAAGGCCTTACAAAATCTTTCGCAGTGATGCGGATGCCCTTTATGCCGATGTAAGGGAGTACGATGTGGGCCGGATTGAACCACAGGTTGCCTTTCCACATCTTCCCAGCAACACGAAAGCTATAAGTGAGGTAGGAGATATTGCTATCGATCAGGTGGTGATTGGATCTTGCACAAACGGCAGGATTGAGGATCTTCGGGTTGCCGCGCAAGTGCTTCAAGGAAATAAGGTAGCGCCCTATGTTCGACTGATCATCATTCCCGCCACACAAGAGGTTTATCGCCAGGCTATGCAAGAAGGGCTTTTTGAGATATTCCTCGATGCTAAAGCGGCGATTAGCACCCCTACGTGCGGACCCTGTGTTGGGGGGCATATGGGTGTGCTTGCCAAAGGGGAAAGAGCAGTTTCTACAACCAATAGAAACTTTATTGGCAGGATGGGTCACCCTGAAAGTGAGGTTTTTCTGTGCAATCCCGCAGTGGCTGCCGCCAGTGCCGTCAAAGGCAGGATTGCGAGCCCGGAAGAGGTAACCAGAATTTAGATGAATCTGTGCGAGGGACGAACATGATGGTCTTACGAGGTCGGGCGTGGAAGTTCGGTAGAGACATAGATACCGATGTGATCATTCCTGTTCGGTATTGTGGTAATCAAGATCCAAACGAGCTTGCTAAGCACTGTATGGAGGGAATAGCCCCTGATTTTTACCGGAAGGTGAAACCGGGCGATATCATTATTGCAGAGGAGAATTTCGGATGCGGTTCCTCTCGGGAGCCAGCGCCCATTTCTATCAAGGCGGCGGGGATTTCATGCATCATCGCCAAGAGCTTCGCCAGGATCTTTTACAGGAATGCCTTTAATGTGGGACTTCCCCTCCTGGAATGTCTCGATGCGCCGGAATGGATCGAGGAGGGGTACGAGGTAGAGGTCGATCTGGATACAGGAGAGATTCGGGAATTCTCTCAAGGACGGTCCTTCAGCGCAAAGCCAGTGCCTCCGTTCATGCAACAGTTGATTCGCGATGGGGGATTGATGAATCACCTGGCCAAGGAACTCGGCACCTAAGGGACAGATTCATTCCAGAGTAGATTATGGTTAACGCTACTACGTAACTTATTGAATTCTATATAATATATTGTTATGAAAATAAAGAAATACCTCTATAGAGGCGAACTCCCTGAATGCGGCTGTAAGGGTAAAATAGAAAAAGGAGTTACGTTGACAATGACTACAATTTCTACGTGGAACTATTACTAACCCTATCGAGGATTTTGATAAGGCGCTGCTGGATATTATCAAAGGCGCCGTTAGACATGATGAGGATCACATCGCCCTCCTTTGCGAGGGAAACAATCCCATCCAGAAGAGCGTCATTGCTCTGAAAGTGGTGGGCCTCAATACCATGATCGCTGAGGTCATGGGCGAGTTTAGCGGAGGAGAATTGCTCATGGGGCGGAATCTTTTCCATCATAGAAGGCTCCGGGAGCATGACAAGGCCGGCCCCTTCAAATGAGGCAGCGTAGGCATTCTGGAAGATGTTTCTCCTGCTCGAATTTGAACGGGGCTCGAAAACGGCAATAATCCGGCGGTTCCCGTAGCGGTCTTTCACCGCCCTTATCGTCTGACGCACCGCTGTTGGATGATGGGCAAAGTCATCTATCACGGTTATGCCATGATAGTCCCCGAGAAACTCGAGCCTCCGCTTCACGCCCTTGAAGGTGCCGATAGCACCGGCGATCGTCTCACGGGGTATTCCTGCCAGGGAGGAGATGGCGATTGCAGCGAGGATATTGGATAGGTTGTGGTCTCCCAGGAGATAGGTGGCAACCTTCAGGTACTGCTCGCCTCCTTTTTCTACGGTGAACGTGGTCATCCCATCGTGAGATATCCTATCGCCTATCGTGTAGTCGGCATCCCCCTGAATCGCAAAGCTCACCTGAGGACAGCGCGCCCTGTTTATGAGCTTTCGTACGAGCGGATCATCGCGATTCGCACACAAGGCGCCCTCTTCAGGTACCAGTTCGATAAGCCGCCTGAAGGAATCCTCTATCTCCTCGATCCCCCTGTAGATATCAGCATGGTCGAATTCGATGTTGGTGATCGCAGCAAGGTGGGGATGGTAGTGAAGGAATTTAGGGCCTTTGTCGAAAAAGGCAGTATCGTATTCGTCGCCCTCGATCACGAAGTAGGCGCCGGTTCCCAACTGGAAATTACGGTGAAAATTTCTGGTTATGCCCCCGATCATAAATGACGGATTTGTGCCGGCTGCCTCGAGAATCCACGCGGTGAGAGCGGATACGGTCGTCTTTCCATGGGTGCCGGCTATGACAATGGATTTCTTTCCCTCCATGGCGAACCTTCGAAGCGCCTGCGGCATGGAGAGGTAGGGTATCCCAAGCCTGAGCAATTCCCTTGCTTCGGGGTTATCCCTGGTGATCACATTTCCTACGATCACGAGATCAGGCAGGGGATGAAGATGATGAGGGGAGTAGCCCTTGGCAACCTGTATAGAGAGGCTCTCCAGGAAGGTGCTGATAGGGGGATAGATGTTCCGATCAGAGCCCGTGACGGTATAGCCCTTGTCCTTGAGCATCCCTGCCAGGGATGACATGGCCACACCGCAGATGCCCATGAGGTGAATATGGGCATTTCCCGGTACGTTGTGAAGATCCTCAGGCATATCCCAATTCTCGCATGATGAGGTTGTGGAGCTCGGGCCTGAAGCCCTTTATCGTTTGGTTCGACCTCGTTGGATGGACCCGGTTGGTGAGAAACACCACCGCTACCCTCCTCTCAAGATCGATCCATATTGAAGTGCCGGTAAATCCCGTGTGACCGACGCTGGATGAGCTGAATAGGTTCCCGGAACTTGATCCCTTCAGAGAGGGGGTGTCCCATCCGAGGGCCCAGGTGGAGTTTGGGACAAGCCCCTGCCGCGAGAGAAAGCTCCTCGCAGTTTCCCTGGCAATGGGCGCTGTGCCGTCCCCGTGATAGGCGTTCAATACCATGGTGGCCAGGGCCAGGACATCAGAGGCAGTTCCGAAGAGGCCTGCGTGACCCGAATGCCCGCCGAGTGCATAGGCATTTTCATCATGGACGTGGCCCTGCATGATCTCCTTTCGCCACGGGCAGTCCTCGGTGGCGGCGTATAAGTCTTGTGGATATGCCGGTACGCGGTCAACGGCATCCAGGTGAAGGGATTGTAGGCCCAAGGGCCGGTACAGGGCGGCATTGAGGAATGAGGAAAAATCCCGGCCGGAGGCTCTCTCGATGATCCACTCAAGGAGCATAAATCCCAGGTCGCTGTAAAGCGAAACCGATCGAGGCTCTCTGGATAAGGGCTCTTCCATGATGAGCCGCCTTGCCGTGGGTTTTCTCTCCTCAGGAGGGAGCTGTATGAGGTTCAGATACAGGGGCTTCCAGTCCGCGAGGCCTGATGAGTGGGTTAAGAGAAGCCGCGGGGTTATCCCGGCTTTATCCATCCAGGGAAAGGGTTGTATAATCGATGATATCGGGGCGTCTAGATCAAGCAGCCCATCATCAACGAGCCTCATGACGGCCAAGGTGGTAGCGAGCGGTTTGGTCATAGAGGCCAGATCGAAGATGGTATCCTTTTCCATGGGAAGAGGCCCGGGGATTATTGACCTGTTGCCTATGGTATGAAAAAACACTACTTCGTTATCCCGTGCCACGATCAGAACAGCCCCCGGATACACCTTTCGCTTTAACCCGCTGAGAAGGAGGTCTTTTATTTCATTAACCATAAACAGCTTGCCCAAGCATGCATGAAGTCATTAGTATTCACAAAAAGTGTGGTTCTTTTGTGAAGCAAGTGCATTTTTTGTTCAGCCAAGCCCCGTGAAATGCAGATTCTGTTTCACCGGGGCTTGGCTGAACAAAAGATCTGTGTCTGTCAGCGTGGGTCTGTGGCTAATTTACAAAGTAGCCGCTTCCTCTATCTCCAATACCATCCTCTCGGTATCGAGCATCGCAGGGAGGCCGAGCGGAAGGGAGATAGTTTCGCCCCCATGCCCGAAAGGCAAACCAGCAACTATTGGTACGGGCAGCCCACCGAGCCTCTCATCGAGCAGGGAGCCGACCTCCTCTTCCTTGCCGCAATCCACCATCTGGCCAATGACGAGGCCGGCCAGTCCTTTGAGCCTGCCGCTTAAGATCAGTTGGGTAAGCATGCGGTCCAGCCGGTACGGGGATTCCCCCTTTTCCTCCAAGAATAGGATCGTTCCTTCAAAGCTTGGCAGATAGGGTGTGTCCAGAAGGGAGCAGAGGGTTGCGAGGTTGCCCCCCAAAAGGATTCCCGTGGCCTTGCCCTGGTTTATCACATTTCCCTGGTGGAAGGAGACCCGAAGTCCCTGGGAGGTGGTAATAAGCCGTGACAGGTGCTCCCAGTTTTTCTCGTGCGGGAGGTTTGTGAGCGTTGGTCCGTGAATGCTAACCAGCCCGCATTCCTTGTAGAGCGCAATCAGGAGCGCGGTGAGATCGCTGAAGCCAACGAAGATCTTGGGATTGTTTCGGATGAGGGGAAAGTCGATTTCCTGAAGGAGCCTCGCTGATCCATATCCCCCCCGTGCGCAGAAGATCGCCTTCACCTGGGGATCAGAGAACATCTCGTGAAGGTCGGACACTCGATCATAATCGCTTCCGGCAAGGTATCTCTGGCGATCAAAGAGATGCTCGCCCTGCCGTACCTTGAGGGGAAAGGAGGTAAGAAGCCGTAGGCCCTCTGATATCTCGGATTGCTCAAAAGGGCTTGATGGGGCGATAATGCCCACCGTCTGGTTCGGCTTAAGGCGAGCGCCTTTTATAACGGGAGAAGATGCCATGAAATGGTTACATACTACGTTCCCATGAGGCGGGCAACTGAAAATAAAGTCTGTTGCTCTCAGTGCTCGTCTCATGATCATTCTTGCATGGCATTGTATTCACCGCCGTCACATAATTCCTGATATTCTCACCTACCTGGTACGTTCTTTCGCCAAACATGCACTACACATAAAAGAATTGCCATGATCCAGACCATTAGAAAGCAGATTCCGCAGGAGGAGTTCGATTATCAGACCCTTCGGGACTGTCTTAAGGGCTACGCCCGCCCCAGGGACAAGATTTCCGATCTTCTGAGAAAGGGGAGTATTATTCGTATCAAAAAGGGGCTTTATATTTTTGGAGATGAATACCGGCGTAGTCCCTTTTCACGTGAGGTCTTGGCCAATCTCATGTACGGGCCGTCC
>Ga0307433_1001516_pt1 | contig 12500 bp, 34 predicted proteins | sample SalMarWE160210MG_FD_202166 | JGI IMG/M metagenome (GOLD analysis project Ga0307433, IMG submission 202166) | Salt marsh sediment microbial communities from the Plum Island Ecosystem LTER, Massachusetts, United States - WE1603-210 | ecosystem: Environmental > Aquatic > Marine > Intertidal zone >... | reverse complement strand
GGAATATGTATAAAGTGGAATTATACGACCATCCATTTGATACCGTGCCACGCATAGCTTACTTCCACAAAAAAGTTCCTGCGAAATTTAAAGATGACCGCCACGCTAAATTCTACGACTCCTGTAAAGATTCAATCTTTGAGCGTGGTGATTTCAACTACTTCTACTGTGAGGGCTGTGGCAGAATAGTTTGCGAGCAAAATCCGGGCAACGGCTGGCACGTTCAATATCGTGTAATCAGCGGAGAACAATTCTGTCTCAAGTGTTATGAGGCGGAAATATTAGAGAACGGTGTCGGCAGAGAAGAATTTGAGGAAGGGCATTTAGCAGGAATGTTCTTCAGCCGAGATAACCACGAACCTTTAGACGCTGGTTATGTGATTGATGAACGAGTCAATAATAAACGAGTAGTTGACGGCAAAGAAGTCTGCGACATAGCCTTAGCCTATATAGACGCTGGTGAAAAAGTCATCATAGGCTATGAGAGTATGGCTTTCAGTGGTCTGGAAGGATATGTAACTCTATTTCATAAGGAGGGCAAAAAATAATGAAACTTAGATACCGAACCGTAACCTGTGATTCCTGTCAAGTATTAGTTATCAATAATCATATATGCCACGAACACGGCTGTCCTGAAGCCTATAAAGATGAAGTACGGGAATGTAAATGGTGTGGCTCTAACTTCAAACCAGAAAATAACGACCAGCAATTCTGTTGCGATGATTGCAACGAAGCGTATTATAACTAAATAAAATTTATAGGAGGCTAAAATGGACGAGGATTTTGAACGAGAGGAATATAAGAACTATGTTATCCGAATCTTGGTAGACGACAACCCGATGAACCCAAGAGAGGATGAGAACTTAGGCACAATGGTATGTTTCCACAAGCGGTATATTTTGGGAGACAAGCACGACATCCGCTCTGAGGATTTTAGCAGTTGGGCTGAAATCGAAGAACATCTCATAAAAGAATACGATGCCTGCGTTATCTTACCGTTATATCTCTACGACCACTCTGGAATTACTATAAGTTGTGGCAACTCGTATCCCTACAATGACCGATGGGATGCGGGGCAAGTCGGCTTCATCTATATTAGTAAAGAGAAAGTCCGCAAGGAATACTCTGTAAAACATATCAGTAAAGAACTCAAGGAAAGAGTTACTAAATACCTTGAGGGTGAAGTTAAAGTATACGATGACTACTTGAGAGGTGATGTTTACGGATTCCTTGTGGAAGATGAGGAGGGTGAACACATAGATTCCTGTTGGGGCTATTTCGGTTATCCCGAAGGTGTCAAGGATGCTATTAATGAAGCTAAGTCCATCATAGATAACCTGCACGAAAGATGGGTAGAGAAACTCATTGACAAAAAGGCAATCGAAATTAAGGAGGTTAAAGTATAAATGACAATCAAAATTGAAATCCCCGAATACTACACGCTACTCAAGGGCATCCCCCAAGAAGATTACCCCGAAAAGATGGAGGACTTCTATTCCGCTTTAGCCTACGAAGCCTTTAACCTGATGTCTTATGCCAAAGACGCTATTGAACCGCAAATAGTATTCAACCCATACCGTAAAGCAGGCAGTCAATATATCTGGGAGTTTTTCGTGAACGAACTCGCCCGACCAAAAGAAAACTCATACAACTTTCACGGACAGAATACGAGTCAGTGGTTATACGCTGGCTGTATATTACTCGACCATAATAAAGTATCAACACACCATTAAAAGGAGAGGCAAATGAAATTAGTTTACGGTATTTCACGTTGGACTAATCCGAGCCGAGCATCGGCAAGGCATATTGACAACTCATTCGGTGAACCGCTATGCGGTAGCAAACGCAAGGTATCATCGTGGGAGAAAGAGGAAGGTGAGCCGACTTGCAAGGTTTGTATTAGAAAATACAAGTGTATCTTTTGTGGCGAGCCAGCCACAGGCTTTGTCTTAGGTGCTTGCACTTGCGATAGATGTGGAAGGCAAGTAGAACGTGGTTTTAATGAAGCCTAAATAATGGAGAGGTAAAGGAGAATTAAAATGATAGAAATTATTTCTAAAGAAGAAGCTATTGCTTGGTTGCAGGAATTTCCCGATGGGCAAGAATTATGCCCGTATTGTTTACACGAAGTTGCTACAACTGAGGAGGGCGAAAAATACTGCACTAATGAGATGTGCTTATATGACGAGCATGGCGAAGAAGAATAAATAGTAAGAGTAATAAATCATTAAAGGAGAAACTATGAAAAAGCAGGTTGCCACCATTAATTTAAAACCAACGCCCGAAGCATATGTGAATATGCTACTCACCCTCATCAATGAAAGCACTATACCCGAAGAACGCAAATGGGCAAAGCAAGAACTTATTAAGGCAATGACCTTTGCTTATGAAAAGGGAGGCTCGCAATGTTAAATTGGAACACAAGTAAAGAGGACTATGACACTATCATTAAAATTGCGGAGAGGTATATACAAAATGCCATAGAGTTTGAAGTGCCGAAAGTGCTTCAGCGACCTAAGTTAGAAGTCATTATGGATATTGAAGCCACGCACAATAACGGATGCCAGTTAAAACTTGAGGAACTACTCTCGGCAAATGACGGTAATTTTATGCACGATGTATGTGGCATAATGGCTAACCTGAACCGCAAAACTGGCAAGCTGGAAAACTGCTTCCTACCGAGATATAACAAAAAGGAGAGAGAGTAATGGCAGATAAAATGACGTATAAAGAATACCAGAAGTATATGTCCGACAGGGATTTGGTTATCAGTTTAAATAAAGCCAACCGTATTAAAGGGCTACTGGAGCAACCAGTCCCGCCGAAAATAGACCCGCCGAAAGTCAGGATAGCCTATTCTAAAAACGATAACTCATATATAGGCAGGCTTGCTGATGGCGATGAAGTGCCGGAGGACTGCTACGTAAAATTTGAACCTGCGTTATATTAAATAAGGAGGTAAGGAGAAAATGAGAAAGGAATTTTGCGAAGTAAAAACACGGAAGACAGCTGTCAAGCGTATGCCATGGGCATCAAAGATTGTTAAGGTGGTTGGTGGTTATGTGGGCTTTGAAAGCTGGACTGACTACCATATATGGCAGAATCAGAAATAAATAAATAAGGAGATGTAGAAATGAAAATCAAATTTAAACCAACCCACTTAATTAGACTGGATAACGGAGAAGCAATCCCCGTAGAACTGATTGACGGAGCTGCTTATACTAAGTTAGAAGCAGAAACAATCACCCCTGCTGATTACGAGTGCGACGAAGCCGGTAATTGGACTTACCAGGGACAGCCTTTCAACGGAACAGTAGAAACTATTAAATAAATAAATGGAGGGAATGAAAATGAAAAAGGAAAGGCACAACAACTGTGTTCACAATGACTGGTGTGATTGTGAAAATATAATAAAAGAGGACTACTGCGACAAATGTATATATTACAGGTGGGTCGATTCGGGGTATGGATATTGCATCGGGCTTCCAACCACGACTATTACGCCTTGGTGCAAAGACCCATGCGCATTATATAAGAAAAAGGAGGAGGAGAAATGAAAAGGGAATGGATTCCTAAAGTTACGCCAACTAAATATCCTGATATTAACAAGTATGCTATCCTTGAACCCAATCCCGATTATAACAAGTCTGGTGTGTGCTATAGCGGTCAACATCTTGGCATTTGTGTCTTGGACTCATTTGAGGATGCTAAATTAATCTGCTCTGCGGTAAATGCTTGTATCGCTATAAATCCAGAAAATCCACAGGCTGTAGCGGATACAATAAAGGATATGTACGAGGCACTATTATCAGTATATTCAGATATAGAACTACAAAATGTCGCTGGAGGCTCGGATGAACTTAATATTATGGTTCAACAAGCCCTAGCCAAAGCCGATGGGAAATAAGGAGGAGAAATAGAACAATGGAACTGGAACAATTAGTAGCATTCTGCATTCTAATGGAGAACGGCGAAGGTATTGTGGGAAAAGCACCTGATTACTTAATGGAAAAGTATCGGGCTTGTTTCCGCAGAGATTCCCGTGAACTGTTACTCGGCTTGCTTGACGGAAATAATCAGGCAAAATTCCGTGAGTATGTAAAGAATTGGAGGTTAGACAAATGAACGCAATAGAAATCGAACCCGAATTAGATGAGGATGAAGTCATTGCACAGCTTGATGAAATCTACGGAGAAGTAGATATTTGCGGAATGAAATATTCAAGCGGTGAAGCCCTGAAAGAACTTGACCCGATTGCTTTTCGTGAAGCCAAACACGACTTAGAAAATAATATGGAATCCAAATGGGAATGTGGCGAGTGCGGTGAACAGTTTGACACGGAAGAAGAAGCGGAGGAATGTTGCCAAGAAGAAGTAAAGGAGGCAGGAGAATAACAATGGACTATTTTAATAAAGACAGTATTATGGCAACGCAAAGGTCATATAATAAAGCGTTGGATGAACTATTGGCATTATGCCCAAATGTAGAACCTTGTGCCAACGAATACAACTCCCGTGTGGTATCGCCTATATCGTGGCGACCATCATTCGGGTTTAAACAAGAACAACTATTACGCTATGTTAATCACATAGGTGTTCGCTACGAAAAACTCTTTGACTTTGATAATCCAAAAGTAATACCAAGTAATTACACTATTTGGAAAGAGCGATGGTTAGTGGTTTATTGTGCTATAAACATTCCCTTCACTATCTATGGATGGGAATGTGCTCGCCAAGAATACCCAAAGGGATACGATGAAAATGGAAACCCGATTGGCAAAAGCGTAACTATCCCCGCCATAATGACCGAGTGGTGTTCGCCACAATATCTCACACTTGAAGTCTATGATAGGACTTGGGGTAAGGGTTGGGGATTAAAAGATTGGCATCTAAAGTATGATGAGATTTTGGACTTCGGAAAAACATTTGATAGTTTGGAAACGCAGGAGAAATATGCGAAAGAAATCGCTAAAGCATCCACAGAGGTTGATAAATGGGAGCAGGCTATATCTTTATTACAAAGCATAGTAATACCTAAATAATAAGGAGGACGAAAGAATGACAATGGCTACTATGACGCTGGAGGATAGAATCACGGCAATACTCAAGGAGAACACGGGTGCTCACTTCTTAGACTCAGGTGGTGCTTATGGCAGGCATTGGGAACGTAATCAAACCAGAGACTTCAAAAAAGAACCAGCTTGTTTCGTGGAAGCGGAAGTCTGGCAAGACCAACCCACACTCTCTATATACTATAACCTCTGGCACTACCTTGTAAACTTTCTGGAATATGATGAGGTGTGCGAAGAACTCAACCAAAAGTTTATGGACTTCTGCAACTTGCCAGAATACAAAGAGGAAACGTGGGAAACCTGTGAGGAAGCGTGGTGCAAAACCCAACCCTTCAAAATACTCGGCTCTGCCTATACTTATAACTTCGATACCTTACTCGACCAAGATATTGCATACGTAGAATTTGAGTATGAGGATGAGAGCTATATCTTTCTCCGAGTTCACGGGGGCTGTGATGCCAGAGGTGGGTTTACCAAGCCCGTTATTTTCAAATTACCTGAATCGGATTACTTCTATCTAGCCCAAACCGATTGCTACCTGTATGCCCGCTTGAAAATTGATGAACGCCAGCAAAAATTAGCGGGAATGCCCGAACCCAAGACGGAGTATTGTTGGGACTCGGATGACTGCGGTTATCACTGGTACGGGCAGGATAAAGAACCAAAATTAGAGGAGGTGCTAAGGGTAATAGACAATAAACCTTACGTGCAAATCGGCGACCAATTATTAGAACTTCACGCTTCAGTAACGGGAGGATATTAAAGGAGGCAGGAGAATAAAATGCCAGCAGTAAAAGGAGTATCACTCATTCAGCAAATCAAAAGTGCCAATGAAAATTGGTTCACGCCAGAGAACAAACGTTTCTTTAATGACATTGCCTACTACGGACTCTACGGTAAGAAAACCCACCGACCTTATCTAGTGCAGGAAACTTATGCGTGGACGGATATGTTCGGGAAAAAACCACGACTTCACTTTAGAGTCCACGAAGTCAATGTAGAAACCTTATCTATTGATACTTTATTAGACGAGGAATTTACCACGATGGAAGATGTTAAAGAGTGGCTGGAGGAAAATAGAGATGGCTAAGAAAAAACAATGGGTAAAAATAGCGGGTCGTGGTAGTCTAGGTGATGTAAATTGGGGAGTGGATTTTATAAACGGCAGACCGCTTGAACAACTGCAAAAAGAACTTACCGAACTTGAGAAACATTATGGGGAAACAGTTTTAGTAACAGGTGGTGGTGGAGCAGGAGCAAGCCTTGCTAAATTGCATAGTGCGGAAATTTTACCCGAAGGGTTTGTCGAAAATCAGCCAGCTTTAAAAGCATACCTAACCATAACCAAAGGCGATATGTGCGACTTTAATCAAAAGACTTGGAAGAAAACCAAGCCAGTGGAATTTACACCTTGGATAGATAGCTGGCAAATATCAGTTAAGCAATAGAGGAGGACTGAATGAAAGTAGAAATCATCGGCAACGTATGTAAGGTTACAAGGGAAACAGGGGATAAAAAGATTTATAGTGAATCCTTACTACTCTACAAGGTTAAAAATGAACTTATTAAACAGGGCTATGATGTCATTAAAAAGTTGGTGCAGAAAGACGGTCATCTCTACGGGGATAAATACCTGCACTATATTCGCACACGGAACTGGAAAGCTAAAGACTTTATGATGATTTATGACAACGAATATGCCCTACGATTTTCCTACGAAGACTACAACAAAGAAGGCGAAAAGGAATTTAATATAGAAAGGGGGAATTAAAATGAGCCAAGTAAAAACAGGTGACCAAAAAGAAGCCATCAAGTCACTAAGGAAGTTCTGTAAGCCAAACACCACCGTCTACACTATCACAAGACACGTTTCTCAATCGGGAATGTTCCGCAGAATATCAGCGTTTGTTCTCTACCAAAAGAAACTTATTTGCCTTGATTGGTATATCGAGAGAACGGGTTTATTTTCACGGGGGAAAGATGATTATGGATTAAAGGTTAGTGGTTGTGGAATGGATATGCATTTTCACGTAGTCTACGAACTCGGTAGAGTATTATACCCGAAAGGTTTTAAACTCCGCAAAGGTATGTATGGTAGAAACGGCGATAAATCTGGATATGATAAAGACGGCGGATATGCTCTTAAAAAAGAAAGCATATAGGGCAAAAGGAGGCACAAAATGAAAGCTGGTAAAACTAATATAGATATTGGAGCTAGAATTAGAACTACTAAGCGGTGGGATGAGGAAGCAATCATTACAGGAACTATAACGCATCCCTTTGGTTGTTTCGGGGGAAATCCGATAGCAGGAATTTATATTGATAAGGAATATCAGGGAACATTCGGAGAGATAGGCAACTTATACAAGGGGGATTTTGAGGTAATTACTGAAACCGAATTAAAGGAGTGATTAAAAATATACGAAAACAAAAGAACGGTGAAGAAATAAAGAGGGGAGCACGTATTATAAACATCTGTAAATCATTCTAAGCAGGTTTGCTTATCAAAGAACAGGGAACTAATATAAAGTAAAAACAATAAAAGGAGAAAAGGGAAATGTCAAAATCGAGACAAGAGCGCTTAGAGGAAATATCAGCAAAGTTTCACGAAGCCTACGACTTACTGGATGAGTTAGTTTCTGAAACCGAAGATTCTGTATCCAACCAAGAAGGAACTAATCTGGAAAACACCGAGCGCTTCCAGCGATTACAAGAAGCATCGGAAACGTTATCACAGGCAAGGGGCGACATAGATTCAGCATTATCAGATTTAGATAACGTTGAATTTTAGTGTGGTAAATAAAAATAATAAAAGGAGAAAGTTAAAATGGGCAGAATACAACACACTATCAAGCAGGTCGTAGATGGGAAAGTTTACGACACCGAGAAAGCAGAAATGCTTACCGAATCCTACGGCACTGGAGTTGGCACGCATCTTTATAAAACAAAGAGGGGGAGTTTCTTTGTCGCTCATTCAACAATATGGGAAGGACGTGAAGATTCAATCGAACCCATTACCAAAGAAGAAGCCATAGCCCGTTTTGGTAACGGAATGACCCCTGAAAATTACAAAGGGGCGTTTGGGGAAATACCCGTAGAAGCGTAATATAAAAAGGAGAGTGAAAATTAAATGGCTTACAATTACAAAGCAAGACAGGGTGAGGTTAATCAAATGCCGACACTCAGAGAAGTATTACAGGAGGAAGAAGCGTGGGTTAGAACGCACGCTCCGATTGACCGAGCAGGCAAGTTAAACCTATTCCAATACCGCATCATCCAGCCCGAAGAAACGGGACAAAATCTGCCCGCCGTTCAGCGTGGCTACTTACAACCCTTATCGGAAATGCAGACTATCCCTGCGGTTCAATTTAACGAACACGCCCATAATCAATTACTAGCCCGACTGGACATACCGCAACGCTTATGGGACAGGTGGGATGTGGCAACCAAATTTATCGTAATGAACAAGATGTTCCAGAACGACACGAAGCTGGAGCGGGATGTGCTTCTCAGGATACAGGATAATAATACCGTCCGAGCCTTGATGAGTTCAAGGTTTGAACCATACGACAATCTGGAACTCCTGCGGGTGCTTTTACCGTTCTGTGCCGATGCTAGAGTGCAGGTGGCTTTCAATAATGAACTGACCACTAATATCAGTTTAACATTCCCGCAGACCGCCACTGAAATAAAACTCGGCGATGTAGTCGAGCAGGGTATTCATATCCGTAATTCCGAAGTCGGGTTAGCCTCTGTAACCGTAGCCAGTTTCGTATTCCGCTTACGTTGCTACAACGGGTTAGTGGGCGGTGGCGAAGGTGGCTCATACCATTTCCGGCATACTGGCGATGGTGATTCTTTAAGGGAACGGGTGGCATCCGCCGTTGAAAGTGCTTCACTGGAAGCCCAAAAGGTAACGGCTCAATTCAAACAGGCTTTGGAAGTCGCCATTGACGACCCCATCGGCAGACTGCAAAAGGTGGTTGAGGACAATAAGTTGAGCAAGGACGATTTCAATGCGATGATAAACTCGTTCACCTTAGAGCCTGATAAGAACCTGTTCGGGGTAGTCAACGCCGTCACTAGAACCGCTACACAACTTGACGGAGAGAAGGCTTACGAGTTCCAGAGGATTGGGGCTAAACTGCTTGAAGCAGGGAAATAAACGTACAAGGAGATGAGGTTATGCCGCTAAGTAAATCTGAAAAAAGAAAATACTGCTCTGGATGTCGGGACAACTTTTATAATGGCAACAACTCGCTTGGAATAAAAGAATGCTGGTGTTTATCATCAGCCAAACTTGTAACGAGATATAAGATTTGGTGGTGGACTCCGATGGATAAAGCCTCCAATTTCCAAGAGGTGAGAGTTTTATCTTGTTACCACGATTTAGAAAATGGGCACGGACACGCATATCTTCAAAACATACCCGCTCACTTACAACAAGAATGGAAAGAACTAAAAAAGGAGAGGTGATTGAGTAAACGAAAGCAAAAGGTAGTAACCATAGAGAGCCTGTTCACGGAGGATAGGGTCAAAGACGCCTTTGACCGTATGGCAAAGGAACTCCCGAATATTACGGATATGGTCTGTATCTACCGTGATAGAGAGGGAGCAATCAACTGGAAAGTCACCAGCGAAAGTGAAATAGAAAGGATTGTTTCTATGATAGAAATTGCCAAGTTTTCTATACTAACACCCGAAGAAAACGAGGAGGCTGAATAAATGGATGCACGACATCGTGACTATTTGGTTACTAAAATAATTGCCCTGACGATAAAAGGTATTGATTGTGCGAGTATTGCCAGACAATTAACTACCGAAGAAGGACAGCGAGTAGATGATCATTGGGTAGGTGGTATTATTGGATATTTTGTAAACATACAAGTCTTACTTAATAAGGAGGAAATATAATGCCAACTAAAAAAGAAACCATACTGAACCACAAGGACAAAATCGAACTAATCAAAGGTCTTATCAAGGCAGAACGCACCGTGTTAACCGAACTCTACGAAATCGGCGAATACGGAAGCTATGCGGATAAGATTCGTAATCAGGCATACAAGGCGCTGGAGAACATAGTGGCTAAAGTATCCAGAGTTAAAGACAACGGTTGCGACTGTGCTGTTGAAAGGGAAACCGATGAAACTATCACCCTAAATGAAGCTCTGGAGGAACTTGCGGACGGGCATGGCGTTATCAGCCCCAAAGGAGCATACCAGATATGCAAGGCAGTCGGCGTCCCTTATAATAAGGGGTTTGAGTATCACGGCTTTTCCAGTTTTGAATTTAAAGGATTACAGATGAAACCTGAATGCGAAGGCGAACTTATCGTAGACATCAGTAGGCTCGGCAGTTATATCACCAGCTATCTCAATCTGGAAGTCGCACAGTATAGAGGGCGTGGCTCTCAGGCAAGCGCCTACGTTTCAGCCATCCAAAAGCACTTCGCTAAACTAACGGGCGAAGAAGTAAAGGAGAGTTAAATGCAGGACAATTTCGACAAGGCAAGAGAAGCCATCTGGCAATTGCCGGGGTTTCAGAAAAAGGAAACTACCAAACAGGCAACAGGGTGGTCTTTCATTCCTACAGCAACTTGGATTGTGGAATCAATCAGTACGGATGATAAACAGGCAATCTTTATCCAGAGTATAAGTGCTGAAGGTTCGCAAAGGATAGCAATACCCGATACTGTAGCCAAGATTATCTATGGACACTATGAAAGGCTAAAGGATGGCAGGCGGAAGATTGCAGGTAAGCGGGCGGCGGAAACCCGTAAACGGAAACAGGCTACTATTCCTGTAGTGGAAAATGAAGCCGACCAAATCGGAAACAAATAAGATAACGTTATGAAACCGAAAAAGGTTATCGGCAAACTGAAAGTAGAATGTGCATGGTGCGGTAAATATATGGGAACTAAAGAATCAAAAACAGGCAATGGTATCACGCATTCTATTTGTGGAAAATGCCGAGAGAAGTATTTTCCTAAATATGTTAAGTAGGAGCGTGGCAAATGACAGCTAAAGTTTATATATTAAGCCCGTCACTTCACTGGTATTTATCCGAAGCCTTTAATGATGTAGATAATAAATTGTTCCAAAAACTACAGGCTTATGCGGAGGAATACCAAGGACAAGTAAGAGTTGAATATAAATAGGAGAGTGGCAAATGAATCTTTATGAATTTACAGTAAGAGTAGTGGGGTGTGGTAAAAATCCCGAAGACGCTTGGGTAGACTTGTTACAAGATGGAACATTTAAGTTCGGGGATAACTATTATAGTATCCCTGAACCACAGGACATTAGACTAATTGAGGAAAATGATGATGAGGATGAGTAAAGGAGGAGTAATATGGAAGGCTTTATAAAAAAGAGCAATCTCTCATCAATTCGCAGGAGAGATAATAAACAACTACGCACAAGATTAATTGTAGACATTGGCACAGATTATTACACGGTTGACACTTGGCTTGATAAAAATGGTGGTATAAAAGTCGAAGTCATTAAAAACACGCCACAACAAACCTTCAGTAAAGTTTTAAGTGAAGGTAATGTTACGGAAGTATTTGAGTAATATTTTTAAGGAGGATTAACAATGGCTAACTATACAAAGGGAGAATGGAAAGCTGACGGTTCGGGCGTTGTCGTAGATACTAATTGGAATGGCAAGGTTATACCCTCTTTAGTAGCTCAAGCCTTCGACCCTGAAAATCATCAGACTATCAACGAAACTACACTTGCCAACGCTTACTTAATCGCCGCAAGCCCTAATACCTATGAGCGCTTGAAAGCCACGACAGATTTATTAAAGAGCATTTTAGAGGAATATTCATTACTGGCAATTAGAGTCCCACTTCAAGATGCGATTACTGATAATCTTGAAGCCCTAGCCAAAGCCGAGGGCAAATAAGCCTATGACCACTCTAATGTTTATAGTAATAGCCTGCCTGTTAGGTTTCATCGGTTGTTTAATCGGGGCTATTATAACAGGGTATAAAGAGCATAAAAGATTATGGAGGAATACTAAAAAATGAGAAAACGTGAATTTAAAGCATTACTAAAAAATAAAACTGGTTGCACGGTGCAAGCGGATGGCTGGTGCTGTGGGACTTGTTTCTTCGCCATACCAGAATTAAACGGGTATCCTAGCGAGTTAAAGAACCAATTATGGTGTTCCGTTCTTAATTATCGTGGCGATTATTCATTAGCCCAAGTAGAACAAACCGCAAAAACCGTCAAGGCAAACATCATAGCATTGGGTAAAATTATCAGGAGTAAGTAATATGAAATATGACATCTATGTATTCAGTAAAGTAACCCGATATGGTAAAACATACTGGACGGTTAAAGTAAAAGGAAACAAGTCCGTTATATCGGAGCATACCTCGCAGAGAAAAGCCTTAAATTCTTTATTCAACAAACACCCCAAG
>Ga0307433_1001514_pt1 | contig 12506 bp, 10 predicted proteins | sample SalMarWE160210MG_FD_202166 | JGI IMG/M metagenome (GOLD analysis project Ga0307433, IMG submission 202166) | Salt marsh sediment microbial communities from the Plum Island Ecosystem LTER, Massachusetts, United States - WE1603-210 | ecosystem: Environmental > Aquatic > Marine > Intertidal zone >... | reverse complement strand
TTTTATTTATATTACTATTATTCCTTTTCTTATTATTCTTCATAATAATAGTATTGTTCGTAATTAATATATAAATTACTCATCAATTCTTCTTATAATAATTATGGTTGATATAGTCACTACGATTCTTGGAATATCTATCGCATTAATCGCTACCAGTTGTTTTAATATTGGCATAATCCTTCAAAAAAGAGGTCTAAGAGAATGTAGGGAAATTAAGATAGAAGAGGGTGTAAGAAGTATTATTACTGTCTTTAAAGAATTATGCAAAAACAAACCATGGTTTATCGGAACCGCACTAGGGATTATTGGAATAGTTCCTTATGCCATCGCAATGGGTATGGTTGGAATCGTAGTGGTTCAGCCAATAATGAGCGTCGGTTTAATTATACTTTTTATTTCTGCAATTAAGCTATTAAAGGAAAAGATAACCTTTTTTGAGATTATTCCTATTATTTTGCTAATTTCAGTTCCTTTATTTATAGGTTTAGCTCAAATTTCGGATGCTTATATTAATTTATATACATTTGTTGTACCATTTTTAATTTTTTTCTTAATTATGTTGCTTTTAAGCTTGGTAAGTTATATTTTCTCCAAAAAAGTTAGAGGAAGTAGAGTGGAAGGTATTCTCATTATGTTTATTGGAGCTATCTTTTACTCTCTTGGAGCTGTCTTTACAAATGTACTCGCACAAGCATTAGTTGATTCATACATTTTTATTCCTTTTTTCTGGGAAATTCTCTTTGGAATATTCTGGTTTGAATTTACGCATTTTTGGGCATTTATTGGATTTTGGGGGTTAGTAATATTTAATATATCCAGTGTGATTTTTATCCAAAGTTCACTCCAGAGAAGTAAAGCTGTTTTTATAATACCTATTCAAAATTCTATAACCTTTATAATTCCAATAATAGCCGGTTTATTAGTATTTAATCAAACGTTTAATAATTACATTTTCTTTATAATTACGATAATAATTGTTCTCATATCCACTATAACTCTAAGTAAATATCAAGTCTCATTAGAAAAAATCGAATCCTAATTTAATATTTATATTATCTTTTTTCATTAAATCTCCTTGAGGTTAGGTATTAATTTCAAATATCAAACTTTTTTTTATACGGATAATTAATAAGTTAAAGATATAATTATACTGCCTATTCTTCTTATGAATGAGATCACTTGGGATAAATATTCACTTATTATCAATAACAAAAGAGAATTTTTATTGGGTGGTGAATTCCACTATTGGCGACTTCCTGATCGTGAGCGTTGGGAAGATATTCTGAAAATGTATAAGATTTTAGGTTTGAACTCTGTTCGAATCTATTTTCATTGGGGATATCATAATCCTGCAGAAGGAAAATATTATTTTAGTCAAAATAGAGATGTTGATTATGTATTAAAAATATGTGAGATATTAGGCCTCTATGTATTTATTGCAGCAGGACCATATATCTGTGCCGAAACAAATGCCGGAGGCTTTCCTGGTTGGTTATTAGCCAAAAGGAATGTAAGAATCAAGCATTTAAAAGCTCATCTAAGAACTCAATTTGATTCAATATACATGGATTATTGTAGAGACTGGTATAAGCACTTCATTCCAAATATTATAAATCATCAAATAACAAAACAAAAAAAGGGTAAGATAATTGCTTTCCAAATTGAAAATGAATATTTCGAAAAATTTCTTATTTATAGGGGAAGCAGAAAATATATTGAAGAGCTAATTAAGACAATAAGAAAATTAGGAATAGAGGTCCCTACTTTTCACAATGATGCGTGGGAAAAAGGTTCATGGAACGGATTAGTCGATTTATATGGATTTGATAAATATGTGATCAAAGCACCCAAATTTCCTACCTCTTTACCTCTCAAATATTGGAAAATGAAAGATTTTTCTAAAAAAGTAGACCATTTAGAAACAAAAGTAAGATCCTTTGGAGGAGCTGCCTCAAGATCACCTTTATTTATACCCGAATTACAAGGAGGTTGGTATAATCATTGGGGTATTAAGTATGGCTACGATGAATTATATGATTTCTATGGATCTAAATATCAAAAAATGCTTGAATCCACAATAGCAAGTCAAGGCTCCACAATGATGAGTCTTTACATGTTATATGGCGGTACATCATGGGGGGCGGTTCCTGACAATGCAGTGTATACAAGTTATGATTATTCTGGAACTATAAGAGAATTTGGATACCAACCAAACCGTTTCAGGTATTTACGATTATTCAATTTATTTGTGAAAAGTTTTCAAGGAAGTATTACTTGTACAGATGTTGTTGAAACCGCTGATATTAAGATTAATGAGGATAATATTTATTGTAGACAGAGAAAAGCTCATGATGGCACAAATTATTATTTTCTTAGAAATGAGAATGAAATAAAACAAAAAGATTATTCTTTTACTATAACTACTTCAGATGGCATAAAAATACCAAAAAGAGGGTTTCATACAATAGGATTCCATGATTCTCTAATTGCTATAAGGAATCATCAATTTGAAAACTTTTCCATTGCATTTTGCTCATTACCAATACTTATTAAATCACCATATTTAGATGGTAATTTATTAATTATTATGAATAATGGTGGAGAACTACTCCTGAATGGAAATGAGTTTGAGACTAAAGGTGATATTAAAGTCGAAAGAGAAGAACAATATTCTCGATTTTCGTTTCCAAAAGAAGGATACTCCCAGATTATTGATTCTAATGGGAACACTCTATATTTAATTTGTTTATCTGAAGAAAATGCTCTTACATTAAATGCTAATTTTATGGAAAATAATATTCAATTAGCGTGGGGTGCTTATTCAGTATTTTTTAGTCAATCTAATCAATTAGAAATAGAAACTCTTGGAAAGCAAACGATTACTCTTTTAAATGTCACTTCAAATAATGAAAATTTAGAAACTATCAATGAAACTCTTATTCCAAATATGAAAAAAGGAATTTTTGGGGAGTATCTACCTGTTCCATCAGTAGAATTGAAAGAGTGGTATAAGATACAAACAGATTGGAGTAATAGTACAGAAATAAATATTTGGAAAGAAATTAATTTCCAAAAGGAAAGAGATCCAATCGATCATCATTTTACAAGTGGGCATGTGCTTTATAAATGTACATTCAAAGCAAAAAGCATAAAAAAGTTAAAGATTAAGTTAAATATACGACATAAGGCAGCAATTTGGCTCAATAATCATTTCATAGGAGAACATAATGTTTATAATGCAAAACATGGTCGAGCTGGAGCTTTTGAGGGTCCTGATTTAAAATGGTTTGATAGTAAGAAATTTGATTTAACTGAAGCACTTAACCAAGATGAAAATATTCTATATATTCTCACAGAAAATTTAGGTCATAATCGACAAGTATATGTATACAATGACGTGAGAACACCAAGAGGAATCCTCTCCGCAAAATTCTCAAAAACACTTAAATCTGTAAAATGGGCAATCTCAGGAATTGATGTAACGAAATTAGAACAAGCCTATAATACATCCGGATTACCAGGTGAAAAATTTCTCTATCATCACGGAAAAGGAGATAATTGGGAAAAAATTCAAGAATCACCCACAATAGACCCAAATGATCAAATTATTTGGTATAAAACCTCCTTTTCATGGAATTTAGAAGATAATCTACGTCTTCCTCTACGAATACATTTAGAAGGGCATCACAATATTCATATCTACTTGAATGGCTTATATATTGGGAAATATTGGGGTGCGTATGGACCTCAACATGACTTTTACTTAATGGATGGTTTATTACAAAAAGAAAATGTATTGGTGCTTGCCTGTTGGACAACTGAAGAAGATGACCTGAATATCTCAATTAAGCCTTATAAAATAAAGTTAGAGAGCGGTAATCTCGATGAGAATGGTACTATTTTTGCTACTGAAAAGCACATTATTGAATAAGGTGATTGATTTATGAGAATAATTCAATAGATTTAATTAAGAATATTTATTTTGATTTATATTACTTATACTTATTACTATCCTTATATCAATCTAAACAACGGGAAATTAGGGTTCAAATAAAGAAATGTCAAACCAATTATCTAATATTAATCCATCTGAAAGTAATAGAAAGATTTTCAGGTACAAGAACTTAATGCCTCTCTGGATTGCGGTTTTCATAGATATACTTGGTTTCAGTTTAATATTTCCGATGGCGCCCTATTTTGCGGACTTATTCAATACTTCAACTTTTATGATTGGGTTAGTCTTTTCTGTCAATGCAATGTTTGGCTTCATATTTGGGCCAATCTTAGGTAAATTGTCAGATCGATTTGGAAGAAGACCCTTATTGTTGATATCTCAAATTGGCACATGTATTGCTTTTATTATGCTGGCATTTTCCAATACTTTAGAAATGCTATTTATCTCGCGAATAGTTGATGGAATTTTCGGAGGTAATTTCCCTATTGCTAAGGCTATAGTAAGTGATGATGTTCCACCTAAAGATAGGGGTATACAAATGGCTAATATCGGTATTGCTCATGTTTTAGCAAATTTAATTGGTCCAGGAATAGGAGGAATATTATTTACCATTGGTGGAAGTATCCTTTTACCAGGATTATTTGCAGCAGGGTTGTCAGTCCTTACAATGATTTTAACAATTATATTTTTGAATGAAACATGGCCTAAAGAAAAAAGAATACATCATGAAAAGAGAACCTTACACGTAGATGTAAAAATAAGGAAAAACAAAAATGCTGTGTTCTTCTTAACTTTATTTGCTTTTCACTCCACATCTTTTATGATTACTATGGCCTCTATTTCTTTTTTTGGAGCTCTTGTTTTTAACTTGCAACCCCTTGAAATTTCAATATTATTGATGATAGGAGGATTAGTAAGAGCAGTAATTAGATTTACTCTCTTTAAGCCCACAATTAGGAAACTTGGAGAGGCTAACGCTATTAGGGTCGGGTTATCTATATTTTTAATCAGTTTTCTCCTTATCGGATTTTCTGTGAATGTCATTATGTTTATGGTTCTCTTAATTTTTATAAGTTTTGCCGCATCCTTAACTCGTGGACCTCTAAATAGTAAAATTAGTCAAACAGTCTCGCCGAAAGTACAAGGAAAAATTAACGGGTTGTCATCTTCTCTCGATAGTTTTGCTCAGATAATGGGTCCTTTAATTGGTACATTTATACTTCAATTTTTTATGCCTTATTGGTTAGGTATAGTGATTGCCTCAATAGCATTACCACCATTTTTAATGGCATTTCAAAAGATAGATCTAAAATTGTATCAACCACCTAAGCAGGAAGTTTAATGATAAAAATAAAGGTTATTCTTTTAAAAAATCCAATATAATCTTGTTAACTTCAGGAGCCTTCTCTAAATTTGAACCATGACCTGCTCCCATTATTATTTTAAATACACTATTGGGTATTTTTTCATGAATTAGTTTATTTATCGATACTGATGCAAGTCTATCTTTCTCTCCGCACAGAACTAAAGTTTTACTTCTAATTTCATGAAGACGATCTGTTACATTGTGTTTAGCTATTGCTGCTGCCGCGTTGTTGATATCCTGAGGCGTCATAGGATCGGCTAAATCATTATTTATCAGATCTTCAAGGGACCATAATCCATAAAACTTTCTTTTTGGATCGACTTCCATCATTTTCCTAAACTCTCGAGAATATCCCCCTCTCGCTGAATTTAGAAATGTCTTTAGAGGATTTTTCTTTAAATCTTCATAATACTGGACCTTGGATGCTCGATATAGCTCTAATCCTTGAGTATTAGGAAATCCGGGAAAGGTATTCATTAATACTAATTTATTGACACGTTCAGGGTACTTTAAAATGAAGTTCTGAACGATCATTCCCCCAAGAGAAACTCCCATAACATGTGCTTTTTCAATTTTGAGGAAATCCATTAAACCATTAATATCATCTGAATACATTTCCATAGTATAGGGATAATCGGGATGATCAGACTTTCCTGATCCTCGATTATCAAATGCTATAACCTTGAACTCTTTCAATAAAGCAGGGATTTGGATAAACCATCCTTTTTTAGAACCCCCGTACCCATGAACCAATATTACAGGATATCCTTTTCCATAAATTTCATAAGAGATTTTAATTCCATTTACTTTTGCATATAGTTCAGTCATATATATCAACTTTTTATTTATGTAAAAAATCTATGATCGCTTTATTAACTTCTGGTGCTCTCTCTTGAGGTGAATTATGAGTAGCACCTTTAATTACAATAAATTCACTACCTGGAATGCTTTCATGGATTATTTGATTTATTGATTTAGGCATTTGACGATCTTTTTCAGCACATATTACCAACGTTTGGTTCTTAATTTTAGGCAATTTATCAAGAACATCCATATGACCGAGTGCATTTACTTGATTAATAACATCCTGGGGTGTAGAAGGATTTACTTGACTTATTTTAATCATTTCTTCAGCCGACCATAAATTATAAAATTTCTTTTTTGGATTTGCTTTTAATTCTTTCAAAAATTCACGTGAAAAACCCATTTTTGCACTATTAAAATAAGCTTCTTCCGGATTTTCCACTCTTGCCTTAATTCTTTCAAGTTGGTTATTCTTATACATTTCCAATCCTGATTTGTCAGGTGGCCATTGTGCCATCGTATTTATAAGTATTAGCTTCTTTATTCTTTGAGGATATTTTATGACAACATGTTCAGCAATCATGCCGCCAAGAGACCAACCAATCACATGAGCTTTATCAATTTTAAGAAAATCCATTAATCCAATGACGTCATCAGCAAACATTTCCATAAAATATGGTTCATTAGGACGATCTGATTTACCAGCTCCTCGATTATCAAGTCTAATTACTTTGAAAAATTCAGATAATGGTACAAATTGGGCAATCCATTCTTCCTTTTTTACTCCAAAGCCATGAATTAGGATAACTGGTACCCCCTTTCCACGCATTTCATAACAAATTTTTATGCCATTGACATCAGCATATAATTCCGTCATAATCTTATTATATTTTGAATCATAAAATAATATTTCTAATTTATTTTGTAAGTTTTCAATTTAAATCTTACTTATGAAATGACCACAAAATTCACATTCCCCCCTCTTATTTAGTTTTATTTGAGAGATACTGAAACTGTTCCTTTCAATTACGATATGAGAACAATTCGGGCATTTAGTATTTTGATATTCTGTATTAATAATATTACCTAAGTATAAATAATTTAAGCCTGACTTTTTCGCAATTTCTTGCGCTTTATATAAAGACCTATTGGGTGTTGGTTGAGAAAAACTATATTCAAATGATTTATAGTGTGGAAATGCCTTAGAAATATGAAATGGTGTATCTTCACCCAGTTCATTTACGATCCTTTCTGATATTGTTCTTATGGTATGCTCATCAGTATTAAAGTCTTCAAGCAATAGTGTTGTGATTTCTACATGCACTCCATGCTGCTTTGCAAAGATTATATTGTTCCACACTTTTTCATTATCAATACCACAGTATTTTTTGACCATCTCGTTATCACCTTTAATATCAATATTCATGGCATCTAATCCATGATTTATCAAATCACTCAGAACTTCTCTAGTCATATATCCATTTGTGACATAGGTGTTATATAATCCTTCTTTTTTCGCTAATTTAAAAAGCTCCAGCGAATATTCAAATAGCAAGGTTGGCTCATTAAACGATATTGATGTTCCTTGACATGAATTATTTAAGGCAATTTCTATTATTTCTTTTGGAGAAATATACTGTGTAGAATCATTAGCTAAATTGTAAATTTTTTGTTTGGGATGTGATAAATGATGATTTTGACACCAAAAGCAATTAAAATTGCATCCATAAGTCCCTATCGTAATAGCAGTACTACCCGGATAAAAATGATAAAGCGGTTTCTTTTCTATAGGATTGAAAGATAAAGCGGGAATTAGTCCATAGACAATACTATATATTACACCTTCCTTATTGAATCGAGTCTGGCAAAATCCGAATTTTCCTTCAGAGATTTTACATCTTCTTTCACAAATTAAGCATTGTGAGATTGATTCAGTTAACTTCTGCTGATATTTTGCGATTTTGAAAAATTTGGGATTAATAAGGCTTGTAATGATTACTCACAATTATTAAATGATTTAAATCACATTTAAATGAAATACATCAGGATCTTTCAATTCCCATTCTTCAAAGGGATCATTTTTCACAGCATTAAGCATGGCACTTCTTGCAGCTAACCAATCTTCTTTAGATTCCCAAATTGCTAATCCCACCAATTTGTTACTATCCTCATCCCTCAATGTATGTGCCATAATTAATCCTTTCTTATCTTTCATAGCTCTTCCAAATCGATGCATTGATTCAATTAAATACTGTCCTTTATTTGGTTTAGGATAATGAATAGACATATGGATAAACATACCTAACTCACCATTTAACTACTTAGATTTAAATATTAATCGTAATAATTCGAACATTTTTGAAAAAATTAGTTTCATAAAGGGAAAATCCATGAGATATCTTATGACTCTTAGAATTCTATACTTTTTTGGTTTAAAGGTTGATAAAATCTTATCATAAGTAATATTGTGAATAAAGAAGTTTTTATTTAAAAAGGATAAAAGTAGAGAATACGTAATGATTGCTATGATATCCCAAGCTCTCTTGATATGATCTTTTGGATAATTTAATTTTTCTCCCATAGCCATACGAACAACTTCAATAATATGGTAAATTTTTATTTTACTCCTTATTAGCTCCTTAGTAGCCCATAATAGATAAATACAGCCTCCACAATAAGAAACCAACGCTTCAGCTCCAGTCTCTTCCGCTTCTTTAAATTTTTTCATACCATCACTTATTATATCAAATACTATTGAAATATTTTTAATCCAAGATGCTCCAGCACCGAACCCACAACATAAAGAATCTTTTCTATTATGTTTCATTTCAATAATATTGCAGCCACATTTATTTAATATCTCACGAGGGGGTTCCCAATATATCCCTTCTGAGGTCTTAGAATAACAATTATCATGAACAGTTACTGATAAATCTAAGCTATATTTTATACCAATTTCTTTGGAATTTATTTTATCTAATAACCATTGATTGAAATTAATAAAATGCTGACTATGTTCAACCCCCATCTCTTTAGGATGGACCTCTTTAAATATATATTCCACTGCATCCAAGGTTGCGGCAATATTTTTGACTCCCCATGAATCAAAATCCTCTTTTGTTCTTTCTGATATTTTTTGAACAACATCTAAATATCCTCCTTGATAAAGATATGCACCTCCTTCCCATTGGTCAATTCTGTCGATTGGTTTGAAAGAATCAAGTAACTTACTACCTCCAATAATAAATGGAAACAAATGGGTATAATTGCCAATCAAAAGGGGGGTGTCTTCAGGTTTGGGAATATAATGCATCCATTTATATATCCATCTTCGTTCTTGATTTGATAAGAAGATATTGAGTAATTGCCAGATATTTGAGTCCATTGTTGGCACCACGAAACGATATAATGGAGGGGCTCCTCTCTTTTTGTATAAATCGTTCCATCTTTCAAGAATTAACTGATATGGATTTGCATGTTGCGGACAATATAGATTGCATGAGAAACACGTATTACATTTATAGAGTGCATATTTTGATTTTTTCCCTTGAATTAAATTATTAAATTCTAGCTTTGCCTCCTCAATTGGAAGTTGAAGTACAGGGCATTGATGCAGACATTCTCCACATAAGTTACATAAGTCTTCTCTAAAACCAGAGACTCTTTTTGATTTGCTCATTTCTACCATGCCTCTTTATATTCAGGTGGATTTTCAGGAATTCCTTCGATTTTAAAAGTTTTTTTGGAATACAGTTTTGGAAGCTGTTTTTTAATAGCACCCCAGAAAAAGTGTTTTTCTCTATCCTTTTTCGCTTTCTCTGTTAATGTTGGCTCCTCTCCAATTGCCATCTGTATTAATTCAATGATATGGTAAACTTTTATCTTCCTAAAATATAATTTTTTATTACCCCCGAAAGTTGCTAAGCAACCAGCACAATAAACGCAGACTGCATCTGCTTTTGTACTTCTAAAAGCTTTAAAATTTCGCAAAGTGGATGATCTTATTTTGAATGAATGATATGCTGAATCAACTGAAAATCCTGCTCCTATTCCGCAACAACGCATGTTTTCTCTAAATGAATCGGTTTCAATGACTTTAACACCTAAAAAATTTAAAATTTTGCGAGGTAAGTCCATATAATCATCCCCAAACATCTTCGCATAACAAGAATCTTGGATGGATACAGTCATCTCTAATTTCTTTTTAATTTGAATTTCTCCTTTTTGGATTTTATCCCATAAAAATTGAATATATGATGTAATCTCTTCAAATTTGTAGGTTAAACCGTAGTGTGGTAAAACTTTTTTAAAAACACTAGTCCCCGCGGTGCATAATACAAGCAATTTTTTTGGTTTTAAGATATTAAACCATTTATCTAATCTTTTGGTTATTTGATAAAGCTCTTCTGTGTATCCTGTCCTAAATAAAGTCTCACCACAACAATATTCTAATCGACCTCTTATATCTAAATCCTTAAAAAAACTAGCTTGTGTGAGTTCAGCAAATGTGATGATATTACAACCGGGATAAGTTAAAGTATCTCCATTTAAGGGTTCTAAAGAAGCCCAACTCCTAACAAGCTCTTTTGTTTGTTCTGGTAAATGTTCCATTACATAAGAGCGGAAGTTAGGATAATATGGATAAAGAGTCATATAATGTTTTCCTCTTATTTTCAAACCCTCTTTTTTGTATTGCTCATTCCATCGCTTTAAAATAAGACCTGTTGGATGAGCATTCTCAGGACAGTAAAAATTACATGAAAAACAACTCTGACATTCATTTAAAACTTTCTCAGTTTGTTCTCCCGCGATAAGTCTTTCTATCTCCTTAATTGCTAACTCTTTGGGGAGCAACATAACTGGACATTTAATAAAACAATCACCACACCGAGTACACGCTTGCTCATCAAAGTCAGAAAAAAAATCTTTATTTACTGGTTCTATTTTAGTTATTTTAAATCCCCTTTGAAAAACTTAAATCAATTTATCTAATATTGACAGATATTAATATAATTTTTATTGTTTTTATGTAGCAATTATTAAAATAATAATATACACAAAAATCAAATTTCCTAATATTATACCAGTATCTTTTAATGAATATCTGCCTAATAAATCACTTCTAGGTTTTCTAAAGATATATAGTATTCCAATTGGAAAAATTATAATTGGTAAAAATAACACATATTGAGTTATAATTATAGATAAAATTCCAATAATTAACGAAATGATACTGGCAATCCATATAACAACTTGAGATTTTTTAGGCGTTAACTTAGATAAGGAATCACCATCGATTAATTCATGTAGCATTTGCCCCGTAAATGCTACAGAGGCTACAGCAGCAAGGACTAACCATTCAGAAATTGATAAGTAAGGTAAAGCATTGAAAATAATCTCTCCGGCATTAATCTTAATCATAAACCAGGGTAGAAAAATATGCGATGCTCCCAGAATTATATGATTAATAATAACCAGTGATTTAAACTTACAATAAAAAATTACTAAGATTATAATAACTACAAGATAAATTGCTAAAAGGACATTTTTAACAAAAATATTCCAAAAACACATTGTTCCTAAAATAAAACTAGCAATAGAAAGCATAAGGATCTCTTTTCGTTGATATCCTTTCACTCTTTCGAGAGTTTCCTTTTCATTTGGATCCTTCATATCAATGGCATCATTAAGCGTATTTCCTGTAATTGCATAAAAACTAAAGCCTGCTAAAATCCAAAGATGTTTTATAATATCATAATTATTTAAATAAATACATAATAAGCAAGGAACTAAAACTGAAAAAATATATTCCACTCGAAGTAATCTAAAACCTTTACTCATCGTCGATATTAATTTCAAATTAAGTGATTTAAATTATTTGTATAGAATTCTTAAGGAAATTTAAGATTTAAGAAATTTATTTCGATAGAAAATTTAACTTTCTCATAATTAAAAATACATTCTAATCGCTAAAATTATAAGCACAATTGCAACAAAAAACTGAAGATAGATTCGCGGCATTCTTTTTGAGATTTTTGCTCCAACAATTGAGCCGAGAACTGCTCCTATTGTAATTAAAATACCTACTATATAATCAATTTCCCCGATTATTGCTCTAATAATAGTGTTATAAATAGCTGTAAAAAAGATTATAGACGTAGAAATTGCTGTTGAATTATGAATGGGATATTTCAGAATAATATTCAGAGAAGGAGTATTTATTATTCCACCACCAATACCTAAAAGATTAGCAGTCAGTCCTGCAAGTAGAAATAAGGGAATAGATTTTTTAAAATTTGCCTTATAGTCATGTTTTTCTAAAGAGAAGCTCTGATCTGAAAAAATTTGCGTTTCTTGCGATCTTTTTGCATTAATTGC
>Ga0307433_1001510_pt1 | contig 12528 bp, 10 predicted proteins | sample SalMarWE160210MG_FD_202166 | JGI IMG/M metagenome (GOLD analysis project Ga0307433, IMG submission 202166) | Salt marsh sediment microbial communities from the Plum Island Ecosystem LTER, Massachusetts, United States - WE1603-210 | ecosystem: Environmental > Aquatic > Marine > Intertidal zone >... | reverse complement strand
CTCAGAATAACAAAAGAATGTTATTAAACAATCTCTAGCTAGCTTGGTTTGACAGGAACAGGCTGAATGTGCTATGTTGTGGAGCTTGGCTAACAAAAACCACTTGAAGAACTGTTTAGCAGCCGCGTAACCCACCGGGGACTAAAAAATGAGGTATGCAGAGACAGGGGTCAATTTAGAAATTGACCTGTCCCGTGGAAGCATCGAGAGAGAAGCAAGTGACCCAAGATTAACTGAGCTTCACCTGGGGGGTCTAGGTACTAACGCCAGGATATTATGGGATAGAGTTCCCCCTGAAGTTGAGCCTTTTTCTCCTGATAATCTGCTGATATTTAGCGCCGGTCTTTTAGCGGGCACATCTGCCACCGGAGCTAATCGTACCATCGTTTCTGCGGTTTCTCCCCAGACTTTGTTGATGGCATATTCAATAATGGGGGGGTTCTGGGCACCCGAGCTGAAGTTTGCCGGTTATGACAAAGTAATCATTCGTGGTAAGTCCCCCAATCTTGTTTATTTGTGGATAAACGGTGACAAGGTAGAGATACGTGATGCCTCTCACCTGCAGGGTAAAAGCTCTCTTGAAACTGCAGAGCTTATTCGGCAGGAACTGAAGGAGCCGAAAGCCCAGGTGGCTACTATTGGCCTGGCCGGTGAAAACAAGGTCTATTTTGCTTCCATCGAGCAAGGGAGGTCCAGCGCCAGCCGAGGCGGAATAGGCGCCGTTATGGGGGATAAGGGGTTGAAGGCGATAGCTGTTCGCGGGAAGAAGGACCTCAATATTGCTCGACCGGATGAATTCATAGGGCTCTGCAACGAAGTGTTGCAATATATACAGTTCCGGCGAGACAACCCGGTCAGGGGGGTACCGCCCATTTTAGCCGGGCTTGGCTCACCCCAGGAGATGTCTATCCACGATGAGGAGTGGCACACTACCAGTTTCTCCTGGGGGAATGCCCGCTACCGGAGAAAGGACTTTTGGACCAAGGAAACCGCAAAGAAGTGGAGTAAGGTTCAGGACAAAGCGGTGGAGCGGTTGATAAGTTGCTATAACTGTCCGATGGAATGCGGGGCAGTGATTGCGCACCCATCACTGGGGCTTCCCAAATTCATGATGAAATGCTATTCGAAACTTACTTATGTGATGGGGGCTATGACAGATAACCTGGAGTTTGGTTTTAAAATCACTGGAGATGCTCAGGGGTATGGTGTGGACGGATACACGACCCCGCAGGTTATGGCCTTCGCCGTTGAGCTTTATGAAAATGGTATTTTGACCGACAAGGAACTGCCAGGATTCCCGTCCAAAAACGAGAACAGGTTCTTCTATTTACTTGAAAAAATCGCGCGGCGAGAGGGGATTGGCGATGTTCTGGCCAATGGCGTTTACTGGGCAGCTCGCCAGATTGGCAAGGGGGCAGAGGAGTACGACCATAATACTATCAAGAAACAGGAGCAGATTCCTATTAAACTGGGAATGCTGAACCCCATTTATTACATTATGTGGTCAACAGGCGAGAAGGTGAATATTACGCAAATCGAAGGACAGCTTCCCCAGGCACCTTTTCTTACCAAAATGCTGAGGGAGGAGTTTGTAGGAGATTGGATCCAGGTCCCAACCGGAAAGGAAGAAAGGTTCAAACGATTTATCTTGGAGTGGGGAGATAAAGACACGGGATTGCCATTTTGGCCACCTCTTGATTTAGTTTTTGACCTTGTTGAGTGGCAGGAGACAATGCATTACATTGACGACGCTACCGGTATATGCGCCGGCTTGTCGTCATTTCCAATTAAGCCTCCCTATCATATACATAATCTACCGAAATTAATCTCATCTGCCACCGGGCTGGATATCGATGAAGACAAGCTGTGGGAAATAGCCAAGAGGAATCGGAATTTGCTCCGAGCCATTAATATCAGAAGAGGCATGAGGAGAAAGGACGAGCGTCCTCCCGAAGACCATTGGAGGAAGCGATTCCCCGAGTTTGAAGTCAAGATCCAGGATGAGTATTACAAATTTAAGGGATGGAATAATGAAGGTATTCCAACCAAGGAGACTTTAGATGGACTCGGTTTGGATTACGTTAGCCAGGACTTTGAGCAAAGAGGGGTTTATAAAGAGGGAAAAGTCAAGGTAACCAAGCAGGATTCCCTCAAAAGCGAAAAAGCGAAAGTGGCTAAGAAGGGTTCTAAAAAAGGGAAAAGTCAGGGCAGTAAACAATGAAAACGGTCAAGCTGATCAAGATCGACGTTGATAAATGTAATGGTTGCCGGGCGTGTGAGTCAATCTGTTCCGCCTTTCACGCTGCGCCCAAGTATAGCAGCACTAACCCGGAGCGGTCTCGGATTCGGGTGCTTTTTGATCCACTAAAAAACATTTATGTTCCGGTAATAGCCGGCGAGTACACTGAAGCCGAATGTAATGGCAGAAACATTTATACGATCAATGAAATGGAATATGACGAGTGTAGTTTTTGTAGAGCTTCCTGCCCATCCAGGGACCTTTTCAAAGAACCTGATTCCGGTCTCCCTCTTAAGTGTGATATGTGTGAAGAGAAATCGCCAGAGGAAGAGCCGTTATGTGTGCAGTGGTGTATAAACGATGCTCTGACTTATGAAGAAAAGGAAGAGGAAGGGGAAGAAGAGGAAAAGCCGAGGGAGATGGAGGTAGGATTAGAATCATTAGTGAAAAAGTATGGAGCAAAGACGGTAAGGGATACCCTTGCCCGAATAACAAAGGGCTAAAAATTAAGGCGAAAGAGAAGGAGTAAAAGATAACGGAGATTGTAGCCCCCTTCCAGGAGGGGATAGATGCGATAAAAGAGGCAGGCGGGGAAGCCTTCAAGTTATGTTATCAATGTGGACTGTGCGATACTGTTTGTCCGTGGAATAGGGTCAGGACCTTCAGTATGCGCAAGATGGTACGACAGACTACGTTTGGTGTTCCTGAGATAGAGAGTGAAGACATATGGCGTTGTACTACCTGTGGAAGCTGCTCTCAGCGTTGTCCGAGGGGAGTAGGAACGATAGATGTTACTCTATCTTTCCGCAGGATTGCTTGGGGAGCAGGAATTTCTCCTGCTCCAATCCACACCGTAAATGTAAGCCTGAGTGCTGAAGGCAACCCCCTGCGTGAAGCACGAGCAGAGAGGGCAAATTGGGCAAAAGGTCTGTCTGTAAAAACGTTCACCGAGGGGACAGAAATTTTGTATTTTCCCGGCTGCTACCCCAGCTATGACTCAAGGTTAAGGAAAGTAGCTATTGCCACCACCAATATCCTTAACAGGGCAGGGGTAGATTTTGGGATACTGGGTCCCAAGGAGAATTGCTGCGGAGAAAGTATCCGCAAGACAGGTGATGAGGAACTATTCAGGCACTTAGCCAGGGAAAACATCAAAACCTTTATCGATAATGGAGTGAAGAAAATCCTTGTTTCTTCGCCCCATTGCTACCACACCTTCAAAAACGAGTATCCCGAATTTAAGGTCAACTTTGAGGTAATTCATATCTCCCAATATTTATTCGAGCTTATTAATGAGGGTAGGCTTGAGCTCACCAAGGAGTATGGTAGGAAAATTACTTATCATGACCCATGCTACCTGGGTCGGCATAATGGCATATATGACGAACCCCGAGAGGTCTTAAAGAAGGTACCCGGCTTGGAACTGATTGAGATGGCTGATTCGCGGGAAGATAGTCTCTGTTGTGGAGGAGGAGGGGGCGGGATTTGGATGGACGTTCCCAAGAGCGAAAGATTATCTGACCTCAGATTAGAGCAAGCTATTGAGGTTGGGGCTGAGGTGCTGGTTACTTCCTGCCCATATTGCATCACCAATTTTGAGGATAGCAGGTTGACCCGAGAGGATAGTGAAGTCATAGAGATTAAAGATATTACGGAAGTTATTCAAGAGGCGATTTAGCGAAGAGTGATGGAGGGCGTTGCTCTCGACCTTTAGCGCCCATAATCAGGGCATATTGATAAGAATGGTAGAAAATGGAAGAAGAACCAATTGAAGGGCAGTCTGTTAATAGTGCCGAAGAAAATAATGTCGGCGATGTTATGGTTGTTGGTGGAGGCATCAGCGGTATTCAAGCCTCCCTTGACCTGGCTGAAATAGGCTTTAAGGTTTACCTGGTTGATAAATTGCCGTCTATTGGCGGCAAGATGGCCCAGCTTGATAAGACCTTCCCTACCAATGACTGCTCTATGTGCATCGAATCTCCCAAGTTTATTGAATGTGATAGGCATCCCAATATAGACGTCCTTACCTATACTGAGGTTGACAGGGTGGAGGGGGAAGCCGGAAACTTCAAGGTAACCCTGATTAAAAAACCCAGATACATTATAGAAGATGAATGCCGGGGTTGTACTACCTGTACTGAGTACTGCCCGGTCAAGATTCCCGATAAATACAATCAAAACTTATCTGATAGTAAATGCAGCCATATATACTTTTCTCAAGCAGTTCCGCTTATCACCTATATAGACCCTGAAAGCTGCCTTTTCCTCAAAGACGGGAAATGCAACATTTGCGTAGGAGTCTGTGAGAATAAGGCCATAGACCTTCATCAGAAGGAGGAGAAGGTAGGAGTAGAGGTAGGGGCGATAATTCTGGCTCCGGGCTGTGAGGCCTTTGACGCCAGGTTGAGGGGCGACTATGGCTATGGAAAGATGGAGAATGTGGTAAGCGGTCTTGACTTTGAACGGATATTGTGTTCCACCGGTCCTTACGAAGGTGAGATAAGGCGCCCTTCTGATGGAAAGTACCCGAAGAAGATAGCCTGGATTTCATGCGTCGGTTCCAGACAGGTTATCCCGGGCGGCAATAGCTATTGTTCCGCCGTATGCTGCACCTATAGCCAGAAGCAGGTGATTCTGGCCAAAGACCATGACGCTGAGATTGAGGCTACTATATTCCATAACGATATCCGGTCATTTGGCAAGGACTTTGAGCGATTTTATCAAAGGACGGCGAACCTTCCCGGCATCAGATTTATAAGAAGCTACGTATCAATAGGCAAAGAGCTGCCAGAAAGCAAGAATGTGACCATAAAATACTCTACTACTGATGACGGAGTAAAGGAAGAAGAATTCGACATGGTGGTATTAGCCGTTGGCTTGAACCCTCCTGATGGTGTGGAAGAATTGGCTGATAAGTTCGGCATCGAACTCGATTCTCACAGATTTTGTAAAACTAATCCGGTTAATCCTATTGAGACCTCCCGCCCGGGAATTTTTGTCAGCGGAGCCTTCCAGGGTCCTAAAGATATCCCCGAGTCGGTTATGGCCGCCAGCGGGGCTAACGCCCTTTGCAGCCAACTCCTTGCCTACCGGCGAGGGAAGCTGGCCAGAGAAAGGGAGTATCCACCGGAAAGGGATGTTTCGGGAGAAGAACCAAGGATAGGGGTCTTTGTCTGTCACTGTGGAGCTAATATCGGAAGAGTGATAGATGTTCCTTCGGTAGTGGAATATGCTTATACCTTACCTAATGTTGTCCACGCTCAAGAAGACCTCTTTACCTGTTCTACCGATGCTGCCCGGGAAATAGCCGAGGCCATCAGAGAAAAGGGGCTCAATCGTGTGGTTGTCGCCGCCTGTACCCCCAGGACACATGAGCCGCTATTCCGGGACACGCTTCGTGAAGGGGGAATTAATCCATATTACTTTGAGTTTGCTAATATAAGGGAACATTGCTCCTGGGTCCACTCTCGAGAAAAGGAAGCCGCCACCCGAAAGGCAAAGGATATAGTACGGATGTCGGTAGCCCGGGCTGCCCTTTTACAGCCCTTACAGGAATTTGAGTTGCCGGTCGACAAAAGGGGGTTAGTTGTCGGGGGAGGTATAGCCGGAATGACCAGTGCCCTGAGCCTGGCCAACCAGGGATTTGAGGTTTACCTAGTGGAAAAGGATACCGACTTGGGGGGAATAGCTCGCAGAATTCATTACACCCTGGACGAGATGGATGTTCAGGCTTATCTGAGCGATCTTATACGCAAGGTTTACCAACACCCCTTAATTCATGTATCTACTGATGCTACCATCACCGAGGCTTCCGGTTATGTGGGGAATTTCGTAACCGAGGTAAAGTCTGGAGGAAGGGTCAGGGGGATACACCATGGAATAACCATCATCGCTACCGGTGCTGAGGAATATAAACCCACCGAATACCTTTACGGCCAAGATGACAGGGTATTTACCCTGCTGGAGTTAGAGGAGCAAATCGCCAAAGGGGAAGCCAGGGTGGTTAACGCCGAGAGCCTGGTGATGATTCAGTGTGTGGGTTGCCGAAATGAAGAAAGAAATTACTGCAGCCGGGTATGCTGTAATAATGCGATAACCTGCGCCTTGAAACTAAAAGAGATAAACCCCCAGATGGATATCTACATTATCTATCGGGATATGAGAACTTATGGGTTTGCCGAGGACTATTATCGGGAAGCGGCTGACCGGGAGGTGAAGTTCATCCGCTATGAGCCGGAAGATAAACCCCAGGTGGAGGCTACCCAGGAGGGCGGCAAGCAGATTCTAAGGGTTACCGTGACAGATCCTATTTTAGGTAAGAAGATTGCTCTGGATGCCGATGCCCTTGCTTTAGCTGCCGCTGTTATTCCTCCAGCAACTAATAATGAAATATGCCGGTTATTCAAGGTACCTCTGAACCCGGATGGTTTCTTCCAGGAAGCCCATGTAAAACTACGGCCTGTTGATTTTGCTGCCGATGGCGTTTTCCTGTGTGGGACGGCTCACTATCCCAAGCATATACCAGAATCGATTAGCCAGGCTTACGGAGCTGCTGGCCGGGCGGCAACTATTCTTTCCAAGGATTCAGTCACCGCCTCCGGTGCTATTTCTGAAGTAAATGAGGATGAGTGTATAGCGTGCGGAGCTTGTATTTCGGTTTGTAAGTATGGTGCTATAGAGTTTCATGACACGCCACAAGGCAAAAAAGCCAGGGTTATTCCTGTCCTCTGTAAGGGGGATGGTCTTTGTAATTCAAAGTGTCCAGCGGGGGCTATTTCCGCGAAACACTATACAGACGAGCAAATCTTTGCTGAAATTGACGCCGCGGCTCCGGCTCTTGTAGAAGTCCACTAATGAACATAGTAGGGTTGCTCTTTAAGAGGGAGCTAAAGAATAGCTATGGGATACGAGTTTGAACCAAAGATTTTAGGATTTTTGTGTAACTGGTGTTGCTACGCAGGGGCGGACCTTGCTGGAGTTTCCCGGTATCAATATCCCACTAATATGAGGATAATAAGGGTGATGTGCTCCGGCAGAGTCGACCCGGCATTCATCCTCCGAGCTTTCTCAAACGGAATGGACGGGGTGTTTGTCGGCGGTTGTTGGCTTGGCGAATGCCACTATGTTACGGAAGGAAATTACGCTGCATTAAGCGTGATGCATATATGTAAAAAACTATTGGAACAGATAGGGGTGAACCCCGAAAGGTTAAGGCTTGAATGGGTATCTGCCTCTCAAGGAATCCGTTTTGCCGAAGTTATTACCGACTTCACTAAGAAGCTAAAGGAATTAGGACCTCTGGGGATAGGCGAAGGAATAGATGCAAATGGATTAAAGTTAAAATTTGAAGCGGTTAAAAGTTTGGTCCCTTACATTAAGCTGGTGGAAAGGGAGCGGCTGAGAGTACATTTTGAAACAGAAGATGAATATGACAAGTTTTTCAGCAGTGAAGAGGTAGATAGATTATTCCGTGAATTAATTGTAGATAAATTGACAATAAGCCAAATTTTGTTACTCTTGCGAGAAAGACCTCTTTCCACTGGGGAAATCTCTGAGATTTTAAGCTTAAGCCCGTCTGAAGTATCGAGATACCTTAATAGTTCAGCAAAAGAAGGGTTAGTCAGGTTCGACGAAGTCCAGAAGTGCTTTGTTCCCGCCTAAGTTGAGAGAACAGGAAGAAGATCAGTGAAAGAAAGAGAGGAAGTTAAGACAGCAGCCACGTCTAACGGTAAAATCGATCAGATTATAGACAAATATCAAGGCGATTCCAGTGCGCTAATACAAGTATTACTGGAGATTCAGAGCGAGCATCATTGGCTTCCTAAGGAAGCATTAGATAAGGTCAGTAAGAAATTAGAAGTGCCTTTAAACCAGATACAACATGTAGCTACCTTTTATAAAGCCTTTAGTTTAGTTCCTAGAGGGCGACATGAGATTCAAGTATGTATGGGCACTGCCTGCCACATTCGCGGTGCGCCACGCATCCTCGACAGAGTTCAAGACCTACTTGGAATTCACCCTGGCGAAACGGGCCTGGATTTGAAGTTTAGCCTGGAGACCGTTAACTGCCTCGGTTGTTGCGCTTTAGGACCGGTGATGGTAGTTGATGGAAAGTACCACGGAAAGACAGTACCAGCCAAGGTAGAAGGCGTGTTGAAAAACTATGATTAAGGGAAGATTATGCCAAGGATAAATTCGCCTGCTGAATTAGAAGAACTCAGGAAAGGCATCCTGTCGAAAAGAGACCCCGATAAACCTTGCATTACACTCTGTTCTGGAACTGCCTGCCATGCTTCTGGTAGCGAAGATGTTGCGGCGAGCATTGAAGAGGAAATTAAAAAACAAGGACTGAGTGGCAAGGTAGACTTCAGGAAGACTGGTTGCCATGGCTTTTGTGAGAAAGGCCCTATCGTAGTTATTCACCCTGAGAAAACATGTTACTTACAGATAGAGCCTAAGGATGTTCCTGAGATTATCTCTCAGACTATAAAGGGGAAAAAGGTCGTAGAGCGTTTACTCTACACCGACCCCAGTACCAATGAAAAGATAATTCATGAATCTGAGATTCCCTTCTACAAGAACCAGGAGCGGCTTGTTTTCGGTTCCAACGGGAAGATTGATCCCAAGAGCATCGATGACTACCTGGCGCTCGGTGGTTATTCTGCTTTAGCCAAAGTCCTTTCCCAGATGACCCCCGAGCAAGTATTGGAAGAAGTTAAAAAATCCAATCTGAGAGGTAGGGGAGGTGGTGGCTTTCCCGCCGGGAGAAAGTGGGAAGAGTGTCGTAACGCCCCCGGTGAAATAAGGTATGTGATAGTCAATGCCGATGAGGGAGACCCAGGAGCTTACATGGACAGGAGCCTTCTCGAGGGGAACCCTCATTCAGTCCTTGAGGGGTTGACCATCGGCGCCTATGCCATCGGCTCCCACGAGGGATATATTTACGTTCGGCAGGAATATCCCCTGGCAGTAGAGAACGTGGGCATTGCTATCGAGCAAGCCCAGGAATATGGTTTCCTCGGGGAAAATATCTTTGGCTCAGGTTTTGATTTCACTGTGAAAGTGCACCGAGGAGCCGGCGCTTTTGTCTCTGGTGAATCGAGTGCCCTGATGACGGCAATAGAGGGCAGGGTAGGCGAGCCCAGACCGAAGTATATCCACACCGCCATCAAGGGCGTTCGGGATAGACCCAGCTGCTTGAATAATGTCGAGACCTGGGCTACTGTGCCCCTTATTATCAGCAAAGGTGCTGACTGGTTTGCTCAACTCGGAACTGAAGGCAGCAAGGGGACGAAGATTTTCTCATTGGTAGGTAAGGTAAATAATACCGGCCTTGTGGAAGTGCCCATGGGTATAACCCTGAGAGACATTATCTATAAGCTGGGCGGTGGTATCCCTGGGGGCAAGAAGTTCAAAGCAGTACAAACCGGAGGTCCATCCGGAGGATGTATACCTGAGGAACAGTTAGACATGAAAGTCGATTTTGATGAACTCGCCAAGGCTGGCTCAATGATGGGTTCAGGCGGGATGATTGTAATGGATGAAGATACCTGCATGGTTGATGTCGCCAGGTACTTTCTTGATTTCCTCTCCGATGAATCGTGTGGCAAGTGCGTCCCCTGTCGTGAAGGTATCAGGCAGATGCTTAAAATTCTGACTAATATAAGCAAAGGAAAAGGGAAAGAGGGCGACATCGAGCTTTTGGAGGAGCTATCCCAGGTAACCAGGGATGCCTCACTTTGTGCTTTAGGTAGGACTGCCGCTAACCCGGTTCTAAGCACGATACGCTACTTCAGAGATGAGTATGAGGCACACATCAAGGAGAAGCGCTGTCCGGCTTACGTGTGTAAGGCGCTAATCTCATATTATATTGACCCCGAGAAGTGTCAGGCTTGCATGATTTGTCTCAGGCAATGCCCCGCACAAGCGATTGCCGGTGGTAAGAGCCAGATACATGTAATTGACCAGGAGAAGTGCACAAAGTGCGGGACTTGCTTTGAAGCTTGCCCCCCTCGCTTTGGTGCGGTGAAGAAGATTTCTGGCGAGCCTGTTCCCCCTCCTATCCCTGAAGAAGCAAGGGTGATAGCCAGAAAGAGTAAAGAAAATGAGTGAAATCACTTTACAGATTGATGGAAGGGAGGTTGAAGCCAAGGAAGGGATGACCATTTTGGAGGCAGCACAAAGTGCAGGGATATATATTCCTGCACTTTGCCACCACGAGAAATTAGAACCTTATGGAGCTTGCCGAATTTGCACAGTAGAAATAGAAGCTCGCGGCAGGACAAATCTCGTTGCTGCCTGCCTTTACCCGGTAGAGCAAAATTTGGTAGTAAGAACCAGGTCTGAGAAGGTAGATAAAACTCGCAAAGTGCTTCTGGAGCTGATGCTAGCTCATGCTCCAGATGCCGCAGGATTGCAGGATTTGGCTCAAGAGTATGGAGCAGACAAAGCCCGTTTTGAAAAAGAGTCCTCATTCTGTATTCTCTGTGGTCTATGCGTAAGATACTGTGCCGAGGTCAAGAAGAAGAACGCCATCGGGTTTGTCGACAGGGGAACAAGACGGGAGGTAATTTTCATTCCAGAGATAGCCTCTAAGGAATGCTGGGACTGCAAAGAATGTTTTCCGCTTTGTCCTACAGAGGCACTACAGGCAACTTTCCTGTTGACTAAAGCTCTAATGTCTCCCTCGCCTACTTGCGCCCCCGAGTCAGAAGAATAGTCAACATCTGAACCTTTCTCAAGCCCAGCAGGAGAACCTTGTTTCTCGGACGATTAGCTCTGCTATTGTCGGGTAGAAAAATTTCACTGCTCTTGCTATAATGCTCTGTTGCAAATAGCTATGATTCTGGCAGCTCGCATGGCTGCCTATCCTGGCTGAGAATGTAGCCTTCCGCTAGCTATAAGGATTGAATTTGGCGAAAAAGTCTGTTCTGGTAATCGGTGGTGGTATCGCTGGTATCCAGTCTTCGCTTGACCTGGCCAATATGGGGTTTCAGGTATATCTCGTCGAAAAGACACCCAGCATTGGCGGTAGAATGTCCCAGTTGGATAAGACCTTCCCTACCAATGATTGCTCCATGTGCATCCTTGCCCCCAAGATGATTGAGGCGAGTCGGCACCCCAACATCAAGCTGCTGACCTATTCCGAGGTAGAGGAAGTGGCCGGGGAACCCGGAAAATTCAAGATTAAAATCAGGAAAAAGGCAAGGTCTGTTGATGAAGAGAAGTGCACCGGGTGTGGTGATTGCTGGAATAACTGCCCGGTAAGGTTCAAAGCCTATGTTTCGCAGAAGAATGGTGAATAGAAGTATGACCACCGAAGAAATTAGCAGGATTGACAAAATTATCGATAAGTACGAGGGAGAAGAGGGCATCCTCATACAGCTTTTGCTGGATATACAGCAGGAACTGAACTGGATTCCTAAAGAGGTGGCGGAGCGAATCAGCCAGAGACTTAATATCCCTCAGAGTCAGATATATCGTGTTGCTAGCTTCTACACAGCAATGAGCCTGACGCCCAGGGGCAGACATCTGGTTAGCGTCTGTATGGGTACCGCCTGCCACATACGTGGTTCACCACGACTTCTGGATAGAATCACCGATATTTTAAAGATACGACCCGGGGAAACCTCCCCCGACAGGCGATTCACTCTGAATACGGTTAACTGCCTTGGCTGTTGCGCTTTAGGACCGGTGATGGTAGTTGATGGGAAGTATCACGGCAAGTTAGCACCAGCCGGGGCAGAAGAAGTGCTGAAAAACTATGATTAAGGGAAAATTATGCCAAGGATAAATTCGCCTGCTGAATTGGAAGAACTCAGGAAAGACATCCTGTCGAAAAGAGACCCCGATAGACCTTGTATTACACTCTGTGCCGGGACTGCCTGCCATGCTTCCGGTAGCGGAGAAGTTGCAGCGAGCATTGCAGAGGAGATTAAAAAACAAAAATTAAGTGCTAAGGTAGACTTCAGGAAGACTGGGTGCCATGGCTTTTGTGAGAGAGGCCCTATTGTAGTTATTCACCCTGAAGGAATATGTTACTTGCAGATAAAGCCCGAGGATGTTCCTGAAATTATCTCCCAGACTATAAAAGAGAAGAAGGTCATAGAGCGTTTGCTCTACACCGACCCCACAACCAATAAAAAGATAATTCATGAATCTGAGATTCCCTTTTACAAGAACCAGGAGCGGCTTGTTTTCGGTTCCAACGGGAAGATTGATCCTAAGAGTATTGATGACTACCTGGCACTCGGTGGTTATTCTGCTTTAGCCAAAGTCCTTTCCCAGAT
>Ga0307433_1001505_pt1 | contig 12575 bp, 12 predicted proteins | sample SalMarWE160210MG_FD_202166 | JGI IMG/M metagenome (GOLD analysis project Ga0307433, IMG submission 202166) | Salt marsh sediment microbial communities from the Plum Island Ecosystem LTER, Massachusetts, United States - WE1603-210 | ecosystem: Environmental > Aquatic > Marine > Intertidal zone >... | reverse complement strand
TAAAAACCGGTTCGAACTTTGTTTTAAAAAATAGGCAATATAACAAAAGGGATCAAGGGTTCAAGGATTCAAGGGTTCAAAAAAAAGGTTCAAGGAACCAAGAGGTCGAGGTTGCCGCCCTCCACTCATTTTGATTTTATTTCTTCTTTTTCTTCAAAAAAAGTGTCACCCTATTGACAAATCACCTAAAAAATGTATATTATTGTCAACGGAGTGACAAATGAATGCGGAAGGGCATAAGAAAAAAGCAGAAGAAATAAAAGAAAGCCTCGAAAAACTGCTTCCCGATACAGAGGGAAAACATGTGGTAGCTATTGTGGAACTAACATACGGCATTCTACAACATTTAATTTCCTACGGCATGGAGAAAAAACACGGAAGACATCTGAACACACATGTCGGACTTTGTAAGGAGTTGAGAACCCTCGGAGAAGATAAGATCGCGGTAATATTCGAAACCATCGATACCTTCAGGCACGGAAGATGGTACGGAGGCAAGGGAAACGGAAACATTGTGAAGAAATGTCTCGAACTTATAAAGCAAGTTGAAAAGTGGATAAAGTGAATATCTACGAAGAATTCAAAGAACCTTTGATCGATTTTGTCGAAAGAGCCAATGAAATTCCAAATCTTGTGGGGGTAATTTTATTTGGTTCCGCCATTACCGGCGGCGTTTCAAAAAAAAGCGATATCGATTTGCTGCTTGTAACAAAAAGCCCCTCAAATCCGGAAATAGGAAACGAATCCAGAATCGCTCATTCTATAACTTCCGAAATTTCTAAAAAATTCAATCTTGAACATTCATTTTCAATTACTTTCTATAACCTTAATCAAAGAGATGTCGAACCGGATTTCTTGTGGGAAGTAGAAAAAGAAGGTATAGCAATCTGGGCAAAACCGGAATCACTTCTAAACATTGATATAGACAAAACTCTGAAACCAAAATTAATTTGTTCTTATTCTTTAAAAGGACTAAAAGCAAAGGATAAAAGAGCAATAATCAGAAAACTTTACGAAGTGAAATCTAATCTCATAAGCGAAAAATAAAAAATAGCGCCCGGTGTTTTTATAATAGATGCCGAGAAAGAACCTTTGATTGAAAATTTATTTAAAAAATTCAACTTAAAGGATTACTCTATAAAGAAAGTCTGGATCAGTTAATCAAAAAACCAATCGAACATTGTTTTAAAAAATAGGCAATTAACTTTTTCGCTTACAATTAGCCACGAAGGCACTAAGACACAAAGTAAATTTCTTTGTCTTTCCTATTCAACAATTTTACAATTTAACCATTTAACACCGAAGCAAAGAATCTACGTATATTTCTTCTTTTTCTTTTGATTTTTTTAACAGGGCGCACCCCATTGAAAAGTAAACTTTCTAACAGGGCAGGCAAAGGGCGTTATTGACAGAGATAGGATTCCTGTTATAATGCCGATATGGAAGTTACGGGAAGATGCTTACCTTACTCATTAGGATGTATAAACTATGTTAGGCGATAAAAGGAATATAATCATGAGATTTCGACTTACGGAGGAATAAACATAATGAGAACCAGATTAACAGCACTTGTAGTCTTAGGACTAATACTTCTTGTATATAAAGTCAATGGACAAACAACATTCCGAAACCCGATTATTACGGGTATGAATCCCGATCCAAGTATTTGCCGCGTTAACGATGATTATTATTTGGTAACATCGACTTTTGAGTATTTCCCAGGACTGCCCATCTACCAAAGTAAAGACCTGGTGCATTGGAAATTGATCGGATACACTCTATCTCGTCCTAGTCAGAATCCTCTCATGGGCTGTGAATCGAGCACGGGAGGCCAATATGCGCCCACGATACGTTACCATGATAGTACTTTCTATGTCACCTGTACCAACTATGGCGGACAAGGTTCACAAGGAGCTTTTTATGTAACAGCAACCAGTCCCACTGGTCCCTGGTCTGATCCGCATTGGGTAGGAGACTGGAATATGGACGCTTCGTTAATGTTCGAAAATGATAGTATGTATTACCATAGTCCGAACAATGCTGACGGTTTTGATAGTTTTCTACTCGGGATAATAAACCCTGAAACAGGAACATTCTATACACCGTTAGAAAAAATAGCAGAAGGACTTGGCGGTGTGGCGCCTGAAGGTCCTCATATGTATAAAATAAACGATTATTATTATTTAATGTCTGCGGAAGGTGGGACCGGTTACAATCATAGTGAAGTAATTCAACGAAGCAATTCACCCTGGGGTCCCTATGAAGCAAGCCCCATAAACCCGATCATATCACATAGGGATGACCCCGATAATCCATTTCAAGCTACAGGCCACGCCGACCTTTTGGAAACACCTGACGGATGGTGGTTAGTGTGTCTTGGAATCAGGCCTAAAGGTAGTAACTATCATCATTTAGGCCGCGAAACCTTTCTGGCACCTGTGACCTGGAATGAAGATGGCTGGCCAAAAGTGGGAACCGACGGTATCATTCAGGAAGAATACCCTGTCCCCAATTTACCGCAGCATATCTGGGAAGAAGATTCGATCCGGGATTATTTCGACAGCACTTCGCTACGACTGGTATGGAACTTTGTCCGCAATCCTCATGCTGCCGATTGGTCGCTTACGGCGAGACCGGGGTTTCTCAGACTGAATGGCTCGACTATTAGTTTTAAACAAAAAGACTCTCCGGCGTTTATTTGCCGCAGACAGGCTGCATTCAATATCGTTGCTTCAACAAAAATCAGTTTTACGCCTACTGCTTCAAATGAAGAGGCAGGTCTTGTGGTTCGAGGAAATGATAAAAATCATTACGATTTCTTGATAACGATGTTTGGAGGAGAGCGAGCAATCATGCTCCGGAAGTATTTGCAGGATGAAGTTGTTGAACTCAAGTATAAAAAGATTCCTGAAGATGATATCATCTTACGGATCAGCGCAACAGAGCTTCAGTACCGGTTTTGGATACAGCAGGAAGGAAAAACAGCTGAGCTGATAGGTTCCGCGTTAACGAAAGACCTGTCCACAGAAGTCATCGGGGGCTTTACAGGCGTCTTCATTGGAATGTACGCGTCAGGGAATGGAACTGAAAATGTTAATCCTGCCGATTTCTACTGGTTCGATTATGAAGAAGATCCACTCCTGCCTTACCCCTGGGCTGAAGGCCCAAAAGAGACGCAAAACAATATGGAAACCCCGTACATCATTTCTGCCACATCGCCTTCGTATGATCAGGCGAAGATTGTATGGAACAATATTTCTAATGAAACCGGCTACCTCATAGAACGATACGGCGATACTCAATTTGATTCGATCGGATATAACATTGCCAACGATACTGTTTTTACCGATTCCAGTTTATCAGGCAGCACCATGTATATGTATCGTGTTACCGGTAAGAACGCTGCCGGCTACTCTTATCCTTCAGTGTCGGCTTCGGTGTTGACATTGCCTGTGCCCGGTCCATATTTGGGCACTCCTGCTCAGATTCCAGGGAAAATAGAAGCGGAAAAATACGACATCGGAGGTAACACGATATCGTATTTTGATATAGATGCCGGCAATAGCGGCGGTCAGTACAGAACTGATGACGTAGATATAGAAACATGTAGCGATACAGGAGGCGGCTATAATGTCGGTTGGATTAGCGATGGCGAATGGATGACCTATACGGTTGATGTAAACGATGAAATATCCACGCTCGATGTGCGTATCGCTTCAATTAATACAGGCGGTAAATTGAAAATTATTTTTGACGGTATCGAACTTGACACTATCAGTATTCCCAATACTTCCGGGTGGCAGCAATGGCAGACCGTTTCCCTTTCGGATATCACAGTGGAACCCGGTGAAAATAAACTACTCCGTTTAGAAGTTGTTAAGGGTGGTTTTAATATCAACTGGATTTCATTTCAGAACGCTACAGCGATTGATGAGAACAGGGTAAAGCCCAGACAGTTTAAACTCAACAATAATTTCCCCAATCCATTCAATCCGGAAACAACCATCAGCTACGAACTTCCGTACAAATCGTATGTAACATTGAAAATCTATGATACTCTTGGGCGATTAGTAACAACTTTAGTGAATGGAGAAAAATCGGCGGGTAAACATTTTATCCAATGGAATGCATCGAATTTCTCGAGTGGTATGTATTTTTGTTGTTTACATGCAGATTCATTCACAGAAACAAAAAAACTCATTTCACTTCGTTAGTATAATTACGGCCTAACCAGCCGCTCAAGCTAACCGAATAACGTGCCAGACTATTTCGAAAAGTGCATTGGTTTGCGTGTGTTAACTGGCTCAGACCTTCTTTGAATTGTGAAATGGGTGATTTGTTCGAGAATCTTGAAAACAAGAAAAAGGCGACTTTAGGTCCTAGGTCTCAGGTACTTGGTACTAGTTTCCCCTACCACCCCAAACATAAAAAACGAGGGGATAAAACTTTCAATTCAAAAAGAAGAAAAAGAAAAGTTTGAAACAAAAATAGTTTTAGAAAACTTAAAAGATTTTTCAAAAAAGATTGTACAAAGGGTAGCCATTCCTTACGATTTTTCGAACACTTATAAAAATAGATAATACTTTTACTCAGATATTTCTAAATCTTCTATTATCTTTTCTATTTTACCTTTGAGTTCAGGTATATTATCCTGAATAACCGACCAAACGATATCCCAGTTAACACCAAAATAATAATGTATTATTTTATCCCGCATGCCTGCCATTCTCTTCCACTCTATACCCTTATATTTTTCTTTAATTTCAGGTGATAAATTCTTAGTAGCCTCTCCAATAATTTCAATACTTCTTGTACAACTTCTTTTCAACAACTCATTAGATATAAAATCATCAAATTCCATACCCCTGGTTTCTCTCAATAAAAAATTTATCTCTTCTAATATATGTTTTAGAAATGGAAGACTATTTTTCACTCCAGATCAGTTCCTTCTCCACATATGGTTCAATGTAAGGGCTTAGACTCCCTTTAGTAATGAGTTCAACTTTTCTCTCAAACAAATCCTCAAGGAAAAAAGCTAAATCCATAAAACTATCGAAATCGGGTTTTTCAAATTCAACAAGAAAATCAATATCACTATCGTTTTTCTGCTCCCCTTTCACATAAGAACCAAAAAGTTCAAGCTTCTTAACTCCGTACTTTTTAAGGATATCGCTATTTTTGTTTATAACGTCTATTATTTCTTTATCGGTAAGCTCTTTAATTTTCATATTTCATAAACCCTTTTAATTTAATAATATTTTACAAATAAAAATTAGTTTGTCAAGCCGAACAACAATACGACTTTGTTTTAAAAAATAGGCAATTAACTTTTTCTTTTACAATTAGCCACGAAGGCACTAAGACACAAAGTAAATTTTTTTGTTTTTCCTATTCAACAATTCAACCATTTTACCATTTAACTCAGATTCAAAGAATCTACGTATATTTCTTCTTTTTCTTCAAACTCTTTAAATTCTTCTCTTTACAACAATTATTTTAAAAATGATTCTTCTTTTTGGGGAGGGGCGGTCGGGTCTTTTTCTGAAATTTTTTCCGATTTTTCTTCCGTTCCTTACGAACCGAAGAATTGTCCTCAAAGATTTTTCTTCTTCTATTACCCCCAAAAGCTTTAATTCTATAAATTTTGCAAAATTAAAATCTCTTTCTTCTTTTTTTATTTAAAATCTTGCGCCCATCTTGCGTTGACATCCTTTTACGAAAACCATGTGTAGCTTTTCTACTCTTTTTACTATGACTTTTTTTGCCTTTATAGCTAGCCATATTATAACTCCTTCATTAAATCATTATTTTTTTACCCAAATCTGTCAGGTTCTGCCCTTTTTTATGGCATCACCTTCATTGCATTTTTATCACGGTTAGAGCATAGAAAGAAAAAAACCTTCACCCAGGAGAGGAAAGCTTTTTAATCAAGATTCTCTTTTTTATAAAAACCCAGGGGACCAAATAGATGTTTTGCGATCTTACTTCCAGTTCTCCCCACGTATGTATATTATAATAATAACATTCAATGTCAAGTAGGGGATCCGATTTCCTGGATAATCCGTGATTGTTGCATCTGCCACATACTGTTATTATAATGTTTTTAATCAAGGAGGCAAAAAATGGCAAAGGGGTCAATAGGTACGGTGCTTGACCTAATATGAAATAGATTCTCATTCCATTGGGCAGGCATTGTGACATAACAGAAATAACAAAACCCAAAGTCTCCTACCCGAAAATCTCGAAAATAAGAAAAAGGCGACTCTTAGGTCTTAGGTGTTCGGTATTAGTTTCCACCCTGCCAAATCAAATATTTTAAAAAAACAAGGGGTCAAGGAATCAAGGGTTCAAGCCCCTCACAACCCAATTTGATTTTATTTCTTCTTTTTCTTCAAAATCTTTAAATTCTTCTCTTTACAACAATTATTGTAAAAATGATTCTTCTTTTTTGAGCGGAGGGGACAGGTATGCTCGGCTTGACATTCATTTATAAGTATATTAAATTAAAATAAAGAGGGTTTATAAGATTTATTTAGAAATTACATAGTATAGTAAGGAGGAATAAGATTCATGACATATAAATTTAAAGAAAAAAACTTATCAATAATTATTTTTTGTTGGTTAATATGTTTATTTTTCTCCTTTGAAGCCTTACCACAGGAAGCAAATCCCCTACCTCTTACAGCGAGTTATCAAGATGGCGATATCAATGGACTAAAGGGTTTTAATCCCGAATGGCAACTGGATATGATTGAAAAAGGACATCATCTACAACTGGGTTTTGGGTATAATTTTCGCTACGATGACTGGTTCGTTAATAGGTACTTAAATGATTATTTTGAAAAACCGATTAAAAAAGCGGCTAGGTATGGTATTCCAATAGTGATCAAAACCTCTCAACCTGAAGGGATGCTCTCGGGAGAACCATGGGTAAGCCTCCCTCCAGAGGAGAATCCCAATGTAGTTGAAAGTGACGGAACAGTGCAGACAAGACTTTCTCCCTGTGGGCCGGTTGAGCACTGGAGAACAGTAGGGGAAGGGTGGGTGAATCCCCCCCTACTACTCGATGCTGGATATCCCGAATCAAGAAATTGGTGGTCCAACCCTATTTTAGCCCAACTGCAGAATTGGTATCCGGACCCCCCATTTGTAATCTGGCATTCCAATAATGAAGCCAGCTCTGTAGATTACCGTGAAATACATGAAGACTACAGGTTCGAGGATGCATATAGCAGTGACCCGGATTATGACACCTGGGAGTTCAGAAGTGAGATAGTCGGCGGAAATACAGACCTTACAAATCCGGGAGCCGGTGGATATGAAACCGGACACGGATATATACCAAGATATAACGCTATGTTTGATGGGATGAGAGACCAACTGGACGAATGGTCGGATAAAGTAAGATTTGTTTGTTACGAAGGCGCTCCTCTCTGTTTTGGCAGATGGGACGGATGGACTGCATATAGTCCCGACCCTATTCCCGGAAGATTCTCTACAACACCCTATATCTGGGACGGCGCTTCCCCTTCTTATTATGTCAATAACTGGCAGGGGAATCGGGACTACTTAGGATGTTCCCCGCAAATGGAAGCAATGAATCTTCTTTTTCAAAGAGATCATTACAAGGAAGTTAACCCTGACTTCTGGTGGGAACTATCCACCTGGTTTGACCCGGAATATATAGAAGAGTGGGAAGGTCAAGGACAAGAGATGCCTCCTGAAAGATATGAAGGTTATGTAAAATGGGGAATGTGGTTAACAAGACCAAGGACTGCGCGTGTTTTCCAATTTTCCAAAGATTCTGTGGAATATAACTGGAGATGGTTCAAACCCATTGTAGAGGCTACTGATGAAATACATATAAATCCTACCTTAGAACGTTTCTGGAAACACAGTGAACCTGTTCTTTTAACGGACATTCCTCACCCATGGAAATACAGGGACGAGTTCTGGCCTGAATTATTCTACAATGGTAATGAAAGAATGAGATGGTATCAATTGCCTAATGATGTAACTTACGAACCTGTTTCCGGCAACGAGTACAGCACGATGCGTCCAAAAATTTTCAATGTTTGGATAATGGCTAATGTTATAGGAACATCTCCCGAGAGAGAGTGGTTAGTATTTGCATATACCCCACTGCAAGCGGAAATGGATGTCACAGCCGAATTACCCGGATACGGGGATATTACCATCACGGCAAAACGTGGGGGGACTTATTATCTGGTTAGAGAATCCGGTTCCGACGAATACATAGAAACAGAACCCGATGTAAGGGCAGCTGAACTTGATGATATCGAACTTGATACGGGAGAAGTACATAGATTTAACGGCATTTATTCAACTGCTTACAAATGTAATATTACAAATTACTCCTGGGATTTTGATGATGGGATAACCTCAGACAGTATCGCTACCAATCACTCTTTCTCGCAAGCCGGAACGTATGAAGTCGAACTTACAGTAACCTCCGACAGCGGAAAAGTTGATCCAGATACTATTATGGTTACTGTTGTTAGTAGTGGAGAAATAACTCCCAGTACATTTTCTTTTTCTGTTAACTCTCTAGCAAGAGAAAACGCTTTATTTGAAATCTACCTTCCCGAAAAGGCTAAGATTTCTCTGCATATATACGACGTATCAGGTCGTCTCGTATCCAGTCCTCTTAACGGAGAATATTCTGTGGGTGCGTATAAAGAAAAATTTGCTCCTGCCATAAAGGGTGTATATTTTTATAAATTTGAATCCTCTTATAAAAAAGTTAAAGGTAAAATTATAATATTTTGAATATCGAGAGAGACGGTGTTTAACCTCATACGAAATATACTACAATCCCATTGAGCAGGCAATGTTATATCCTCCAAAGCTCCTACTCGAAAATCTCAAAAACAAGAAAAAGGATGATTTGGAAGAAGTTAGGAGTTAGGAGTCAGAAGTCAGAATCCCAACCCAACACCAAACATTTTAAAAATACGAGGGGATTAAACTTTCAATTCAAAAAGAAGAAAATAAAACCCGGTTCGATTTTTCTTTTAGAAAAACGCCGCCGAAGGTGGTGACTTTGTTTTAAAAAATAGGCAATTAACTTTTTCTTTTACAATTAGCCACGAAGGCACTAAGACACAAAGTAAATTTTTTTGTTTTTCCTATTCAACAATTTTACAATTTAACCATTTAACTTAGATTCAAAGACTCTACGTATATTTCTTCTTTTTCTTCAAAATCTTTAAATTCTTCTCTTTACAACAATTATTTTAAAAATGATTCTTCTTTTTTGGGCAAATTGTTCCATATAAGCCCTTTCTTCTTACACAAGAGTAACGATAATGTGAAACCAGAGGAAATATATTCCAATCAGAATAAAAATAGCACCTGTAATTTTTCGCATATAAATTTCAAGTTTGGTTACCTTATTAAACCAATGTGCTATTGAATGTACGCCAAGAGTTACACCTATGGCAAAAACAATAACAGGTAAACCTGTCCCAATACCGTATATAAAAGGAAACACTATACCGAAATTATTATTTAATGCCAGTGGTATTAAACTGCCAAAAAACAGCGCCGCCGATATAGGACAGAAAGAAAGCGCGAAAATCGCGCCCAGGGCAAACGAACCAAATATACCCATTTCTGCCAGTTTATTTTGTTTTTCACTCGATATTGAGAAATCTAAAAAATTTAATTTCAGGATATTCAGAAGAAGAAATCCGACAATAATGAGAACAGGACCCAAAATTTTATTCATGTATTTTTGTAAGAAATTAGCAGTAGCAGGAATACCGGCAAGGGAAGAAATAAGGATCACACCAATAATAACGTACGCAGTCATTCTCCCCAGTGGTATAGGCAAACCCCGACCATAAAACCTTGCGTGGATGATTAATCCCACGAGAGAGAAAGGAAACAGCCGCAATATTTGTAGCTAAAGGGCAGGGACTTATTGAAGTAAGTATCCCAAACCATAATGCCGAAAGCAAAGCAATCACTGTTCTTTCTCTGTGTTTATTTCATCGAGGAATTTCTGTGTCTCTTCTTTAATATATTTATAAAACTCATCTTTATTTCTCAGCAACTCCCAAACCTGCTTTAAATTTTACTTCCTTACTATCTTCAATCAAAGACAAAACTACCGATTTTGTATAGAGTTGATAATCGCCTAAGAAATGTTCGTTTTCTTTTACTTCCATGTTTACAGGTTTAAAAACAAGTTTTCCCGAAACCAACTCATCCTCAAAATTACTCTCAAGTGCTTCTTTTGTATACTTTTCTATCGTATAGCATGAATGGCAGCGGGAAGTCGTATGGAAGTAATACGCAATTACTTTTGTTCCCTCGAGCTCGGGTTCTTCTTCGGCAAACGTTTTTTTTGTTTGAGATTCACTTGCAATATTTGGCTGCTCGGGTTTTTGCACTCCCCCGATTTTCATCTTAGTGGATAAACCTATTACCGATACTATTACCAATATCCCAACGATCACAAATTTATAAAGCTTGCTCATTTTTTTATTCCCTCGAAAGTAAAATTTTCTTTATTTCTTCTTTCCCAAGAACCTTTCCGGTCGACTTCACCTCACTATCAACCGCAAGAGCAGGCGTCATCATAACACCATAATTCGTTATGTCATTTATATCTGTAACTTTAAGAATTTCCGCATCTATGTTCAGTTCTTTTACTGCTTCCTCAATATTCTGCGTCAGTCTTTTACATTTAGGACAACCTATCCCCAAAATTTCGATTTTCATTTTTTATCTTTCTCCTTTTTTAAATTAATTTACCGAAGATCATTCCACTTAAAGTTGCCATAAAAACAACAAGCAGAATATAAACGAGTGTCTTTTTTGTACCTATTATGCCCCTTATAACAAGCATATTTGGGAGACTCAAAGCCGGTCCCGAAAGAAGAAGTGCCAATGCAGGACTTTTACCCATTCCCGAACCAATTAATCCCTGAAGTATCGGGACTTCTGTCAGTGTGGCAAAGTACATTAAGGCTCCGGAAACCGAGGCAAAGAGATTAGCACGGAGACTGTTCCCCCCTACTAAATTTGCCACCCATCGTTCAGGAATAAGAGCTTGGCGCCCGGGTCTTCCAAGTAAGAAACCCGCAACCAGTACACCCGCAAAAAGAAGCGGGAGAATCTGTTTTGCAAAATCCCAACTTGAAGTTGTCCAGGCTTTGAGTTCTTCTTTTTTAAACCATCTATTAAGTATTGCTGCTAAAATAGCAATCAAAAATCCGGAAATAAACCATTTTATTTTATAAATTGTCTGCCATACTTTTATCGACTCGTCTTTACCCCAGTTGACAAAAACAAGGATTCCAATCATGACCGCGAAATACAACGCTGTTTTCCATAAAGGTCTTAAAGTCGTTTTGTCCTCTGCGATTATGAAATCCTCATGTGTTTTATTATCTTTTTCTTCTCTATGGAAAATAAAATGCATACAGAGTCCTATAACAATAGAAAAAACAATTGCTCCGATAGCTCGAGCAAGTCCCAATTCAAAACCGAGAACCCTTGCAGTCAGAATAATCGCAAGAACATTAATGGCAGGACCGGAATAAAGAAATGCAGTTGCCGGTCCGATTCCGGCACCTCTTTTGCGAATACCAGCAAAAAGAGGTAAAACCGTACAGGAACAAACCGCAAGGATTGTTTCGGAAACCGAGGCAACCGAATAGGATAAAATTTTATTGGCTTTTGCGCCGAAATATTTAATGACCGACTGCCGGCTTACAAAATTGGCAATTGCGCCGGCAATAAAAAAAGCAGGCACAAGGCAGAGAAGAACATGTTCTCTTGCATATTCCTGAAGCATTAAGAAAGCCTCAATCAATGCAGTCTGAATTTTAATATTCCCAAAAGGGATGAAATATATTGTGAGAAAAATTGCTAAAATCAACAAAAATTTGTATCTTTCTTTCATTCTATACCCTCCTTATCTGACCCTGCATTTCTCTCTTATGTTCTCCCCTTTACATCTAACTATTTTTTTTCGATCAGAAGCAGTCAGTTTCGCCTCCTTTTTTAGACCTTGAACTATCTCGCTGTTAACAGTTTTTGGGTTTACAGAATAAATAATCCATTTGCCTTCTCGTTGATTGTCAATCAAATCTGCCTCTCTTAAAACTCTCAAACCATGAGAAATTCTTGATTGTTCCATATTTAAAATATTTGCCAACTCACAAACACAAAGCTCGCCCTCGAGCAACAAAAGATAAATACGCAGCCTCGTCTTGTCTGATAAAGCACTGAACAATTTTATAACTCCCTCCATTCATTTGCCTCCTTTTTATATGAACATATTAACATATATTCATATATTAGTCAAGGGGTTTTGAAATTTTTTCAATAAAACCTCTTTGGTTTTGTTTATTCTAATAGTTTACCCTCATCAACCTAAAAATAAAAAAAACAAATACGAGGGGATAACACTTTCAATTCAAAAAGAAGAAAAAAAGTCGCAAAATCTTATATTGACAGAGATAGGATTTCTATTATAATACCGATATGGAAGTTACGGGAAGTTGCTTACCTTATTCATTAGGATGTATAAACTATGTTAG
>Ga0307433_1001503_pt1 | contig 12580 bp, 10 predicted proteins | sample SalMarWE160210MG_FD_202166 | JGI IMG/M metagenome (GOLD analysis project Ga0307433, IMG submission 202166) | Salt marsh sediment microbial communities from the Plum Island Ecosystem LTER, Massachusetts, United States - WE1603-210 | ecosystem: Environmental > Aquatic > Marine > Intertidal zone >... | reverse complement strand
AAACGGGCCAAAAAGCTGAGATTCATGTACAACGACAGGGTTCTGATAGGCTTTGCCGGAGCAACGGCGGATGCCTTCTCGTTGTTCGAGAAGCTCGAGGGAAAGCTTGAAAAATACAACGGGAACCTCCCCAGGGCCGCAGTGGAACTGGCAAAGGATTGGAGAACGGACAAAATCCTTCGCAGGCTTGAGGCATTGCTTCTCGCAATGGATCTTGAAAATACCCTTATACTATCGGGAAATGGAGATGTCATAGAACCTGATGAAGATGTTGCCGCTATTGGCTCAGGCGGCCCCTACGCCTTGGCTGCCGCGAAGGCCCTTATCGCCCACTCCAATCTCGATGCCAAATCCATCGCTCTGGAATCCATGAAGATCGCGGCATCGATATGTCTTTACACCAATGAAGAGTTTGAGCTGAAATTTCTGCCGAACACATAAAGCTCACTTGCAGGGGCGCCTGTTGTAAGGGGCTTTGCCTTCAAGCGTAAACCAACGGAGACCATATGGAATCTAATGGGAATCCAGAGACAGAACTGAAGGTAGCGACTCCGAAGGAAATCGTCTCGGAGTTGGATAAGTATATAGTAGGTCAGGATAAGGCGAAACGCTCAGTTTCCATAGCTCTGCGAAACAGGTGGCGAAGGCAACAGGTTCCGCCGGAGCTTCGGGATGAAATAGCCCCGAAAAATATCATCATGATAGGTCCAACTGGCGTGGGCAAAACCGAGATCGCACGACGCCTTGCACGACTGGCAAACTCTCCTTTCTTGAAGATCGAGGCCTCGAAATTCACCGAGGTGGGCTACGTCGGCAGGGACGTGGAGAGCATGATAAGGGATTTGACTGAATTGGCGGTAAATATGGCCAAGCAGGAGGAACAGGAAAAGGTGAAGACCAAGGCCGTAGATCTAGCGGAGGAAAGACTCCTGGATATCCTTTTGCCCAAACCGAAAAAGGAGATAGAGAAGGACACCGAGGACAAGAGGGAGGGGATGCTTGAGGTAGTGAAAGACGGGCCTCAAGACGCTCACTCCACCAGAGAAAAACTCAGGCGTCTCTTGCGCCAGGGAAAACTCGATGAGCGATACGTAGAGCTTGAAGTGAGCGATAAGCCCTTTCCCCTCATAGAGATATTCTCAGGTACCGGTTTGGAAGAATTGGATATAAACGTGAAGGATCTATTCGGCCAGATCATGCCCTCCAAAACCAAAAAAAAGAGGGTAAAGGTAAAAGAGGCGATCGAGATAATCACACAGCAGGAATGCCAGAGATTGATTGATCCCGATAAGGTTGTTGAAATGGCTATCCGAAGGACGGAGCAAAACGGGATAATCTTCCTGGATGAGCTTGATAAGATAGTGGGAAACGACGTCACCTCCGGGCCCGATGTCTCGAGAGAGGGCGTACAAAGGGATCTGCTGCCCATTGTTGAAGGATCAACAGTGCTCACGAAATATGGCATGGTAAAGACCGACCATATCCTGTTTATCGCCTCCGGAGCCTTTCATGGAAGCAAGCCCTCCGATCTTCTTCCTGAGCTCCAGGGACGGTTCCCTATAAGGGTTGAACTCGATCCCCTCACCAAAGATGATTTCGTAAGGATTCTTACCGAACCTCAGAACGCGCTCATAACCCAGTACAGGGCCTTGATCTTTACCGAGGGCATCACCCTGAATTTCACCGACTCCGCCATTGACCAGATAGCGGAGATGGCATTTGAGGCCAACGAGTCCATGGAAAATATCGGTGCGCGCAGATTACACACCGTCATGGAGGCGCTCTTAGAGGAAATCTCCTTCAATGCATCGGATACGCAGGAAAAAGAGATTACCATTGATAGGGAGTATGTGACGGAGCGGTTAAGCGAGATACTGGAGGATACTAATCTCAGCAGATACATCCTTTAGAGGATTAGGGAGCAATGATGGAATCTCGTTTAGACAGGGCAAGGATCCTGATAGAAGCACTACCCTATATAAGGAAATTCTATAGCCAGACCGTGGTCATCAAATACGGTGGCCATGCCATGGTCGACAAGGCTTTAAAAGAGGGATTTGCCCAGGATATCGTCCTCATGAAGTATGTGGGCCTCAAACCGGTGATCGTGCATGGAGGCGGCCCCCAAATAGGAGAGCTCCTGAGCAAATTGTCCATAAAATCGAGCTTTGTGAGCGGCCATAGGGTCACCGACCAGGAGACCATGGATGTCGTTGAGATGGTACTTGCCGGCAAGGTCAACAAGGAGATTGTAACAACCATCAATCAACAGGGCGGCCAGGCGGTTGGTCTTTCCGGAAAAGACGGTCATCTCATTACCGCTAAAAAGCTCAAGATCGTGGCAAAACCCGATGGGAAGGGAGCTCAACCGGAAGATCCGCCTGAGATACTCGATATCGGGCTCGTTGGAGAGGTTGTCGCTATCAACAGCCGAATTATTGAAAGCCTCATAGATAACCAGTTCATCCCGGTGATCGCTCCTGTAGGGGTCGGCAAGGACAGCGAGACCTATAACATAAACGCCGACCTCGTAGCAGGACATGTTTCATCGGCTCTCAAGGCCAAAAAACTCATACTCCTGACCGATGTGGAGGGCGTTCTCGATGGGAACGGCAAGCTCATCAGCAGCATCAAAGCATCTGAGGCGGAAAAGATGATTACCGATGGCGCAATCACCGAAGGGATGATACCAAAGCTCCAATGCTCGCTCGAGGCCCTCAATGGCGGGGTGGAGAAGGTCCATATCATAGACGGAAGGAAGGAGCATGCCCTTCTCCTTGAGATATTTACGGACCAGGGAGTGGGTACGGAGATCGTCATCGATTAGTTCGTTCACATCTAGCCTGAAGGTGCATCATGATTTCGCATACGATAGACAGAGCAGAACGATTCATGTTCCAGACTTACAAGAGAGCTCCCCTCACCCTGGTGAGAGGAGATGGCTGTCGGGTTTGGGATGAACAGGACAAGGAGTACCTGGATTTTGTCGGGGGAATAGCTGTCTGCGCCCTAGGGCACAGCTCCCCTGTGATAAGCGCAGCTATATGCGAGCAATCAAAAAAACTCGTTCATGTCTCAAACCTCTACTACACCCAGCCGCAGACAGAGCTTGCCCAGCTCCTTATAGAGAACTCCTTTGCGGAGAGGGTATTTTTCTCAAACAGCGGAGCAGAGGCTAACGAGGCTGCCATTAAACTGGCCAGGCATTATTCAAAAGATCACTATGGCCCGAACCGGCACGTGATACTCACCATGGAGAATTCATTCCATGGACGGACCATGGCAACCCTCTCGGCAACCGGTCAAGAGAAGATACGGAAGGGATTTGAGCCCCTCCTCGAGGGCTTCCGGTACGTCCCTTTCAACGATCTTCAAGCCCTCAAGGCTGCCGTTGACGAATCCGTGTGTGCGGTTTTGTTGGAACCCATACAGGGAGAGGGCGGCATTGTGGTGCCCGATTCGGATTACCTGAGAGGCGTCAGGCAGATCTGCGATGCCCATAATCTGCTTCTGATCGTGGACGAGATACAGGTGGGGATGGGCAGAACTGGGAAGCTCTTCGCCTACCAACATTTCGGGATAACGCCCGATATCATGACGCTCGCCAAGGCCCTGGGCAACGGGCTTCCTATAGGAGCCATGCTGGCCAGGGAGGATTTGAAGGATTCCCTCAGCGCCGGTACGCATGCAACGACATTCGGGGGATCGCCCTTGATCGCATCAGGGGCTCTCGCTCTCGTGAAAAGCCTCCTGAACGATGGATGGATCGATCATGCGAAGGACATGGGCAATTACTTCAAGAAGGGGCTCCTCGATCTTCAGCGGCAATACAGCCGCATCCAGGAGGTTCGCGGGTTAGGCCTCATCCTCGGTTTGCTGGTAGAGGGAGAGGGAAGCGAGATCGTGAATGCCTGCATGGACAAGGGTTTCCTGATCAACTGCGTTCAAGAAAGGATTCTCAGGTTTGTTCCCCCGCTGATCGTCAGCGAAAACGAGATCGACCGGTTGCTCAACTGCCTCGATGAGATATTCGCTGAATCATAAAATAAGCGGTTCACGGTTTCAGGTTCAGAGTTCAAGGTTCAGCGGTTTAAAGATGTTTCAACCATGAACCCTGAACGGTGAACCGCTTAACCTCGATATAATTGAGAGAATAAACGGCCCTGGTTTGTAACGTATATGATGCCCATCAAGGGAGACCCGGACTATACTGTGAATTTAGGGATTGAATTTTCTCTTGATTTAGTGCATGTAAAGTGCCTTGACCCGGTTTTTCACGGATATAGTACAAACTGACAGTGAATATGCTAACCTGAGAAACGAGAGTGAACCATGAATCAAGTACAAAAGATCGTGCTGGCCTATTCCGGTGGTCTGGATACATCGGTTATCCCATCATGGCTGAAAGATACCTACGATTGCCCTGTCATTGCCTTTGCCGCTGACCTCGGCCAAGAGCAGGACAGCAAAGAGCTCACAACACGGGCGCTTGAGGCAGGCGCGGATGAGGTAATCGTAGAGGATCTCAAAGAGGAATTTACCAAAGACTATGTGTGGCCGGCCCTGAGGGGCAATGCCGTCTATGAAAGCACCTATCTCCTGGGCACCTCCCTGGCGAGGCCGCTTATCGCCGAACGCCAGGTGGCAATAGCCAGGCAAAAGGCTGCGGATGCGGTCAGCCACGGGGCTACGGGAAAAGGCAATGATCAGGTGCGATTTGAGCTGAGCTATATGGCCCTTGATCCGACGCTGAAGATCATCGCCCCATGGAAGATATGGAATTTCAAGGGAAGGGAGGATCTCATCCGATACGCCGAGCAAAAAGGCATCTCCATACCCGTCACCAAGGAAAAGCCCTATAGCAGCGATAGGAATCTGCTGCACATTAGCTTTGAGGGCGGTGTTCTGGAGGATCCATGGCAGGAACCCTCTGAGGATATGTTCGTCATGTCAGTCTCGCCTGAAACGGCCCCTGACGCCGCCACCTATGTGGAAATCGATTTTGAACAGGGGAACCCCGTGGCCGTTGACGGTGAGAGGCTCTCGCCTGCGAGCTTGCTCAAGAGGCTCAACGAATTAGGGGGCAACAACGGCATCGGCAGGGTGGATATCGTTGAAAACCGGTATGTGGGGATGAAATCGCGCGGTGTATACGAGACGCCCGGAGGGACGATCCTGAGGATTGCCCACATCGCTCTGGAATCCATCACCATGGACAGAGAGGTCATGCACATACGGGATGGACTGATCCCCAAATACTCCGAGATGATCTACTACGGCTATTGGTTTTCACCAGAGAGACACATGCTTCAATCCCTCATCGATGAGACACAGCAAACGGTCGCCGGCACGGTCCGACTCAAGCTCTACAAGGGCAACTGCACGGTGGTGGGGAGGAGATCCGACCTCTCGCTTTACCATAACGAGTACGTCACATTCGAACAGGATACGGTCTATAATCAGAAAGACGCAGAGGGATTCATCAGGCTGAATGGCCTTCGATTGAAGATCGAAAAGCTCATGAAACAGGGGACGTGACATGGGAGGCAAGCTCTGGGGAGGCCGTTTTAGCTCAAGACCCGATGCAATGGTAGATCGCTTTCATGCCTCGATAGGATTTGATAAGAGGTTGTGGAGGGAGGATATCGAGAGCAGCATAGTCTATTCAAGAATGCTGGCAAAACAGGGCATTATCAGCGACTCCGAAGCCGCCACCATCGTAAAGGCACTCCGGGAGATCCACGATGAAATAGAAGAAGGCGCCTTTGCCTTTGATGAGTCCCTGGAGGATATCCATACCCACATTGAGGATGCCCTCATTCGGAGGATCGGCCAACTGGGGGAGGCCCTTTACACCGGAAGAAGCAGGAACGACCAGATTGCCCTCGATACACGGCTCTATGTCAAAAATGCGATTCGAGAGCTTATTCGTCTTGTTGCCGAGCTTCAAGTCACCCTGGTTGAACTTGCCGAGAAGAACCAGGATCTGATCATGCCCGGCTATACCCATCTTCAGCGGGCTCAACCCGTGCTGTTGGCCCACCATCTTCTGGCCTACTACGAGATGTTGAAACGTGATAAGGAGCGCCTTGAGGACTCGCTGAAAAGGACGAGCGTCCTTCCCCTTGGAAGCGCCGCCCTTGCCGGTACAACCTTTGATATAGACAGGGAGTTCCTGTGCAGGGAACTGAACATGGAAAGCGTGAGTGCGAACAGCATGGACGCAGTTTCGGACAGGGATTTCGTGGTAGAATGTATCTTCTGCACTGCGTTGTTGATGGCCCACCTGTCTCGTCTCTGCGAGGAACTGATCCTGTGGTCATCACAGGAGTTCGGCTTTATGGAGATCTCCGATTCCTTTGCGACCGGGAGCAGCATCATGCCGCAGAAGAAAAACCCCGATATACCGGAGCTGATACGAGGGAAGACAGGAAGGGTTTACGGCCATCTCACTGCGTTGCTGACCATGATGAAGGGCCTTCCCCTAGCCTACAACAAGGATATGCAGGAGGATAAAGAAGCCCTCTTCGATACGGTCGATACGGTAGCGAGTTCGCTCACGATCCTCTCCATGCTCCTCAAAGAGGTAGAATTCAAGGGGGAGAATATGTTAAAGGCCACGCAGCAGGGATACCTGGTCGCCACGGATCTTGCTGATTACCTGGTTGGAAAGGGCATGACCTTCAGGAAGGCCCACCAGGTGGTAGGCGATATCATCCGTACAGCAGAGGCCGGCAACAAGGAACTCCACCAGCTTGACATGAAGGAAATGAAGGACTTCAGCCCCTTGATTGAGGAAGATGTCTACGAGTGGCTCGATCCCCGTTCCTGTCTCGAACGGAGAAACATCAACGGTGGAACAGGACCCGAGGCAGTCAAGAGGGCGCTGAGCAAGGCACGGGAAGAGCTTCTATCATGAGCCGCACTCTATGGCTTCTCTTGCTCCTTTCACTGCTCATTCTGCTGTTGGGCTGCGGCAGGAAAGCACCGCCTACGATGCCTGAAAAGCCCTCTTCCCTAGTCTTTACACTTGAAACTGGAAATTCTATATGTAAGAAAGCTTATCTACTAAAAAACCATTATTCAGCCACTAAGCCGTTCGACAGGCTCACGGCCATGAGCCTCTCGGCCATGAGCTCGAGGCCGAATGGCGAAGTCGAATGGGCACAAAGACCCAAAGAGAAAATGGATATAAATTGAGAATAGCAACTGATTGATTTCACTGTGGCATAGCAGGTTATTTTGAATAATAATTCTATTTTCTTGGTGCCTTAGTGCCTTGGTGGCAAGGCCAGAAGTTTCAAGTTTCACAATAAAAGGAGGATACAGTGATGAAAGGTATGCCGAATATGGGGAATCTGCTGAAGACGGCTCAAAAACTTCAGGAAAGGATGGCAAAGCTCCAGGAAGAACTCGGTGAACGGACGGTTGAGGCTTCGGCCGGAGGCGGGATGGTCACCGTTACGGCAAGCGGGAAACAGGAGATCGTCTCCATAAAAATAGATCCCGAGGTAGTGGATGCACGCGATGTGGAGATGTTGGAGGATCTGGTCTTGGCAGCGGTCAATGACGCGCTGCTTCAGGCAAAACAGATGGTGACCGAGGAGATGAGCAAACTGACCGGCGGTGTATCCATACCGGGACTCATGTAACATTTTTTGTCTATTGAGTTTCCACTGTTTATAGCGTTGGGTTTTATTCATTTCCACGACTAACCGTGCTCACTCAATAAACTCTATAAACTCAACCAACACAATAAACTATAGTTAATGTTATGGACATCTATCCCCCATCCCTGGGTAACCTCATCGATCAATTCAGCAAGTTACCTGGTATCGGAAGGAAATCAGCGGAGAGACTGGCCCTCCATGTGTTGAGAAGCCCACGGGAGCTTGCTGAAAGGCTCGCCCAAGGTCTTGTGGAGGTCAAGGAAAAGATCAGGTTCTGCTCCATATGCTTTAATATAACCGATAGCGACCCCTGCCCTATCTGCTCGGATCAACGCAGGGCAAACGGCACGCTCTGTGTTGTTGAAGGGCCTGGAGATCAATTAGCCGTTGAACAATCAGGCGCCTTCAGCGGGAGGTATCACATCCTCCAGGGCGTTCTCTCCCCCCTCGATGGTATCGGTCCGGAGGATCTGCGGATCGCAGAACTCCTTTCCCGCATCCGCAATGAGGACGTCCGGGAGGTCATCCTCGCGATCAACCCTACTGCAGAAGGAGAGACCACCGTTTCATATCTAACAGAGATCCTCAGCGAGAAAGACCTGACTGTTACGAGAATAGCCCTCGGCATTCCCCTCGGTGGAGACCTCAAATATATCGACAGCATGACCATCAAACGGTCCATGGATAACAGATCCTCCTGTACCCCATGATATCGCAGTCAGCCACCAGCAAACTCCTCCAAATCCTCGGCAAGGAACATCTGCTCACCGATACCAGGGATCTCGGTCCCTTCTCGCACGATGCGACAAATCAGGATTTCTTCCCGGATGCAGTCGCATTTCCAGAGAATGCGGATCAGATATCGAAAATCCTCCGGCTCGCCAATGAAGAACGGTTTCCGGTAATACCACGCGGGGCCGGTAGCGGTATGAGCGGAGGCGCAGTGGCAGTCCAGGGGGGGCTTGTGCTCTCAACGGACAGGCTGAACAGGATCCTTCTCATCGATGAGGAAAACCTCCTGGTCAAGGTAGAGCCTGGTGTAGTAACCGCACACCTCCAGGAGGAAGTGGAAAAACGGGGCCTCTTTTATCCACCCGATCCCGCGAGCCTCAATATCTCAACCATTGGCGGTAATGTGGCCGAGTGTGCGGGGGGACCAAGGGCAGTCAAATACGGCGTGACAAGGGACTATGTGATGGGTCTCACGGTGGTGCTTCCCACCGGTGAGATTATCGCCACCGGCGTGGAAACCGCCAAGGGAGTGGTGGGCTATGATCTTACCAGGCTCATCGTCGGCTCAGAAGGCACCTTGGCCGTCATTGTAGAGATCATCCTCAGGCTTATCCCGAAACCAGAGATGAAACGGACCATGCTGATACGCTTCTCGGACATTGAGGCTTCGGCACGGTGCGTTTCTCAGATCATCAAGGAGAAGATCATACCAACCACCATTGAATTTATGGACAGCCTGTCCGTGGAATGCGTGAGGGACCAGGTGCCCCTTGAGCTTCCCCAGGGGGAGTCCCTGTTGCTGCTGATCGAGCTGGATGGCGATCAAGATCGGATTAACCGCGATGCCAGGCGAATCGAGGCCCTGTGCAGGCAGACCGGGGTCCTTGAGTTTCGGTTCGCCAAAAACGAGTGGGAGGCCGAGGAGCTCTGGAAGGCACGGAGAAATCTGTCTCCATCGCTTCAGAGGCTTCGGCCTCACAAGATCAATCAGGATGTAGTGGTCCCCCGGAGCAGGCTCGCCGATTTCATGGTAGCCATCTCAGGCATTGGGCAAAGATACGCTCTTCCCATACCCTGCTTCGGGCATGCCGGCGACGGCAATATCCATGTCAATATCATGTTTCATAACGATAGGATTGATGAGGCAAAGAGGGCGCACCAGGCCCTTCAGGAGATTCTAAGGCTCACCCTGGATCTCAGAGGCACCCTCTCGGGTGAGCATGGAGTCGGCATAAGCAAGAAGCCATACATAGGCATGGAGATAGCGCCCTCTGCCCTGGATCTCATGAGGAAGATAAAGAAGGCCTTCGATCCCAACGGCATCCTCAACCCAGGCAAGATATTTGACGAGTCCCCAATTCGTTAATCTGTGGTGACTACTCACGTAGTCAGCCTGAAGCTATTTAGACTGTCCTTCGACTTTGCTCAGGATGGTGAGCGAAGCCGAACCAAAGGCGTAAAGTGATGAGAAGAGCACTATCGCCGCACTTTATTGAAGAAACAGTAGCTTCTCGCACCAAACATGGCTTAAAGATGCGCCGTATCCCCGTTTTTCCCTAACAGTCTTCAGCCTACAACCTGTCTGCTGATTAGTTACAATCTGTCTTCTAAGCGCCTATGCTCTCGCGGAGTGCCGCCACGTTCTGGGCAACAGGGGCGTTATCGTTATAAATGCTTGATCCGGCAACCAGCACGGTGGCCCCGGCGTCCACAATGAGCGGTGCGGTTCTGGTATCCACACCGCCGTCCACGGCAATGGGCAGCACCAAGCCCCCTTTTTCCGCCATCTCACGGATACGACGGATCTTATCAAGCTGACTTCTGATAAACTCCTGTCCGCCAAACCCTGGGTTCACCGTCATTACCTGGATTATGTCTGCGGCATCCAAAACTTCCTCCAGCACGATCGCCGGTGTGGCGGGGTTTATCGCCACACCTGCCTCAGCACCCAGCTCACGTATATGACAGAGGGTCCGGTGCAGGTGTGTGCAGGCCTCGTAGTGCACGAAAACCCTATCCGCACCTGCCTCAATGAACTCCTCTATGTATCGCTCGGGCTCCACGATCATGAGATGGATATCGAGCGTCAGGCTCACAGCGCCCCGCAGCGCCCGAACAATGCCCTGCCCGAAGGTGATATTGGGCACAAACCTTCCGTCCATGACATCAACCTGTATCCCGTCTACCCCTGCCATCTGGGCTTCTCGGGCATGCTCGCCCAATCGCAGGTAATCCGCTGATAACACGGAAGCCTCAATCGCTACCATCACTCGCTCCTTTCCGCATCAATAGTGTCATCTTGCATGTAGTGCCGAACTCCCTTACATTGCCCCACACCAAGCTGTTTTTGTTCCGGCCAGGTTGTCCAAGATATCACCTCAACCCCTCTGCCAATGCCCTGATTCCCCTTGCAGGATTACCCTCAAGGTGAAAGCGGATCAGCTTTCGACCGCGGCTTATGAGGGCCTGCCTGTCTCCTATTGCCTGGGCTGTCTTGAGCACTCCAAAGCTCATTGAGGATGTAGGGGAGCCGGCCTCATCGGGAATCTCCGCGTCCCGCGGATCATCGGCGGTGAACTGGACAAAGAGACCCTTTCCGGCATCGCCCTTGTGAAGCTGACCCGTAGAGTGCAGGTATCGCGGCCCGAAACCGAGTGTGGTTGCCAGTAAGAATCGGTCCCGGAGTGCTGCCCTCAAATCGTGCAGTGCATCAGTAAGGTCGGGTGCCGGCTGAAGAAAGGCCTGAAGCGAAACATAGGCCCCTGACTGCGCATTGCCGAGAAATCCGGTGAGCGCCTCAGAGGGATTATCCGCCGTGATCTCCTCATACACGGCAATGCCGTCTTTGCTCAGTGCCGGCCTTTCAAGGGGCAGGGAGCCTTTTTCCTTATACTCAGCCGCCGCCTGACGGGCCAGGGCCTTGGCTGCCTCCACATCAGGCTGATCAAAGGGATTGATGCCCAATCGGTGGCCTGCAACAGCCACGGCCATCTCCCATAGAAAGAACTGACCGCCGAGGTCATAGGGATCGTCCAGGGAGAGACGTACAAGGGGATATCCCGCACCTTCCAGATCCGCCGCTGCTCCCTTGTGCATCTCATCTCCCTTGAGGTGCGTGTATACAAAGAGGCGATCCTCTCCATAGCCGCCAGGCGGTCGGATCCTCTCTCCTACCACCGGCACAATCCCCCTGCCCTCCTTGCCGGTGCTCTCCGCGATGAGCTGCTCTACCCAATCGCCAAGGCTTTCGATCTGTGGCGAGCTGATGATCGTTACCTTATCCCTGCCCGACTCAGCCAGATCACCCAGTATCACGCCGAGGCGTGCTCCGTGATTGTCTCCCTCCCCATGACCGTTGGATCTCGCACAGTTGCCCGCCATAGTTGCGGCGCGATCCAGCAGGGCGCCAAGATCCATGCCGATGAGCGCCGCTGGAACAAGCCCGAAGTACGAGAGCGCTGAGTAGCGCCCCCCGATATTCGGGTCGTTGAGGAAGCAATCGCGAAAGCGGTATCGACGGGCAAGATCGACCAGCGGGGTGCCCGGATCGGTTATGGCAATGAAGTGTTCTCCGGCCCCCTCCTCCCCCACAGAATCCTTCACCAGGTTGTAGAAGTACTTAAACAAGGAAAGGGTCTCCACCGTGGTACCGGACTTGGTAGAGACGATGAAAAGCGTGCGCAAGGGGTTGAGCCTCTCGGCATGAGCTAGTATGGCACCCGGGTCAGTGCTATCGAGCACTGCCAAATCCAGGTGCCCCTCCTTCACGCCGAATGCCTTTCGGAGCACCTCGGGGGCCAGGCTGGATCCACCCATACCCAGGAGCAAGGCCTCGGTATACCCGGCCTCACGGACCCCTTCCACAAAGGCGGTAATGCGCCAAACGGCCTCATTCATGGCCTCCGGGCTATGCAGCCAGCCCAAGCGGTTGGTGATCTCCGTGGGCTGGGGCTTCCACACGGTGTGATCGTGAGCCCATATGCGGGAGATAATCCTGTTTTGCCCTAACTCCTCCAGGGCTTTCTCGATGGTCCGCTGGTAAGGCCCCACATTGTATTGAACTGCTCCAGTTGGCGCTTTCATCTCAGGCCTCCTTGTAGTAAGCGGCCCGTGCTGCCTTCTGAGAAACTCAAGGAAAAAACCATGAAGATGTCTCTTTTTGCCATTCTCTATTTCCC
>Ga0307433_1001502_pt1 | contig 12588 bp, 9 predicted proteins | sample SalMarWE160210MG_FD_202166 | JGI IMG/M metagenome (GOLD analysis project Ga0307433, IMG submission 202166) | Salt marsh sediment microbial communities from the Plum Island Ecosystem LTER, Massachusetts, United States - WE1603-210 | ecosystem: Environmental > Aquatic > Marine > Intertidal zone >... | reverse complement strand
GAAGACGAGGAGATTAATAACATAACACAAGTAGATTATAATGATTTACCTCCTGAAATAGAGATAGATGATATTGAAGAGACAGAGTTAGCTATTTACAAGGTTGACAAAAAAGACGATAAACCTTTTTTTGTGATTACTCCTGGTGAAAAGTTCCAGGAAAGTTCAAAAGAGCATACTTATTACAGAACGTTCTTGAATTTCGGTTATTCAGGAACAATGTCTGGTTCTGGATTTTTGGAGACAGCAACAGGAGTTGAGACAGATCTGGAAAAAGGTTATGTTATGATGCGTGACGGTAGCATTACAGCTATTTCAACAAATCTTGAAGTATTTGAAGAAGCCTCTGGAAGTTTGGAGGTTGTAGTTTATGTAAATGGTGAGCAGGTTGGTTTTGGGAATCTGGTGGATACAGGAAGCTCGGGCGTGAAAAGGGATTATGCAGTCCAGTCTTTTGATGTTGTTAACTTTGAAGCAGGGGATATTATTTCTATTTCTCTGATGGCAGGTGATGGTTCTTCTGAAAGTGCTTCATGGGGAGATGTCATAACTCTGGTTGAAATCACAACAGAAGATTAAAGATACAACTAGAATCACATAAAGTTTTTAAAGTAAGGTTGCTTAGGCTTTTGTATGGCTGATAAAACAAGAGTTACTATTGTTATTTTGATTGCAGTGATTATAGTTCTTGCTTCTCTTGTTGCTTATACTTTTTTGGTAAGGCCTGCTTTTAGCGGTTATGTTGTATCAAAACAACAAGAGGGATATGATTATGCTATCCTGAATATTGCGCAGATAGCAGCCCAGTGTCAGCAACCTATTCCATTGACTATTGGACAGGATGCTGAAGGGAATGAACAAGTTATAACTTTGGTTGCAGCAGAATGTTTTCCTGAGAGGTTCCCTGAGTTGTCTGGAGAAGCTCAATAAACAGAAACTTCCTAAGATAAATGAATTTTCTTATTTCTAAGAAACCTTTAAATATATTCTTTGTTTATTTTTTGTAGTTACCCTACATTAAGATGGCTTATAAAAAATACATTAAAAGAGGTGGCAAGGTCTATGGGCCATATGTTTATCATAGCAAAAGGGTTAATGGAAAAGTTGTGTCAGAATACATGGGCTCTCAAAAAGGGAAACCTGATTTCAAAAAGATTTCTTTGGTTTTTTTAGGGATTTTTGTTTTGTTAACACTTATTTATTTCTTTAATAATCTTGGCGGAGAAATAACTGGGAGATCTGTTCTTGATTTTGATATAACTAATTTGGATCCTGAAGCAGGGCTTATTGATGGCAGCTTAAATCTTTCTTTGCAGGAAGAAGATTTCATTCCAGCTACATCAAAATTGATTTTCGAAAATGAAGGAAAAATCTCTGAGTTCTATTTAAAGGATTTAATAGATAATTCAGAAATTATTGGGAAAGAGATTTATCCTTTAATTTACTTTAATTTGATTATTGATTCTGAAGAACAAGTACCTGAGAACAAAATAGAAAAGATTCCTGAAGATATTGAAGAAGACGAGGAAAAAGAGAAGCAGGAAGAGAATCCTGAAGAAACTGAGAGTAATGTTACATCTAATGAAACTATTCCTGAAACAAACGAAACTGTTAGTGATGGAGGTGTAAGTGATGAGGGCGAAGAAGAAACGGGAGACAGTGAAATTGAAGAAACCCCTGAACCTAATGAAGACGATGAAACAGAAGAAGAAGGTGACATAGCTGAAGAAGATAATGAGGAAGAAACAGAAGGTGAAACAGAGACAGAGGCTAATGAAAATGAAGCTGCAGAAGATGAAGAAGCTGTTACAGAGGAGGAAACTACTGAAACAAGTGAACCTGCTGAGGAAGAATCCTCAAGTGAGGAAAGTGCGCTTTCTCCGATAACAGGAGGAGTAATAGGAACAAATAAGGGTGAAGACCAGATACTTATCTCAAAAATTGCGAAGATTATCTCTGGTTTCTTTTTAGGTTTAAGAACAACAGGTTATGCAATTGAAAATTCTGTAGTTGTTTCTGGAGATGTTTCTTTTGATCAGGATTTTGTTTATGATTTTGGAGGTCAGAGTGCGGAAAGCGTGGTAATTGAGTCAGGAAGTGTTAGGACAGACTCAGAAGAGTTGTCTGAGGAAGACCTTAAATTAAAAACTGAAGACAGTAAAATAATTGTTTCTACAAATTACTCTGAGATTGCTGAAGGTTTTTCTGGAACTGATTTGATTGTTAAAATGTCTGATTTAAATATGACTTTCTCTCCAGGAGAATGGAAAGTGAAAATTGTTGAGCCTGGTTCTGACAATGAATTAATTTCTTTCTTAATAACAATCGGGGGAGATGTGACTGTGATTAATGAAACAGAAACTCTTTTCTTGCAAGAGATTATTGAGCTTAATGATTCAGAAAGAGAGATTTTACGCAGGGAATTTGGAGAGAATGTAAGTGTGGATATTAGCGAGGCAGTGGAGAAGAATAATCTTCTTGTTATAAAATACGAGCTTGCAGATTATGAGATGATCCGTTCTTATGATCTTGATCTGAGCAGGCAGGTGATTGAATCTTTTATGAAAAGAGACAGAATCAAATTTATCAAGGACATTGCAATGACTATTTCCAGGGAAGAAGAACCAAGTAAAACAAGGGAAGAGTTTTTAGGAGAATGGCATATTTAAGATCATAATAATACGGAGAAATATGGGAAAGAGGGATATATTTTAAAAATCTCAGACCCAAATTTGTGATAAAGAATATCTATTGATTAATCTAGTATCTTGCCAGTAATATCTCTTTTTATTATACTAAGTGATTTAAAAATATCATCTTTCTTTTTTTCAATTGTAAGAGGTTTATGAAATGGATCAAGGTAATTTACTATAGGTGTAGGATTGAAGACATGTTCATCCGGAATAATTTTTATTGGTTGAATTGGAGGGGGTGGTAGGTTGTATCTAGGAGGCGGAGAATATTCGGGAAATGAAGACTTAAAAATTCCCATCCTCTCTGCAAAAAGAACATGTCTGCTGTGTTCCAATCTCTTATCATGAAAACTCATTATTTGTTTTCCCCTTTTTTATTAAAATTATTTATCTTATAGTATAAAAAGAGGACTCTTTAAAAAAGTTTTTATAATGAAACTCTTGTATGAAAACCCTCTTAGAATCAATAAAATTATCTATAAGGGCCTGGGAACGCGGGAGGAATATTAGGTATTTTTCTTATGATAAATTTTGGGGGTGTGATATCTGAGATTACTGATAACAGATGCAGCCTTCCAAGAGCAATATTAACTATTCCTGCCTGGAGAGGAATCCTTGAAGATTCTGAGAATTTTTCTACCACTTCTTCAATTTCTTCTTTTTTTAATGAGGTTGAAGTAATCTTACGGCCCATTATTCCTGAAACAAAAATCCTCTGATTAGGGCCTAAACATTCTATTAATTTTACCCTAGGGTCATTTATTAGAGCATTTAATTTCCCAAGATTAATTTCTTTATTAGTTGGTACGGGCCGAATATCTCTGATTGTTTCCGGAAGAAAATTTTCCTTGGTTCTGGGAGGATATGGGAAAGGATACTTAGATCTCCTGGTTGGTCTCTTAACTTGTTTAGGATAAACAGAGGGGTATTCGGGGTTTTTCTGGAAATCTTTTTTTATGTTTTCAATAGACTTCTTCAAAGGGACTCCTTTTTTTAGATTAGATACCCTTTTATTTTCTTCTTTAATTTTTCCATGAATTATTTTTTTTAATTGCTCTCTTTGAGGTAATTTTTCTTCTATTTGCTCTTTTTCTTTTTTTGAGTCTTCCTTAACAATTTTTTTTACTTCACTTTTTATTACCAGTTCTTTGTACTTTTCAGTATTCCTTATAAGCTCTTTTGTGAATTCAAGAATGAAAGTTTTTCTAAAGCTTTCTGATGTTTGCTTGAGCATTTTCAAAAAGAATTTTTCTTTTTATTGATGTTCCCTTCACCTGCTTCCATATGCATACTACCTTCTTGTTGAGAGGGTTTGTTCATTGGGTGCAAAGGCCTCATCTGTCTTTGAGGAGGAGTCATCATTGATCTTGGAACTGGAACAGGAGAAGATCTCTGCATTTTAGGGGATTTTTCCTCTCTTTCTTTTCCTTGCTCATGGATCAGAGCTAATCCTCTTCCAATCAGGCCTGCGTGCTGAGAAATATTATCTAATTTTTCAAGAATTTTCTTCGTGTCCCCCTTATCTCCTCCTGATTCCACATCTTTTTTTGCAAGAGTTTGAGCAGAGATTTCAAATAAATTAAGGAGTTTTGAGATTTCGTTCGAGAGATTATCAAACTTTTTAGAAAGATTTACCAGAACTCTTTGGAGAGCAACAAAATTGTCTGTTAGGGCTCGGTCTAATTTTATTTCCTTTACTGATTCATATCTTATTTTTGTTGAGCCCGCTTTTTTCCTTATTGTTCTCTTTTTTCTTTTTTTAACTTTTTTGGTTTTTGCAGTTTTCTTAGTCTTACCTCTTTTCTTTTTAGAAGCCTTAGCCATGTATATTAGTAGTGTTTTTTATTTATAAATATTTGGCAGAAAGATTAGATATGTGATATCCTAGAAAATATCTAGAACATCTTCTTTGTTTTCTTCTTCACCTTCTTCTTTTTCTTCCTGTTCCCCACTTTTGTTCTCTTCTGGTTTCTGTTCTATTGTTTCCTCTTCTTCTTGATTTTGCTCTGACTCTGTTTCTTCTTTTGGTTTCATGCCAACCACTTCTTCAACCTCCTCAACAATCTTTTTCATTGCTTCTGCTCCTTCTTCCACATTTTCTCTTACTTCATTTATAACTCCTAGTTCTGGTTCAATAATTTCCTCTTCCATTTCTTCAAGAAGTTCTGCTCCTTTTATTGTTGGGGCTTCTTCTCCAACAGTTTTGTTTTCATCTTCTTCCAGAGTTTTTTCTCTAGTATAGGGGGGAAGTGGCTTTGGCTCTTTTTTTTCTTCAGGCTTGGGTTCTGATTCAGGCTCTCTCTCAAGTTTAGAAATATAAGCTGCAAGGTCTGCTGCCATGTCAGAATTTACACTTATACTGTCTATGCCTTTTTCAACAAGGAATTTAACCATTTCTTTTTTGCTTCCTGCCTGGCCACAGATGCTTGTCTCAACACCTTTTTCTTTGCAGACTTTTATTACATATTCAAGCTGGTGAAGGATAGCAGGATGCATTTCATTGTAAATATTCTGGACTTGTTCGTTTCCCCTGTCAAGAGCTAGGGTATATTGTGTCAGGTCATTTGTCCCGAATGAAATAAAATCTATACCTTCGTCGCAGAGTTCTTTTATAATCTGGACAGATGCTGGAGTTTCTACCATTACTCCTACTTTTGCTTGAGTAAACCCAATTTCTTTGACATAGGATTTTATTTTTTGAATATCTTCGACAGAAATTATTTGTGGTGCAAGAATGCCTATTTTGCTACCTTTTTCGAAAACACGCTTCATTGCATTTAATTCTGCCTTTAGAATTTCAGGATGTTTTAAGCTATATCTTATTCCGTGCATGCCTAACATTGGATTTTTTTCTATTTCTTTTGAAGCGCCTTCAAGATTCTGGAATTCATCGCTTCTTATATCAGATGTTCTTACCCAGATTTCTTCAAAATATTCTGCTATTTCACTTAGTCCTTTGAATATCATTTCTTCATATTCTTTTATATTGCTATTTTTGAGAAAATATTGCGGGTGTTTTCCCGACTCAGCAATTATTCCTTCAAGCCTTGCAAGCCCGACTTTTTTCAGTCCTGTTTTAGCAGCGCGTTGTGCAAAACTCGGAAGATCAATTAAGACTTTAAGTTTTATTTTTGTTTCATCAGTTACTTTTTTTATTTCTTTCTGGGCTGTTTCTGCAATTTTTCCCTTGTAGATCTTTCCTGTGTAGCCGTCTACAGTAATTACCTCTCCGTCCTTGAGTTTTGTTGTTGCTGTCTGCGTTCCCACAATCGCAGGAATTCCCATTTCTCTTGATACTATTGATGCATGAGCTGTAAGACCTCCTTCATTTGTGACAATTGCCGCGCATCTTTGCATTGTTACAACCATGTCTGGGTTTGTCATCTCTGTGACAAGGATGTCTCCCTTTTTTACTTTCCCTAAGTCACTAAGATCTTTTACTATTCTGATTTTTCCAGAGCCAATTCCAGGGGATGCTGCAAGCCCTTTTAGCACGACTTCTCCACTGAGTTCCTTTATAGCGCCTACCTCTCCACGCTTTTCAAGAGTTGTTATTGGTCTTGTCTGCACAATGTAAATCTCGTTATTTTCAATTGCAAACTCAATGTCCTGGGGTTTTTTGTAATGGTCTTCAAGCTTTAAGGCAATTTCAGAAAGAGTTATTATTTCATGTTCTTTTAGAACCTGCTGTTTTGATTTTTCTTCCTTAAGTTTTACTATCTCTTTTTTTCCAGAAGAATCGCGGGTAATGGCAATCTTTTTTGTTCCAATTTCTTTTTCTTTAATTTTTAGTTCAGATTCCTTTCCTTGTCCTGATTTGGAGATAACATATCTGTCAGGCGAAATCTGTCCTGAGACAATTCCCTCGCCCAGGCCAAACACAGCCTCAATTATTACATTGTCTTTTTTCATTGAAGGATCTTTTGAAAAAATAACTCCTGACTTATCAGAATCAACCATTTTTTGGATAATTACTGAAAGGCTTGCCTGCTCGTGCTTGAATCCTTTCTTGTTTCTGTAATATGTTGCCCTTGGCGTGAAAAGAGAGGAGAAACATTTTTTTATGTTTTCCAAAAGATGGCTTTTTCCCTTTACGTTTAAGAAAGTGTCCTGTTGTCCTGCAAAACTTGCTTCTGCAAGGTCTTCTGTTGTAGCCGAGCTTCTGACTGCAACAAAAGGTTCTTCAGACTCTGAAGGTGTTTTTATAATCTCATAAGCTAGTTTCTTTTTTAATTTAGAATCTTCTGCTCCCAAGGCTTCGTAAGCCTCAATAATATCCTCTTCCATTTCAGGAGGCATTGTAGCTTTTTCTATCATCTCACGAATCTCTTTTGTGAATTTGTTTAGCTCATCTGTTTCTTCATAGTTAATCTTATTTAGAATCTCTTTTATTTTGTCGTCAAGACCTGCTTTTTTTATATAATAATCATAAGCCTGCGCTGTGACAGCAAATCCTTGAGGAACAGGAATTTTGAGTTTGTAGATTTCTCCGAGGTTTGCGCCTTTTCCGCCTGCAATACTTCCTGAATTTTTATCAAGCTCAGAAAACCATTTTATGAAATCAGGAGATTTTGATTGCTCTTTTTTCTCAGGTGTTTTGTCTGAAACCTCTTTTTTATCTTCCATTGTTAAAAAAAGCCTGATTAGTTAATAAAGGTTTTTGTTGTTTTCTTTTAGTCTCATTAAAATTTATAAACACATTTAGCTTTTGTTTTTTATGGGATTTATTAGAGGTGGTTTGCTGATGATTGTCTCTGTTGTGTTTTTTGTAACTCTTCTTCTAGGAGGTGTTTTTTTGACAATATCTCTTTCATTAAATCATGATAATGTTGAGAAAGAGTTCCCTTTGATTGCAGAGAATCTGACTAATGGAAAGTTCAATCTTGCTGAAGAAAATTTTAATCTGACAAGAGAAATGGAAAGGGCTTCAGTGTTCATGGTCGATCATTGTTACAGCTTGAACAATACATTTCAGAATGGCCAAAACAACACAGCAAAAAATGATACTTTGGTGCAGAACCAGAATGCCTCTGATGTTCCTGTCTCTTCTGAGAATTTGCCTGTGTCTTATGTTTTTGCAGCAGGCGGTTATGTTTTTGTTATTCCCTGCAGTGTTCTTGATGAACTTGAAGAAAACCCCCAGGCTTTGGCAGATTCAGGTATTTCAAATATAGTGGATCATATTTATTATGAAGAATATGACTGCAATTTTTGGGATTGTTTTAAGACAGTTGCTTCGGATTTTTCATTTCTCTCTCTTTTTAGGGAAAGACAGATAGAATGGAGAGGAACTCTTTTTCTTGTTTCAGAAAAAGCCAGGAATTACTGGTATGGGAAATTTAGTTCTGCTCTCATTGGCTTGCTTGTTTTTGCTATTCTTATTTTCTTGCTGATAGGGCAAAAACAAAATGCTCCTATTCTGATTGGGACCTTGATGATGGCCTCGTCTTTTGTATTGCTCTGGTTTGAAAATATCTTTGAGGGCGTTACAAAAGTTTATTTGGTTTTCCTTAGTCTGTTTTTTAGCAAAACAGGAACTGTCTTTTGGATAGTGTTTATTTTTGGCCTGATTCTCTTTTCTGCAGGAATAGCTTTAAGACTCTTGCAAAAAGATCTTATTAAAAGAAAATTCTCAAAGAAAGACATTCTTGGAATTTTCAAGAGTGAGATGAGTAAAACAAAAGAAAAAGAAGTTTCTGCAAAAAAGGAAAAAAAGGAAGGAGATGTGAAGAAGATGAAGAAATGAAATTAAGTTCTTCTTTATTTATCTTTTTTCTGGTCCTTTGAATTTGGCTTTTCTTTTTCCTGCCTTTCTAGAAACTTTCTTATGAATTTTTTATAGTCTTCGTTGTTAGTCTTTATTTCTTTTATTGAAAATACTGGAACACCTTTCTTTTCATGCTTTTCTGTTTTTATAAAGGACCTTAGTCGGTCATTCATTTTCTCGCTTATTAAAACATCCTTCTCTGCAATAGAAGAAATTTTCTTTGCAGCAGTCATAAGGGTTCCCAGACTCATGAATGTGAAAATTCCTGATTTCCTGTCCTGTTTGGCGACAATTGTTCCATAATTCAAAGAGATGCCAAAGTTTATTTTTTGTTTAAACATCTTATTATGGTGCGAAAGTATTCCTTTCATTTTTTTTGCAATCTCAATTGCTGCGAGCTCATTCTTGAATGTTTTTGTTTTTGTTGGAGAGAGGATAAAGAATACAATATTGTTGCTCTCATAAGTTACTGCTTTATGGCTTTCTGCAAAATTGACTATTTCCTGGATTGTTTCTTTGGCATTGCTCTTTTTAGAATGAATCTCTTCAATGTTTTTTATACTGAGGGCAATCACATCCACGTTTTGTTTTTCTCCTTTTATTGAAAGAGAAAACTCTGCTTTGTTTCCTGGATTTACAAGAGTGCTTTTTGAAAGTGAAAAAGACTGGTGATGAGCATTCTCTTCTTTTTTCCTTTCTATCTTCTTTTTTCCTTTTCTTCCTACTTTTGATCTGATGTATCCTACAAAAGTTCTCTGATAACCCCTCTTAAACACGATGAATGCAACAAATCCTAACAAGAATATTATGAAAATCCAGACAACAGGATTCCACATAATTCCTCCTGATACTTTTTTTATGTCTATGGCGTTTCCAGTGAGAATCATTTCCTGGGAGAGGGAAGAATTTCCTGATATGACTTCTACTTCATAATGACCATCAGGTGCACTTAATCTATACATTTGGCTTTCTTCCAGACCGAGATTGGTTTTTATTCTTAGTGTTTCATTTCCAAGCTTGACAAAAACTGTTTGATTATAGGGAACATTTCCTGTATTTGTAATTATTAGGGTTTTGTTTAGTATCTCGATTTTTATAGCTTCTTTTTTATTTATTCTGAAGACAGAGCTTGCGTCAAATTCTCCGGATTCTGAGACAACTGTCCACTCTCCTGGAAGCTCATTTTTTGCAATCCAGAATTTAATAAATTCGCCTGTTTCAGCCTCTTTTTCTTCGACAATTTTACCCTTTTGGTTTTTTATTGTTAGGAAAGTTGTTGAAGAGATTTCTTCTCCTGTTTGGTCATGAAGTATTGTTTTAACTTCAAGATCTGTTCCTGGCTCCACTATTTTTTCACCAAAGAATATTTCAAGGCTTGTTGGAATTTGGTTTATTCTTATGTTTTTGTTTAAGAATCCCTCGTTTGTTATTTCCCCTTCTGTATCAAGTTCGTGAACTTTTAGCCGCAGAATATATGCTCCTGCTGCCATATTTTTAGGAATATCAATGCTTAGTGAAAAAGATTCTTCGTTAACTTTTTCAGACTTTGTTAAGTGGGTTGTATTTGCGTGACTAATTGAGGCTTCTATAAAACCTTTGACAGGGTTTCCGTCTTCTCTTATGGCTCGCCCTTTAATTGAGATGCTTTCATTAGGATTGACCTCTGTTTTGGAAAGTTCTGCATTTAGTGTTATTTTGTTTGAGATCTTGAAACTTTTTGTTGAGGTTGATTTACCATCAAATAAAACTTTTATGCTGCATTTCCCTTTCATGTTATCAATGAATTTCTGTTCAAGAGGCAGAATAATTTTTCTATCTTCTATCCCATTTTCTTTAAGGGAAATTATTCCCTGAGACAAACTTTTCACTTCGCCTTCACAAGTTAATTCCATGTTCAAGAAATCGCTTTTTTCTGTTTTTGTGGAGATTGTTATCGGAACAGAAATGGTTTCTCCTAAATTATATATCTCTTCTGGCTGCTGGTTAATTGTTATCTCTGCAGATACTAGTGGAAGAATCAGGAACATAAGCAGTAGAATTGAGGAAAACACCTTTATCTTTTTCATAGATATTAAAGTTGGATATTATTTATAAATATTGTTAAAGTTTAAAAATAAGAATTGCATATACAGTATATGAAAAAAGGCGTGGTTAAAGTGACTCCTTGGGAAGTTTCAGGGAAAGTAGATTATAATAGATTGATTAAGGAGTTTGGAATAAAGCCAATATCAAAGATTCCTTCTGTTTTTAATGAGAATGTTTTGTTCAGAAGAAAGGTTGTTTTTGCACACAGAGATTTTGACAAGGTTTTGGATTGCGTTAAAAATAAGAAAAAGTTTGTGATGATGACAGGATTGATGCCGTCTGGAAAATTTCACTTAGGGCATATGATTCTTGCTCAGCAAATGATTTTTTATCAGAAACTTGGGGTTAAATTGTATATTGCTGTTGCAGATTTGGAAGCTTATAACACCCGGAAGAAAAATTTAGATGAATTGAAGAAGATCGCGATTGACCAGTACCTCTTGAATTATATTGCTCTCGGACTTTCCCCAAAAAATTGTGACTTTTATTTTCAGAGCGAGAGGAGTGCTGATTCCAAAAAGTCAAATGCGTATTACAGGCTTGCTTCAAATTTTTCCAGATACGCTACTTTTAATGAATTTAGTGCTGTTTATGGCGGGATTTCTCCTGGGAAGATGAATGCTTCTCTTTTACAAGCAGCAGATATGTATCACCCGCAATTGCCTGAATTTGAAGGGAAACCTGTCGTGACTTTGATTCCTGTTGGAGTTGATCAGGACCCGCATATAAGGATAGCAAGAGATATGGCTAACAGGTTTAAGGATTATAAATTTCTTCCAAGTGCTTCAACTTATCACCTATTTCTTCCTGGATTAAAGGGCGGAGGAAAAATGTCAAGCAGTGATGAAAATTCTTTTATTGCCATGACAGACTCTCCAAAAGAAGTTGAGAAGAAAATCAAAAAATACGCTTTTTCAGGAGGGAAGGATACTCTTGATGAACACAGGAAGAAAGGAGGAAATCCAGACGTTGATGTCAGTTTCCAGTATCTTAAATTTTTCTTTGAACCAGATGATGAAAAGCTAAAACAGATAGAGGATGATTACAGAAGCGGGAAAATGCTTACCTCTGAACTGAAGGAATATTTGATTAAAAAAATAAATGCCTTCTTATCAGAGCATCAGAAGAAAAGAGAACTTGCTAAAAAACAGATTGATAAATTTATTTACAAAGAAAAATGAAAATCATAACGCTTCATGTGGACTATATCAAGTTTAAGCCGTTGAAAAAAGCGCTGAGATCTATTTCTGATCTTTCTGAGTCAGAAAAAAAAGGAAAGAATGTTTCTGAAGCATTAGTTGTTCTGACAGCTGTTGAAAAAGGAGATAGTACTTCAGAAAGTGTTAAGGAACTTGTGAAAAATGTGAAAGATATTGCTGGTCAGGTTAAAGCTAAGGACATTGTTCTTTATCCTTATGCACATCTCTCAAGAAATCTTGCTTCTCCTGAGACTGCGGCTGAAATTTTTAAAAAATCTGAAAAGGAACTTGGAAAAGATTTCAAAGTTGTGAAAGCGCCTTTTGGGTATTACAAGGAATTTGAAATGAAAGTTAAGGGCCATCCATTGAGTGAATTATCTAGAGAGATTAGTTCTGATAAATTTTCTTCTCCTAAAGGCAGGGAGATGAATGAAGAAAAAATTGACTCCAAAAATATTTTAAGAAGCATTGGGAAGAGCATTCTTGACAGGAGCAAGCTGAAAAAAAATGACCATCGAATTTTAGGACAGGAAATGGATCTTTTTTCTTTTAATGACGTATCCCCTGGCAGTGTTTTCTGGCATGACAATGGACTTATCATTTACAATGAACTTATTAGTTTCATGAGAGAAGAGCTGAAAAAAGAAGGATATACAGAAATAAAGACTCCTGAAATCCTTGACAAAAAATTATGGCTTTTGTCAGGCCATTGGAACAAATACAGGGAAAATATTTTCTTATCTGAATATGAGAAAAGAGAATTTGCAGCCAAGCCAATGAATTGCCCTGGTGGATTGATTATTTTCAAGCAAAAGCCAAAATCTTATAAGGATTTTCCTATGAG